>Ga0256840_1000452_pt1 | contig 42164 bp, 44 predicted proteins | sample 355202metaG_FD_185969 | JGI IMG/M metagenome (GOLD analysis project Ga0256840, IMG submission 185969) | Hydrothermal vent microbial communities from Mid Atlantic Ridge, Atlantic Ocean - 355-202 | ecosystem: Environmental > Aquatic > Marine > Hydrothermal vents | place: Atlantic Ocean: Mid...
TTTTCATAAGTTACATTTCCCTTTTCGTTTTGCTTGAATAGCTCTTCTAAGTTTGCATAAAGCTCTTTTGTTGACATGCGAATGTGCTCCTAATATGGGTGTGAAAAAGGTATATATTATACCCAAATTTATTTAAAAAACAATTAAACTGCATGATTAACAATGGGTTAACATCTTTAATATATAATTTTAAAAAATAAATGTAGGATAAAAAATGAAAAAGTATATTAAGTATTTAGTCTATTTACTGATTATTTCTGTCGCAGGTATGGTGTTTTATAAAAAAGTATATGTTCCAAAACATACATTTTTAACTGCAAAGGTATCAAAAGGTAATGTAGATATTAGAGTAAATGGTGTTGGGAATATGGGAGCAAAAAATATTTATAAAATAGGAACTTTATATGGTGGAAAAGTTTTGAATTTTACTATAGAAGAGGGTGAATATATAGATAAAAACACTCAAATAGCAAATATTGACAGTGTTGATTTGAAAGATAAAATAGATGAACAAAATGCACTTAGATTAAAACTTTTAAACGATATTAAATCATTACAAATTGATAGAAAAAGTGCGAAAGTAAATTATGACTATCAAAATGAGCTATTTTTAAAGAATTCAAAACTATATAAACTGCGCTCAATATCTAGTTTAGATTTTCAAAAATATCTTACTGCAAAAGAGACAGCTAAGTTTAACATAGAGAGTATTGATGGGCGTATAGCTTCTTTAAAGGATCAAATAAGGCAGCTAGAAGCGGTAGTTAATGGTTTAAAGCAGCGACTTGCTAGGTATAGCATTAAGTCTCCAGTAAGTGGCTATGTAACGAAAAAAAGTATTGTCAATTATCAAATGGTAATGCCAAATCAAACACTTATTGAGATTGTAGATCCAAAAGATATTTGGGTTAGAACTTTTATTGATACCAGGGTAAGTGGAAAGGTAAAATTGGGTGATAGTGCTTCAATTAAACTTCGTTCTTCTAGTAAGATATATAGAGGAAAAGTAGTAAATATTAACCCTATAAATAACTCTATAACATATGAAAGGGAGATAGATGTTGCATTTGATAACCTGCCTATACCTTTTTATTTAGAGGAGCAAGCTACTGTTAAAATAGATATTTCAACCCTTAAAAATGTTTTAAAAATACCAACAAATGTTTTAAGTATATATAAAGAACAAAATGGAGTATGGACATTAGATGGCGATATGGTAAAATTTAAAAATTTAAAAATACTTGCTTATGAAGGTAAAAAGGTAGCAGTAGAAGGTTTGAGTATCGATACAAAACTTGTTGTGCCTGACCCAAAGAAAAAATCTCTAAGTAATGGTATGAAAATCTATCATGATTAATTTAGCTTATAAAGACATATCTCACTCTATCAATAAATTTTTGATTACAGCTGTTAGTGTAGGTGTTCTTTTGGGCATTGTAATTATAATGATAGGTGTATATAGAGGTATGGTATTTGATGCAAAAGTTTTAGTTAATGATATAAAAGCAGATATTTGGGTGGTACAACAAGATACCCTTGGCCCATTTGCTCAAACATCAAAGGTACATGAAGATTTAAAAAATCAAATTTCATACCAAAATGGTATTAAGTATGCACAGGCGTTAACATTTCAAACATTTCAAATGGAAAACAAATATGGTGATTTTAAAGTGATGCTTGTGGGCTATGATCCATTTGGAAAGATAGATGTTATTGACCCTGCAAAACTTATAGAGGGTAGAGTATTAAAAAAACAGCATTATGAAATTGTGGTTTCTAAAAAGACAAATTATAAGCTTGGTGAGCAGATAAAGCTAGGAAGAGATATGTACAAAGTTGTTGGAATTACCGATAATACTGTCTCAAATGGTGGTGATTACCTTATATTTACAAGCTTAAAAGATGCAGAAGTATTGCAATTTACATACACAAATGAGAGAATTAGAAGTGATGAAAGTAGAGGCATAAAAGGAGGTAATCCACATCTTGTAAATGCTATAATAGCAAAAACAAAAGATGGTTATAACCCTAAATTAGTAGCTAAAAATATAGAATATTCTACGCATAAAAAAGTCTTTACAAAAGATCAGCAGACACAACTATTGCTTGAAAAAGTGATTAAGAAATCATCGAAGCAAATAGGTATGTTTACAGTAATACTTATAATAGTTTCTATTGTTATAATAGCACTTATTATATACACTATGACCCTTGAAAAAATAAAAGAGATTAGCATATTAAAACTTATTGGAATTTCAAATTTTACAATATCTAAAATGATTATTCAAGAAACAGTAGTGCTTGGCGTTTTAGCTTTTGTCTCGGGAAATGTATTTGCTAGAATGATAGCAGGGGGTTTTCCTAAGAGAATAGTATTGGAGACAAGTGATGCTTTTAGCCTTTTTGGGGTTATATTAATTTCATCTGTATTTGCATCTCTGTTTGGTATCTATAAGGTAGTTAAAACAGATCCATCTGAAGCGATAGGAGGCTGATTATGAGTAAAAATCAATCAATGAAGATAGAAAATTTAGTAAAAAAATTTGGCAAAGGTGAAAGTGAAGTAACTGTTATAGATGGCGCTAGTTTTACACTCAATAAAGGGGAATTTGTAGCCTTGGTTGCACCTAGTGGTGCTGGTAAAACTACGCTCCTTATGATGTTAGGTTGTGTGCTTGAGCCAACAAGTGGAAAAATTGAGATAGGTGAAGAGGTTGTTTATGATAATAAATGGATAGTAAAAGATGATAGAGAACTTAGGCGTAAAAAAATAGGTTTTATATTTCAAGCCCACTATCTTATTCCTTTTTTAAATATTGAAGAAAATATCTCTTTGCTTCCTTATCAAAATGGAGAGTCTAAAAGCGTAGTGAAAGCTAGAGTTAAAGAGTTACTAGAGTATCTTGATATGAGTGATAAGTTAAAAAATATGCCAAGCGAGCTTAGTGGTGGGCAAAATCAAAGAATAGCAATTGCTAGAGCTTTAGCAAATAAACCAGCAATAATACTTGCAGATGAGCCAACAGCTGCATTAGATCGACACAGAGCAGTGAGTGTAGTTAATATGTTGAAAAAAATTACAAGAGAGCAAAATGTTACTATTATAATGGTTACACACGATGATAGACTTTTGCCATTTTGCGATAAGATATTGACAATAAAAGATAAAAAAATTCAAGTAGAAGAGAGTCCAAATGAACACATTATATAGAAAATTAATTTTACTAACAGTTATACCTTTTAGTTTAAGTGCATCATCTCTAAAAGATATAATGCATGTAGCTTTAGAAAATAGCACAACTATCAAATCAATGAATTATGACATACAAGCAAAAGAGCAGACTTTAAAAAGTGTGTCAAATACACTAAATCCAACTATAAATATTGGTGCAAACTATAATAGATTAGATTTAGATGTTCGTTCTACTCAAGTAGGATCTACAACAAATGGTTATATTAAATTTGGTATTGATTTGTATGATGGAGGCAGAAATAACTCTATAAAAAAACAGAAGAAATATGAGCTAGACTCTACAAAATTGTCTGTAAAAAATTCAACAAAAGAGATACTATTACAAGTAGTTACGCTTTTTTTTCAGATAAAAACAGTAGATGAAACTATAAAATCTTATGAAGAAAAATCAAAATCTTTGGAAGCAGAGTATAGAAGAGAAAAAAATAAATATGATATAAATATGGTAACTATTGATGAGGTTTTAAAGCTTCAATCTGAGTATGAATCAAATAACTATACTATAGAGGATTTAAAATATCAAAGAGACTCTTTGTATGAAAATCTATCTCTTTTAGTGGGAGTAAAAATTACATCTTTAGATGATTCTAAACTTCCTGAAGTAAGCAATATTGAGTACAGAGTAAGCTCCAACATAAAGTCTCTTCAAAAAAATATTCAAGCCATAAATGAAAATATAAGTTTAGTAAATGCTACTAAAAAACCAAAAATCAAAATTGAAGATAGTGTGAGTATTTATCATTATGGAAACTATAATGAGTCTATTTTAAAAGACTTACCAGATACTCAAAATCAATTTATGATTAGTTTTTCACTAAATTTGTATGATAGTTCTACAGCAAGTAAAAAAGAGTCAGCAATGTTGGCTAAATTAGCAAAAAACGAGCAGTTAAATTATGAGATGAAAAAAGAGAAAATTGCATTTAATCTTGCAAAGAGAAAACTTTCAACACAAATGATAAAAATAAAATCAGCAAAGAGTGCAATGGAGATGGGAGATAGTGTTTATGAAATAATTCTAACAAAATATAAAAATGGAATTGTTGATAATATAGCCTATCTTGATGCTCTTAGCAAAAAAACAACAAATAGAGCACTCTATATACAAGCTTTAAACAATTATGAGATTGCAAAAGCAAACTACTACTTTACTAGCGGAATAGACTATGAAAAAGTTATAAATATGAATTTTTAGCTGTAAAAATATTCTATTTTAAAAGATAATTTTAAAGATTATTATGATAAAATTATATTATATTAAATATAAGGAAATAATATGAAAATATTAGTTAGATTGTTGTTAGTAGGTTTTTTTGTTTCTTCCCTTTTTGGTGGAACTTATAACCCTCTTGATGGTGTTAAAGCACAGAAAGAAGATGCTTTAAAATATGTAAAATTTATTACAGTTCAAGATATGAAGAGTTGAATAAAAGAGAAGAAAAACTTTAAGATATTAGATGTTAGAGAGGGTGCTGAGAAATATGCAGGGCAAATTGTATATAAAAATACAGTAAGTGTACCTCGTGGAGTTTTGTATGCAGCTGTTAAAAAAGGGATTTTAAAACCAAATGATACTTATGTATTGGTTTGTAGATCAGGCCATAGAGCGATACTTGGCGCTGCAACTCTTACAAAATGGTATAAATTTAAAAATTTATACGTTTTAAAAGGTGGTATTAAATCATGGATAAAAGATGGTGGTTTGATATCTAATGCTATGCATCTTGGAGATGTAAAGATTCAACTTACAAAATAATTTAATAAGAGGTTTAGTGATAACCTCTTATTATTACTTCACTTTCTAAATAGACTTAATTTAATGAATTATATTGTATAAATTGGGCTAAAGGTATACCCATCGTAAATCAAACTAACACATAACAGCGTTTCTATTTTGTTCATTCTTGAGGTTATCTAGCGAAGAGAGTGAATAAAATAGAGATGCCCTACGGGGAACTTAAAGAGGCATAATCTTTAAGTTCCTATTATGCGTTAGTTTGATTTAGGATGGATATATAATATGGAAAATGTAAATAATGAAGAAATAAGAGATATAACAGACGAAGTTTTAGACCATATGATGAACCCTAGAAACTATGGAAAAATAGATAAAGCTAGTGGTGTTGGTATGGGTATAGATACTAAAACTAATGAGTTTGCACTTATTTATTTGGATATTGATGAAAGTCAGATTATTAAAGACATTAAATTTTCTTGTAATGCTTGTCAAGATACTGTTATAGCAGGGTCTATGTTTACTGAGATGATAAGTGGTGAAAGTTTAGACTATGCAAAGAGTAGTGCAAGCATGATGAGTGAGAAAATAAAAAATGCTCCACTTAAGCAACAAGCTTGTTCTGGCATGATTATAAAAGCTTTTGATGCAGCTGTTTTACATGTAGAGCACAAAAAGAGTGAAATTGTTGAAGATATGTGTAAATTAGAGCTTAATATATCTTGTGAAGAGCCTGATAATGAGGAATGAAAAAATGAAACTAAGTGAAATATATCAAAAAAAACATGAGTTATGGTTAAAAATACTTTTTGCTTCTTTTGCTATCTCGAATGAAACCATAAAGAGTGAACTGTATGATATGGCAGGAATTGAATTTAGACACTTAAAGTGGTTGTCAAATCTTCTTCTTGAAAAAAATATAGAATATGATTACGAAAAAAAATGTATAGATATACAAAAAGAGTCAAACCTTGAGTTTTTTAAGTTTCTAAGAGATGAAATCTTGGAAATAAAGAGAGAATATAGCATGGAGAGTGCTCTTTTTATGAGAATGAATAGTGATGAAAACTATTTTTTAGAGCGCTTAGAAGAGTTTATTAAATTTGATTCAAATAAGAAGATTTATGCCTTTGATAGAAATAGAATCTATAAAAATAAAGATCTTAGTAAAAGCTCAACAGATGCGTTGAATATATTTTTATTTGAAGAGGGCTATAAGGAGTATGAGCTAATAATGATATATGCTTATATGCAAAATTATACAAAAAACTTAACTCTTTATAATGTTTATCAGGATCTTATAGATGAGTCTATGTACCATTTAAAATGTTTTGGAAATATGCAAGCACATATGGGAATATTAACAATTCCTAGAACTATCATACCTTCACTCTATAAACAAGCTGACATAAAGAAATTTTTGTTAGATGGTATAGATGAAGAGAGAGCAGCTAAAGAAGAGTGTATAAAGCTATCAGTTGCAGTAAAAGATAAAGAGTTATCTAAGTTTTTTGACTTTATAAATTATCAAGAAAACTACCATATAGAGTTAATGCAAAAGGCACTAATGCACTTAACATAGACTATGAAATAAAGCTTATTAAATTAGCAAATATTTAGTTGGAACGCTAGTTGCTTAATATAAAGTAACTAAAATTTATGGACTAAAAATGCAAAACGGATACTATACAACAACAGGGGCGATGGTTACACAGTTTAACAGACTTGATGTTATATCTAATAATCTTGCTAATGTAAACACAAATGCATTTAAGAGAGATGATGTTGTAATAGGTGATTTTAAAAGGATTTTTCAAGACTATCAAGAAGATATGCCAGTTAAAAATCATACTAAAGAGGCAGCTAAATACTTAAATGCTTCTATAGACAGAGTTCCTCAAGTAAGTGAACAGTATATTGAGTTTAGGCAAGGTGGGTTAAAAGCTACTGGAAATCAACTTGATTTTGCTCTAAAAAGAGAAGATGTTTTTTTTATGGTTGATACTCCTGATGGCTTAAGACTTACTCAAAACGGATCATTTGTTATAGACAACGATGGAACACTAACAACAAAAGAGGGTTTTCCCGTAGTTCCAGCAAGTTACTTTCAGAATAAAAAATATATAAAAATAGAACAAGATAGTACATTTACAGTAGATAAGATGGGTAATATATACTCAGCCAATATTGCTGAGGGGCTAGAAACAGGAGAGATACCTCAAGGAAGGCTGTTTATAGCACAAAGTAACGACATAAAATCACTACAAAAAGAGGGAACTAACCTCTATAAGTTTAAAGATATTAATGACTTAACTGACTTAGAAAATGCAGATGTAGTAGCGCAAGGTTTTTTAGAGACGAGCAATATAAACCCAGTAAAAGAGATGGTAGGACTTATTGAAGCACAGCGTATGGTAGAGATGTACCAAAAAGTAATGACTTCACATATGAATGATATGAATCAAGACGCAATAAATAAATTAGCACAAACAAGAGTATAAGGATAAAAAATGAAAAATACAGAAGTTTACTTCGTGCTTCAGTCACGAGGAATTTTACTCGGACTTTGTTCGAGCAAAAAGGGGAAATAAAATGATACGTTCACTTTACACAGCAGCAACAGGTATGATAGCTCAGCAAACACAAATAGATGTAACTTCAAACAATATATCAAATGTAAATACAATTGGGTATAAAAAACAAAGAGCTGAGTTTGCAGATTTGATGTATCAAACTATGGAGTACGCAGGAACATCAACAAGTGCCACTACAGTTTCGCCAACAGGTATAGAAGTGGGTCTTGGTGCTCGTCCAACTGCAATTGCAAAGCAGTTTACTCAAGGTAACTTTAAAGAAACAGGCAATGACTTGGATATGGCAATAACAGGAAAAGGTTTTTTTCAAATTCAACTTCCAGATGGAACAACAGCATATACTAGAAATGGATCTTTTAAACTAGATTCACAAGGCAGCATTGTAAACTCAGATGGCTATAAAATGCTCCCAGAAGTTACAGTTCCTGAAGATGCTACACAGATTTCTATCGGAACGGATGGAACTATATCTGTTCTTCAAGCAGGTCAAACAAACATGACAGATATCGGCCAGATTGAACTTGCAAACTTTGTTAACCCAGCAGGACTTCACTCTTTGGGAGATAATAACTTCTTAAACACTTCTGCATCAGGAGATGTAATAACAGGTACACCTGGTCTCAATGGACTTGGTCAAACAAGGCAGCAGTTTGTAGAAATGAGTAATGTACAACTTGTTGAAGAGATGACAGATTTGATTACAGGTCAGCGTGCATATGAGGCAAACTCAAAAGCCATTACTACTAGTGACGAGATGCTACAGACGGTAAATCAGCTTAAAAGGTAGTTAGTGTAATGCTTATTTTACTACCAGTTATAATTATAATCTTGGTTATACTTGCGATTGACACTATATATTTTGATGATGTAAAAAGTGTCAATCCTCCACCAAAAAAGACGATAGAAAAGCATGATAATAGAAAAGAATATATAAATAAGTACCTAAAGCAGTGAGTTTTTTTTCTATATTTAAGATGACAATTCCAGTTCTTATGGGATATATTCCATTGGGTATGGCATTTGGTCTTTTGCTTTCAAATATGCTTATTCCGTGGTACTATGCATTTTTTATGTCTGTGTTTATCTTTGCAGGAGCAGGGCAGTTTTTAGCTCTTGGGTTGTTTGCCTCACATGCTACTATACTTGAAATAGGGGTCGCTACATTTTTACTAAATCTTAGGCATACTTTTTATGGACTCTCAATGATAAGTGCATTGAAAAATTTCTCTTGGAAGAAAAATTATGTTATATTTGGTTTGACTGATGAAACTTTTGCACTTCTAAAAACAAATGATATTAAAGAAGAGGAAAGAGAAAGAGCATATGTAATCATAACAGCTTTAAACCAAAGTTACTGGGTTATAGGGAGTGTGATAGGCGCTCTTTTGGGAAATATTTTGCCTTTTAATTACAAGGGCATAGAGTTTTCTCTTACTGCACTTTTTGTTGTTCTTTCTATTGACTTGTATAACAAAAGTAAGCAGCATAAACCTTTTTTGATATCTATTGTGATTGGGTTTATAGGTATGACAATCTTCCCATCGGATAAGATGCTGATACTCTCTTTAGGTCTTGCGGCTACTGTTTTGATTTTGTTTAAAGGAGCACTAGAAGATGGAAACTAGCTATCTCGTAGGTGCAATCTTAGTAGCCTCTATCATGACATACTTTACAAGAATTATGCCTTTTATATTTTTTAGAAAAAAGGAACCTTCTGCTGTTATAAAGTATATTGAGTGGAATATGCCTGTTATGATTATGGTAATCCTGGTTTTTTATGCACTAAAAGATGTCTCATGGGAGCTTTACCCTTATGGTATTCCAGAGTTGATAGGTATTGTAGTAGCAGGTCTATTACATATAAAGTATAAAAATGCACTTTTAAGTATATTTGTTGCTACGCTACTATATATGGTCTTGGTTCAAAAAATAATGGTATAATCCTAGATAACTTTCCATGGAGTTTTAGATGAAATTTGACATAGTAAATAGACAAAATATTTCAAAAAACTGTTTTGTATGTGGCATAGAGAATGATTTAGGCTTAAAAACAAAATTTTATGAAACTAGTAGCGATGAGGTGATAGGTATTTTTACACCAAACGAAAAGCTACAAAGTTATCCAAATGTACTTCATGGAGGTATAAGTGCTACTATACTTGATGAGACTATTGGTAGGGCTATGATGATAAAAGATGGCAAAGATAGTTTTGGTGTAACTGTTGAGCTTACTATGAGATACAGAAAACCAGTTCCTCTAAATGTAGAGTTAAAAGTTATAGCAAAGATTACTAATGATAGGGGTAAGCTTGTTGAAGGTATAGGAAAGCTTATACTACCAAATGGAGATGTAGCAGTTACTGCAAAGGGAAAGTATATGAGAAAAAATATAAAAGATATAGTTGATGGAGAGATTCAAGGAGAAGAGTGGATGGAATCAGATGCTAAAGATTTAAAAACAATCAAAATAGGGGATGAAAATGACAAATAATTATAAACTAAGTCTTCTAATGAATTCTTTAAAACTTAGTAAGACTGATATACTAAAATCATACAAACTAGTAGATAAAAAGATAACACAAGATGATGTAGATGATATTCTAAGAGAGCCAAGTGACGAGAAGTTTGTACTGTTAAGTGATGAGGGCTTTGAGATGTTTTTAAATGGTTTTATCATCTATAAAAGAGGACCAAGTGACAAAAAAGCTAAAAAACAGAAGATATACTTTTCTAATAACATTATACTTAAAAAACTAAAAATAGCTCTAAATCTAAAAGATGAAGACATCATCAAAATATTTGAAAAAGATGGCTTAGAGATAACAAAATCTCAACTCACTGCATACTTTAGAAGAGATGGACATATAAACTACAGAAAGTGTAGTGATTCACTGCTTAAAAGGTTTATAAATGGACTTAAATAAGCTAACAAAAGAAGAAGAAAGAGTCATAGAACACAAAGGAACAGAAGCACCATATAGTGGAAAATTTAACGACTTTTATGAGGATGGTATCTTTACATGTAGACGCTGCAATACTCCTCTATATAGTTCAAAAAACAAGTTTAGTTCAGGCTGTGGGTGGCCTAGTTTTGATGAAGAGATAGAAGGAGCAGTGAAGAGAATTCTAGATAGTGATGGCATGCGTGTTGAGATTACATGTAGAGCATGTGGCGGACACTTGGGACATGTTTTTGAGGGTGAGGGATTTACTGCTAAAAACACCAGACACTGTGTCAACTCAATAAGCTTAGATTTTACTCCAGCATCATCTGAAACCAAACTAGCTTACTTTGCAGGTGGCTGTTTTTGGGGAGTTGAGTACTTTTTTAATCTTGAAGATGGAGTCATAGATGCACTTAGTGGTTTTATGGGCGGACATACAAAAAACCCAACTTACCAAGATATATGTTATAAAGATACAGGGCATTTAGAGGTTGTTGAGGTTAAGTATGACCCTAAAAAAATTACTTATGAATCATTAGCAAAGCTATTTTTTGAGATTCATGACCCAACTCAAAGAGATGGACAAGGACCTGATAGGGGAAGCCAGTACCTCTCAGCAGTATTTGTTTCAGATAATGAAGAGAGAAAAATAGTAGAAAATTTGATAGAAAAACTAGAATCCAATGGCTTAAGTGTTGCTACAAAAATCTTAGACAAACAGGAGTTTTATGTTGCTGAGGATTATCACCAATACTACTATAAGAAAACTGGTAAAATACCCTATTGTCATAGTTATGTAAAAAGATTTTGAATTTATACAATAAAGTACCTATTTTTACCAGATTTTTTTGCTATATACATGGCATTATCACTAAGTTCTATCATTTCTTTGCATGTTTTAATATTTTTATTATATTTGCATATACCAATACTGCAGCTAATCTGTAGTATTTTATCATTTGATACTATAGGTTCATGAACAATATTTTGTACTTTTTTAGCTATATATTCAAGTATGTAATTATTTTTTTCATATTCTAAAATAATACAAAATTCGTCTCCACTTATTCTATATACGGTGTCTTCTTCTCTTATGATATGTTTAATTTTTTGTGCTGTATGTTTGAGCACTTCATCTCCACTAAAATGCCCATAAGTATCATTTATATATTTAAAGTTATCTAAATCTATAAAAAATAGTGCAAAATGATTCTCATGCCTTTTTGCTTTGCTTAGAATCTCTTTTAGTCTGATTTCAAACATATGCCTATTTGGAATATTTGTAAGAGCATCATAGTGAGCTAGTTTATGTAGATTACTATAATCAATAAGTTGTTGTTTTTTAAGATTTATCCTATTTTTGATATCCATTGCTATTTTATTTAATTTTTCTAACAACGCAACTATATCAATAGGTTTTTTTATAAAATAATCTATTTTAAGTTCAATTGCATCTAAAAGAATACTTTTACTATCATGCATTGATATAATAACTATATTTTTTTCCGAGTCTATTTTTTTTATCTCTTTTATCATATCTATACCGTGAAGTATTGGCATATTTATATCTGTTATTATGATATCTGGGTTTTTATTTTTAAAAATTTTTAGTCCTTCTTCACCATTTTGTGCTTCATAGTACTCTTTAACTTTATTTTTTAAAATATTTTGAAAAAATTTGTGAGCATATTGATCATCTTCTACAACTAAAAGTGTAATATCTTTAAGCATCTCTAGTGTACCTCCTTTAAAAAAATATCAAATCTGCTACCATTTTCACTAGAATCAATTTTTATATAACCATTCATATGTTTCTCAATAATTATCTTTGTCATATACAGACCAAGACCGGTTCCATTTTTCTCTTTTGTAGAAAAATATGGTTCAAATATTTTTTTGATTATGTTATCTGGAATACCATCTGCATTATCTTCAATCGATATAAGGGTTTCACCATTTTTAGTTATCTCTAATAGTATGTGAATCCATTTCTCTTCTTTATTTGATTCTATTAGGGCATCTTTTGCATTGTTTAGTATATTTAGTATTGCATGTCCCAATTCATTTTTGTAACCATCAATATAAAAGTTATCATTAACCTGCAAAGATAGTTGTATATGGTTATTGTCAAGATTTGGCTTGATAAGAAGTATAGTATCATCTATAAGAGTGTTGATAGAAAATTTTTCTATTTTTTTAGTAGGTTTAAAGAAATTTCTAAAGTCATCTATCATTTTTGACATATTTTTTATAAGAGTTTTAGATTTTTTTTGAAACTCCTCCATAGCCTTATTATCTATAGTACCTCTTTTATATTTTATATATGTGCTTTGATTTAGCAAAGATAGTATATTGAGTGGTTGTCTCCATTGATGTGCTATAAGTGATATAGTCTCACCCATCTGTGCAAGTCTGTTTTGGTGAAGCATAAGTTTCTCTTTTTCTCTATTTTTCTCTATTTCATCTTCAACTTTTTTTTCTAGTGTTCTGTTTAGGATTTCTATTTTCTCTTTTAATAGTTGTTGCTTTTTATATGCATAGTAGATTAATAATATAATACTTAAAGATATAATCAAAACAATAAAAGCAATCGTATAGTCTATCTTTTTTATAACTTTTTGAGATGTCCATTTTTCATTGATAGCTTTTATTGTATCATCTGATATCAAGTCTATTGCTTTATTGATTGAATTAAGAAGTATTTTATCATCATTTCTAACAGCAACTCTTAAATCTGCTTTAGCAGGATAGTATCCAGAAACCTGTATGTGATTAAAACTATATTTTTTTTGATTATATAAGAAGACAGGAAGAGTTGCTACTGTAAAATAAGCCTCTTCATTCTCGATTAGTTCAAATGTTTGATACATATTTTGAGTGAGTATAGTTTTTATATTTGGGTACTCTTTTAAGACCATCTCAGCTATACCAGAGCCTTTTTTTCTAGCTATTGATTTTGTGGCAATTGTAGAAAAGTTATATATAGATGGTCTATTGTTTTTAGTGATTATAGCTAAGTCATAGCTAGCAAATGGCTTAGAAAAGTTTGCATATGTTGCTCTTGAAGGAGTTTTGATTGCAGAAGCCAATATATCGCATTTTTTAAATTTCAGATATTCTTGAGACTCTAGCCAAGAGTTTGTTTGTATAAAAACTGGTTTTAAGTTTAGTTTTTTTAATATTATTTTTAATATATCAATACTTATCCCTTTTGGGTTACCATCTTCACTAAACTCAATAGGTCTCCAGTTTGGATTTGTGCATACATTGACACTAGCTCTTTTTTTTAGGTATTCTTGTTCTCTTTTTGATAGTTCCTTTTTTTTAAGTACGCTCTCTAGGCTAAACCATTTGTTTTTGAGTTCTTCAATCTCTTTTTTTGTTACACTATTTTGTGCTTTTTGTAGTATATCTTTTAGAATTGTTTGACTTTTTCTAACCCCAATTCTGATTTTAGAAGTCAATTCATCATCATTTTGAATGTAGGTGTATTTAATATCTAGACCATTTTTTTTGATTAGATAGTTTACAACAGCATAGTTCTCTATAAGAGCATCTGCTTTATTGTTTACAAGTGCGTATAAGCACTCCTGTATATCCTTAAAAGTCTTTATTTTTATATCGGGATATTTTTTCTCTATATACTCTTGAAGATAAAATTTTTCTGGTATAGCAATAGTTTTTCCTCTTAAATCAGAAAAGTTTTTAATATTTGGTATATTGGAGAATATAGCTTTTTTTGAGATGATATATGGACTTGTAAAGTTAATATACTTTTCTCTCTTATCTGTTTTGGCAATGTTTGATAGTACATCAATCTGTTCAGTTTTAATCATGTTTAAAAACTGACTCCAACTATGTCCAGATATGTATTTTATATCTAGATTTAGCCTGTTTACAAGTATATTAAAATAGTCAATAACAAATCCTTTTGGTATACCATTGTCATTGAAATTGTATGGTGCCCAATTTGTCTCGTTGTGGACTGTAATATATTTTTTTCTATTTATATAGTCTATCTCTTGTTTATTTAATAGTATAGATTTTTTTAAATTGAGATTTTTGTACGATTTGTTGATGATAAATCTATCATAATCACTCAACTTTTCATAACTTTCCAGAGGCGGGATTAAGATACTGTTTTGGAGCGATAAATCTTGGGTATAAGTTATCTTTAAAGTGCCAACTTCTTCGATGTCATTTCCAGTTTTATAATATATTTTTTTTCTTATAAAATTTGAAGAGTAGATTTTTTCATTTTGATTTAATTTTTTTGATAGATTTAAAAATATTTTTCCATCTATTGTGGTTATTTGTATACTTTTTATTTTACGATGTACAAATAGTATGTTTAGTATTTTTTTAAGCTCTTTATCTTTTCTTTCAAAAACAAATTTACTAGATATATCGCCAATAAGATTTGCATAGTTTATTAGCTTTTGCATATCTGTTTTTTTATAAAATTCTATTATCTGCTTATATCTGCCACTTTTTTTGAGTTTTTTGAGTTCTTTGTTGAAAATATCTCGTACTTTTTTTGATCTAAATACTACTGGATAATCATGACTTTTTTTAAATATATCATGAAAAACATATTTTTTATTATTGTTAAAATGAACTTTGTACCAGTTAAATATAGTTTTATCTATAATAATAGCATCAACTTTTTTAGAGAAAAACATCTCTATATCTTCTTTTTGTGAATAGTTTTCATTGTAAGATTTTTTTTGTGTCCCATTAACTGGATTATATAGAGTATAGAATTTCTCACCTAAATCATAGTATGACTCTTTCCAAGATACAAATTTTATTGTAGAGAGTTCTTCTATAGTATTTAGTTTTATATGATCTTTTTCTCTTGTTATTACATAGTTTTTATAAGAGATAAACGGATCACTTTGAAAAAGGTTTTTGTCTTTAATTGTTATTGAGGCAACAGCATCAATGATATTGTCCTCATGTAGTGCTTCAATAAGATAGTTTTTAGGTTTTTGAATAAAAATAGGTTTATATGGAGTGTTATTAAATACCTCAGTGATGATATCAGGATTGATTCCTTTTTTTGATGATTTACCAAATATAAAAGGAGCCATATCAATACCTATTGCTATATGTATATCTTCTTTAGCATAAGCAAAAGATAGCATTTGTGTCATAAGTAGACAGAAAATAGCTATAGTTTTAAATAAATTTTTCTGGCTTACCAAAGTGGTACCCTTGTGAAAAGTCAATTTCTAGATTTTTGACGATATTGTATATCTCTTCATTCTCAACAAACTCTGCAATAGTTTGCATTCCTTGCTCTTTTGCAAAGGTTACGATACTTTTGACTATGGAGTATGAGTAACTACTAGAAGCTATGTTTTTGATAAGTGAACCATCTATCTTTAGTATGTCCGGTTGAAAATTTACAAGCCTTTGGTAGTTAGAGTATCCTGATCCAAAATCATCTATGGCAATTTTTGCTCCAAATTTCTTTATCATTGATATAAACTCTTTTAGATTGTTTATATTCTTTATACTCTCATCTTCTAAAAGTTCAAAAACTATCCTAGAAGAATCTTTTCCAGATTGTTTGAGTAGAGTTGTGATTTTTTTTCTTATATCTTGCTGATCTATATCTATTGTAGATAGATTGATTGAAATATCTACATTACATTTCTCAAGCATACTAAAAGAATTTTCTAAAATCAAATCAACAATCTTCCCATAGTATGTAGTTTTTTTAGCGATATCTAAAAACAAAAATGGTGTAAGCACTTTGTTGTTGTCATCTATGAGTCTTATAAGGGATTCATATTTTACTATCTTTTGTGTTTTATTATCTATAATAGGTTGAAAATATGATGTTATTTTTGAATCATCAAGAGCCTTTTTTATAATAGAAACTGTTTTAAGATTGTTTTTGGCAATTTCAAACTCTGCATCTGCAAGGCCGTTGGAGACTATAAATCTTTTTCTCTCTTTTAAAATTTTCTTAATACCAATTTTTGCAGATTCTAAGATGTTCTCTCCTTCATAAACAAGACTTATCATGATAGGTGTGTCTAAAGAGAAATTATTGATATCAATCTTTTCATTTGAGAAACTATTTTGAACTCTTTGTAGATGTACTATTAATTTTTCTATAGTATTTTGATACTCAACTAAAAGTGCAAATTCACCATTTTTTAAAGGATAAACTTTATCAAGTTTATAGTAGTTTGACATTTTTGTCTCTAAAAGAGTGCAAAATTTATCTTCTATATTTTCAATATCTTCATTACTAAAAAAATCCTCAATCATATCAAAGCTTTCTAGTTTAATATATACAAGTATTGGATTGGTTGCATTTTTTATGGCATCATTTAGTTGTTTGGTTGGATTCATTATTTCAGTTACATCATGTCTAAGGGAGATGTACTCAGTAATGTTGCCATCCATATCTAGTATAGGCTTAATCAGGCTATCTGCATAGTAGCTTTTACCTGATTTTGACATGTTTCTAACTATACCTACCCATGGGCTTTTTTCTTTTTTTATTCTATTCCATATCTGTTTAAAAATAGTTTTTGGGTTATCTGGATGTCTTATTATATTATGATTTTTTCCAATTAGTTCATCTTTTTGATAGCCTGATATATTGCAAAATGTATCATTGACATATGTTATAACCCCCTTTGTATCAGCTTTAGAAACGATACATGCAAGATTGGTCGCTTCTTGGTACTCTTTTAGAAGATGCATACTTTTTTTAGATTCATATAAAAATTTATTTTTTCTTGTAACTGTATATATGAGCTCCGATAGCTCTTCAAAGTCAATTGGTTTTAAAAGATAACCATCTATTTTTACTTTTATACTCTCCATAAAAAAGTTTTCTTCGTTGTGGGCAGTTAAGATTATTAGTGATATATCTATATTGTCATTTCTTATTTTTTTACATAGTTCTAGTCCATTTAGCTTAGGCATACTGATGTCTGTTATGACTATATCAATATCATTTTCTTTGTATTTTTGATAACCATCTTCACCATCTATTGCTACAATAATATGATTAAAAAATGTTTCTAAAATTAGCTGAGTAATTTCTCTAGTATCTTTATCGTCCTCTACATATAGTAGAGTTAGATCTTTAGATTGGTCTATTACCGTATTTAAATCAATCATTTTTCTTTCCTAAATCAATTTTAAATGTTGCACCACTTGGACTGTTTATCAAGGAGAGTGTCCCTTTGCAGTGTTCTTCAACTATAATTTTGCACATATATAGTCCAAGTCCTGTTCCATTTTTGTCATATTTTGTTGAAAAATATGGTTCAAATATCTTCTCTTCTATATCTTTGTCAATCCCTGTTGCATTGTCTGATATAATTATACTCTTTTTATCTATCTCAACCATTATTGTAGGATTTTTTATGTTGTTATTAACAAGAGCTTCTTCAGCATTTTTGATTATATTTATGATGGCCTGTTTTAACTCATTTTCATAACTACTAAATGTAGTTACTTCTTTAGTATCGATTTTTAAAGTTACATTGTTTTGTTCTAAAGAGTCTTTCATTATAAAATCTATCTTTTCCATAATAGATTTAAAATCAGTTAGGATTTTTTCTTTGTTTGGTTTATAAAAATTTCTAAAATCATCTATAGTATGACTTAAATGCATTGCAAATGATTTTATCTTGTCCGATAGTTCAATAGCCAATTTATTATCCAATATATTTTGTTGTGCCTTTAACTTTATAATACTTGTAGTTAGAGAGATGACATTAAGAGGCTGTCTCCATTGATGAGCAATCATATTTAGTGTTTCTCCAATCTTTGCGAGTCTATATTGGTATTGTAACATCTGTTGTTGAATTTTTCTTTTTTTCTCCTCCTCTTTTAGTTTTAAAAGAAGATTTTCACTTTGTGTTATATCTAAGTTAATATATAAAAATCTATCATCTGCTAGTGGTACTATGCTTGCAAAGGTGTAGTAGATATGTCCCTCTTTGTCTATATTTTTTAGTTTACCACTCCATTTAGAATTGTTTTTTAGGTTTTTCTTTATCTCAGCTACTATAGACTCCTGTTCAGACATATCTAACAGTTGAGTCATAGTCATATTTGTAAGTTCTGTTTTGTTATATTTTGATATTGAACAAAATGCTTCTGAAGCCTCTTTGATATTGGTGTTAGTATCAATCTGTGCATTTATTACATATTGGTCTAGTATTGTTCTTAGATTTTTTTCTTGCTTTAGCAATCCAAATATATTTCTTATAAGTATTATAAAAAACAAAATACTTAAGCTAGTTAAGATTATAGAACCAATAAAGATGTAGATTGATATTCTCTTTTCATCTAATATATTTTTTTCAATCTCATATTTTATTTTTTTTGAGAACATAGATAGGTGGTCTATTTTGATAGTAATAGCATTGTACCAGTCTATAGGTTTAATTGATATATTGTTATCATTGCATGATTCTAGTTTTTTTTCAATATCTGAAATTTGATTAAATATTGAACTGTTTTTATGAAATTTTTTATATAGAAGATATATTTTTGAATCAATATTTTGTAAAAACATTTTTTTATTAAATTTTTGCAGCTCTAATAAGCTTAGGAATTTATACAGAGTTTTGTTATCAATTTTCTGTTTTGAAAATATGATGACACCTAAAGCTCTCTCTATGCCTACATACTCTTTTAGATATAAAAAATTTATATATGCTTGCATAATATTATTATTTTTATTTAAAGTAGCTGCTTTAGTATTTTCAACTACAGTTTCAAGCAGTATAGAATTAAGTTCTGAGTAGTAGTCTAGTATTTGTTTAAAGCTATATTTTTTGTTATCTACAAGGCTTCTTATGTGAACTAGATTTTTATGTTTTAGTAAAAATTTATGAAATAACTTTTTTGAACTGTTGTTATGAGTTTGCATAGCGATCAAATGATGTATATCTTTATCACTTATAACTCTTTGTTCTTCTAGTTTAATCTTAAATTTTTCATTATCTGTTAGTATACTCCCTATTGATAGCCCTCTCTCTCTTTGTAATGAATGAATTGCTTTTGATATGATATCATTAAACATTACTTTGTTTTGAAGTTGATTAAGTGAGTCAATTTTTGAGTAACTATAAAATAAAATGATGAAACCCAATACTAATAAAATAGATATAAGAATAGTACTATATAAAATTGGTTTGTCTTTGATAAGGCATTTTTTTATCATAATTTTCTCTTTATATTGACATATAATAACTATACAATTAAAATCTAAGCAAAAATTAACTAAAATCTGTAGAATCTGTGGAAAATGAGGAGTGTTAGTGAAAAAAATAAAAATTCTACTAATAGAAGATGATGAACTAGCAGCATCAATGTTGAGCGAGTTTTTAGAAGAGTGCAATTTTCATGTACATAGTGTTTTTACCGCAGTAGATGGTATATCAAATATGGAAGTACATGACTTTGATATACTGCTTTTAGATATAAGTCTTCCAGATTTTAGTGGTTTTGAAGTGCTTAAAGGTATAAAAGATAAAATCTCAATACCTGTTATCGTAACAAGTGCATATAGCGATACGGCGTCAAAATTAAAAGCTTTTAGATTTGGTGCATCAGATTATATGGTAAAGCCATATGATTTAGAAGAGCTAGAAGCTAGGATTTGGGTGCAGTTAAGTAAAACAAGTAAGATAAAATTGTGTGATAAATGTAAAATTTTTGAAATTAAAGAGTCTAGTATTGTATTTAAAAGTAAAACTATATCTCTTACTCCTATTGAGTATAAAATACTAAAATATTTTATAGAAAATAAAAATATTGTAATAAACAGAGATGACTTGTATGAGCTCCTTGATTCAAGTAAGTCCGCTAGATCTTTAGACAATCACATAAAAAACATAAGAAAAAAGATAGGTGATAGCAGCAAAAATCCACACTATATCAAATCAGTATATGGTGTAGGCTATATTTTGAACTATTAGGAGGTTCAGATGAGTGTACTTTTAGAGTTTGCAATGTTCCCTACAAGTGAAAACTGTCGTGATGGATCATCTGTTTCAAAGCAAGTCTCAAAAATCATAGATGCTATAGATAAAAGTGGAGTAAGATACAAACTAACTCCAATGGGGACAGTAGTGGAAACAAATACTATGCGTGAGGCACTTGATATAATAGAACTTGCCTATGAACAAGTAAGCGAGTGCGATAGAGTCTATAGCTCACTAAAGTTTGACATAAGAAAAGGCAAAGAGAACCGTTTGGTTACAAAGATAGAATCAGTTGAGAAAAACTTAGGTAAAAGTGTGAAATACTAACTAGACTTCTTGCATAACCCCTTGCAGCCTCAGCAACTCATAGATAAGTTTGAGTGAGGCAGTTTATCTCTTGCGTAGCCGTAGCTACGGATGAGATAAGCTAACGAAGCTCAAGTTTATCTATGAGTTGCCCGCAGGGATGAATTAGAAGTAGCAATCTTGTACAAAACTTTTCATCGCAATAGCTACGGCTATTACTCAAAAAAGCTTTTGCACAATCTTACTACTTCTAATTCCTCTGAGACTACAAGGGGTTATGCAAGAAGTCTAATGGTTATTGCATGAACAAAAACCATCATCTTCAAGTTTTTTATTTTCTTTTTCTAGTTTGTTTAAGTAGTTTTGAAAAGAAATTTCTTTTGCGGAAAGTGTAGAGTTTTCATCGAAAGAGACTGTTTTCCTTTTTGTCTCATCGCAGTAGATAAAACCAGACAGCATGAGTATAATTAGTAGATATTTCATAAGAAAATATTATCATTTAAGAGTGCTTTAAAAGTGCCATTTGTAATTTAATCTTTTTCATAACAGCATTTAGCTAAAATAACACAAAAATACTCAAGGACTTTTATGAATACAATAGATGCAAAAGTTTGGACATTTGGTGACAATATAGACACAGACTTAATCATAGCAGCAAGATACCTAAACACTTCAGACCCAAAAGAGTTAGCAAAGTATGTGATGGAAGATGCAGACCCCTCTTTTAAAGAGAAGGTAGAAGTTGGTGATGTTATAGTTGCTGGGGAAAACTTTGGTTGTGGCTCATCTCGTGAACATGCTCCTATAGCTCTAAAAGCAGCAGGTATTAGTGCTGTTATTGCAAAAAGTTTTGCAAGAATATTTTACAGAAATGCTTTTAATATGGGTCTAACAATCTTAGAACTAGAAGAGAGTAGTGAGATAAAAGAGGGCGACAAGATAACCATAGATTTAGACAGTGGAACTATAAAAAACAAGGCAAATGGCAAGATTTATAAGTTTGCTCCAATTCCTGAGTTTATGCAAGAGCTAGTTAGTTGTGGTGGTCTTATGAATTATGCAAAAAAAGGTAAAAAATGAAGTCGTATAACATAGCAGTCATAAAAGGTGATGGTATAGGACCAGAGATAGTAGATGAGGCTATAAAAGTTTTAGATGCAGCTTGTAAAGGTGAAGATATAGAGTTAAACTACGAAGAGTATCTTATGGGTGGTTGTGCATATGATGCAACAGGCAATCCACTTCCGCAAGAGACAATTGATGGTGCAAAAAAGAGTGATGCAATTCTTTTTGGTGCTATTGGTGGTGAAAAGTGGGATACACTAGATCGTCATCTTCGCCCTGAGAGCGGACTTCTAAGATTTAGAAGTGAGCTTGGAGTTTTTGCAAACCTAAGACCAACCAATGTTTTTGATGAACTTCTTGATGCAAGTACAATTAAGCCAGAAGTATTAAAAGGTGTTGATCTTTTTGTGGTTCGTGAGCTTACTGGTGGTATCTACTTTGGTCAACCAAGAGAAAAGCTTGAAGATATGGCATACAACACTATGGTTTATACAAAAGAGGAGATCAGACGCATTGCAGTTGTTGCATTTGAGAGTGCGATGAAAAGAAGAAAAGAGGTGTGTTCTGTAGATAAGGCCAATGTTCTTGAAGTAAGTCAACTTTGGCGTGAAACTGTAGAAGAAGTTGCACTTGATTACCCTGAAGTTAAGCTTTCACATATGTATGTTGATAACTGTGCAATGCAGCTTGTAAGAAACCCTAGACAGTTTGATGTTATACTTACAGGAAATATATTTGGCGATATTTTAAGCGATGAAGCTAGCATGATTAGTGGCTCTATTGGACTTTTACCATCTGCAAGTGTAGGTGGACTTGTTGGACTTTTTGAGCCTATTCATGGAAGTGCACCAGATATTGCAGGGCAGGGTATATCAAATCCAATTGCAACTGTGATGAGTGCTGCAATGATGCTTCGTTTTGCACTTGGAGAAGATAAAGTAGCCAACAAAATAGAAAAAGCAGTAGCAAATGTATTAAGAGATGGATATAGAACAAAAGATTTGGCAGAGTATGGTGCTAAAGAGGTGTGCTCAACAACCAAAATGGGCTCAATCATTGCGGACTATGTAGCGAAAATATGATTTTTAAATCTCTATACGAAGTATTAGCTTTAGTGAGAGGAATTGTTAAATGAAAACATTAACTCTAGCTTCTATATACGAACTTCAAGGTCTCAAGAATGAGGCCTTGGAGATTTACAAAGATATACTGAAGAAAGATTCAAATAACAAAGAGGCAAAAGTTGCGATAAAAAGACTTTCTGGACTTCGCAAAAAGTACCTTGGAGTTAACGAGGATATGAAAAAGTTTTTTGTAAATATGGATAGCGAAGTAGAGTTTATGGAATTTGAAAGGTGGTTGGCAAAGTGGAATTAAAAGATATGATTTTATCTACTCTAGCAGAGTTAGAAGATAGCAATGTCAAAGAAGATGAAAAACCAAAAGAGACTGTAGAGCTAAAAGAAGAAGTTTTAGAGGAAAATAAACCTCTACATGTAGAGATAGAAACGACATGTACGAGTGATGAGAGAGCTTTTTGTGAAAGTATGAGGGAACGCATACTTGTCTTATTTGAAGGTTTTCAATCTCCAAATAACAAAAGTATTGAGGCTAAAGTGGACTTGACTCTGAACTTTTTGGAGTACTCTTTGGCTGTATTAGATGAGCGTTTAGAGAAACTTGATAACAAATAGCCTTCCAAAAGACCTGCAAAAAAAAGTAAAAAAAATTGCAGATATTTTAGCCCCATATACAAAGCGAGCATACCTTGTAGGAGGTTGTGTTCGTGACCTAATTTTAAATAACAAAATCAAAGATTTAGATATAGAAGTTTATGATATAAGCCCAGATGAGTTTGATGTACTTATGAAAAAAGTTGGTGCATTGGGTGTTGGTAAAAGCTTTTTTGTTTATAAGCTAGATGATGTAGACTTATCACTTCCTAGAGTTGAGAGAAAAATAGGAGTTGGACATAAAGCCTTTGAGGTAGAGATCACGGATAACGAAAAAATAGCTTCAAAAAGACGAGATTTTAGCATGAATGCTATGATGCTCAATATATTTACAGGTGAACTTTTAGATTTTTGGCAAGGTAGAGAGAGTATTGAAAAAAAAGAGATATGCCTCATAGATGAAAAAACTTTTAAAGAAGATAGCCTAAGAGTTTTAAGAGCAGTTCAGTTTGCCGCAAGATTTGGTTTTGATATAGAGTACAATACTCTACATGTAATGCAAAACATAGATCTAAATGACTTAAGTAAAACGAGAGTTTTTTGGGAGTTTGAGAAACTTTTTGGTGCAAATCATTTAGATATTGGTTTTACATATATGTGTAAACTTGGGTTGTTTGAAAAGTTTTTTTCTTCTACTCCAAAGTCTATAAAAAGCATTGAATATGAGCTAAGAAACATATCTTTTGTTGAGGATTTAAGAGTATATTACTACCTTTATATAGTTGCTAATATATGTGAGCATAGCCCATATGATTGGGCAAAAAAACTTGAAGCTCCAAATCACTACCTTAGAGCCTACAAAAATCAACCATATATGCGTGAGCCATTAGATGATAAAGAGTTAAAAATTATTGCAATTGATATGCCTATTAGAAAGTGGCTAGGAAATTACAAGCTTGAGATACAAAAAAGAGCAAAAGAACTTGGTATTTGGAATGAGTGTTTTAGCGGTGGAGTGACTATTAAAAAAGTCATTGAAGATGGTTTTGAAAAAGAAGAGATTAAAAAAGAGTATAAAAGAAGAGTTTTTAGAAGTGCCCTTAAGTGATTTTTAGGTAAAATGCCAATTTTACTGGAGAAATAGATGGATAATTATATACTAAAAATTGATTGTGATGATGCTAAGGGACTTATATATAAGATTTCTGATGTATTGTATAAGAGTGATTTAAATATTGTTAAAAATGATGAGTTTGTAGATAGTGATAAAAGTAGGTTTTTCTTTCGTGCTATTGTTAGTGGAGATGTTGCAAATGGCAATTTGGTTCATAAGCTAGAAGAGGTTATGCCTAAATCTGCCAAAATAGAGCTGATGAAAAAAAGAAGAAAAAAGATAGTCATTATGGCTACAAAAGAGTCACACTGTCTTGGTGATTTACTTCTTAAAGAGTACAGCGATGATCTTAATGCTGAAGTAGTAGCAGTAGTTTCGAACTATGACTACTTAAAAGAGCTTGTAGATAAGTTTGAGATTCCTTTTCATCATGTTTGTCATGGTGGGTTAAGTAGGTTAGAGCATGAAGAAAAGGTGCTTGAAGTACTACAAAATTATGAGTTTGATTATATTGTTTTAGCTAAATATATGAGGATTCTCTCTAGTAGTTTTGTTAGTCATTTTGAAGGTAAGATGGTAAACATACATCACTCTTTCTTGCCAGCTTTCATTGGTGCTAACCCATACAAGCAAGCTTTTGAGAGAGGTGTAAAAACGATTGGGGCTACTGCTCACTTTGTTACCAATGACTTAGATGAAGGACCAATCATAGCTCAAGATGTTATAAATGTTACTCATGAGTTTAGTTGGAGAGATATGCAAAAAGCCGGACGAAATGTTGAAAAGGTAGTGCTATCAAATGCTCTTGATTTGGTTCTTGAAGATAGAGTTTTTATCTCATTTAATAAAACGGTAATTTTTTAATGTTCAATGTCGTCTTAGTTCACCCACAGATCCCTCAAAACACAGGGAGTATAGGTAGACTATGTGTAAATTGTGATAGTAAACTTCACATCATTAAGCCAACCTGCTTTGAGATAAATGACAAAAATGTAAAAAGAGCAGGTTTAGACTACTGGAATCTTCTTGATGTAACTGTTTGGGAGAGTTTAGACGACTTTTTAGCGGCAAATGGAGATAAAAAAGATAGTTTTTACTTTGCTACAACCAAAACTGATAAGCCATATTTTGAAGCAGAGTTTAAAAAAGGTGATTTTCTGTTTTTTGGTGGTGAGTCTACTGGGCTTCCTTTAGAGCTTATGAAAATCAAATGGGAAAATGCAGTGACAATTCCTATGGGTAAAAATGGAAGAAGTTTGAACCAAGCAGTTTCAGTTGGGATTGTTCTGTATGATGCTATTCGTCAAAATTTTAAAGAGTTTTAGTGATTTATGATATAGCTATCATTGGAGCTGGTGCTAGTGGGCTTATGGCGGCTTCACAGCTTACAAACAGAAGTATTGCTATTATAGACTCAAATTCCAAAATAGGCTTAAAAATACTAGCAAGTGGTGGCGGAAAGTGTAATATTACTAACAAATATGTTACTTCAGATAACTATTTAGGAGACAAAAAGTTTATTCAAAAAACTTTAGATAGTTTTACATCTGAGGAACTTTTAGATTTTGTTTCTAGTTTTGATTTGAAACTTGAAGTTAGAAAGTATGGACAATATTTCTGTAAAAACTCGGCAAAAGATGTAGTGAGTATTTTTCAAAAGTTGACCAAGCATTGTCACTTTTTTATGGGTGAAAAGGTTTTACATGTAGAGCATAGTAGGGACTTTTGTATTGAAACCAAAAATAGAGTCATAAAAGCTAAAAAGCTTGTTGTCGCAAGTGGTGGGCTTAGTTATGCTAGCATTGGAGCTAGCTCTATCGGTTATGAAATCGCTAAATCATTTGGACACAGTATAAAGACTCCAGCACCAGCACTTGTAGGTCTTACTGTTCAAAAAGAGCAATTTTGGATGAAAAACTTAAGTGGAATCTCTTTTGAAGTAGCTCTACATGTAGAGGGTAAAACTTTGAAAAGTGATCTGCTGTTTACTCACAAGGGAGTTAGTGGACCTGTTGTTTTGAGCGGATCCCTTTACTGGCAAAAAGGGAAGATCGCATTTGATTTTTTACCAGATATAGATTTGATAAAACTGCTCAAACAAAAATCAAAAAAACTAATAAGCTCTCAATTACCACTTCCAAAGAGATTTGTAGTTGAGTTTTTAAACTCCATAGGAGTAGAAGACAAGCCCTGCAACAGACTAAAAAAAGATGAAATTAAAAAGCTAGAAATGTTAAAAAACTACGAGTTTGCACCAGCAGGAAACTTTGGTTTTACAAAAGCAGAAGTAACAAAAGGTGGGGTTAGTACAGATGAGATAGATAGCTCAACTTTTGAATCTAAACTTCAAAAGAATCTTTACTTTATAGGTGAAGTTTTAGATGTAACAGGTGAGCTTGGTGGATACAATTTTCAGTGGGCATTCGCCTCGGCAATAAGACTAACAAAAGGAATGAAATCATGGTAAAAGTACAAGAGCTAATAGATGGATATGGGAAGTTTAAAGATGAAAAGTTTAAAAAATATGAAAACAAGTTTTTAGATTTAGTAGAAAATGGACAGAGACCTAAAGTCCTTTTTATAGCATGTAGCGACTCAAGAGTTGACCCAGCACTCATAACACTTTCACAGCCAGGAGCTCTTTTTGTGCTAAGAAATATTGGTAATTTTGTACCACCTTTTTCACCTGATAATGATTATCATGCAACAGCAGCAGGAATTGAGTATGCTGTAAGTGTTTTGGGTGTTACAGATATTATAGTTTGTGGACACTCTCACTGCGGAGCTATTAATAGTTTGTATCAAAATATAGGTAGTGATATGCCACATGTGAAGCGTTGGTTGGATCTTGGAAGTGAAGCAAAAAGGCATGTTGAAAACAGTATTGATGTAAGTGCATCAGAAGATGATAAACTAGAACTAACAGAAAAAGTATCTATAATATTTCAGATGAAAAACTTACTTACTTATCCAGAAGTAAAAAGCAAAGTAGACTCTGGGGAGCTATATATAAGAGGCTGGTACTATAAGATTGAAAATGGGGAGCTAGAGTATTTTTGTGATCAAGATAGAGAATTCTTGCCAATGGTATAGGTTTTGATAAGATATTTACTTTTACTTTTTCTACCACTTTTTCTAAGTGCAGTAGAGTTTAAAGTTGCAAGCTACAATGTTGAAAATCTTTTTGATACAAAAAATAGTGGGTATGAGTACAAAGAGTACATACCAAACTCAAAAAGTGGCTGGAACGAAAAGATGCTTTCAATCAAAATCAAAAATATAGCACGAGTTATAAAAGATATAGATGCGGATATAATCTCACTTCAAGAGCTAGAAAATAAAGAGGTTTTAAAGAGATTAAACCTAGCACTAGGAAGCAAAAAATACCCCTTTGTATATAGTGACTTTAAAACAAGAAGCATAGATAGTGTTCTTCTCTCAAGATACCCTATAAAATCACATAAAGCCTATGTGGTAAATCCTAGATTTAGACCAATCCATAAAGTTGGAGTTGAGATAGAAGGTCTACATGTAGAGCTGTTTTTAAACCATTGGCCATCATATAGTCACAGTCTAAAAATAAGCATGGAGTTTGCAAAAAAGCTTAAAATGCTATATAAAAATGAAAAAAACTTTATACTCTTGGGCGATTTTAACTCACCATTGGTTGTAGACAAAAAAGGCTGGGGAAAGTCTGTACAATATGTTATAAAAGATAATTTTAATCTATGGTATGACTATCCAAAATTTTTCAGATATTCACATGTTTTTTATAGAAATAAGAATGCCTTAGACCATATAATATCATCAAAAAATATGAACTACATAGATGGTTCTTTTGGTGTTTTTAAGCCAAAATATTTGCAAAACAGATACAAGCAACCAAAACGATGGCTCATTAGCAAAAAAGGCAAAGGACAACATCAAGGAGTAGGATATAGCGATCACTTTGCTATATATGCAACTTTTTCAACAAAAAAACTTAAGAAAAAGATGCCAACAGTTGCAACTATACAGACACTTTTAAAATCCAACAAAACAAGAGTAAACTATATACTAAAAGATATAATGGTAATAAATGTAAACAAATACGGCACAACGATTGAAGATAAAAACAGAGATAAAATCTATGTTTTAAAGCCAGATTGCCAGCTAAAACTAGGAGAAGTTTACACCTTACATGTGAAGCAATTGGCAACATATAAGGGTAAAAAAGAGATAGTTTTATTGGATTTTAACTCATGTTTGGATAGAATGGTCGATTAATTATAATTTAGGATATATTTATGATAAAACCACTTTTGATAGAGATAGGTGTAGAAGAACTTCCAGCAGTTCCATTTTTGAAAGAGTTACCAAATATAGAGAAAAAATGGCTAGATATTTTAGAAGCAAATGCACTTGGTTGTGAGTTTGAATTTTACTATACACCTAGAAGACTTGTGCTTTGGCATGCAGAGTTTCCTACATCTCAAGCCAATAGAGTAGAAGAACTTTTTGGTGCACCAGTCTCTGTCGCATACAAAGATGGTGAACCAACTCCTGCTGCAAATGGTTTTGCAAAAAAGTGTGGTGTTAGCCTAGATAAAATTGATAGAGCTGAAAAGAATGGTAAAGAAGTTCTATATTTTAAAAAAGAGATTGAAGGGAAAGACTCTAAAGCTTTAATTGGAAGTATGATAGAAGAGTTTATCTCATGTCTTAATTTTGGTAAGTCAATGAGATGGGGAAGTTATGATAAGAGTTTTATTCGTCCAATTAGATGGATTGGAGCACTCTTAGGTGATCAGAACATACCATTTAGTGCATATAATATTAGTTCAAATAGTATTTCATATCCTCATAGAACCATATCTTATGACTCTTTTAGTTATAACACTGCAAAAGAGTACTTTAGTAAGTTAAAAGAGGGCGGAGTTGATATTTTTCAATCTAGTCGTAAAGATACTATTTTAAAACAGTTTAAGATAATCGAAGAGGACAATAGTATAGAAATTGAAATAGATGAAGATCTTCTTTCAGAGATAGTTGCTATAACAGAGTATCCAAAAGCACTTATAGGTACATTTGATGAGGAGTTTTTACGACTTCCTCCAGAAGTGATTACAACTTCAATGAAAGAGCATCAGAGGTATTTCCCTGTTTTTAAAGATGGCAAAGTTACAAATAAGTTTATTGTTGTATCTAATGCTATTAGTGATGATTATGATTTGATTGTAAAAGGAAATGAGAAAGTTCTTCGTGCAAGACTAAGTGATGGACTTTTCTTTTATGACAATGACTTAAAAAATGGATTAAGTTTTGGAGGATTAAAAGATATTGTTTATCTTGATGGTCTTGGTTCTGTTTTTGATAAGGTTATAAGAGAGAAGAGGATTGTAGAATTTCTTGAAGAGAAGTATAAAACAAACCTTCTTCGTGAAATTAGTGATAAAGATGAAAAAGAGATTAGTAGCACTTTAAATCGTGCTGTAATGATAAGCAAAGCGGATCTTCTAAGTGAGATGGTATATGAGTTTACTGAATTACAGGGCCTAATGGGATACTACTATGCAAAAGCTGCCAATGAAGATGAACTTGTTGCACTTGCAATCAAAGAGCAGTACTTGCCTGATAGTGAAGATAGTTTGCTCCCTTCAAATCTTTTTAGCTCTATTATTGCACTTTCAAATAAACTTGACTCGTTGATTGCACTTTTTAGTATTGGTAAAATTCCAACAGGAACAAAAGATCCATTTGCTTTGCGTCGTGCTGTTAATGGCATAGTTAAAATTGTACTTAATCAAAAAATAAAGTTCAATATAAAAGAAGATTTAAAAGAGCTAAGTAAAAACTATGCATCTTTTGATGTAACTGTTCTTGAAAACTTTTTCCTAGAGAGAATCAACCAGTCTTTTAGTGCAAATCCATCTGTTATTAAAGCAGTTGTGAGTAGTGGTGAGCGTGATATTGTTGAGCTTTCATTAAAAATCGAAGCACTTAAGAACATTGCAAATAGTAGTGGTTTTAAAGAGGTCTTTTCAACATTTAAAAGAGTTGCAAACATAATCAAAGATGTAAATATTGAAAATAGTATAGAGGTAAATGAAAAGCTTTTTGAGTGTGATGAGGAGAGAAATCTATATGAAGAGTTTAAAAATAGAGCTTTAAAAGAGTATAGCAGTTATGAAGAGAAACTTGATGCTTTATTTGGTTTAAAGCCTCAAATAGACAACTTTTTTGATAATGTAATGGTAAATGTAGAAAATAAAAATATAAAAGAAAATAGACAAAATTTAATAGCAACAATATACAAAGAGTTTAGAAGCATAGCAGATATTAAAGAAATAACACTTTAGTCACAAAAGTGAAATTATATTTACTTTTTAAATTAAAAGTAATAGTTAGTATACTAAAATAAAATCTACTTAAGTTTAGTTAGCTATAATAAACTATGGATAAGTTTTATACAAGTATACTTGATGTCAACAAGTAAAAAGATCGTTTTTTTACAAAAAATTGCTATATTTATGTCAATTATTTGGACTATAATGACATATGTGTTTTTCTCATATCAGTTACAAAATGAACAAACTCACATATACAATAATACAATCATAGAAGCCAAATCAACGATTAAGCAAGCAAAAGATTTAATGATATGGGCATATGATAAAAAAATAAAATACAAAGATAATAGCTCTATACAAACAGATTTTTCACTTAGAAGTCTTGTTGATATTATAGGAAAAGATAAGAATTTTTCTTTAAAGCTAGAAACTAATTATCTTGAAGATGATTTTGATGGGTTAAATGCAAGTATAGTAAAAAGTATTAAAAAAGTTCAAAATAACAAAAAAGATGATTATGTAAGTTATATAAAAGACAATAGAGAGCATCTATTTTATATGATGCCACTATTAGCAAATAAAAGTTGCATACAGTGTCATATACATGATGATAAAAATATAGGTGATTTGATAGGAAATATAAATATAAATATTTTAGTTCCTACACTAAAAGAGTATAACTCTCATACATATTATTTTTTTCTTATTGCATATGGTTTTACTTGGATTATTGGTTTAATTCTTATTTGGTGGTCCAAGTTTAGAAGTAAAAAGTATCTTGATGAAAAGACAAGATATTATGAAGAGAGTATATATTCATTTATTGATATGTTGGAAAAAAGAGATAGTTACACAGCAGGACATAGTAAAAGAGTAGCTAATTATGCCCTATTAATTGCAAAAAAATTAAATCTAAATGAAGAAGATATAGACTTGGTTTTTAAAGCGGGTATGTTACATGATATAGGAAAAATCTCAATTCCTGAGTCAATCTTATTAAAGCCAGATGTACTTAGTGATGAAGAGTATGAGATAATCAAAAACCATTCTAAGGCTGGAGCAGAGCTACTAGAAAGAGAGCCATTTTATGATATAGCATCAATTGTTTTGCATCACCATGAGCATTTTGATGGTAGTGGGTATCCATATGGACTAAAAGGTAATGAGATACCATTTTTATCGCAAATTATAATGATAGCAGATGTTTATGATGCTGTTACAACAAATAGATCATATCGAAAGGCTATGAGCAAGGAGGAAGCATTAAAACTTATAGAAGATGGAAGAGGAGTTCTTTTTAATCCAGATATAGTTGATATTGCTAAATCTGTATTTTTAGATGTAGAAATAGATACTTGTTAAATATTTTTTATATCTTTTAAAAGTAAGGATTTGTATAGTTTTTTCATGTTATTAACGCTAACATTTAGCCTATCTCCCTCCATGCAAATGTATCCTGTAAGTGCATCAATCTCACTTCTTTTTTTGTTTTTGAAATCTAGGGACATAGATGTAGTTGAGTCATATGGAATTTTTTCTTTTGCTTGAACAATAGAGTCTTCTAGGTTTTGTTGAGTTAGTTGAATTCCTTTTTTATTTGCTACATTAATAATCTCTTGTAAAATATCCCTCAATTCACTTTCATGATTTTTTACTATTTCACCCATGCTAGTATCATAATAACTTGTTAGAGATGCAAATGAGCTAATAAAAAGATATTTTCTCCAGCATTGAGTTATAATATCTTTTGAAATTTTAGTTTTAAGATTTGCATTGTTAAATAAAGATGCAATTTTTTCAAGTTTTGTTGTTTTGATTTCATCTGAGCCGATAAAAAGTTGAAATACACCACCATACTTTTTAATAGCACCTTTTTTAACGATATTAGATAGTATATATATACAAGCTTCACATATGGGATTATGGGGGTAGTATTTTTTTATTTTCTCTTTGTATCCAACACCATTAGCTGTTGTCATTAGGATTGTATTTTGTGTTATTGATTTTTTTAAACTTTCTAAAACATTTGACATATCATATGATTTGGTTGTAATGATGACAAAATCATATGGTTCATTTTGTCTAATGTTGTCTGTGAAGTGGTATGTTTTGACAATAAATCTATTTTTTTCATCAATAACACAAAGACCATCTTTTTTTATAGCATCATAATGTTTGCCTCTTGCAAGAATTGTAATATCAAGATAGCCACTTTCTATTAGTTTCGCACCAAGATAACCACCAACACCGCCAGCACCAATAATTAAGATTTTCATATTAACCTTTATTTACAAAAACTAATGTATAATTACATAAAAATATTAGGAATACCAAATGAAATACATATTGAGTCTATTTGTTTTAGCTCTTAGTCTAAATGCAAGCATTTACTATGCCAAAGTTGAGCCATATGAGAAATATTCAATAAAAGCAGCAGCTTCTGGCGAGGTTATGTCAGTTTTTAAAGAAGCAGAGGGAAGAGTTTCAAAAGGTGGAGTTTTGATTAGAATTGATGATGCTTTAAACAAAAAAGATTTAGAAAGCTCTAATAAAAAATTAAAAAGTTTAAAAAGAACTATGGAGTTAACTGTAAAAAATTTAAAAAACTCTAAAGAGGTTGAACGCATAAGAGAGAATAGTTACAAAAGAATTAAAAATTTAAAAACTAAATCCAAGGCTAGTAAAGATGCAGAACTTATTAACCTCATAAATGCTAGTAATCAGGTATTGAGTTTAGAAAATTCATTAGAAAATTTAAAAGTTTCAATTAGTGATTTAGAGTTTAAAATCGCATCTTTAGAAGATGTAATTAAAAAGAAAAGCATAAAGATAAAACAGGGATACTTGATATATAAAATATATGTAAATAAAGGTGATTTTGTCAATGTTGGAATGCCAGTAGTTGATGGATATGATATTTCAAAAGGGAAACTTACTATTTATCTTTCAAGTGAAGATGTACAAAAAGCAAAGCAAAGCAAAATTTATATAAACGACAAACTAAGTAACTTGAGTATAGATAAGATTTGGAAAGTAGTTGATACTCAAAATATATCTTCATATAAAGCAGAGATTATTATGCCTGCTCCAAAGCGTTTTTCTGAACTTCTGAAGATAGAACTAAGAGATAAACAGTGATCACAACATGTCCACTAGATTGCTTTGATGGTTGCAGCATTGAAGTTGGAGAAAATTTAGAGTTAAAAGGTGAAAAATCTCATCCTATTACTCAAGGATATCTTTGTCACCATATGAACAACTTTCATAAGTTTGCTCGTATAGAAAAACCTACACTGCATGGAAAAGAGATAAGTATAGACAAGGCAGTAGGTATTGTAAAAGAAAAAATGCAGGGCAATACACTCTACTTTAAGGGTAGTGGTAACTTAGGTGTTATGCAAAGTGTTACTAAACTTGCATTTAAAGATGCAACTGTTGCCGATGGCTCTTTGTGTGCAGATGCTGGGTCGTACGGCATAAAAGAGGGTAGAGGAGTTGATTTGGCTTGGGGACCTCTTCATGTTCAAAATAGTGATGTAGTAGTCATCTGGGGGAGAAATCCTAGCTATACTAACTCTCATATGCTTCCTGCTTTAAAGGGTAAAACTATCATAGTTATTGACCCATACAAAACTGATGTAGCTAAAAAAGCTGATTTACACATAAGCGTAAAGCCAAGAGGCGATATTTACTTAGCTTTACTGCTTTCACGCATGGCATATATGGGTCAGATGGAAGATGAAGAGTTTATTGAAAAAAGATGTGAGAATTTTGACTATTTTATTGACTTTGTAAACTCAAAGCCCATGGTAATGCTAGAAGATAGAAGTGGTGTGAGTATGCTTGAAGCAGATAAGCTTTTAGATACGATAAAGGGTAAAAAAGTATCGTTTCTAGTAGGACTTGGTGTACAAAAATACTCTTTTGGTCACAGTGTTTTGCGTTCTATTGATTCATTTGTGGCTATGCTTGGACTTTTTGGAAAAGAGGGTTGTGGGGTAGGCTATATTGCACAAGGCTCTTTTGGATTTGATGCACCTTTTAAGGTAAAAACTAAAACTGTTCCAAAGCCAATCGTAGATTTTGGAGTGTATGATTTTGTTTTCATTCAAGGTGGTAACCCTGTAAATCAGATGCCATGTACTCCAAAAGTAAAAGAAGGACTAAGCAAATCAAACTTTGTTGTCTACTTTGGATTACATGAAAATGAAACTTCTAGACTAGCAGATTTAGTAATCCCAGCTAAAACATTTTTGGAAAAAGATGATTTGAAACTTTCCTATGGTCATGAGTATATAGGAGATATGCCTAAAGTTGTAGATAGCGATATAGGGATTAGTGAGTATGAGTTATGCAGAAGACTTGGCGTAGAGCTAAAAAGTGAAAAAGAGTATATTGAGCAGATCAAAAATTCAAATCTTGCATTTAGAAATGGACGAGCAATATCTAAAACTTTTGAAGTAGTTCCATATGAAAATGAGTTCTACACAGATAGTGGAAAGTTTGAGTTTTTTGATGACTTTGATGATGACTTTACGGAAGAAGATATAGATGAAGGTTTTTATCTAATAGCAGCAAAACAGAACAAATCTCTTAATTCTCAGTTTAAGACAGATCAGTATCTATATGTTCCAACCTCTTTAAATCTTAAAGATGATGATAAGATTACTCTATCAAATGGAATATATGAGTGCGTATATATGGTAAAAAATGATGAAAATTTAAGAGATGATTGTATGCTTCTTTATTCTGGAAATATTAAAGCCAATATGCTAACACCTCATGCTATGAGCGAAGAGGGAAAAGCAGCAATCTATCAGGAGATAAAGTGCAAGATAATATCCTCTTAGAAGATGCACTACTTCTTGTAGAGCAAAACTTCTACTTCTTACATGTTGGAGAGTTTTTTGGAGAACTTTCAAAAAAAGAGGATCTCTCAAACAGACCATTGGAGATTAAGAGAGATTTTGGGGAAACACAAACATATAATTTTAATTCAAACATCATCAAAGAACTTCTTTATGATGCAAATCATCACAATACAGATGAGATAACACTTTTTGAATACTTTGTTGAATTTAGTGCATTTAGAGGAATTTGTATGGCTATGGTTGAGTCTTTGCGTATAGAGAGTAGCTTTAGAGAGTTTATGCAGATAAGACTTGGCAATCAGTTTGAGGATTTTTTTGATATAGTATCTTTTGTAAGAAATGTACTTTCACATAACATACATGCACAGATAATGCTAAATGAAAAAGATTATGCGGGAACTTTAAAAAGAATTCGCCGTCATAAACGAGATGCAAATATACTTTTTTCTCTTACATATGCGATAGATTTACCTGAAATTGGCTCACCAGATATGAACTATGGTTTTACATGCAAAGTTGATTTTGAGAGCCTAGAAGAGGGTATGCCATTTTTAGATATCATATCTCACTGGGAGCTTATGATGCTAAGTGAATTATGTTTTAATCTAGTCATGGCATATAGAATGTTTAGAAACCACGAATCATAACTCCAAAGAGAATAGCAATAATACCTAAAATAATATTGAGCGGTAGAAGTCTATTTGGTAGTAGTCTTATTAGCTCTTTTGCTCTTTGAATATCATCTTTTTTTAGTGCTCTTGCAGCTCTAAATCTTTGAATGTACATATAAATGTAGTTTAGTGTCATTACTGTCCATATAGCTTCTTTAACATAAATTTTCCAGCCACTGTATCCTGCTCCAATAATAAGAACTAAAGCACAAAGTAGACTAATAATGATAAAAGGAAATACTAAATGAAACAGTTTTCTTGTAATTTCAAGTGTTTTGCTAAGTTTTAATTTACTATCTTCAATACCTTGCAATGCAGGATGAACTGCTAGCCTAATTGCTATCATTCCTCCAACCCATACTACAGCTGATAGTATATGAAGAAAGATAATAATCATAGCATAGTTTTCGTAGATTTCTTTCATAAATTGTTTCTCCTAAATTTTGATGAAAGTATATCTAAATTTAGGAGAGTTTGCGGTAAGATATTATAGTGCTTCGTCGTCTGTCTCTTCTGTTCTGATTCTAACGGATTTTTCTATGTTGCTTACAAAAATCTTTCCGTCACCAATTTTTCCAGTTTTTGCACTGTTAGTAATAATTTTTAGAACCTCATCAACAAGCTCATCTTTTACGACAAGTTCGATTTTGATTTTTGGTAGAAAATCAACTACATACTCTGCTCCACGATATAGTTCAGAGTGACCTTGCTGTCTTCCATAGCCTTTTACTTCGCTTACAGTCATACCTGTTAGCTCTAAAGTTGCAAGTGCTTCTTTTACATCTTCAAGTTTAAAAGGCTTTATAATCGCTTCTATTTTTTTCATTTTTTTCTCCTATTGGTCGGAAGGAATCCGACCATAAATTGTATTATAAGTTAAAACTTTTCTCACCATGAACTGCTTCGTCAAGTCCAACACTCTCTGTCTCATCATCAACTCTTCCACCACCAGTTATAGCAGAAGCTATATAATAAACAGCAACCGTACCAATAAGTGTTACAAGACCAACTACTACAACAGATTCTACTTGAACCATAAATTGTCCCATTCTATCACCAGCATCTTTTAGAGGACCATCCCATAATAAATCTTTATCATCTAGTGCTAAGAATCCTGTTGCTAAAGCACCCCATAGTCCAACTAAAAAGTGAATTCCAAATGCATCTAAACTATCATCATATCCAAACGCTTTTTTCATTGTAGTTACACCAAAGAACCCTATAACAGATCCAACTGATCCTACTATAAGAGCACCTGTAACATCAACAAATCCAGCAGCAGGTGTTATAGCAACTAGACCAGCAACAACACCTGAAGCAGCTCCAAGTAGAGTTGTTTTTTTGTATACAATATACTCAATAAGTATCCAAGTGATTCCAGCAGCAGCAGGAGCAAGAGCAGTTGTAAAAAATGCCAATCCAGCAACAGCATTTGCACCAAATGCACTACCACCATTGAATCCAAACCAACCAAACCATAGAAGAGCAGCACCAAGTGCTGTTAACATAACACTCATAGGCTTCATTGCAATCTTAGGATAACCCTTTCTTTTTCCAACCAAGTAAGCAAGAACAAGACCAGCAAGACCACCATTCATATGAACAACAGTTCCACCAGCAAAATCAAGTGCACCAGCATCAAACAAGAATCCACCACCCCACACCATGTGAGTAATAGGAGCATATACTATAACTATCCAAAGAGCACCAAATACTAACCAAGTAGAAAACTTCATTCTCTCTATAACAGAACCACTAGCAATCGCAAGTGTTATAGCTGCAAAAGTTCCTTGAAATGCAACAAATACATAAGTAGGGTATGAACCACTTAAATCTGACCACTTAATACCACTTAAAAATATATTTGAAAAGCCACCTATAAACTTGTTTAGTCCACCATCAGCTGTACCAAATGCAATTGAGTAACCAAATGCAACCCATACAACCATACCAACTAGAAATGCACTAAAAACCATCATATATGTATTTAGAAGGTTTTTACTTCTTGTCATCCCGCCATAAAACAGAGCCAATCCAGCAGGTGTCATAAGCAGTACAAGTGCTGCACTTACCATCATCCATGCTGTATCACCACTATCTAACTTATCTTCAGCAAGTGCCAAAGATGGTAAAAGTGTTAACCATAACCATTTTTTCATTTTCCATCCTTTTTTTAAATTCTGAGGAAATTATAGCAGATGATTGTATATAAAATATGTTAATAAGTGATTAAAAAATAGGCATTATGTAAAATTATGATATTTTTTCAACTGGCTTAGAGAAGTAATAGCCTTGAGAAAAATCTATTCCAATTTTCTTTAGTTCATTGTAAATAGATTCATTTTCTACAAACTCTCCTACTGTTTTTGTCCCAATTTGTTTAGAAAAATCATATATAAGAGAGACTATCTTTTTACTATTTGGATTTGTGTCTATATCTTTGATTAAAGATCCATCTATCTTTATATAGTCTACATTTAGATTAATAAGATGTGAAAAGTTTGAGTATCCACTTCCAAAATCATCTATGGCTATTTTTGAACCCGCTTTTTTTGCCATATTTATAAATAGCTTTATTTCTTTATAGTCATCAACAGCTTCGCTCTCAAGAAGCTCAAAAGTTACTCTTTTAGCTATAGATATATCACTAAAAAATAACTTGTCTATTTCATCTATTATGTTTGCATCCATTATATCTTCACTTGATAGATTGATACTAAAGTGTAAACTGTTGTTTTTAAAAACTGCATATGACTCTTTAAGTATAGCCTGTGTTATATGTGAGTATAGTTTGTTTTCTTTAGCAATTTCAAGATAGGGAAATATTGAGTCAACTTTTCCGTTTTCTCTAATAACTCTTGCTAGTACTTCATATTTGTATATCTTTTTTGTCTTATTATCTATGATTGGCTGAAAATATGGTTTTATTTTATCGTGTTTTATAGCATCATTTAGTATTTCATTTCTTTGTATGTTTCTTTCTATTTTTGATTGTTCATCTAAACTTTGACTATATTGGATACACTTTAATCTACTAGATTGTTTAACATGTTTCAATGCAATAGATGCATTTTTAAGATAAGGGGATTCTGTACTTATACCTGCCGATATTGATATATTATATTTTTTTCCATCAGTTTCTATCTGATTTGAGTTAAAATACTCTATTATGATTTTTGTGATAGCAGTGCACTCTTTTTTAAGATCATCGCTAAATAGTATACCAAATTCATCAGCACCTAGTCTGTAAAATTTGGCATTAACATTTTTAGGAGTTATATCTCTTATGATTGTAGCAACACTCTTTAGAACTTTATCTCCAATTTTTGATCCAAAATAGCTGTTTATATATTTGAATCTATCAATATTTAAAAGTATTAGAGTTGGTTCAATGATAATTTTTATATCTTCATCATATTTATCTCTATTATATAAACCTGTAAGTTTGTCTGTTATATTACTCTTATATAACTTTTTTGTTAGAAAATTTAAAGAGATATTATCTTTTTTTAATCTATACAAAAATATCATTATGATACTTGCACTTAAAATAACAAATACAATCAAAGAATAAGAGACTATTTTAACTATATTTAGGTTATTTGAAGCATCACTTCTATGGCTGTTTGTAATATCTCTTAAAACATTTATACTATTTTTTGAGGTTAATTGTTTAAAGGCATCAATATATTTTGAAAAGGATTTTACAAATACATTAAGGTTGAGTAAAAATACATTATTAAATTTTTGAAATTTTTTATTTTGAAATTTAGTAGCTTCAAAATAGCTAAGATCTAGATTTTTGATAAAATCTTTATCAAAACTATTTTTTGCAAGGTATACACTAGTGACCACATCAACCACTCTGTTTAGATACTCAAACTTTTTCATAGAGTTTTGATGTGAACTGTATTTTATAAATGCTAATTTTTTTAACAAATTTGATAAATTTATGGTTGAGTTTTTTATAGCAGAATTAAGAGTTTGAAACTTGTAGATTGTTTCAAATTTTTTATGAATCATCTCTTTATAATTGACTATACTTTGATATACTTTAGGGTGATTATTCTTAAGATAGTTATTTTCTAACATTTTGTTTATAGCTAAATTAAGTCTATTTATATTATTAATGATAGTATCGTTGTTGCTGTATATATTTATGCTAGAGATAATTATACTATGGTTTAAGAGTAGTTCAGCCTGTTTTATCTCTATAAATTGCTCTTCTATTTGGCTATTGTGTATAAAGTATGATTGAGTATATTTATTGAAAAAAACTAGTAGAGATATCAGACTTATACCTACGATAGATATAAGTAAAAATTTGATTTTAAGAGAAAGTTTTTTCACTTTATATCCTTGCTTAGTTCACCATTTAATGTCTCAAAAAATTTGATAATTTTTTCTATATTTTTATTTTCAATTTCAATTCCAAGGTTATTGTATCCCATAGTTTTAATTGCATCATGGATATTTTTTGCACTTCCATCATGAAAATATGGCTTAGTTAAGAGTATATTTCTTAGGGTAGGTACTTTGTATAGACACTTATCTATATCCTTTTTTGTAGTTGAGTATACATCTCCATCACAGTTTACAGATTTAACCATTACTCCTAGTTGCTGAAAAGAGTTTCCTCCTATGTTTTTTCCATTATGACATGCAATGCAACCAAATTTTTTAAAAAGTGTATAACCTTCTTCTTCATCTTTACTTAAAGATATCTCTCCTCTTAAGTACCTGTCAAACTTTGAATCTGGGGTTATAAGCGTTTTTTGATATTCAAATATAGAGTCTATAACCATATCATAACTGATTTTTTGATTGTTATATGCTTCTTTAAAAAGTTTTTTGTATTTAATATTCTCATTTATTCTTGAAATTACCATTTCTTTTGTCATATCAAGTTCATCTTTAGTATGTAGTGTCATATCTATCTGTTCTTGAATAGTATTTGCTCTACCATTCCAAAACTGCTTAAAGTTAAAAATAGAATTTAAAACCGTAGGGCTATTTAGGTCTGTTTTTCGTGAAAAGACTCCATCAGAGACTTTTTTACCATCATCTCCACCATGGTTTATATCATGGCATGAGCTACAACTTATTGTTCTATCTTTTGCGAGAATAGTATCAAAAAAAAGATTTTTGCCAATTTTTGCTTTTTTTAGATTATATATTAGCTGTTGAGGTATGGGATCTATAGGTTCTGCCGCATATAGTATAGATATTGTAGCAAATAATATAAAAATTATATATTTCAATGTTTAATCAACCTTTATATAGTTTAAGAAATATAATTATAGCAAAAAATTCTGTTAATTATATTTTTAAGACAAAATAGATACTATATAGTATCAATATAACTAGGAAAAATTTTGCTAAAAGAACTGATAAAACAAAGAGTAATGATTATAGATGGTGCTATGGGTACTCAGATACAAAATGCAGACATACCAAAAAGTGCATGGGAAGATCTTGAAGGGTGCAATGAGCTTTTAAATGTCACATGCAAAGATGTGATATCAGGTATCCATAGAGGATATCTTGAAGCTGGAGCAGATATAATTAAAACCAATACTTTTGGAGCTCTTCCTTGGGTTTTGGATGATTATGGCATAGGTGGCAGAACTTATGAGT
>Ga0256840_1000453_pt1 | contig 42134 bp, 43 predicted proteins | sample 355202metaG_FD_185969 | JGI IMG/M metagenome (GOLD analysis project Ga0256840, IMG submission 185969) | Hydrothermal vent microbial communities from Mid Atlantic Ridge, Atlantic Ocean - 355-202 | ecosystem: Environmental > Aquatic > Marine > Hydrothermal vents | place: Atlantic Ocean: Mid...
ACCTCCTAACTCCATAGTTACTGGATTTAAGTTTTTGGAAGCATATTGCATAATTAATTGCCCCGTAGTTGTTTCTCCAGTAAAAGCAACTTTATCTACATTTTTATGAGAAGCTAAAGGTTTACCTGCTTCTGGTCCAAATCCGTGAATAATATTGATTACTCCTGGAGGAAACACATCTGCAATTTTCTCTAATAATAAAGTTGCTGTGGATGGTGTTTGTTCTGCTGGTTTTAGTACCACACAATTACCTGCTGCTAATGCTGGTGGCATTTTCCAAGAAAGCATTAGTAATGGAAAATTCCAAGGAATAATTTGGGCAACCACACCAAGTGGCTCCTTAATATTCATGGATAGTGTATTTGCATCTAATTCTGTTGCTGAACCTTCTTCTGCTCTAATAACTGCTGCAAAATAGCGCCAATGATCAACACATAAAGGAATATCTGCATTTAAGGTTTCTCTAATAGCTTTCCCATTATCACAAGTTTCTACTAAAGCAAATTCCTCTAAATGTTCTTCAATAATATCTGCAACTTTATTTAATAATGTAGCTCTTTCAGTTACTGAAGTATTTCCCCAAGCATCTTTTGCTGCATTTGCAGCAGCCACTGCATTATCTACATCTTCTTTTTGAGAACGTGCATATTTTGCAATAAGTGTATTATCAATTGGTGACGTATTATCAAAATACTGCCCTCCTACTGGATCTACGAATTTTCCGTTGATAAAATTTCCGTACTTTTCTTTAAATTTTGGTTTTGAATATCCCATTTTTTAATTGATTTTAATGATACCTACTCTTTACTTAAGATTTTCGGCTTACTCTTTATAAGGAATTATTTATAATCTCTTCTACAATTTCTGGATTCAAAAGTGTAGATATATCTCCTAAATTACTCGTCTCATTATTTGCTATTTTACGTAAAATTCTACGCATTATTTTACCTGAACGCGTTTTTGGTAAACCACTTACAAATTGTATTTTATCTAATTTTGCTATTGGTCCAATATGTTCGGTGATTATTTGATTAATTTCTTTACGTAAATTATCAATATTTCTTGTTTCGCCAGTTCCTTTTAATGTTACATAGCCATACAAAGCACTTCCTTTTATATCATGCGGAAATCCAACTATTGCGGATTCTGCTACTGCTGGATGTTCATTTATAGCATCTTCAATTGGTGCCGTTCCTAAATTATGACCTGATACTATAATTACATCATCTACACGCCCTGTTATTCGATAATATCCTGTTGCATCTCGCAATGCACCATCTCCAGTAAAATAGTTGTTTTTATAGGCTGAAAAATAAGTTTCTTTATATCGTTGATGATTCCCCCATATTGTTCGTGCTATGGATGGCCAAGGAAATTTTATACACAATCTTCCCTCTACTTGGTTTCCTTTTAATTCATTACCACTTTCATCCATTAAAGTTGGTTGTATTCCTATAAATGGTAATGTGGCATAAGTTGGTATTGTTGGTGTTACATACGGTATTGGTGAGATCATTATCCCTCCTGTTTCTGTTTGCCACCATGTATCTATTATCGGACTTTTCTTTTTACCTATATTATCATTATACCAATGCCATGCTTCTTCATTTATTGGTTCTCCTACAGACCCTATTACTTTTAATGAGGTTAAATCGTGCTTTTCTACAAACTCTACGCCTTGCTTTGCCAATGCTCTAATTGCTGTTGGCGCTGTATAAAACTGATTTACTTTATGTTTTTCTACTATTTCCCAAAACCTTCCATAATCTGGATAACTTGGTACTCCTTCAAACATTACCGTTGTTGCTCCGTTTGCTAATGGCCCGTAAACGATATAACTATGCCCAGTAATCCAACCAATATCTGCTGTACACCAATACACATCGTTTTCTTTATACTGAAACATATTTTTAAATGTATATGCCGTATATACCATGTAACCTGCTGTGGTATGTACCATTCCTTTTGGCTTACCTGTTGACCCTGATGTATATAATATAAATAATGGATCTTCTGCATCCATTATCTCTGGTTCACAATCTGCTGAAGCTTTATCTAATAATGGCTGTAACCATTTATCTCGTCCTTCTTTTAATTTTATTTCGGAATTAATTCGTTTAGCAACTAATGCAGTATGCACATTTGGACAATCTTCTAATGCTTCATCTACAATACTTTTTAAATCAATTGTTTTTGCACCTCTATATGAACCATCTGATGTTATTACTAGTTTACAATCGCTATCATTAATTCTTGTGGATAATGCTGTTGCCGAAAAGCCTGCAAATACTACGGAATGTATTGCTCCTATTCTAGCACATGCCAGTAAGGATATTGCCAATTCTGGTATCATTGGCAAATAGATACATACTCTATCTCCTTTTTTAATTCCTTGATCTTTTAAGACATTCGCAAATTGATTTACTTTTTTATGTAATTCATTATAAGAAATATGCTGTGCTTTTTCATTAGGATTATTTGGCTCAAATAATATGGCTGTTTTTTCTCCCTTTGTTCTTAGATGTCTATCAATACAGTTTTCTGTAATATTTAATTTTGCGCCTTCGTACCATTTTATTTCTGGTTTCTCAAAATCCCAACTCAAAACATTATCCCATTTTTTACGCCAAGAGAAATGCTCTTCTGCTATTTCTTCCCAAAATACTTCTGGCTCTCTTACGGACTTCCGATATACTTTATAATATTCTTCTAAATGCTTTATGCTGTAATTACTCATATTCTTTTTTTAATGAATGCTCGTAAAGTTAATAAAATTAATTCTATTCTTCAAATAATTATAATCAACAAAAAAGCATAAACTAAATTAGTTTATGCTTTTATATATTATAAAAATAGAATTATCTATTCTTCTTCTTTACTTGCTACTGGAGCTGGTGCAGGAGCTACTTTTTTAGGAGCTGCTTTTTTCTTTCTTGGTACTGCTTCTGCAATTACTTCAAAAGGAAAATCTAAAATCACTTCTCTATGTAAACGAATTTTAGCGCTGTACTTACCAGTTCTTTTAATTAATCCTCCAGGTATTGTAATAAATTTTCTTTCTATTTCGTAACCTGCTTTATCAATTGCTTCTGATAAGTTTGCATTACTAATAGATCCAAATAATTTATCTCCTGATCCTACTTTTGCTTTAATTTTAACCTCTAAAGCACCAAGTGATTTCGCTTTTTTATTAGCGTCTTCTACTACTTTTTTCTCTTTAAAAGCTCTTTGCTTTAAATTTTCTGCTAATACTTTTTTAGCAGATGCTGTAGCTAATTGTGCAAATCCACTAGGAATTAAAAAATTACGACCATATCCATTTTTTACTTGAACTAAATCGTCTTTAAATCCTAAATTATCTACATCTTGTTTTAATATAAGTTCCATACTAAGATTTCTTTTAAATTATTTTAATAGATCACCGATAAATGGCATTAATGCCAAATGACGTGCTCTTTTAATAGCTTGTGATACTTTACGTTGATACTTTAATGATGTTCCTGTTAAACGACGTGGTAAAATTTTACCTTGTTCGTTAACTAAATAAAATAAAAAGTCAGCGTCCTTATAATCGATATATTTAATGTCATTTTTCTTAAAACGACAATATTTTTTTCTTTCTTTAGTGTCAATCTCTAAAGGTGTTAAGTAACGTAATTCACTTTTATTACCCCCTTTAGCTTGTTGTTCTATTGTAGTTGCTTCAGCCATCTTATCTCTTTTTAGTTGTTGGTTTAGCAGCTTTTGCAGCAGCTTTTTCTTTTACTCTTACTTTTCTTTTTTCAGCCCAAGCTGCAGCATGTTTATCTAACTTTACAGTTAAATAACGCATAATGCTATCATCTCTTCTAAATTCTAATTCAAATGCAGATATTTCCTCTCCTGCTATGTTGAATTCAAATAAGTGGTAAAAACCAGTTTTTTTCTTTTGGATTGTGTAGGCTAATTTCTTTAAGCCCCAATCTTCCTTGTACGTTACCTTTCCTCCTTTTGAAGTAAGATAATCTTCGAACTTTTTTACTGTCTCCTTCACCTGAGTATCAGATAAAACGGGATTTAAAATGAAAACAGTTTCGTAATGATTCATAAGTATTATTTTAAATTTGTTATTTTTAAGTCTGCAAAGATACAATTTAATTTGGTTTTACAACCCTATAATCTCTGTATTTTCTAAATTTATTTTAATTTTTTTTAACCTAAAAGACTTGTTATTTAAAAAATATACTTAAATTTGCAAACTCAAAAATAGCAATGTCAAAAAGCATTGCATTAAAACAAACAAAATGAAGAAAGGTATACATCCAGAAAATTATAGAATGATAGCATTCAAAGACATGTCTAATGGCGATGTTTTTTTAACAAGATCTACTGCTGCTACAAAAGAAACTTTAGATGTTGATGGTGTTGAATATCCATTACTAAAATTAGAGATTTCAAGAACTTCTCATCCTTACTATACTGGTAAGATGAAATTAGTTGATACTGCAGGTCGTATTGATAAGTTTAAAGCTAAGTACGCTAAATTCAAAAAATAAATTTAGCTTACCTCATACAATTAAAAATCTCGAAAAATTTTCGAGATTTTTTTATGTCTTGTTTTTAATGCAATGGTGGCTATAAAAGTGGGTGAAAAATTAAAATTGTATAACTTTACAGCATTACTATATCAAAGTTAATTATGAAATATATAATATTAATTGTTTCGTTTGTTTTGTACTTAAATACTGATGCACAAAATGTATATAAGACTCCATCTGGAAAGAAATATCATTTATCATCTTGTAGAATGGTTGAAAATGTATCAAAAAAGCTTTTAGGTACTAATCATATTTCAAAATATAATTTAACTCCTTGTAAAATTTGCAAGCCACCATCTATAAACAATTATGTCAATAGTTCTAATTCATCAAATAAGGCAGTAGGCACGTCTTCATCTGTAAGATATAAAGGTTACACGAAAAAAGGAACAAGATGTAAACACAAAACAAGACTTGCAAATAGTTATTGTTATCAACACACTAAACAGAATAGCTCTTCAATTTCAAGATATAATATCACTACTTCAACTTGTGGTTCTCGCATTAAATCTGGTGGATATTGCAAAAGGAAAGTGAAAGGTAGTGGACTTTGTTATCAGCATAAATAAAAAAACTATCGAAAACACATTATATAAAAATAAATTAGAACTTTAGTACTTAAGTTAAAGTTTTTAGCATATTGCAAAATATGTAAAATTGTAAATTTTGCTAATTATTAAACCAAAAAGTAAATACATTTTTAATACTATTCTAAATAATATTGACGTAATTAAAAAGTAAACAACAATGAAACAAAGTTTAACATACTATATTACACTACTCGTTATTAAGTTAAAGGGTATAAAAAAAGATTTTTCAAAAGACCCTATAGATTTTAAAAAGATAAGAAAAAATGATATCCACCATCCAAAGGGGAATTTTTTTAGACAAAATAACATCCGTGATTTTAAAATTTTAAATACCTTAATTACCGAAGTGAAACAGACTAAAGCATCTAATGACTTATTAATATTTGTTCATGGAGGTGCCTTTATTTCAGGACCAGTACAACATCATTGGGATACATTACAAAAAATCCACAAACAAACAAATCATACTATTTGGATGTGTGATTACCCAAAAGCTCCTAAAAATAAAATTTCTAAAATATCAAAAAATATAGATTCGGTATATAATGCAGCCTTAGAAAAATATAAAGCAAAACAAATTATACTTATTGGCGATTCTGTAGGCGGCACTTTAATTACTGCCCTAACACAAAGGTTAATTCAAAAAAATATTGAATTACCTCATAAAATTATACTTATTTCTCCAGTAATGGATGCAACTATGTCTAATCCTCAAATTGATAAAATAGATAAAACAGACCCAATACTCTCCAAGGTTGGAATACTTAGTGCAAAAAAGATGTGTGCCAATAATAATGATTTAAAAAATGTAATGATTTCTCCAATAAATGGTAGTTTCCGTCAATTCCCAAAAACAATTTTATTTTTAGCCAAAAATGACATTACATATCCTGACCAGCAGTTGGCAGTTCAAAAACTAACAAAAGCAAAAGTTAACATAAAAATAATTGAAGGAGACAAAATGCCTCATATTTGGCCGTTACTACCAGTTATGAAAGAAGCCAAAACAGCTTTAAAAGAAATAATAAATATATTGAATAATGGCATCTACTAAAATACAAGACCATTTCACTAAAATATTTAAGAATTAAGTCTTTAGAGACTACTCTTTTTTAGCACCAACAATTGCAAAAACCATTGGAATTTTATTTTTTAAATGCATAATTCTATACTTTTTGGGTTCAAATTCAAACGTATAATTAAAACAATTATATGGAGAGTAATCAAACTCTTTAAACGCATTTATAACAATACCGCCATTTATTAAACTTGTTAAAACTTCTGCAATACTGTGATTCCACATAATACTATCTTGTATAATTGCAGCACTGGTATCGCCATAAGTACCAGTTTCCGTTTCTACAATTGCACCTGAATTAAAATAATTATAACTTATCGCATTAAAATCATCATTAAACATCCACAAAACAGGATGAAACTCTACAAAAACAAACTTACCGCTTGGTTTTAAAAATTGCGAAATTATTGCACTCCATTTATCCATATCAGGCAGCCAAGTAATTACACCATAGCTAGTGTAAACAATATCAAATTGCTTGTCTAAATATTTTGGTAAATCATAAATATCACAACAAATGAATTCTGCATCAATTCCTGTTTGGCTGGAAAGTTCTTTTGCTTTTTTAATTGATTTGTCAGATAAATCAACACCAGTAACTTCAGCTCCTAACCTACCTAGTGATAAGCTATCCTGCCCAAAATGACATTGAAGATGTAATATGCTTTTTCCTTTAACATCTCCTAACAATTCTAATTCAATACTATTTAACGAAGTATTTCCGTTTAAAAAACCATCTAAATCATAAAAATCAGATTTTACATGATAGTCTGTTCTTTTATTCCAAGACGCTCTGTTTACTTCAATATAATTATTAGATGCCATTTTAGTTATTATTTTAGATTCGTTTCATTTGTTTCTTTAATTGTGCAATTTGATCTTTAAACATACCGTGTTTATCCAATTTTTTAACATCAGCCAACAACATAGTAGCTTCTCTTTTTCTTCTTTTAGTCATTGCAATACCAGCCAATTGTAATTTTGCCATACCAATATCATGGTTCATAGACAAACCAGTTTTCAATGCTTTTTTAAAGAATTTTTCAGCTTGTGTTAAATTAGTTTGAGAAACCATAATCCCACGTAAAAAGCTATAATACCCTTGTTGCTTTGTTATCAGAGCAGATTCTGGATTTTTAATTTTATCTAACCATTTTGTAGCACCAACAAAATCTTGTTTTCTCATTCTTAAAAATGATAATAAAATGAATTCATTTTTAAAATAGAAAAACACAAATATTCCAGCTAGTAATAAGATTGATATTCCTGATCCAATATGCCCTTGTATAAATTCATATACTGCCCAAGCAATAATTAATCCTGCTAATACTAATTTTATATTTTTATTAAACATGTTTTTTACTTTTAATTTTAAGATGCAAAATTACCATTTTTTCAAAGATTTTAATACTTTAAGCATTAATTTTACACAACTAATTTAGACAAACATCTTTTTTAAATCTCAAAAAATATTATAAAGTCAAAAAAAATCAAAACTAAACAACTGATAATTAATTCTGAAAAACTAACAAATCTAACTATCTAAAATATCAGATAATTAAATTATATTTGTACATCTTAAATAGATTTTATAAGAACTTATAGACTAACTAATAAATATGAAAGAATTACTAAAAAAATATGAAGAAAAACAACCAGAAATTGTTTTTCATTGGAAAGATCAAGAAACGGAAGCAGAGGGATGGACAGTAATAAACTCATTACGAGGCGGAGCAGCTGGTGGAGGTACAAGAATGCGAAAAGGTTTAGATAAGAACGAAGTTCTTTCATTAGCAAAAACAATGGAAGTGAAATTCACAGTTTCTGGCCCTGCAATAGGCGGTGCAAAATCTGGAATTAACTTTGATCCAAGAGATCCTAGAAAAAGAGGTGTATTAGAACGTTGGTACAAAGCAGTAACCCCATTATTAAAACATTATTACGGAACTGGTGGCGATTTAAATGTAGATGAAATACATGATGTAATACCAATTACAGAAAGTTGCGGTGTTTGGCATCCGCAAGAGGGCATCTTTAACGGACACTTTAAACCTAGTGAAGCAGATAAAATAAATCGAATAGGTCAATTAAGAATGGGTGTAATTAAAGTTTTGGAAGACGAAACATACACTCCAGATTTATCCAAAAAATATACCGTAGCAGATATGCTTACAGGTTATGGTGTTGTAGAAGCAGTAAAACATTATTACAACATATATGGTGGCGATATAAAAGGAAAAAGAGCCATAGTCCAAGGATTTGGTAATGTTGGCTCTGGAGCAGCCTATTATTTAACCCAGTTAGGGGCGAAAGTAGTAGGAATAATTGATCGTGTAGGCGGAATCATTAACGAAGATGGATTCTCATTAGAGGAAATGAAAGAGTTATTCCGAAATAAAGATGGCAATACGCTAGCTGCAAAAAACATGATACCATTTGAAGAAATGAATGAACGTATTTGGAAACTCCCTGCAGAAATATTTATTCCAGCAGCAGCATCTCGTTTAATAACAAAAGATCAAATAACACAAATGATTGAAACTGGTTTAGAAGTAATCTCACCAGGAGCAAATGTGCCATTTGCAGATAAAGAAATATTTTTTGGACCTATAATGGAATATACGGATCAAAAAGTAAGCTTATTACCCGATTTCATATCAAATTGTGGTATAGCACGTGTATTTGCATATTTTATGGAAAATCGAATTGATTTACCTATGCAAGACAAGGCTATTTTCGAAGACACCTCTAATATAATTAAAAATGCAATTCAAAAAGTACATAATTTAAATCCAAATAAACAAAATATTTGTAAATCTGCTTTTGAAATAGCACTAAAAAAACTTGTAAAGTAGCTATTCAAAATTATATTCTAAAAAACTTATATTTGTAAACAAAACTAAAAACAAGCAATTAATATGACTGCACTAATTATTTTTATATTTATTTTCGGGTACATTGGTATTACCCTAGAACACCCATTAAAAATGGATAAAACCGTACCTGCCTTACTAATGGCGGCTGGAATGTGGGCGTTACTTGCAGTGGGATTTCACCAAGGTTGGCTAGATGTAATTGATGGACATGATACTGTGTTTAATTTCTTAAAAGGAGGTGAACATGCACAAGAAGGGTTTCATAACCTATTATTACACCATCTTGGAAAAACAGCAGAAATCTTAGTGTTTTTAATTGGTGCAATGACCATTGTAGAAATTATAGATTTACACAAAGGTTTTGATATTATTAAAAGCTGGATTAAAGCAAAAAGTAAAAAGAAATTACTTTGGATAATGGTAGCCTTAGCATTTATTTTATCTGCAATTATAGATAATTTAACAGCTACTATTGTATTAATAACTTTATTAAGAAAACTAGTTACTAAAAGAAATGATAGACTTTGGTTTGCAGGAATGATTGTTATTGCTGCAAATGCAGGTGGTGCTTGGTCTCCAATTGGAGATGTAACAACAACAATGTTATGGATAGGTAAACGTGTATCTGCTGCACATTTAGTAGAAAGATTAATTTTACCTTCAATAGCATCTGTTCTTATACCAACTTTTATTGCAGGGTTCTTACCTGCATTTAAAGGCAATATTGATGTTGATGTAAGAGATGATGACGAAAAAGGACACAGGTTACTAAGTAGCAAAAAAATGCTTTTCTTAGGTTTAGGAATGATTGTTTTTGTACCTATCTTTAAAACAATTACCCACTTACCTCCATATATAGGTATGATGCTTGGTTTGGGTGTGGTGTGGTTAGTTTCAGAATACATTCACCCAGAAGAAGATTTTACCGAAGAAAGAAAACATTTATATTCACCACACAAGGCTCTTTCTAGAATTGAGATGTCTAGTATTTTATTCTTTTTAGGAATACTTATGGCAGTAGCTGCATTAGAAACTCTAGTTTATGGTGTAACTGCTGCAGGTGAACAAGTAGGAACTTTACGTTATTTAGCAGAAATTTTAAATAATACTATACCAAACCAAGATGTGGTAATTTTATTATTAGGAATTTTATCTGCTATTATTGATAATGTCCCTTTGGTTGCAGCTTCTATGGGAATGTATGAAGCACCTATGGATACGTCATTATGGCACTTAATAGCCTATGCTGCTGGTACTGGAGGATCAATGCTAATTATTGGTTCTGCTGCTGGTGTTGCTGCAATGGGAATGGAAAAAATAGATTTTATTTGGTATTTCAAAAAAATAACTTGGCTAGCAGCCATAGGATTCGTTGTAGGATATATACTCCTATTATTTATGGAATCGCTATAACAAACAATTAAAATAATATTTAAACGTTAACTATTAAAACTAAAATAAATCAATGAACTTATTTATATTTTTACAAAGCAAGAAAACCTTAGCGGAAGAAGCTGTAAACAATGAAAAAACACTATCAATCTATAATTTAATTATGGAAGGTGGTACAGGTGGGAAAATAATTATGGCAATATTATTTGTATTACTTGTAGTAGCAGTATTTATTTATTTTGAACGATTATTTGCTATAAAAGCAGCATCAAAAGTAGATAAAAACTTTATGAACCAAATAAAAGATAACGTTTCAAAAGGCAGGCTAGATGCAGCAAGAATGTTATGTGCACAACAAAGTAAATCTTCTGCAGCAAAATTAATAGAAAAAGGAATTTCTAGAATTGGCAAACCATTAGAAGATATTAATACTGCAATAGAAAATGCAGGTCGATTAGAAATTTACAAACTAGAAAAAAATGTAAGTGTATTAGCAACGATATCTGGAGCAGCACCAATGATTGGATTTTTAGGAACAGTTATTGGAATGATATTATCTATATTCGAAATTGCAAATGCAGGAGGATCAATTGATATTAAAACAATGGCAGATGGATTATATACCGCAATGACAACTACAGTTGGTGGTTTAGTTGTTGGTATTGTAGCCTACATAGCCTATAACCATTTAGTAGTAAAAACAAACAAAGTAGTATATCAAATGGAAGCACAATCCGTTGAGTTTCTAGATTTGTTGAACGAACCGATTTAGTTTAAATGATTGAAAGATTAAATAATCACAAAATTGAAAGATTAAATAATTAAAAGATTGAAAAACTATGAAGTCATTTGAAGATTTAGAGGTCTATAAAAAAGCATTCGAATTTTCAATTAACATTTTTAATTTATCTAATCAAAATAGTATTAATAGAAACATTGTTTATCAGCTAGAAAGAGCTGCTTTATCAATTTCAAATAACATAGCGGAAGGTTTTGAATTGCAATCAAACAAACAGTTCGTTAAATTTTTATATATTGCAAAAGGATCTTGTGGAGAATGCAGAAATTTATTATCCATAAGCTATAGAATTAATCAAAGAAAGAAGAATATACTAAATTAAAAGAAGAAAGCTTAGAGATATCAAAACAATTATCTAATTTTATTAATTATCTCAAAAAAAGTAATATTTATTAGTTGAATCAAATTTTCAATTTTTTAATTATTTAATCATTAAATCTTTCAATCATAAAGTATGAACATAAGAGGACGAAATAAAGTAACACCAGAATTCAATATGTCATCAATGACAGATATTGTATTCTTATTATTGATATTTTTTATGATAGCATCTACATTAGTTTCAGCAGAAGCCATAGATTTGTTATTGCCAAAATCATCAAGTAAGACAACACAAAGTAAAAGTGTAACGGTAAGTATCAATAAAAAATTAGAATATTTTGTTGACCGTAAAAAAGTACCAAAAAGACAATTGGAACGCGAAATTTTAGCCAAAGTTGGTAAAAGTAAAATTGGTAGAACAATTACACTTAGAGTGGAAGAAAGTGTAGCCATGAAAAATGCAGTATATGTAATGGATATTGCTAACAGAAATAGAATAAAATCATCCTTAGCAGTACGATCTAAATAAACTAAAAATACTACTATGAAATTCTTAAACACAACACATAAAAGAAAATCGGCAGTAATCACAAGTATATTAATGCTTTTGATTGTATTATTAATATTTGCATTTGGTTTAGACTATAAAGATCCACCAGATGAATATGGTGTAGAAGTTAATTTTGGTTATACCGATGCAGGTAGTGGAAATAATACTACATCTACCGAAGATGTAAAAACCGAACCAGAACAACAGCAAGAAGAACAACAAGAAGAACAAACTAAAGAAACTCCTGAAGAAGAAGTAACACCAGAAGAAACTCCTGTAGAGGAAGAAGTAGTTACACAAGACACAGAAGAAGCGCCAGTAGTAAACACAAAACCGAATACAGAACCAGTAAAGGAAACAAAACAAGAAACTGTAAAACCTACAAAGCCAGTAAAAGAAACAAAACCAGCACCACCAAAACCAGATAAATCTACAACAGATGCTTTAAATAGTATATTAAATGGACCAAGTAATAATGGTACATCTAGCAATGGAGATGGCGATTCAGATACAAACGGAAATCAAGGAAATATTAACGGAAACCCTTACGCAAGTAGTTACTATGGTGGCGGAAGTGGTAATGGTACAGGTTATGGACTTAATGGAAGAACAAAAACAGGACTTAAAAAATTTCCGCAAGATTGTAATGAAGAAGGAAAAGTTGTTGTTAAAATTTTTGTAAACAGAAGTGGAAAAGTAACTAGAACAACCATTCAACAAAGTGATGACCCGTGCTTAAATGCAGCAGCAAAAAAAACAGCAATGTCCTATAAATTTAATTCTGATTCAAAAGCACCAACTACACAAACAGGTTTTGTTGTAGTAAACTTTAGTTTGGGGAAATAAAAAGAGAAGCAAGAGATAAGATGCAAGAAGTAAGAGACAATAAAATAGTAATAAAAACTTTGTGTTCTTTGCGTTTCCTTTGCGTGAAAGAAAAAAATAGTAATAAAATTGCATGAAATAAAAAAAGACTAAAAGTGCAAAAAACTAAATACCAACAAACTTTAGATTGGATGTTTTCCAGATTACCTATGTACCAAAGACAAGGTAAGACAGCATTCAAAAAAGACTTGACTAATATTTTAGCATTTGCAAAACATTTAGGCAATCCTCAAGATAAATTTAAAACCATACATGTAGCTGGCACTAATGGCAAAGGCTCTACAAGTCATTTAATAGCGTCTATTTTACAAGAAAGCGGACTAACAGTTGGTTTATACACATCACCACATTTAAAAGATTTTACAGAACGCCTTCGCATTAATGGTAAACCTATTCGTAAAAACTGTGTAATAAATTTCATCAAACGAAATAAAACCATTTTAGAAAAGCAAGGTTTATCCTTTTTTGAAATGACAGTAGGTATGGCTTTCGATAACTTTGCTCGAAAAAAAGTAGATATTGCCGTTATTGAGGTAGGACTTGGTGGTAGATTAGATTCTACAAATATAATAACACCATTAGTTTCCATAATAACGAACATTGGTTTTGACCACACACAATTTTTAGGAAATACTTTGCCTGAGATTGCATTTGAAAAAGCAGGTGTTATAAAACCAAACACTCCTATTATTATTGGAGAAAAACAAAATGAAATTAGTTCTCTTTTTAATACAACAGCATCAAAAAATAATGCCGATATATATTATGCCTCTGAATTAATAAAAAAACAATATGAGACAGATTTAAAAGGCACATATCAAATTAATAATGTAAAAACAGCTGTACAAACCATTAAAACACTTCAAAAGCAAGGTTTTAAAATAACCGAAAATAATATTAAAAACGGATTAACAAATGTTGTAAACAATACCAACCTAAAAGGGCGTTGGCAAATATTAAAACAAAACCCTAAAGTTATTTGTGACACAGCACACAATACAGAAGGCTTAAAATATGTATTAAAACAATTAAAAGCCGAAGTACATACACAACTACATATTGTACTTGGTGTAGTTGATGATAAAAATTTGAATACCATACTACCTCTATTTCCAAAAAATGCAATTTATTATTTTTGCAAACCGAATATTCCACGTGGTTTAGATTCAGAAATTTTAAAAAATACAGCGATAGAACATGGACTAAAAGGAGAAAAATACAACTCTGTAAATCAAGCATATAAAACAGCAATTAAAAATACAAATACTACGGATTTAATTTTTATTGGAGGCAGCACATTTGTAGTTGCAGAAGTAGTATAAAAATAATTTAATTTTTTTTATAAATATGTTTGCCATATTAAAAAACTAGTCTATATTTGCACTCGCAATTATAGGGCGATTAGCTCAGTTGGTTCAGAGCACCTCGTTTACACCGAGGGGGTCGGGGGTTCGAATCCCTCATCGCCCACAAAACTTCACTATTTTAGTGAAGTTTTATTTTATTAAAAACATTATAAATCAAGGTCGGGAACCTTAAAATTTAACACATTATGCCTGTAAAAATTAGATTACAAAGACACGGAAGAAAAGGAAAACCATTTTATTGGATAGTAGCTGCTGACTCTCGTTCAAAAAGAGACGGTAAATTATTAGAAAAAATTGGTACTTATAATCCAAACACAAACCCTGCAATAGTTGATTTAGATATTGATGCAGCTGTAAAATGGTTACAAAACGGTGCGCAACCTACTAATACTGCAAAAGCATTATTATCGTATAAAGGTGCATTATTAAAAAACCATTTAGCTGGAGGTGTTCGTAAAGGCGCTCTAACCGAAGAGCAAGCTGAAGAAAAATTCAAAGCTTGGTTAGAAGAAAAAGATGGAAAAATTACTGGAAAATCAGATGGTCTTGCAAAAGCTGCTGCGGATGCTAAAACAAAAGCTTTAGCTGCCGAAAAAGCAGTTAATGAAGCTAGAGCAAAAGCAAATGAACCAGTTGCTGAAGAAGTTGAAGCTCCTACGGATAGTGAGGAAAAAGCTTCTAACGAAGAAGAATAAACAAAAAACAACTGTTTATTACAGAATAAATCATAAAAACCTGACCTTTAAAAGTCAGGTTTTTTTATATTATATATTATGAATAAAGATGCATGCTTTTATTTAGGAATTATTGCTCGTAAACACTCCTACAAAGGAGAAGTGGTTATAGTTATTGATAGTGATGAACCTGAACTCTATGCAAATATTGATGCTGTTTTTGTTGCGTACAACAATAAATTAATTCCTTTTTTTGTTGAAGAAATAAAACTACAAAAAGGCAACCAACTCCGAATTAAATTTGAAGACATTGATACAGAAGAAGATGCAGAAGCTATTCTTAAAAGAGCCACTTACCTTCCTTTAACCTTATTACCAAAATTAGAAGGTGATAAATTTTATTATCACGAAGTTATCGGTTTTACAATTGAAGATGTAAATTATGGGGTAGTTGGCGAAATAACATCTGTAAATGATAGCACTGCACAAACTCTTTTTGTTATTAAAAACGAAAAATCAGAAGTGTTAATTCCATTAATTGATGAATTTCTTAAAAAAGTAGATCGAAAAAATCGAAAAATTATTGTAGAAACTCCTCAAGGTTTAATACAAATGTATCTTGAAGGTTAGTTTTTCAGTTTTAATTTTTTAATCTTTTAATCTTTTAATCTTTTAATCTTTTAATCTTTTAATCTTTTAATTTAAAAAATGTTATTTAATTTTAAGCATTTTACTGTTAATCAAGACAAAACGGCAATGAAAGTTGGTACTGATAGTGTTTTGTTAGGTGCTTGGATTTCTTTAAAAAATAATCCTTATTCTATTTTAGATATTGGTACAGGTACAGGCTTAATTGCGCTACAACTTGCACAACGCAGTAATGCCGAAGTTATTGATGCTTTAGATATTAATGATAATGCTTTTGAACAGGCTGTTGAAAATTTTGAACAATCCGATTGGAGCGACCGTTTATTCTGTTACCACGCTTCTCTTAAAGAATTTAGCACTGAAATTGATGATAAATATGATTTAATTGTTTCTAATCCTCCTTTTTATACGGATGCTTATAAAAGTGGAGATGATTCCAGAAACGCTGCTCGATTTACCTCTTCCCTACCCTTTGATGAATTAATACAATCGGTTTCTAAATTATTAAATGTAGATGGTGAATTCTCTGTAATAATTCCATATAAAGAAGAAACTAATTTTATTTCATTAGCAAGTGAATGCAGCTTATTCCCTACAAGAATATGTAATGTTCGAGGAAATGTAAAATCGGATATTAAGAGGTCTTTAATAACATTTACATTCCATAAAACAAAAATTATCGTTTCTGAGTTAACAATAGAAATTGAAAGACACCAATATACAGATGCTTATATTAATTTAGTTAAGGACTTTTATTTAAAAATGTAATCTTTATTCAATAATTACTTCCAAACCGTCATAAGCTAAAAATACATTTTTTGGTAATAATTTTTCAACCTCTGCATGAAAACCTAGTTTATGACTTATATGTGTAATATACGCTCTTTTTGGTTTTAATTCAGCTATTAAATTTAAAGCCTTTTCTAAATTATAATGTGTTGGATGCTCTTTTATTTGCAATGCATTAATTACTAACACTTCTAAATTATTTAATTTTGATTTTTCTTGTTCACTAATAAAACTTACATCTGTTAAATAGGCTAATTTATTAAAGCGATAACCAAAAATAGGCAGTTTACCATGTATAATATTTATTGGTAATACTTCCATATCCTTTAATTGGAATGTTTCTGTATCAATAGTATTTATTATAACACTTGGTGCACTTGGGTATTTATTTTTAGTTTCAAAAATATAGGCAAATCTAATTTTTAAATCTTCTAAAACTCTTTTACTTGCATAAATTGGTAAGTCACCATATCTCTGTGTGTATGGTCTAATGTCATCTAAGCCTGCCGTATGATCGGAATGTTCATGTGTATATAATATACCATCAATTTTAGTTACGTTTGCTGTTAACATTTGCATTCTAAAATCTGGTCCACAATCAATTATATAATTACAATCACTCCACGAAATTAATACGGAAGTTCGCAGACGCTTGTCTCTGATATCTGTAGATAAACAAACTTTATTCTTACTTCCAATAACCGGAATTCCTTTTGACGTTCCTGTTCCTAAAAAGGTTAATTTCATAAAATAGTTACAATTTGTAATTTATAGCACAAAAATAATATTATTTAGATTAAGAATTAAAACAAAACTTATTACATTTGTAATAAATAAAAACAAGTTAAATGGCTATTAGCATAAAAGGAGACACTACATTAAAAGACACCCCTACTATTAAACGTAAAGCTTTACGAATTAATTTGAATTCAAACATTTACGGAACCTTTGCCGAAATTGGTGCTGGTCAAGAAACTGCTCGTAATTTTTTTAGAGCTGGTGGTGCTTCTGGAACTATTGCAAAAGCAATGAGTGCTTATGATAAAGATTTTTCGGATGCTATTTACGGTATTGAAGAAGATAAGCGATATGTTACTGAAAATAGGTTAAAAAAAATGCTTATACATGAAATTGAATTGATCGAAGATCGGTTGAGTAGAGAAAAACATCCTGAAAAAATTTTTTTTTCGTATGCTAATACGGTTACAACTATTGATTTTGCTAAAAAATTTAAAGGTCATGGCTGGGTTGGTGTTAAATTTCAATTAGATCCTTTAGAAGATTTTAATGAAATTGTATTACACCTCCGTTTTAAAGAAACAGATGCTCGCTTACAACAAGAAACCTTGGGTAAGCTAGGCGTAAATTTACTGTATGGCGCATTTTACATGAATGATAATCCTAAAGATTTATTGGAATCTTTATATGATAATATTGACATTGACCAGCTTGAAGTTGATATGATTAACTTTTCTGGACCTCGTTTTATGTATGTTGATAATCGTTTAATGAGTTTACATTTAGTTAAAAATGGTTTTACTAATGCAGTAATGTTTGGTCCTGATGGAAATAACCTATTACCTGCACAACAATTATATAAAGCAAACATATTTACACTGAGAGGTAGTTTTAGGCCTGTTACAAAGGTTAATATGGATATGTATGAAAAATCCATTGAAATTTTTTATGAAGATAAAAAAGTAGATAAAGATAGAACCAAAATTATTTTTGAGATTACACTTTCTAATTTACGAAGTGATAAGGGTGAGATTAACGAACGTGACTTTTTAGATAGGGCGGAGCTTTTATGTTCTCTTGGTCATAATGTAATGATAACTAATTTTCAAGAATATTTTAAATTGGTTGAATACTTTTCTGAATTTACTAAAAAAAGAATGGGAATGGCTATGGGTGTTTATAATTTAATTCAAATTTTTGATGAAAAATATTATAGAGACTTAAGTGGTGGTATTTTAGAAGCTTTTGGGAAACTTTTCTTTAAAGATTTAAAAGTTTATTTATACCCTTTAAAAAATAAAGAAACACAAGAGTTTATTTCTAGTGAAAATTTAAAAGTACATCCTAGAATGAAAGAATTGTATAAATTCTTTAAACACAATGGGAAGATTGTAGATATTAAAAATTTCAATCCTGAGGTGTCTGATATTTTTTCTAGAGAAGTTCTTAAAATGATTTCTGAAGGCACTAATGGTTGGGAAGAAATGCTGCCAAGTGGTATTGCTGACCAGATTAAAGAAAAACGTTTATTTTCATACTCTAGACGTAGATTTGAAAAATAAAATAACGAAACAAATATTATTATTTTTGCAACTAACTTAACTACAGCAATTATGATGTAATTAAGACTGTTTTTGTCTATTTACTTTTTTTGATACATTAATTTATGAATTGATATTACATCGTATGTATTATGCTCATCTTTGCTTTATTTTATCTTGTTTATTTAGCATAATCATCTTATAACCTGAGTTCGACTAATAATTCGTTTACAGTTTAGATTATTTTTTTTTATAGTCGAAGATAAATTTTAGAAGGATTATCTAGATAATTCAAAGAAATTTAGCGAGATTATGAAAAAAATAATCAAACCCGAAGGGAAAACAAATAAAAGGCAATCTTTTTTGAATAATTTTTAAGAAATAACAGGTTATTCCTTAAAATTTATTCTTCAAACCGCACCATTTCTTCATTTTCTGTAAATAGAAGTCTTAGTCGAACTCAGGTTAATACTACTGTCATCGTCAAAAAATTAATGGCATGTCTAGCATTAGTTTTTACTACAGATTTAATATTTTCTTTATTTTCTTGTTTCATTATTATTATTATTATTCTAATAACCAAATATAAAATATTTTTATCCTTAATCTACAGTCAGTTTATAAGTGCTCTCAATAAGTTTGTATTTGTAAAGTTGTATATTCCCTATTCTATTTTCACATTGTAAATTGTCTATATCTCAAAAAAAAACATCAAGATTTTAAAATCTTGATGTTTTTTAATTATTATTTTAGATTAAATTACTTTACAAAGTTAATTTTACGCATACGTAAACTTTGTGGAGTAACTTCTAAATATTCATCATCTCTTATGTACTCCATACATTCTTCCAAAGACATTTCTACTTTAGGGAATATTTTCTGAGCTTCATCGGTACCAGATTTACGCATATTTGTTAATTGCTTTCCTTTAATAAGGTTTACAGCCATATCTTCAATTTTACTATTTTCTCCTACAACTTGCCCTTTATATATTTCTTGATTTGGATCTATAAAGAAACGCCCTCTATCTTGTAAACGATCTATTGCATAAGCAGTTGCTTTCCCTGTAATTGAGGATACTATTGCGCCTTTTAAATCGTCTGTTGACATATTTCCTTTATAAGGTGCATATTCGCTAAAACGATGGTTTATTATTGCTGAACCTGACGTTGCTGTTAATATTCTATTACGCAAGCCTATTAAACCTCTTGATGGTATTGTAAACTCTAAATGTTGCAAATCTCCTTTTGGTTCCATTACCAACAAATCTCCTTTTCGTAAGGATACCAAATTTATTGCTTTACTTGCCATATCTTCTGGCACATCAATAGATAAAGTTTCCATTGGTTCGCATTTAACTCCATCAATCTCTTTAATAATTACGTTTGGCTTACCAACTTGCAGTTCGTAACCTTCTCTACGCATTGTTTCTATAAGTACTGACAAGTGTAATACGCCTCTACCAAAAACTATAAATTTATCTTCGGAATCGGTTGTATGTACTTTTAATGCTAAGTTTTTCTCTAATTCTCTTTTTAAACGATCACGTAAATGACGTGATGTTACAAATTTACCTTCTTTCCCAAAAAATGGCGAGTTATTAATTGTAAATAACATACTCATTGTTGGCTTGTCTATCTCTATTCTTCTTAATGCTTCTGGGTTTTCTAAATCTGCAATAGTATCTCCAATTTCAAAACCTTCAATACCTGTAAGTGCACAAATATCTCCACTTCTTACTTTGGATACTTTTACTTTACCCATTCCTTCAAAAACGTGTAATTCTTTAATTCGCACCTTTTTTGTAGTTCCGTCTGCTTTACAAAGCATGTAATCTTTATTCTCTTCCAAATCTCCTCTAAATAAACGTCCAATTGCTATACGTCCTGTAAATTTAGAAAAATCTAAGGATGTTATTTGCATTTGTGGTGTTCCTTCTCTATATGGTGCCTCTGGTATATATTTTAATATGGTATCTAAAAGTGGGATGATATTATCATTTTGCTCTTTCCAATCGTAATTCATCCAACCAAATTTTGCCGATCCATAAACTGATTCAAAATCTAATTGTTCTTCTGTTGCATCTAATGCAAACATTAAATCAAATACTTTCTCATGTACTATATCTGGTGTGCAATTTTCTTTATCTACCTTATTTATTACTACAATTGGTGTTAATCCTAGTTCTAATGCTTTTCCTAACACAAAACGTGTTTGTGGCATTGGTCCTTCAAATGCATCTACTAGTAATAAAACTCCATCTGCCATTTTAAGTACTCGTTCTACTTCTCCTCCAAAATCGGCGTGACCTGGTGTATCAATTACATTAATTTTTACATCTTTATAATTTATAGATACGTTTTTTGATAGGATTGTAATTCCCCTCTCTCGTTCTAAATCATTATTGTCTAATAATAATTCTGTACGTACTTTACGATCATCCAAAATTTTTGCTTGATCAATAATTTTATCGACTAAGGTTGTTTTTCCGTGATCAACGTGTGCTATAATTGCGATATTCCTAATAGATTGCATATTTCTTTTTTTTGAAGTTGCAAAAGTACTCTTTATGTTCTTATTAGAGCACTTTTTATTCATAAATTATTATAGCAAGTGATAAAAATCATTTTATTTTATTAATTTTTCTTTTAACTTTGCGCTTTAATTTAAAAACTAGATTTATGATAAAGAATTTTATGCCTCTTATTGATTGGGGGATGGGTATTGTTGGTGGTATTGTTTTATTTGCTGTTTTTGGCGGTTTAGCTTTGATGCTAATTCTCTTTATGCGAAGCGGAAAGAAAAAACAATAAAATTTTTTATCTTTTATTTTTCAAATTTTAATTGTATTTTCGGTATTAAATTTAAACTAAATGAAATTACAATTAGAAGAACATTTATTAGCATTAAAACATCGTTTTACTATTTCTAGGGAATCGTATGATTCTCAACCTACCTTAATTGTAAAATTAATAGATGGTGATTTTGTTGGTATTGGTGAAGCTACTTCTAACCCTTATTACAATATTACGGTTAAAAAAATGATGGATGATTTAAGTAAAATTAAATCTATTATTGAGGGTTCTTCCCATGAATCTCCTTCTGATTTTTGGAATATCGTTTTCCCGCATTTAAAAAATAATATGTTTGCGCTTTGTGCTTTAGATATTGCTTACAATGATTTATTTGCTAAAAAACAAAATAAGAAACTTTATGAAGTTTGGGATTTGAAACCAATTAATAATCCTTTAACAAATTTTACTATTGGCATTGACTCCATTGATAATATGATTGCTAAAATGGCTGAAATGCCTTGGCCTATCTATAAAATTAAACTTGGGACTAAAGAAGATATAAAAATTATTACTGCGTTACGAAAACACACTGATGCCATTTTTAGAGTAGATGCTAATTGTGGTTGGACGGTTGATGAGACTTTAAATAATGCCATTGCTCTAAAAGATCTTGGTGTGGAATTTATTGAGCAACCGCTACCTGCCAAAGATTGGGTTGGACATCATAAATTGTTTAAAAATTCTGTTTTACCTATTATTGCTGATGAAAGCTGCCAAGTTGAATCTGATATTGAAAAATGTTATAATCATTTTCATGGCGTTAATGTAAAATTGGTAAAATGTGGCGGTGTTACTTCTGGTAAAAGAATGTTAGAAAAAGCTAAAAGCCTTGGTTTAAAAACTATGGTTGGCTGTATGACTGAATCTTCTGTTGGTATTTCGACTATTGCTCATTTACTTCCTCTATTAGATTTTGTGGATATGGATGGTGCTTTACTTCTTAAAAATGATATTGCCAACGGTGTTAGTATTATTGATGGTATAACTACTTATGCTAATAGTAACGGTACTGGTGCTAGTCTAAAATGATTGTAAATAAATATACTAATAGAACTGTTATTATTAATAATGAAACCTACTTGTATTTTGGTGGTACGCATTATTTGGGCATGCAGAATAATGCTGCTTTTATTTCTATAATTCAAGATAATTTAAAGAAATGGGGAACTTCGTATGGCAGTTCTAGAAATGCCAATATTAAACTTAATATTTATGATACTTTTGAATCTTATTTTGCTAATTTTTTAAATTTTGAAGCTTCTGTTAGTATTTCTTCTGGTACTCTTGCTAGTTTTCTTGTTAAAGATTTATTTAATTCTAAAAAGTTTAAATCTTTTCATATTAATAATTCACATCCTTCTATAATTTTTAAAAATAGTAATCCTGTTTTTATTAATGGTCTTTTAAACCCTTTGTTATCAAACAATAGTACCGAAAATATTATTATTACCTCTGATGCTATTTTAGCTTTAAAAACGCAACCTACCAATTTTGATTTTTTACATGACATTAATCCTTCTAAAAATGTAACGTTACTTATTGATGAATCGCATAGTTTAGGTGTTTTAGGTAATAATGGTTGTGGTATTTCTTCTAGTATTAACCACCCTATTTTAAAACGAAAAATTTTTATTTCTTCGCTAAGTAAATCTTATGGTGTTTCTGGTGGTATTATTGCTAGTGATAGTAATTTTATTTCTAAAATAAAAAATCATGCTTTGTTTATTGGTGCTGCTGGTGTTAACCCTGCTTACCTACAAAGCATTATGGGCGCTAAAGCTTTGTACCTAAAGCAATTGCTACTATTAAAATCTAATTTAGATTATTTTTATTCTCGTATTAATAATAATCCTAAATATAATTATACTCCTAATTACCCTGTTTGTTACTACCCTGCTTCTTTAAAAGCACAATTCTTAAATCATAAAATAATCACTACCAACTTTTTGTATAATAACAATCAGATTAATAGAATTGTTATTAATGCTAATCATACTAAAAATGATTTGGATGTTTTATTGGAATTGTTGAATACATAAAAAAGAGGTTACCAATTAGCAACCTCTTTTTAATATAAAATTTATTTTTTTATTGATCCCACCATACCTTTGTCGTTGGTGTTTTCTTATTTGCATTTACATTTATTGGATTTCTTATTGCTTCTGAAGATGGATATTGGGCTCTAACCAACCATTCTCCTGGAAATTCACTATCAGCATTATCAACTGGTAATGCCAAATCTTTAAATACATCTGGTGAGAAATCATATCGTCTAAAATCTACAAATGTCTCTGGATTTAAGAAGTTTGCTATATATTTTTCTTTCATTATGTGGTGTAACATTAAATTAGCCATACCAACATCAATTGACGGTTCTGCCATATAACCTCCTCCACTCACACTTAACTTAGCCATATTTGCTTGTATTCCTGCCATATAAGCTGTATAAGCATTCGCATTAGATCCAACACTTGTTGTATTACCTCCTGCAACAATAAATTCTGCTTCGGCTTTTAAAAATTGTGCTTCAGCATAAGTGATAATTGTAATTGGAGATTTACTATTTGTATAAAATCCATCTACAGCAAAATTAGCATTTCCATTTCCTCCATCAGATGATGAACCGTCTCCTCCACTCAAAAATCCTCTCCATGGATCAATTCCTGCTGATGCTACATCTGGTGCTACTGCATCCAAACGCACTGCAATTTCTGGTAATCTTGGATCAATGCCTACTGTTGGTAATGCATATATGTTTCCATTCATATAATTTACAAATTGGTCTCCTATTTTATCATGATTATTACCCGTATTTCTTGCTTTAATTTCTCTTAAATACCAAGGGTTTTGGATATCACCAGGATAGCTCATTTCAAAATCATCTGAGTTAGAAATAAATCCATTTGCTAAACTTGCTAATGCTGCTGTTGCTGCTGCAGCACCATTACGCTCTATCAAATGCATTTGATATCGTGCCTTTAATGTATATGCTGCTCGCAACCATTGATCTTTATCACCATTATAAATCATATCATTTTTAATTGAAAATCCTGAATTATCAGGACTGTTTAAAGCCGATATTGCACTATCCAATAAAGAATCTATTTCTAGGTAAATGTCTTGTTGCGAATCAAAAGCCGGCTTTAAATTACCTTCAAACTGTGTTGCTTCTGAATAGGGAACATTATCCCAACTATCTGTAAGCAGCCCTAGATTTACAGCTATTAAAATATTTGCTACAGCTTTGAAATGTGTTGCATTTTTTTCTTCCGCTTTTCTTATGATAACATTTAAATCTGGAAAAGCTCCTAAATATATAGTTGACCAAGTGCTTGGTAAAGAAGCTTGTCCTATTGCTCCTCCACCTTGTCCTGTAATATATTGTGAATAGTTACCCAAACTACGTTCTGCCCAATACTGAGCAATAAAGGTATTAAATGTTGAAGGCCCTATTAAATCTGCCATTCGCAATTGATCTTCTGTTGCTGCTCCACTTGGCGTATTTACATCAAAATATTCATCTGTACAATTGTATAGTGTAAAAATGAAAATTATTAAGATAATATTTTTAATTCTATTTTTCATAATTATATGTGTTTAAAATTGAAGTTTAAGTCCTACTGAATAGCTTTGTGATAATGGTGTAGTCAACCCAGTAAAACCATATATATTACTACCAGCACTAAATTGGCTACTTTCTGGGTCAAACCCTTTAAAAGGAGTCCATAACAATATATTATTTGCTGAAACAGATAATGAAACATTTTCTATTTTAACTCTATTTATTTCTCCAAAGTCATAAGATAATCCTACTGTACGTAGTTTTAACCAAGACCCATCTTGCAGTAATACCTCTGCTGCACTATTGTAATTATTAAAATCTCTATAATAGCTATTTGCTGTAATTAATAATGGCGTTGTATTTGGTGTAAATCCACCACTACCGTCATCCATTACACCCTGTAATACTCTTTCTTGATCTCTAAATTCAGTTTCTTTTAAATTTCCATTACGTAATGCATTTCTATAACCTCTATCGTATAAATCCCCTCCTTTTTTATACTCCAACAAGAAGTTAAATTTCCATTGTTTATATGATAGATTATTACTCATAGACGCAATATAGTCTGGCATTGCATTACCAACTTTTACCATTTCATTTCCATTTTCATAATAGAATCCTGAATTTTCTGAACCTGTAATAATCCATTTTCCATCAGGTCCAACATAACGCTGTCCATCTGGTGCTGTTTGGAATACCCAACCATATAAAGTACCTATTGCATCTCCTACTTTTGCTTTTGCAGTTATTCTATCACTAAAGAAAATAATTTCATCTAAATCTTCTGGGATTGCCGTTATCTCCCCTTTATTATTAGACCAAATTAAATTTGTTGACCATTTAAAGTTATCATTTTTAACAATATCACCTCCTAACATAAATTCATTACCCCAAGTCTCATAATCTCCTGCATTTCGCAAATTCCTTGAAATACCTGATGAATTAGCTGTACTAACCTGAAATATCTGGTCTGTAACTTTACTTTTATAATAAGAATAATCAAAACGAATTCTATTATTTAAAAAACGTAAATCTGTTCCTATTTCAAATGTGTTTGACCTCTCTGGGATTAAATTTGGATCTCCTAAAAGGTTTCCTAATGAATAACCTGCAACACCATTAAAGGTTTCTACAGGTCGGAAATGCTGTCCTATTTGCCCAAAATTAGGTCCTTTACCTACTTGTGCCCATGATGCTCTTAGTTTTACAAATGACACTTTATTTTTATCTAAATTTAACAATTCATTCACTAGCATAGATCCACTTATTGATGGGTAGAAAAAAGATCTGTTTTTTGCTGGCATTGTAGATAACCAATCATTTCTACCTGTAATAGATAAAAATATAACATTTTTATAATCAAATCGTAAATCTCCAAAAAACCCTACATTTCTTGTTTGCACAATACTTTTCCCTGCATATCTTGTAGTTGTATTTCCTAAATCATTAATTCCTGGAACATTAATACCCTCTCCTCGTATGAATGAATAATTTGTTTTATTATCTGAAACTTGATTTCCTACTAATAATGAAGCATTAAAATTATCGTTTATTTTTTTTGTAAAAGTTACTAATAAGTTAGATTCTATACCTGTAAAATTTACATTTTCATTCACAATAAATCCACCTACTTGTGAACCTACATCTAAATCTGCTGGAACAAATCTATTTCTTAAATCCGCATAATTATCTATTTGAACATTATAAGACATCGATACCCAATCTTTAATATCCCAATTTGCATTAAAATTACCTATCCATCTTTTTACATCATCTTGTAAATTACTTTTCTCTGCAAAATATCTTGGGTTGTCTATCACTCCTGCGGTGTAATTTCTTTGCGTTCCATCTGGATTTAAATAATCATTTATTGGAAATGTAGATGACCAATAGGATAATGAACTGTAAACAGATTTATCTCCTCCATTGCCTCTTGCCCCTCCTGACTTTGCGAAAGTAACTGAGGAACCTAAAGTAAACTTATCACTTACCTTAAATCCTCCTTTAAATCTAAAGTTTATTTTATCATAATTTGTATTATGTAAAACACCATCATCTGAGCTTTTCCCTGCAGAAAGGAAATAATCAAATTTTTCATTTGCGCCACTTAAACTTGCGTTTAACTGTGTATTAATTCCTGTTTTAAATAATTCATACGGATCGTAAAAGCGGTCGCCAGTTAAATCTAAAATATTTCCATTCCTATCGTACTCATCAACAGAAAACTCTGGTCCCCAAGAATAAAATGTAAAAGCAAAACGCTCTACTCCATTTGGCAAACTAGGATTATATAATGACCCTGGGTGATGTGTTGTTCTATTACCTTCTCTATATTTAGTTTGCAATTCTGGCGTTGTTACTACTCTCCTTATTGTAGTTGAAGAAGAAACTGTAACTTTTGGCTTTCCTAACTTTCCTTTTTTGGTAGTAATAATAATTGCACCATTTGAGGCTCTAATACCGTATAATGCTGATGCTGCAGCTCCTTTTAATATAGAGTAACTTTCGATATCATCTGGATTGATATCTGATGCTCTATTTGAATAAGAAAACTGCTCTGAACTACCTGTTGCGTTTGAACCTGCTGTAGGTAATACATTTCCTGCAAACGTGTCGTTATTTAAAGCAACACCATCAACAACAATTAATGGCTGATTATTTCTTGTTGGATCTACAGAAGAGATACCTCTAATTAAAATGTCAACTCCTCCGCCTACAGAACCAGAAGACCTATTGATCTGTACTCCAGAGATTTGACCTTGCAATGCCTCTAACGCATTTGTTTGCCCACTTAAATTTAGATTTTTTGCATCTACTTTTTGTACAGAATATCCTAATGCCTTTTCACTCTTTTTTATTCCAAATGCTGTAACAATTACTTCATCCAACTGATTCCCTTCATTCAAAATAACATTGTGTAATGTATTTGATACGGTAATTTCTTTAGATTCAAACGATACATTTGAAAACACTAGCACATCTCCTTTGGAGGCTTTTATACTGTATTTTCCATCAAAATCTGTTGTTGCTCCTGTTGTTTTTCCTTTTACTTGTACATTTACTCCTGCGATAGGAATCTCTGAATCATCACTCACAACTCCTGTAACGGTTATTTGCTGTGCGTGTAATAATGTACCTATAAATAAAATGAAAAAAATACTTACTATTTTTCTTAACATATATATATAAGGTTTTGGTTAATTTATGGTAGTAAATTTACTGAAAAAAGTTAACATAATTTTAATATACCTATAAAAATTCTAAAATTGCTTTATCTTTTTCAACTCTTAATTTCACCTCAGCTCCCATTATTAAAGCCCTATTATCTATTTGATGTCCTGCTGGAAAATTAAATAGAATTGGAAAATCATATTCTTTGAGAATATTTACTATAATTTCTTCTACATTTTTGGCAAATACAGGTTCGCTTTCTTTTATTTCTGTAAATCCTCCTACTATTAAACCATTGCATTTTTCAAAATAACCTGCTCTTTTTAAACTATATAACATTCTATCAATATGATATTTTTTTTCTCCTACATCTTCTATAAATAAAATTTTATTTTCCGTTTTTATACTTGTTTTTGAGCCTAACATGGTATGCAACAATGTTAGATTTCCTCCTACCAATACACCTTGTGTTATTCCTTCTTTATTATAGGTTGAACTTTCTATCTCGTATTTGTTTTTTATTCCAAAAAGTGTATTTTTAAAACTGTTTATTGCTTTTAGTTTTTTTTCTGAGGCTATTTTAAAATTAACTGGCATTACGCCATGTATGGATTGTACACCATTATTATGAATCTCGTTATGTATTGCGGTTACATCAGAATAACCTATTATCCATTTTGGGTTTTTCTGTAAGGCTGTAAAATCTATTTTATCTACCATTCTCACAGCGCCATAACCTCCTCGTGTACACCATATTGCTTTTACATTTGGATTGTCTATTGCTTTTTGAAAATCTGCTGCTCGCTCTTTATCTGTTCCTGCAAATGTTCCTTCTTTATCAAATATATGTCTAGCTAGTTTGTAGTTTAATCCCCAACGTTTTAAACTATCTAATGCATTATTTACGGATTGGATACTATCTTTTAAATAACTTGCTGGTGTTAATAGCATTATTGTATCTCCTTTTTTTAAATTTGGTGGTTTTATCCAATTTTTACTAATTTTTGTATTTTCAATTACTTTTTGGTTTACTTTTGATTGACTTTTACAGGATTGAACTAGTAATAATAAAATTAGTATTAATATTTTTTTTTTCATGTTTAATAATGTTTGGATAAATATACTATTTTAGTATTAAATATACACTTATGATTGATGATAATTACCTTTTAGAGTTAACTAACAAATACCAAACTCCTTTTTATATTTATAATGGTAATGTTATTAAAAACCAATATAACGACTTACAAATGGCTTTTGCTAATTGTTCTAATTTTCAAGTTAATTATGCTATGAAAGCTTTGAGTAATATTGCTATCTTAAAGTTTCTAAAAAGCTTAGGTGCTTGTGTGGATACTGTTTCGCTTAACGAAGTGAAATTAGCTTTTTTAGCTGGTTTTAATGCTAATGAAATTTTTTTTACTCCCAACGGTACTCCTTTTTCTGAAATTGAAGAGGCTGCTAAGCTTGGTGTTAATATTACACTTGATAATATTATACAGATTAAACAATTTGCTAAACTCAATTCTAATACTTCTATTGCTGTTCGTATTAACCCAAAAATAATTGCTGGTGGTAATAAAAAAATAATTGTTGCTGGCAAAAATTCTAAATTTGGTCTTCCTCTAAATAAAATTGACAAGCTTCATTTATTCAAAAAAAAATACAATTTACAAATTCATGGCTTTCACATTCATTTAGGTTCTGATATTTTGAGTTTTGATGCTTTTAACAGTTCTGCTAATGTGCTTTTTAATATTGCGAAACAATTTGACAACCTAAAGTTTATTAATTTTGGTGGTGGTTTTAAAGTAAAATATAAAGCGGATGATGATTTTATTGATATTTTTAAAATTGGCGAGCAGCTTACTCATGTTTTTAATTCGTTTAAAGATGATTATAGTTGTAGTGATCTCAAACTTATTATTGAGCCTGGTAAATTTTTAGTTAGTAATTCTGGTCTTTTTTTAACTAAAATCACTACTATTAAAAATCGTAATATCTTTATTAACTCTGGGTTTAATCACTTAATTAGACCTATGTATTACAAAGCTTATCATCATATAAGAAATATTAGTAGTAATTCTCCTTCTAAAAAGGAATTTAATATTGTCGGCTATATTTGTGAGCAAGATTTTTTTGGTAAAAAAAGGGTCATTAACAAACCTAATGTTGGTGATATTATTTGTATTGAAAATGCTGGTGCTTATAGTTTTTCTATGGCTTCCAATTATAATTCTAGATTAAGACCTATGGAGTTATTGTTTTATAATGATAATACTTCTATTATTCGTAAAAAGGAATCTTTTGATGATTTGTTGTTAAATCAAGTTTATTAATTTTTTGTGCTTTTATTGTTCTATTAATTCTAATAATTTACTTGTAGTGCGCCAATTTCTTGTTGTTGCTATTACATCTAATTTTTTTTCTATTATATTATTTGTTAATTTTGTTTTACCTGCTCCTATTTCATACTTTAAATAAATTATATCGTTTACTATTTCATAATTATCTTTTCCAAAATCAAATTTCTTTATTTTTTTAAAGTCTTTTGGCATTTTATTAAGATATGTTACATAAAGCTTTTTAGTTTCTATTGTGTTATCTCTAAGGTATGGATTGTTTTTTATTATATTTTTTAATTCTTTTTTATTTTTTACTATTACTGAAACTTCGTATTGAAAGACTTCTTTTATTTTTTCTGAAATTAATGTCGCTATTTCTTTTTGATTTTTTTTTAGACTTTTAAAGATTACATTTCCACTTTGTATATAGGTTTGTATTTCTTTAAATTCTAAATCGCTAAAAAGTAGTTTTAAATCTGCCATTAGGATTTTATTTTTTCCTGAAACATTTATTCCTCTTAAAAGTGCGATGTAGGTTTGCATATATTCATTGAAATTTTTAATTATTTAGGTCAATATTACATAATTAATCTTAAAATAAGTTAATTTTGTTTTATAAAACATATTAACATAAATTCTTTTCTTGAAAAAATTTGACCTAAAATCAATAATTAACCTTACATCATATATTTATATTCCTTTTTTTGTTTTTACCATATTAGGATGGTTTTTAATTTCTTTTAAAAAGAATTATGCTAAGGAGGTTATTGCTTTTGGCATGTTATCTTTTATTGTATTTATTATTTATTTTCTTATTAGGAATATTACATTTAGAAAATACTACATATTAATCACTCATATTATTTTATCTACATTAATTAGTATTAAACTTAGTTTTTATTACAATTTTGACGCAAAATTGAGTTCTTCTGCTTTATACATTATGTTTGAAACTAATAAAATTGAAACTTTTGAGTTTATCAGTACTTATGTTGATTATAAATTAATTGCACTATATCTCTTCTTTTTAGTTTCTATTATTTTCACCTTGATCTCTTTTTTTTTTAAATCAAATCATAGTTTAATCACTAAAATTTTAAATTTAGATATTAGATCTAAAATAACAAAAGGGATTGGTATTTGTCTTATTTTCCTTACTGCATTCCTCATTCAAAAACGTTTTTTTTTCGAAAATATTTTCTTGCAAAGTATCTATTCATACAAAGAATATACTGATTTTAAAAAGAGCTATGTAAATGTTTTATCAAAAAAGATTAATTCTAACATTAAAGTAACTAATTATAGTACTGAACCTCAATCTTACGTTATTGTTATTGGCGAATCTACTTCAAAAAAACATTTGCAATTATATGGCTATAATCGTCAAACTAATCCATTATTAAATGAAATGAAAGATGAGCTTTTCATTTTCAAAAATGTAATAACGCCACATGTACATACTATTGCTGCCTTACAAAAAATTTTAACCTTAGCTGATTATAACAATTTTCCTAAAGGAATTAATAATACTTCTATAATACAACTTAGCAATCAAGCTAAATACGCTACTTACTGGCTGTCTAACCAAAGACCTATTGGCGTACATGAGAGTGTTCTTAGTTTGATTGGTCATGCAGCAAAAAATACTCATTTTTTAAATACTAAAGATTATACATCTACTAGTTACGACCAAATTGTATTACCAAAATTAACAGAAATTTTGAACGATAAGGTTCGAAAAAAAATAATTTTTATACACCTTATGGGATCACATACACGTTATAAATACAGATATCCAAAAGAGTTTAATTATTTTAACGGTATTAATCCTGCAACTAAGTTTAAACATAAAAAATCAACCCAGTTTATAAATGAGTATGATAATGCAGCAAGATATAATGACTATATCATAAAATCAATTATTAGTCAAGTTAAATCTCTAAATCATAATAGCTTTGTTCTTTACTTTTCTGACCATGGTGATGAAGTTTATGATTCTATTGATTTTATGGGACACAATGAATGGAGAGGAACTGCATCTATGTATGAAGTTCCTTTTATTTTATGGGTTTCTAATAAATATAAAACTAAACACCCGCAATTTAATAATTTAGATAGCTTTATAAACAGAAATTACCTTTTGGATGATTTCATTCATAGCTTTTCTGATTTAACAGAAATTAAATTTAATGGTTTTAATGAAAAAAAGAGTATTTTTAATACTAATTTTAGAAAGAAAACTAGATGGATTAAAAAAGGAATTGATTATGATAAAAAAAATTAAATTATTTATTATTAGCACCATTATTGCTGCTATGCTCTATTTTCTTTATAGTTATATTCCGTATAGAATAGAATTTTATGGTCATTATGATAAAATATGGGCTCATAGAAATAATAGCATTAAAAAAGCAAATATTACTGAAAAGTATTTTAAAGGTATTGAACTTGATTTATATTATCAAGAAAATGGAAATTTTTTAGATGTTAATCATCCGCCTGCAAAATCTATCCACTTAAGCTTTTCTGATTTTTTAGCTGCCTTAAAAAGACAACCATTTTTATGGTTGGATATTAAAAACCTAAATAGTAGTAATTCGCAAGTTATATTACTTAGCTTACAAAAGGCTCTTCAAAAACATCATTATCCAATATATAAAATCTTAATTGAAACTCGATTTCCAAAGGTACTGCCTCCATTCACAAAGCTTGGTTTTAGAAGTAGTTATTACTTGCCATATTTATTTAATATTGATTCTGTAAACAGAAAAAAAGAGTTGCTAAGTATTCAAAAAAATCTTAAGCAACAAAATGATATTGGAATATCATTTAATTATAATGACTATGAATTAATTCACAAACTATACCCTAATAGAATAAAATACACTTGGATTATTGATGGATTAAGGCATCGTAATTTTAATACCTCCAAAAAGATATTAAACGATACTACAGTTAAGGTAGTACTAATTCGTATAAAAACTTTAAAAGGACATCGTTAACTTTTTACTTTGTTAATTTTCTACGTCTTCGTTCCGTTTTTAACAATTTTAACTCTCTACTAGTTTGTCCTGCTACCGATGTATTCTCTTCTGCTCTACGTATTAAATATGGCATTACATCTCTTACTGGTCCAAATGGTAAATATTTTGCCACATTATATCCTCTTGCTGCCAAATTATAACTGATATGATCGCTCATTCCAAATAATTGCCCAAACCACATTCTTATATCATCCTTTTTTATATTGTATTTATCTGCTAATTCTATTAATTTAAGTGAGCTTTCTTCATTATGTGTTCCTGCAAAAATTGCCATTTTTTCATTTTCCATCATGTATATTACTGCTGCATCATAATTCTCATCTGTTACTTGTTTTGTTTCACAAATTGGTGATTTATATCCTTTTTCTGTGGCTCTTTCTCGTTCTTTCTCCATATATGCTCCCCTTACTATTTTCATCCCTATATAATATCCTTTTTCTGCGGCTCGTTTATGCAAATCTTTTAAATAATCTAATCTGTCCCAACGGTACATTTGCAAGGTACTATATACTATCGCTTTATTCTTATTGTATTTTTCCATCATACGTTCTATTAAAGCATCTGCCGCTATTTGCATCCAACTTTCTTCGGCATCTATCAATAATGGGACATCATTCTCAAAGGCTTTTTTACAAACGGTATCGTAACGTTCTTCTATTGTCTTCCATTCCTTCTGTTCTGCTTCTGATAAGGTTCTGTTTTCTGTTATTTTTTGATATATTTCAAATCTCCCAAAACCTGTTGGTTTAAATACTGCAAATGGTATACTTTGTTTTTCTTTTACAAAATCTAGTATTTTTAATGTTTTATTCATTGCATAATCAAACTGCTCTTCTGTTTCTTTACCTTCTACCGAATAATCTAAAACCGCATGTACTTTTTTACCAAACATTTTATCTATTGTAAGCATACAATCTTCTTCTGTTACACCTCCACAAAAATGATCAAATACCGATGCTCTTATTAAATGTTCTACTGGCATATGTGCTTTTAATGCAAAATTTGTTATTGCTGTACCTATACGCACTAAAGGTTCATTTTTTATCATTTTAAATAAAAAATAAGCACGTTCTAGTTCACTATCTGTTTTTGTAGCAAAAGCTATTTCTGTATCATCAAACATACTTTCTAAAAAAAATTGATTTTTATTGTTTCCTGTATTCATTCTCTTTAATCTTAAAATTAAGGTTGATTACTACTTTTTATCATTAAATAGCACTCTATTTGGTATGGTTAAAGATACAATTATTAATTAATTTTGATGTAATTTTAAGTTTCTCTTTTTTTGGTTTTCTAATTTAGATTTTCAGAAAAAAAAAGTTGTATTTTGCAATCGAAAATAAAACTGGTAATGAAAACTATAAATGCCCAAGATTATTCTATTTTTTTTGACGAAGACAAGTACAATTCTTTAACAACCTTTTTAGTAAACAATTCTTACTCTTCATTATTTATTTTGGTTGATGCCCATACTAAAAATAAATGTTTGCCTATTTTTTTAGCTAAAGTATCACAAGATTTTGATTATAAAATAATCTCAATTCCTGCTGGTGAAGCATATAAAAATTTACAGACCTGCCAATCTGTTTGGCAACAATTAACAGAGCTCAGTGCTGACAGAAATAGCCTCCTTATAAATATTGGTGGTGGTATGGTTACCGATTTAGGCGGTTTTGTTGCTTCTACTTTTAAACGTGGTATTCGATTTATTAATGTTTCTACTTCATTATTAGGTATGGTTGATGCTTCTGTTGGTGGTAAAACTGGTGTTGATTTTAATGAACTAAAAAACCAAATTGGTCTTTTTGCAAATCCTGAAATGGTTTTAATTGATGTTAGTTATTTAAAAACACTCCCTAAAAGAGAACTTATCTCTGGTATGGCTGAAATTATTAAATACGGATTAAGCTATGATGGTAATTTGTGGAATTCTATCAAAGTACATTCTGATTTATCTAATATAAATTTATCGGAAGTGATTTACCGTTCTATCCAAATTAAAAATGAAATTGTTACTAAAGATCCTAGAGAAAAAAGCCTTCGAAAAATCTTAAATTTTGGTCATACTATTGGTCACGCTATTGAAACTCATTTTTTACAAGACAATTCCAAACAAACACTAACACATGGTGAAGCTATTGCTATTGGTTTAATCTGTGAAACTTATATATCTAATAAATTATTTAATTTCCCTGAAAAGGAACTTAACTCCATTAAAGATTATATTATTTCTGTTTTTGGCAAAATTAATTTTAATAAAAATGACTTTAATGTCTTTTTGGAATTAATGAAACATGACAAAAAAAACATTAAAGGTAGCATTCGTTTTGTTCTATTAGAGCAGATTGCTACATATAAATTGAACTGTGAAGTAGATAAGTCTGTAATTATAGATTCTTTGAATTTTTATTTATCTTAATTTATGGAAATCACGTATCGTTTAAAAGGACTTCCGACTGTTGCAACAAAAATTATAGAGTCGGTAAAAAATAAAACACTTTTATTTTATGCAGATATGGGCGCTGGCAAAACTACTTTAATCAAAGAAATTATTAAACAACTCCATGTTACTGATACTGTTAATTCTCCTACTTTTTCGGTAGTAAATGAATATATTTCTGCTAATGATGAACTTATTTATCACTTTGATTTTTACAGAATTAAAGATGTGAGTGAAGCTTTAGACATTGGTATTGATGATTATTTTTATAAAAATGCTTGGTGTTTTGTAGAATGGCCACAAAATGTCGAAAATTTATTACCTTTAGACTCTATTTCAATTCACATTGATATCATTGATGAATCAACACGTAAATTAACAATTAAACCAACCTAAAATGAGCCAACAATTTAGTCCTTTTAGTAAAGAAGATTTAATGCCTAAACCCGAAACACTTGAAGTTAAAAGGCAAAAAGGAGAATTATACATTGGTATTCCTAAAGAAACTCGTTTGGAAGAAAAACGTGTTTGTTTAACTCCTGATGCTGTTGCTGCATTAACTGCACATGGACATAAAATTCTTATTGAAACTGGTGCTGGTGACCAATCTAATTATTCTGATAAGGCTTATTCTGATGCTGGCGCAAAAATTTCTTATAGTACTGAGGATGTTTTTGCTTGTAATATTGTGCTTAAAGTAGAGCCTCCATCTTTACACGAAATTGAAATGATGAATACACAATGCACTTTGTTTTCTGCCTTACAGTTGAAAACTCAAAAGAAAGAATATTTTGAGGTTCTAGCTAAAAAACGAATTACTGCTTTTGCTTTTGATTTTATAAAAGATGAGCATGGTGTGTATCCTATTGTAAAATCGCTAAGCGAGATTGCTGGTATTGCTTCTGTTTTAATTGCTGCTGAATTAATGAATAAAGATAATAATGGTAATGGCTGGTTAATGGGTAGTATTAGTGGTGTGCCTCCTACCGAAGTTGTAATTATTGGTGCAGGTACTGTTGGTGAATTTGCTGCTCGGTCTGCTATTGGGCTTGGCGCTTCTGTTAAAGTTTTTGATAATTCTATTACTAAATTGAGACAACTACAACATAATTTAGGAAAAACGATTTATACTTCTACCATACAACCTAAAACCTTACAAAAGGCCTTAAGAAGGTGTCATGTTGCTATTGGTGCTGTTAGAGGTAAAAATAGAGCTCCTGTTTTAATTACTGAAACTATGGTTGAAAACATGAAAGAAGGTGCTATTATTGTTGATGTGAGTATTGATAGAGGTGGTTGTTTTGAAACTTCTGAGATTACAACACACAGCCAACCTACTTTTAAAAAACATGATGTAATTCATTATTGCGTTCCAAACATACCATCTAGGTATGCCAGAACTGCTTCTTTATCTATTAGTAATATTTTCACATCTTACTTACTAAATATTGGTGAAGAAGGTGGTATTGAAAATGCTGCTCGTTTTGATAAAAGTTTACAAAAAGGCATGTATTTTTATCATGGTATTTTAACTCATAAATCTGTGGCTGATTGGTTTGATTTGCCTTTTAGAGATATTAATTTATTATTATTTTAATTTATTTTTTAAAAGTTTTATTCCTTAAATAATTAGATGTAATTTTGAAGTCTAATTTTTAATTTTATCTATGAAGATTGACTACGATTTACTAAAACGCTTTAAACTTTTTGGTATTGGTTTTGCTATGGGTATTGGTATTCTATTTTTTATTCTTAATGGTAAAAAATCAAAATGTAAATGGTTTCCTAATGAACGTATTTTAAGTATCATTAGACAAAAACATATTGAATATTCTCCTGATATTAATAGTTTACTCACTCAAAAAACTATTGATAGTACTAGCATTACTAAACTTTTGTTAGATGGTAAAGTCGATTTTTCTAAAAGTCAAGTTAAAAATAATCCTTGCCGTAAATATTGGATTGATGGTTTTGTAAAGAATCAAAAAGCTGTTTTACATGTTAAAATTTGTGATTCTATTGCCACTCTTGAAAAATTGGACTTAGACTAAAGTTTAATTTTTTACTTTTTGCTTTTCGTAGTATGCAACTAGCTTTTTACCATAAATAGATTGCCTTACATCTTTTGATAATGATTTTACTATGGTATCTATCAATTTTGGATTTGCATCATAAATTTCAGAAAGTGTTAAATATGGCGACACTTCATGATCTGCATGGTTTACTGCAAAATTTGCTGTGTACAAATACTTTCTCCTTAGTATATTTATCATTTCTTTTTCTATTTCTTTAACTCTAATAGTATCTTTTTCTTTTTTTGCATCAAACTTTTCCTTTATCAAATCTAATCGCAAATTGGTGTACTTTCTGTTTGTTTCTCTATATATATCTAAAAATTCTTGATTTTTTGATCCTTTTATTATTGGGCTATATCCATAGGTTTTTAAATCTGATATTATTGATATCTTTCCTTTTTCTCCAAAAAATTGAAGTATTTTATTTGTTCCTGATATTGATAAAAAATATATTTGTGGACTTTCTACATTATCTGATAATGTAAATGTATTATTACCATCTAATTTTACCGAGTCTACTTTTACTAGTGTTGTATCTTGTACTTTGGCTAAATACACCATTCCTTTTTGGAATCCTTTGATTTTACCTTCTACTATCATATTCCCTTTTTCTGAGTTACAAGAAATAAAGAATATACTTATTATTAATATACTTAATATTTGTTTCATTATCTATATATTGGATTTAAATACAAAAATCCTTTCAATCCCGAAATTCGGAAGAAAGGATTTTTATGCTTATTCTTAATAATAACTATGCTTCAAATGGTACTATTGAAACATACGATTTATTATCTCTTTTTTTTGTGAATTTTACCAATCCATCAGTTTGAGCATGTAATGTATGGTCTTTCCCCATATATACATTTTCTCCTGGATGATGTTTTGTTCCTCTTTGACGGATAATAATATTCCCTGCTATTGCAGCTTGTCCACCAAATATTTTTACACCTAGTCGTTTCGATTCTGACTCTCTACCATTCTTCGAACTACCTACACCTTTTTTATGTGCCATAATTTTATAGTTTTAAATATTATTATTCTATTCCTTTATCGTGAGCATCTTGCCACACTTTTAATTCATCCCATTTACCATCAGCAGCCATTCTAGCTTGTTTTGGCCATGATCCTGGGTTGTGCATTTTATATCTTGGTCCTGCTGCAGTTAAAATTTCTTGCAATTTACTTACTTCTGTATTTGCTAACTCTTCAAAGGTAAAAATACCTGCATTATTAAAGTGCTCTGCAATTTTTGGTCCAATACCTTCTACTTTTTTTAAATCATCTCCTTTTTTAGTAGATTTTTTAGCAGCAGTTTTTTTAGTTGCTTCTTTTTTAGCAGGAGTTTCCGCCTTTACTGCAACAGGTTTAGCTGCCACTTTTTTTGCAGGAGCTTTTTTCGCTTCTTTTTTCTCAGCAGGAGCTTTTGCGCCACTTGCTACAATACTTTCAATTTGGATTTCAGATAAGTACTGACGATGTCCGTTCTTTACTCTATATCCTTTTCTACGTTTTTTCTTAAAAACGATGACTTTATCACCTTTTAGGTGCTTTAAAATTTTGGCAGTTACTGCTGCTCCTTTTATAGCTGGGGCGCCAATAGTTACTTTTCCATCATCTAATAAAAGAACATTGTTAAAGCTTACGCTTGAACCTTCTTCTCCTTGTAAACGGTGAACAAATACTTTTTGATCTTTTTTTACTTTAAACTGTTGCCCTGCTATCTCTACAATTGCATACATAGGTTACTATTTATTTATTTTTGTTTAAAAAACTAATACTTACCTCTACGATAAGCGGATGCAAATATACTGTTTATTTTATTATATGAAAGTTTTTCAATACAATAATTTAACACAAATCATTTTCATTTTAATAATCATTATCACTATATAAATAAAGTATTAATTTGTCAATACTAATTCAATTGCCAAAGTAAAATATTTATTGTTTTTTTTACTTTTAAAACTTAAGTTAAACACATCTTTAATTACACCATTACGAATATGTCTATCGCTTGATTTCTCTTTGCATGAAGTTACTCCAAAATTTGGATGATAATAAATGTGATTTACCCTTTCTTTTGTCTTTGCATCTTTAAAAGAAAATTCATATTTATTATTTTCAATTTTAAGAGAATTCAATCCAATAAATAATCCGTTTTCTGGAAATTGAATGTTCAAATCTAATATATTAACATTCGTAATTTTTTTTACCTTTTTTTACAGTAACTAAAATATTTTTATGATTCAACAATTCTCCTGGTTCATTATTTTTATTAACTTCATATAAGTGAAGTAAAAACTTTCCATTCTTCACCTTACTTATTGTTAAAATATTAACTTCACTTAAGAATGGCGTGTTTTCGGGTCAGTTATAAAACTTGGGGATTATTCATGTTTTTGAGTTTTAAAAAGTATTATAATATGAATGATTTATTTTTACCAAAAGACCTATTAACACATTTCAAAATCACAGATATTCAACCTTTATGTGAAGTTAAATTAAAGCGAGATATATTTTACATTTATTTAGAAGAGAAAAATGAGTTACCAAAAGGATATAAAAAGATAGATTATGAATCTAAAGGATTTTATCCTGCCAAAAAAAATCAAGATTTTCCAATACGAGGTAAAACAGTTTTTCTTATCGCTAAAAGGCGAAGATGGAGACATAAACAGACAAAAAAAGAAATTAAAAGTGATTATAGTTTCATTGCAGAGAGTTTAAAATTAACAGAAGAACTCGCTGATTTTTTTAAAAGGTACAGGTAATCCCGAACAGATACTATTAGTAATATCTCTAGTTATTTTGGTGTTCAATCCTATACTTTACAAAAACATTATAAACCTGAGTTCGACTAAGACTTCTATTTACAGAAAATGAAGAAATGGTGAGATTTGAAGAATAAATTTTAAGGAATAACCTGTTATTTCTTAAAATTTATTCAAAAAAAATTACCTTTTATTTGTTTTCCCTTCGGGTTTGATTATTTTTTTCATAATCTCGCTAAATTTCTTTGAATTATCTAGATAATCCTTCTAAAATTCATCTTCGACTATAAAAAAAATAATCTAAACTGTAAACGAATTATTAGTCGAACTCAGGTTATTATGGAGATACTCCAAAACAATTATTAGCAAGAAGTAGATATATTTTAGCAAAAAAACCTAATGATTTTACTGAAAACCAAAAGTTAAGGAGTGAGCTATTATTTAAACGCTACCCAGAAATAGAAACAGCATACAAACACACTTTAGAATTTAGATCTATTTATGAAAATACAGACCAATTAAAAGCCATTGAAAAATTTAATTTTTGGATAGAAGATACTTTTGAAAATAAACTAGAAACATTCTATACAACAGCAAATACAGTTAAAGCTAATTTTGAAAACATTTTAAACTTCTTTAGAGAAAGAAACACTAATGCAAACGCAGAATTTTTTAATGCAAAAATAAAGCTTTTTAGAGCTAATTTAAGAGGTGTATTTGATACCTAATTTTTCCTGTTTAGATTATCTAATTTTTTTGCTTAATCCCCAAGTTTTATATGTGTCCCGTTTTATTTCTACATCATTACCAAACCTATCATAAAATATGATTTTATTTACATTCTCATATAATGTAGTATGTTTTACCTTCTTGTTTTATCTTTTTTGTTTTCTTTTGATCTTCTTCTGACAATCTACTTATACCAATTCTATTTCAAAATGCGCTAAATAAATTTGAAATATTTTTTTGTTTTACAATCTTCAAATTTCAAGCATAGCAATAGCTATGATTTAAATTTTAAGTGCAGTAAAACGGGAAAAGAT
>Ga0256840_1000454_pt1 | contig 42068 bp, 39 predicted proteins | sample 355202metaG_FD_185969 | JGI IMG/M metagenome (GOLD analysis project Ga0256840, IMG submission 185969) | Hydrothermal vent microbial communities from Mid Atlantic Ridge, Atlantic Ocean - 355-202 | ecosystem: Environmental > Aquatic > Marine > Hydrothermal vents | place: Atlantic Ocean: Mid...
TGTCATTCCGGCCTACGAGCCGGAATCTAAGGATGAGATCCCGGAGCAAGTCCGGGATGACATGTCGGTTTAAGACTCTATTAGATGAATCAAGTTCAGGATGACCTACGGTCGGTTCAGGATGACGCTTGATAAAACTTCAAAAAATTCCCTTATCGCTTGAAAAGCGATGTATATTCGTTAAAAGCCATTGGCTTGTAAAGTTGACACACAACTTGAGTTCAGATCTAAGTTTATGGATCTTTATTACACTTGATCCGATTGTTATGTATATGACTAACAGCCTTGACAAGCTAAACTTAAAACCGTCCAAACTCTGGTATAGAGTACTGGACGGTTTTTTACAAATTGGTTCAAGATAAGGCAGGAAATAAGAATTTAGACGAAGGTGTAAAAGCTAATGCTTCCTTAGTGAACGAGGTGAGAATTGGTAGAGTTGACAATAGCATTTGTATGTTCTTTCGTTATGTCACATTGTGCTATTTTCACTTTTGTGCCTAAAAAATTGACAGTTTTTCATTCACTGATGATTGCCTCTTAGCGAACAAGTGCGACAGAACCCATTGGATCCCATGGTGGAAGCACGATCGGCTTCTTCTTCAATGCTTCTTTCATCGGATCTGAAAGATATTTCTTGTCCACAACAACTTCGTAAACATACTCATCAAACCATTTATTGCCCATGACAAAATAACCTTTTTCTCCACTATCTTCTCCCCAGCTATTTTCGACTTTCCATTTTAGAGGTTTTTCATCCATTAAATCAACTCCACTAAGTACCATGGCATGTGTCATAAGACTATCACCGTAATCCAATCTCTGAGCTTTGTTAAACACGAACCTTACGTCATACACACCCTCAAAGTTGTATAGATCGGTATCGAGTATTCCGCTTTCTCTTTTCATCATCTTTCCAACATCAGAAGCAAACCAAACTGGCTGATCATCGATAATGGCTTTGATGGTGACATCTTTGAACTCCTGAAGGTCAACGTTCAAGTACAAAATATCTTTTCCACCTACCACATTACCGAGATACTGAACCGTGTAAGTTGTAAGAAAGTCCTTATCAGGAGTTGGACAATTTATAAGACTTACCATGTTGTTCAAGTTTACTCCAGCGTACTCTTTGTAAAATTCTATGGGTGTTATATGCCTTATTCTGTGAAATTTTCCGTTTTTGTCTTTGTACTCGTAATCAAAATTTTCTGGGGGAATTCCCATGTTTATAGTAAGCATTCTGTAGATGTCCTCAATCATGGCATGTTTCAAGTTTCTCAGCGAATCTTCATTTTCCCCATTCTCGTGCGCTTTTCTGAGGATCATGGCATCTTCTCTAAGTTTGGTTCTAAGCAAAGAGTTCATGATGTGAGAATTACTGGTATGAAAACTTTCTTTCATCACATCTTTTGGAACTATTCCGTACTTTTCCACCAAATTTGTGAACATTCCCCATTGTCCGCCGTCCCCGACCAATTGCCAAAGTAGCCATGACACCAAACGAGATTTGAGATCTTCGTTTGCGGTTTGTATGATGCTCTCAAGGAAGTAGTTTGCTTTTTCAAGTTTATCCCAAAACATTGTGTAACTTTGAGATAGTTCAATTTGTTCCACATTTAGTTCTTTAGCGACATAATATCTCATGAAATTAAGACCAGCGAATATCCAGCACCTTCCACTTTTCTTCTGATTGGTGATTTTCATGCTCTTTATTTCGTTTGAAAAAGTGTGATTGTATCTTGAAATAAATTCTCTGTTGACGGCAACATCCGTTAGAGAATTACTTGAAACGGCATTCATAATGACCAAATTTTTGGACGAGGTTACAAACTTTTTCTTGAATTCTTCTATTTCTTCCCTTTTTAGATTCAAACCCCTCACCTCTTCTTTTAAAATAAAATTCTACTGACAAAATCATCATGTTTATTCGTTATTTTAGTTAGCTTTCGGTTTTTCACCTTGTGAATCTGTTTTCAACGATCCATCATATACACCATTTTGACGTGCAGAAATATTTTGAGTAACCGTAGGCTCTGACAATTTTTCGGAGACAATTTCGGCATTTTTATCTTCTATGGCTATTCTCTTGATGGCTATTGCTGCTATTATAGCGCCAAGTGATGCGATCATCGAAATTGTGAAAGCATGTGTTATTGATGTGGAAAGCCATTTTGCCATGTCAGCAAAAACACCTGCAAGTATAGCATGAACACTTGGTGGACTTTTTTCAAGTATCTTAGACTTATTCATAAGGAACTGAGGAGATTTCATCATGGATAAGAATTCTTTTGGGAGTATGAAGTTCAAAATTTTCGGAAGACCATTGAGCTTCGATGCAAATGTGTTGTTGACGATAGTACCTAACACAGCTGTTCCAACGGTTCCACCAACACTTCGAAAGAATTGTACCGAAGAGAGAGCTAATCCTATGTAACGTTTACTTACAGCACTTTGCATAACCACCATGAGCATTCCCATGGGAAGCCCAACACCAAGCCCTGTTATGATCATTGCTAAGGAGACATCCCATCTCGATGAACTTACAACGAATTGAGACATTCTGAACAATCCATACGTTGTTGCTATCGTTCCTATTATGAAAGCCATTTTGTATTTTCCAGTTTTTGAAATGTAGAGTCCTCCGACTATACTCATCAGTACCGCTGCCAGCATCATAGGCATTAGAATCAGGCCAGAATTGGTGGCTGATTCTCCTTGAACTGCTTGAACGAAAAGAGGAAGATAGACTGCAGCTGCGAACAGTGAAAATCCTATGACAAAGTTCATAATATTTCCAACGGTAAAAACCTCATTCTTGAAAAGTGATAATTCCAATATTGGTTCTTTTGCCCGTCTTTCTGTGAAGAAGAAGAACACAAATGTTATCGCGGAAATTATAAAAAGCCCCCACACTTGTGATTCATTCCACGTGTGATCTTGTGATGCAAAAGACAGTCCAAGAAGAAGACTTAACAGCATCCCACCAAGAAGTGTGGCTCCAAGATAATCAACTTTTTCTCCAATTGCATTTTTGCCAAGTGTTTTTGGCAAAAAGAGGTATGCCATTATGAGTGCTGGGATACCTATGGGTATGTTGACATAAAAGACCCAGTGCCAGCTTATTTTATCTGTTAAAAATCCACCTATGAACGGTCCTATAACGCTTGAAACGCCAAAAACTGCTCCGAGTAGCCCCTGAAATTTTCCGCGTTCTCGCACTGTGAAAATGTCTCCAATTATCGCAGGACCTATTGCCATGGTCATAGCGGCTCCAATTCCCTGAATTGTTCGGGATCCGATGAGCCAATATATGCTTTGAGATAGCCCCGCACTCCATGAAGCAGCCATGAAAATTGCCATGCCAGCCATGTAGAAATATTTTCTTCCAAACATATCGGAAAGTTTTCCAAATATTGGTACGAATATTGTAGAAGAGAGCATATAAGCTGTGAAGACCCATGCATAAAGGGACATCCCACCGAGATCATTTATTATCCTTGGCATAGCGGTACCAACAACAGTTTGATCCATCGATGACATAAAGACTGCCGCTAACACTGTTACAAGCGATCCTATGGCAATTTTTTTCTCAACATTTGGCATTTTTGTTTGCCCCTTTCAGCTTTTCTGCAACATCTTCTATAACTTTAAAAGCGTCAAACAGTTTTTTCATTTCTTCATCAGATAAGATCTTTAACTTTTGATACATATACGATTCAGCTATTTTTGTGATTTCATCGATTCTTTTTTCTCCTTTTTTTGTTAGTTTTACCCTTACGACGCGACGATCTTTTTCTGAACGTTTTCTTTCAATGTAACCGTTTCTCACAAGGAGATCAACGGATTCGCTCAAAGTGCTTTTTTTAAGACCCGAGTGTGATTCAAGTTCTGACATTTTCAAACTTTTACCTTTCGAACGATACCTAAGCCCAAATAAGATCATGAGAACAGCTTTGGAAAATCCAAATCGAGAATAATCAAAATCTTTGAAAAGCTGCTTCAAGAGCCTTGGATAAGATGTAAATAGTATTATTAGTTCATTTTCCATAAGTTGAAACCTCCTTTTCCATAAACATATTTTATTCTATCCAGAATGATTCATTATAGAACTATTCTTTTAAGAACCATTTAAAGCTCATTTACAGATTATCGATTATCGAGTTCTTATCTCAAATCTTTAAATGTGTCTCTTTCAATTTATCACGGATAAATGTGCAAAGTAAGATGAAATATGTTCGTTATGCGAGTCATGTATGTAGTATGTTTTGTGTTTTTTATGGCTTTCCACATTTATGATTCGCGCCTTCGCGATTTCGGTGATCGCATCGATTGGCGCTATAATAGCAGCAATGACCATCAAGAGAATAGCCATAGAAGACAAAAATAACGAAACCATCTTGGTAGAAGCAAAAGAGGTCAAAGCTGAGAGGAGTGATGATTTGGTGAAAAGAAGTGTTAATTTGGGAAAAGCACAGTTGGAAATAGCACAATGTGACATAACGAAAGAACGTACGGATGCCATCGTCAACGCTGCCAATTCTCACCTTGCTCACGGTGGGGGTGTCGCTCTTGCAATATCAAAAGCTGGTGGGCATATCATAAATAAAGAATCTCAAGAATACGTGAAAGAACATGGTCCAGTACCAACAGGAGGGGTAGCTGTAACGTCTGCGGGAAACTTGCAAGTACGGTACGTAATTCACACAGTGGGCCCAATATGGGGCGAAGGCGATGAAGACAAAAAGTTGCGCGACGCTTTTTATAATTCTCTTGTTAAAGCCGATGAGCTTGAATTAAGAAGCATATCATTTCCAGCTATCAGTTCCGGAATATATGGATTTCCAAAGGACAGATGTGCCGAAATTTTCTTTAAAACTGTAAAAGAATATCTTGAAGAAAATGAATCTAAGTTAGAATTGATCAGAATGTGTCTGTACTCGAAAAGTGATTACGAGATATTCAAAAAAATTATGAAAGAAGTGTTTGAATGATGGATTTTTTGGAACTATCTCCGGAAGTGAAAGATGCGTTGAAAAACTCACAGCCTGTAGTTGCACTTGAGTCAACGATAATATCTCATGGTATGCCTTACCCCAAAAATTTCGAAACGGCGCTCACACTTGAAAAAGAGGTAAGAGCTCATGGCGCAATCCCTGCTACTATAGCCGTGATAGGAGGAAAAATAAAGATAGGTTTGAGTGAATCAGATATCGAATATCTGTCAAAAGCAAAAGGAATTTTAAAGCTCAGTAGAATGGATCTCCCATATGCCGTATCAAAAAAGTTAGACGGTGCTACAACCGTAGCAGCGACCATGATGTGTGCTAACTTTGGAGGAGTAAAGGTTTTTGCAACTGGGGGAGTAGGAGGGGTGCACAAAGGGGTAAACGAAAGTTTTGACATTTCAGCAGACCTCGTTGAGCTTTCTCAAACACCTATACTTGTTGTATCAGCCGGGGTAAAATCCATTCTTGACATTCCAAAAACACTTGAAGTTCTTGAAACCCTCGGCGTGACGGTTGTAGGATACAAAACACAGGATTTTCCTTCTTTTTACTCAAGAAAGAGCGGATCAAAACTTTATATGCACGTGGATGATCCATATGAGGCTGCGGCACTTTACAAAACAAAAAGAAAAATGGGAATTAAAGGTGGCGTTCTTGTCGCAAACCCCATATCGGAAGCCCACGAAATACCCAATGGCGTTATTAACGAAGCGATTGAGCGAGCACTCAAAGAATCCAAAATCAAAAAAATAACAGGAAAAGAAACGACGCCATTTCTGCTCTCAAAAATCGTTGAGCTTTTGCCTCAAGCTTTAGAAGCGAACATTTATCTGGCCATGTCTAATGCTGCCCTTGCGGCAGAGATAGCAAAAAATCTTTGAAGGTAAAAAAGAAAAATCAAGAAAAAACAGCTTTAAAGAATCCGGCAGTTTTTCCGTGAACTTCGCAATATATATCCATGCGCTTCACTTTCACTTCTTCAAATATATTTGAAGCCAATTCTCTCATCTCATCCAATGTAAAACCAAGATAGGTATCTTTCAACGTTTCTCTGAATTCTCTGTGCTCATGCTTGAGAACATCAATGATTACCGTCTTTCCGCCTTCTTTTACAACGTTTCTCATACTCTTTAAAACATTCTCGGGATTCAGGGAATGATGAAAAGCCAAAGTCGAAATCACGCCGTCAAACATTTCTGGAAAATCAGAATTAGAACACTTATTTGCAATTTCAATTGATTCTTTGATTTTCTCGGCAATTCCCCAAATTGGCGTGATTTTCTTCTCTTCAAGCCTTTCAAGCATACTTGGAGTTATGTCAAAGCCATAAATTTTTGCTTGAACTCCTTCTTCTCCAAGTCTTTCTTTGATCTTTGATGTAAAGAATCCGGAACCAGCGGCTACATCAAGCATCGTAACATTTTTCTTGTTTAGCGTCAAAATGTCCCCAACAATTTCTTCTACTATCTTATCAATACAATCATTCTTGAGATATTCTTTTACTATCTCATCCCTGTTTTGAGCTTCTTCTTCAAAGTGTTTTATTTGTTCTATAAATTCATTCGTAGTTTTCTCTTTGAAACCAAGTTCTCCCAAAAAGCCTCTAATTTCTTCAATAGTAGGTATCATACATCTATCCTCCTGAACCCTTTCTTCAAATCTTCAATCAAATCATCGGCATTTTCTATCCCTACAGAAATTCTTATAAGATTGTCAGTAACTCCTATTTTTTCTCTTTCTTCTTTTGGTACCGAAGCATGAGTCATAGAAGCGGGATGCTCAATAAGAGATTCAACTCCACCCAAGCTTTCAGCTAATGAAAAAATCTCAAGATTCTCCAAAAAGGTTTTCGCTTCCTGAAAGCTGCCTTTAATTTCAAAAGAGAGCATTCCACCAAATCCTGACATTTGTCTTTTTGCCAACTCGTACTGAGGATGACTTTTTAACCCGGGATAGAAAACTTTCTTTACCTTAGGGGAAGTTTCTAAATATTCTGCGATTTTCATAGCGTTCTTTTCATGCTCTTTCATCCTCAACGCCAAAGTTTTGATTCCTCTCAGTACCAGAAAACTGCTGAAGGGAGAAAGAATGGCCCCAGTGGTATTCTGATTGAATTTCAGTTTGTTGTAGATTTCTTCATCTGAGAGCATTATAGCTCCGCCTATTGAGTCACTGTGTCCATTTAAATATTTTGTGGTGCTGTGAACCACTATATCTGCGCCTAAGGACAATGGCTGTTGAAAAAATGGGCTCATAAAGGTATTGTCAACAACCACTAAAACGCCTCGCTCTTTTGCAATTTTAGAGATCGCCTTAATATCACAGAGTTTCATCAATGGGTTTGTTGGGCTTTCCAACCAAATTAACTTCGTGTTTGGTTTTATAGCGTTCTTTACATTTTCTACATTTACCGCGTCAACATAGCTAAATTCAATTTGAAAATTCTGCTCGAAAACCTTACTAAATAGCCTTCTCGTACCACCATATAGATTGTCAAAAGCAACAACGTGATCTCCGGATCCAAGCAAAGTTAATCCTATAATTGTTTCAGCAGCCATGCCAGAAGCAAAAGCAAGGGCAAATTTGGCATTTTCTAAAGAAGCTAATTTTTTCTCTAAAGCATCCCGGGTTGGATTTCCCGTTCTGGAGTATTCGTAGCCCCCTGTTGGTTTATCTATTTCTTTTCTCGCAAATGTAGAGGAGAGATGAATGGGTATTACGACATCGCCAGCCCCTCCTTTTTCAAGGTTGGGGAACTCTCCTACGTGAATCGCTTTTGTTTCAAACTTCATACTCTTCTTCCTCCTCTAAAAATTTGTGGGTACTCATCCACTCGTCGTTGTAGCACTTACTCAGATACCTATTTCCAGAATCAGGGAATATAACCACTATATTCTTATTGTCCTCTATTTTCTCAGCAACCTTAAGAGCAGCCCATGCTGCGCTTCCACTTGAACCTCCGGCAAAAATGCCTTCTTCTCTTGCCAGTCTTCTTGTAGTTAAAAAGGAGTCTTTGTCTGTAACTTGAATAATATCGTCTATCACATTAAAATCTATCGCCTCGACAACGTAATCCTCCCCAATGCCTTCTACCTTGTAAACATGAGGAGTGACTAATTTTCCACTTTTAAAGTAATCATAGAAGACAGAACCTACCGGATCAACCGCGATCACTTTCATTTCAGGTTTTTTCTCTTTGAGGTATCTACCTGCACCACTCAACGTGCCTCCCGTTCCAATGCCAGCCACGAGAATATCTATTTCTCCTTTCGTCTGTCGCCAAATTTCTGGTCCTGTTGTGTGATAGTGAGCTTCAATATTTTTAGGATTATCATATTGATTCACATAAAATGAATTTGGAGTTTCCTTTGCTATTCTTTTAGCAACGCTGTAATAGCTTTCTGGAGAATCTGCTGGTACATCTGTGGGAGTTATAATAACTTCAACACCGAAAGCTTTCATCAGATTCTTTTTCTCGTCACTCATCTTGTCTGGCATTGTAATAATGCACTTGTACCCTTTAACTGCTGCAATCATCGCAAGTGCAGTACCAGTATTTCCGGAGGAACCCTCCACAATAGTTCCTCCTGGTTTTAGGAGTCCCTTTCTTTCCGCATCTTCAATTATATACAGAGCCATGCGGTCTTTGATACTTCCACTCGGGTTAAAAAATTCCAATTTTGCCCAAACAGTGGGCTTAACATGTTTGGTGATCTTATTCAACTTTACCAAAGGGGTATTACCAATTGCCTCGAGTATGCCGTTGTAGTTTCTTGCGTTTTCATTCATGCTTTTCTCTCCTTAAATTGATAGTAGAATTGTTCTACATTTAGTGTTCAAGCTGTATGAATAAAGTGCACTTTTTTAGTCTTGATTTATTTTACACTTTTTTTCTTATGATTTCAACCCATCGAATCGCATCTTGTTATCGTCAGCACTTCTCGTTCATTCTAAGCACCATTGCGGGCTTGACCCGGAATCTGAGGATGAGATCCCGGAGCAAGTCCGGGATGACATGTCGGTTTAAGACTCTACCAGATGAACCAAGTTCAGGATGACCTATGGTCAGTCCGGAACGACCTACGGTCGGTTCAGGATAACCTGTGTTCAGCTCAAGAGGGCATATGGCTATTCAGGATAACTCCCTCGATAAGTTTAGACAAGGTGCTAAGCAGACTTCAAAAATACGTGAACACTCGTAAGTGGTATTAAAGTGCCAAAAAATCTTGCTTCTTAAAAAGCGTTTTACCTCGCATTGTCTTATTGAAGATCAAAAAGTTAGAAAAATCAGGAAAATCGATTTGTTGAATCCGGATCTACGTTGTGATATAATTGGTAATAGTTGATTAAATCTGTTGAAACATTTCAAGGAGGCGAATGCTTTAGATGGAGAAACCCATCGTTCTGACACTGAAAGATAAGAGTTATCGAATAGATGAGTACGATCCTATTTTCTTTTTAGTTCGGGACCTTCTTTATGATGGAGCATGGGAGGTTTTTGCAGCAGACATGCATACACATCCCGATTATCTTGAAAGAATCCATAAATTGAAAGATTTGGAAAGCGAGGTTGGTCAGATCTCAGGTTCTCTTCTCTTGCCCATCTCAGTTGAAGAAATATTGGAGTACTTTGAAGAGTTAAACTTAAAGCCGTCCGAGCTCTGGCATGGAGTACCGGACGGTTTTTATGAATTAGCTCAAGATAAAGCAGAAAATGAAAGCTTAGACGAAGCTATAAAATTGGTAGATGTTGTTATTGAAACGTGGCCTGAGTACGCAAAAGCTTACGAACTTAAAGGTTCATTTTTGACTGAAATGGGTAAATTGGAGGAAGGAATTGAATTTCTGAAACGTGCTATAAAGATGAATCCAACTCTTGTCGAGGCTTATGCCGAGCTTGGTCAAGCTTTCTACAACCTTGAGGATTATGAAGAAGCCATAAAGTATTGGGAAAAGGAGCTTGAATACACGCCACATGATAAATTCGCTTATTTCATGATAGCTGACGCTTACAGAAAGATGGGCAAAGTGGGAAGTGCTTTAGAAACACTCAAAAGATTCGCCGCCGAGGATAAGAAGAATATTCTTGTGCGTTACGAACTTATGCAACTTTACGAACAGCTTGGTGATTATGACAGTGCGAAAGAGTACGAAAATCAGATATTAGACATGACTCCTTATTATCCGGGTGATATAGAACCATGGGCTAAGGTATTTTTCAAAAACGGGAGATACGAAGATGTGATGAATGTTGTAGAAGAGCATATTCAGAAATACCCAATAGATGGTCATTTCAGGTTATTACTTGTTGTTCCTTATGCAAAACTTGGGAATTATGATAAGGCAAGAAAGATTCTCGAAGAATTCAAGAATCAAAAAGATTGGTATTTTTATGGCAAAAAAGAGCTCTTTGAGAGCAATCTAAGTAAGAGAGAATTAGCTTTGTGTGGGATAGAATAATATTTGTACCCATTGCTACAATTATCGGCTTGATAATGGGCAGTTTTTATAATGTACTGATATATAGGCTTCCACGTGGAATTTCTCTCGTTAATCCAAAAAGGTCTTTTTGCCCCGTATGTAAACATACCTTAACGTGGAGAGATAATATTCCGCTTTTGAGTTACGCTTTACTTAAAGGTCAATGTCGCTACTGTGGCGCACGTATTTCTGTGCGTTATCCAATTGTAGAAGCATCTACTGCTTTTTTGTTTTTGATAGCTGTTTATCTTTCGAATAATGTGATTGACCTTGTAGCACTTTGGATGTTATTCTCTGCCGGGTTAGTAGCAAGTGCGATTGATTTTGAGTACATGCTCATTCCAGATTCAATGGTAGTTATCACGGCTGGTGCTGGCATACTTTGGTCATGGAGCCACAATCATCTTTTTTGGTCGGTCTTAACTGCCGCATTTGCTTTTGGAATATTTTTTTTGATCCGTCTTTTGTCGAAAAATGGCATGGGTTTTGGAGATGTGGAATATTTCGGCGCACTTGCGCTCTTCCTAACGCCGTTCTCCGCGGTAATTGCCGTACTTCTGGCTTCTGTCAGTGCACTTGTGTTCGTTGTTCCCATGTTTTTTACACATAAAGTAAGTAGAAAAACTCGTGTACCATTTGGACCTTTTTTGGCAATAGGGACATCGATATCGATCTTTTTAAACTTTCATGTATGACCAGGGGGTGTGCGTATGGACGTTAAATTTGAAGTGGTAAAAATGGAGTATCCAGAAGATACAAATATCGTGATTGGGCAAACACATTTTATAAAAACTATAGAAGATTTATATGAGGTAATGGCAACAGCATCACCGAATTCGAAATTCGGGATAGCTTTCAACGAGGCGTCTGATCCTTATCTCATTCGTCATGATGGAAACGACGATGAACTTGAAAAATGCGCAATAGATAACGCACAGCGCATAGGGGCTGGACATGTTTTTGTTTTGGTTATGCGTGGTATATATCCTATAAGCGTTCTGAATGCTATAAAATCAACACAAGAAGTGTGTACAGTTTATGCAGCAACGGCAAATCCCATAGAGGTCGTAGTGATTATCACAGAACAAGGACGAGGTGTAGTTAGCGTTGTAGATGGTTTTCCACCTAAAGGTATTGAGAGAGACGAAGATATTTCCAAGAGAAAATCATTACTCAGGCAAGCTATAAAGTACAAACGATGAATGGAAAAAATGAAAAGGCACAAGTTCCGTGCCTTTTCATTTTGATTGTACTTGAATCTACTGAGAACCATTATCAAGTAATTTCAAATAATCTGAATTTGTCGAAAGAACCACTGTAGTTCCGCTTGCAAATGAAATTTCGTACGATTGCAAAGTTCTCCAAAATTTGTAAAATTTTGGGTTTTGATTGTATGCATCTGCGTATATTTCAAGAGCTTGAGCATCTCCTTGACCTTTAAGCTCATCTGCTTGTTTTTGCGCGGTCGCGAGTATAATCTGCGCTTGTTTGTCGGCTTGAGCCTTTATCTCTGCTGCTTGTCGTTCACCTTGTGCCCTGTACATTGCGGCTATCTTTTGTCTGTCTGAGTTCATTCGTTGATACACAGCTTGAGCGTTGGCTTCTGGAAGATCAGCTCCTTTTATTCTTACATCCACTGTGTATATACCAAATTTCATCAGTGCTTTCCTTGTCAATTTTGTGACCTGTTGGAGATATGCTGTTCGTTTGCCTGATATGATATCACTGAGTGTGTGTTGTGCTAAGACATCTCTTAGGTAAGCATAAACTATATCATCCATTCTCATTTGGGCCCCAACAACAGTTTTAACGCTTTCCAAAAACAATTTTGGATTTTCTATTCTCCAAAGGGCATAGTTGTCAACACTTAACCTTTTCTGATCAGAGGTGATAATCTCTTCTGGCTGTATATCATAGTTTATTATTCGCTTTTCAAGATACACCACATTATCCACAAATGGAATTTTCGTGTGAAGGCCGGGATCTTTTATAACTTTTAGTATTTTGCCGAATCGTAACAACACTGCTTGCTTTGTCTGATCAACGGAAAAGAAAGACTGGCTCGACACTATTAGAAAGGCAACAACAATGACAGCTGTGGTTATCAATATTTTTGTTCTCTTTTTCATTTTTTACCACCTTCAGTCCCGGACAGAGAGTTAAGATCAAGCAAATTCAGGATTCCAGGTGTATTTTGAGATATGATGATCTTTTTCATATTTGGTAAGATGGTTTCCATTGTTTCTACATAAAGTCTTTCGCGAGTTACTTCTTCTCCAAGATTGTACTTTTTAAGAACATCTAAGAATCTTGAAACTTCTCCTTGCGCTTTTAATATTCTTGATTGCTCGTAAGCTTGCGCATTGTTTAAAATTACTTGCGCTTGTCCCTCTGCTTGGGGAATGACAGAAGTTGCGTGTGACTCGGCAACATTTATTGCCCTTTGTTCATCTTCTTTTGCACTGTTAACATCATCAAAGGCAGCTATAACCTGAGATGGTGGGCTAACATTTTGCAATTTAACGTTTACAACATGGATTCCAGCGTTGTATGTGTCTAAAGTCTGTTGAACACCTAATTTTGTCTCTTGTGATATGTCAGCTCTGCCAGTTGTCAGAATTGATTGTATGTCTCGCTCAGCGACACTTTCTCTGAGAAAGGATTCCGTTGTCTCTTTGACAATTTGAGGGACGTTTATAATGTTGAAAGCGTAACTAGCTGGATCAGAAACTATGTATTGTATAATGGCCTCAACCGATACAATGTTATCATCACCTGTTAACATCAAAGACTCTGATGGTACGTCACTGTATTTTGGATTAGGCGGAGGAGATATTGTCCTGAATCCAATTTCTATACTCTTAACGGTTCTCACGTTCACCTTTACAACACTTTCAAATGGAGCGGGAAAGTGATAATGCAGACCAGGACCGACGGTTAAGATATATTTTCCAAAACTTTTTACAAGTCCTTCTTCTGAAGGTCCTACTTGATAAATTCCGGTCAACAAGTACACGATCACTCCACTGATAGCGATGAGAACAAACAAATACGTCCAAAATTTCTTTCCTGGATAACGTTTTTTGTTTGATCGGCTTTCTTCCCCCATAAAGGGTGGTTGATAATTTGGCAATCTTATTACCTCCAATTCTATGCTCGTTTTTTTATTGTTTCTTAATTTGAATCAGAATCCTCCTCTACCACCTCCACCAAATCCACCACCGACACTGCTTCCAAATCCACCACCACTACTTGAAGATTGAGTTGAATTTGCCATTGCGTAATACGGAAGGCGTGAAATCGAGGAATACCAGTATATACTTGTCCATGCTGGATACAAATTAGATTCTTTCATAATATTTGGATCAACTTCTTTTATCGCCTTGACAACTTCTTTAGCGATCCCAAGCGATGTTCCATATATAAGATATTGATCCCAAAGTATCACAGATTCCGGCGGTTTCTCTTTTATGAGTGAGTAATCTTTTAGATACTTTTCGAAATTCTTCCATCTGAGGAAGTACTCTCGTCCAATTTTTGTCCACTTCCCAAATACGTCTTTGGGGAGTACAAGCATTATCCAGGCTGCAACCCAATCTACAAATGTTGCCAGTGAAAATAAGTACAAAAGATGCGGGTACGCCCTACCGCTCATCATCATCCACGCCAGAAACGATATTGGAAGGATTATCATTACAACTACCGCCAAGGTTTTGGCGACGGCATTTCCATATGTGATGATGTAATTTCTCAAATCGGCAGAAGCACCAATTTGAGACTTCCATGTGTCGTAAGCAGACAAAAATTTCTTAGAAAAAGTAATATTTCCTTTCATAGATTGTTTCAATTGTTCTGGATCAAATGTTCCTTTAATCGCGAATGGCTTTATAACAGTTTCTAATAACAATTTTTCGGACTCATCAAGTGATTTACCACTTCCATTGGTCAGCTTGAATGTACTTTCTTCTGCAAAGGATAGATAACCTTTGTTGATAAGACTGAGGATCGTTGCGGCGAACGCATCTGAATCCGGATTAGATACTATCCTCTTCACAATGGAATTGACAAGCGCAGGCGGATCTTTGTATGGTATCTCACGTTCATACTCGGAATGCAAATTTATCTTTGGTTCTACACCAAATAGGTAAAAAGTTCCGAATGGAATCACAGCTGCAAGCGCGAGCAGAATCAATCCAACGATCCATATCCACTTTGTTCCATTGGAATAAGAATGCTCTATTTTCATGACGTCATTGAGATTTTTGTTTAAATTCGAAAAGTAACGAACGTTAACCTTTGGAAATACAAATCGTGCTTCAGCGTAAGAATTTGGTGGAAGATTGTGGTAAATGATTGTGAATGAGTTATCTCCATTTTTCGCAATTTTGTGAGTTACGTCTGTTGGATGAGTAAAAACATCTTGAATTTTGTAGATAGGGGCGAAAGTGTAAGTCACAATCATAACAGGTACCCAAGAAGGAGTATCTTTCCCCCAAAACTTGTGGAAAAATTGTGCGAAATCTTTTCCTATTTGCACTCCTCCGATTACGTCATAACTCATGTCCATTGTCACTTTGTCACCGCTTGGCTTTGGAGTGGTGTATCCACTATTTAAGTAAATTCGAAGATCAAATCCTTTGTTATTAAGCGTACCGATTTTTTTCAATATCTTGGCGCCACGAACAGAGAGTTTAAAATCTTTCATCTCTACTCCAGGTGGCAAATTCATATGGGGAGCTAATCCGTGATAAGGCTTGACAAAGGTGTAAAATTCTCTTTCGTGGATATGAGCAATTCCACTTGAATCAACGCTGACATCGATCACAACGCGATCAACTTTGAGAACGGAAGACCATACATCAAAATAACCGTTTATCCACAAAACGCCAAGCAAACCAACTACAGCAGCCCCGATGACAATTAGAATTTTAAGCAACACGCTGGCACTTTTCATTTTATACTCCTTTCGGGATCTTTCCAAACATATCGCTTATTTCTTTTTTCCTCATCTCGTTTCCAAGTTCAATCACGGATGAATTTGTTTTCCCGTTGCTTGTTTGTTTCTCCACTTTAAAATGCTTATCTGCCATAGCTGCTATTTGAGGCAAATGAGTTATGACTATAAGTTGAGTGGTTTTGGATATTTCTTTTAGCTTTTGAGCCACTATATCCGCAGTTCTTGCGCCAACCCCTGCTTCAACCTCGTCAAAAACAAGAGTTGAAATTGGCAATTTCCCGCCAAGAGCAGCTTCCAGAGCGAGATAAAGACGAGAAACTTCTCCACCAGATATGAACTCTGAGATCGCCATTTTTGGAGTACCAGGGTTCACTTGCCCAATGAATTCCAGACGATCAATTCCATTTTCTGTGAAGTTGGTATCGTAGTGTGAAAAGGAAATTTGGGCGTTTGGCATTCCAAGATCGCGAAGATTTTTTTCTGTTCGCTTCAAAAGATTGTTCGCCGACACAGCACGTGCTTTTTTTATTTTTAACGCTAAAGGCCACATCTTGTCTTCTAATTCTTTCAGATGCAAGTTGGACTTTTTCAAAGAATCTGCTATTTTGTGCAAATCATCTATTCGTTTGTGAATGACGCTCAGTCTTTCCTGGACATCTCTGAGAGTAGGACCATAACGTCTTTTTATTCGCTCAATATCACTTATCAGATCCTCAAGCTTTGCAAGTCTCTCCTCATCTATCTCTTGAGAATCTGCATATCTTTCGATATCTCTCGATAAGCTATGTACGTCTTCTTCAAGAGGTTCCACGAAGTCTAAAAAACTTTGAGCTTCGCTGTCAATTGTTCTCAGCTCTCTGAATTTTCTCACTAAAACTTGGAAAATATCTTCCAGTCCACCTTCTTCTGAAATGATGTAGTTGAGTTCTTTGGCAATTTTTATAATGTCGCGCGCGTTTGTTAGTTTCTTATATTCAGAAACCATGCTTTCATACTCTTCTTCACTTGGAAGAATGGCTTCTATCTCTTCCGCTTCTTTCTCGAATTCTTTTATTTCCTTATCAACATCTTCAATACTTACGTCGCTTGATTCGATCAACTTTTTGGTATTTAAGTGCTCGTGATACAATTCCCGATATTTGTTCAGATTTGACAGTATCGACGGATCGAAAAGATCAACAAAACGCACGTGCATTTTCGGATTTCTTAGAATGCCAGCGGCACCTTGTGCGTGAATTGCCATCAGAGAGCTTACACGTTCTCTAAGCTGCGCAATGGTAACTATGGAACCGTTTATTCGGGCAGTCATACGAGATGGCGAAATTTTTAGAGTCACTACGATCTCTTGTCCATCTGGTTCAAAAAATAATGCTTCCACTTCACTTTTTTCTTTGATAAAAGATGGTTTTTCTCCTGTTAAAACTTTTAATATGGAAAGAAAGAGAGACTTTCCAGCACCTGTTTCGCCAGTTATGACGTTCATACCATTTGAGAATTCCACATCTATGTTGTCAAATAAAGCAAATCCTTTGGAATGAATCTCTGCGAGCATTCAATCTCCCCTTTTGTATTCAGAGCCGTCCTTTGTTCGTTTTAGAAACCCATAGTCTACTAAGTAGCGTCTCAAAGCAACATAATCTTTATAGAGTTTCATTAATATCTCGTTAATTTCTGTTTCCGTGTAAACATGGTTTCGTTTAAAACGTGATGCAATTTCTTTTAAAACATAGAATCTTGCCAAATGCTTGGAAGGTAATGATCTCAGAGTTTTGTTTTCGTTGAAGAAACGCTTTATGATTTCTGACTTCCATTCTTTTCCCAAAGCCATTGCATTTTCAGGTGTCAGCACTTTGACGTATTTTTTTGGTATCAATTCCATCAGATAATCGTGTTTTTTGATTCTACCCATTTTGAGATATTCATCTGTTTTGTTTAATATCGCTTTTCCTATTCCTTTAACATTTTTCAAGCTTTCGATGTCTAAGCCGTATTCTTCAATGGTTTCAGCCGCAAAAAGATATGCTCTCGATTTGAAGGGACTGTCTCCTATAAATCTCTCTGCTGCTGCCATCTCCTTGAAAAGCTTTACGAGTTCGGCTTTAGTCATAAGATCACCTCGAACGATTATAACATTAGAGTTCCTTTAAGTCGCTATTTGTGCTTATTGATGTAAGTTTCAGTGCGCAGACGTTATAAGACGCTCCAAATCTGTAAAGAAAGAGATTTTTCACATCTTACTCGAAGTTTTCATCAAGGCATATGAGCTCGCCACCGAAGATAGTGGGTGGTGTGATTTGTATAAAACACACCTCGGCCTTCGGCCACCCCTCTTGATAGAGGGGACTTAATCCTTCCTAAGAAAGAGCAGGATTGTGCGGTGCACAATGTTTTCCTGCTTTCATGACCAAAGCGATAGCTAAGAGGGGGACCGCGTAGCGGTGGAAGGTAGTCCTTCCTTGAGGAAGGGGGACCGCGTAGCGGTGGAAGGTGTAAGTATGCAGCATACTTTACACAAAGTCTTTGACCCTACCCTATGGTAGGTTCAGGATGACGCTTGATGAGACTTCGAAAAAATTCCTTTATCGCTTTTCAAGCGATGTTTATTCGATAAATATTCATAGATTGTAAAGTTGACGCACAACTTGAGTTTCAGTAATATTCCAGCTAAATGAAAAAATCATGTTATAATTTTGTGTAAAAAGGAGGTTCGCAGTGCGTTTTGATATAGTAGGTGCTGGGAAGGTTGGGAAAAGCTTTGCAAAGTTTTTAGCATCGAATGGACACGAGATTGGGCACGTGGTTAATTCCTCGATTGAATCATCCAAAAAAGCTGTAGAATTTATAGGACATGGGATCCCCTCTACAATCAATGAAGTTGGTAAATGTGATGTTGTGCTGATCGGAACACGTGATGACGCCATAAGGCAAACTTTTCTGAAAGTTTTGGAAAAATCAAAAGAATTCAAAGCAGTTGGTCATTTCAGTGGGGCTTATCCATCTTCACTTCTTAGAGAATGCGATCCAATTAATATTGGACGATTTTCAATACATCCAAATGCTTCTTTTGCAGACCCAGACATATGGAAAAATCTTGCCAGTGTTTATTTCATAGTAGAGGGAAATGAAAAAGGACGAGAGATAGTAAAAGAACTATTTTCTTCTCTAAAGTTGAAGTATGGGGAAATATCAGAATCAAGAAAGCTATTCTATCATGCAGGAGCTGTTTTTGCATCGAATTTTATAGTTGCACTCCTTTCTACGTCAAGGGAACTCTACACAATGTCGGGTCTTGATCCGGAAATAGCTACTGATATTTCTAATTATCTTGCCAGACAAGCTGTGGAAAACGTCAGAAAGTTCGGCCTCAAAAGAGCTATAACCGGTCCAGTTGCGCGCGGTGATATGCAACTTGTTCGAGCAGAGGAAATGGCTCTTGAAGATGCGGTGCCGAATATTGGTCTCCTTTATCACAAATTTGTGGAGATCTTAAAAGAAAGGGTGATCGAGGTTGAACGTGAGAAAATTGATCAAGATGAAGAGTAAAGAACCGATCACGATGGTTACCGCTTACGATTACTTCAGTGCTAAGCTATGTGAGCGTGTTGGTATTGATGCCATACTTGTTGGTGATTCGCTTGGCAACGTTGTTCTCGGTTATGATACTACTTTGAATGTGGATATGGAGGATATGAGCAGGCATATTTCAGCTGTCAGACGCGGAGCACCGAACACTTTTATCATTGGAGATATGCCGTTCATGTCTTACCAAGCATCTGATGAAGAAGGTATCAGAAATGCTGGGCGTTTGATACGTGCGGGGGCGAACGCTGTTAAGCTTGAAGGAGGAAAGAGAGTAGCGCCTCTTGTTTCAAAACTCGTAGATGCTGGCATACCTGTTATGGGGCACATAGGCCTTACCCCTCAGTCTGTTAATCAAATAGGTGGATACCGTGTGCAGGGAAAAGATGAAGATTCTTATAAAATGATTGAAGAAGCTCAAATGATTGAAGAAGCCGGGGTCTTCTCGATTGTTCTTGAGCTTACAATTGAAGAAACAGCTAAAGCGATAACTGAATCTTTATCGATTCCGACGATTGGGATTGGTGCTGGGCGATATTGCGATGGTCAAGTACTTGTTTGGCATGATCTTTTGGGAATAAATGATGAGCATGTTCCAAAATTTGTCAAAAAGTATGCCGAATTGTCTGTCGAAATTGAGCATGCTCTGAAGCACTACATATCTGATGTAAAAAGTAGGACTTTTCCGGAAGAAAAACATTCATTCAGGAGGAAAGAGAAGTGACGCCTGAAGCGACACTTGTTATTAGCTCGTTTAGAGAATTTTTCTTTTCATACGGGATCAAAATAATAGTTGCGTTTGTGATCTTTCTGATAGCTTACTATCTTGCCAAGTATGTTTTTAAAGTTATAGAAGCGTCTACGAGAAAATTGAAAAAGCCGTTAAAGTATCCCAATACTATACAACTCATCTTAAGAGCTCTCTTTTTCTTTATTGCCGCTATGATAGTGGTTGGGATGTTTAACATAAATCTTTGGCCATTGCTCACGAGTCTTGGAGTTATAGGTTTGATAGTAGGACTTGCGCTTCAACAACCACTTGGTAACTTTTTCAGTGGTTTGATGATCATAGTAACAGATGCTGTAAATGAGGGCGAAAGCTTAGATATTGGTGGCGTAAGTGGTACCATTTATGCTATAAAACTTAACCATACCGTGATCGATACTTGGGATGGAAAGCGAATTTACATACCGAATACCACGGTATGGTCTTCAAAAGTTACCAAATTTTGGCCTAAGGTAGCCCGTAGGATTGAAATGTCTGTGGGAGTTTCATACGCATTAAGTGCAGAGGATCTCAAACGTACCATGGAGATATTTCAGAAAGTTTTGGATGAGGAGCCTCTGGTATACAAAGGAGATAATTATTCCAAAGAGGCAAATTATGGACCTGTTAGTAACTATGTGACTTTCGATGGCTTTGGGGATTCTTCCATAAATTTTACCCTTCGTTTTTGGGTGCTTCGTAAGGATTACTTTGATGCGGTGAAAAGTGTTGGAATTGCCGTATATCGAGAACTTAATACTGCGGGAATAAGCATACCGTTTAATCAATTGGATGTTCACGTTGATGGGAAACTTGAGAACATTTTGTTCAACAGCTCAAAAATGGAGGATAAAACTTGAATTCAAAGATATACGCTTACGATACCGTGAAATCCACAAACGATCTTGCTAAAGAGAAAGCGCCGGGGCTCAAAAATGGGGATATAATTTGGGCGCTTTCCCAAACAAGCGGACGTGGTAAGGGCAAGCGAAGTTGGTATTCACCAAAAGGAGGATTGTGGTTTTCGATTGTTTTCAAGCCTCAAAGATTGTCAAAAGATCCTAATGTGTACACCAAAATGGCTTCAATTGCCGTTGTTAACGTTCTAAAAAGATTCAAGGTGAAAGAAGTAGGTGTGAAGTGGCCAAATGATATATATCATGGCAAGGAAAAATTGGGAGGGATATTGACGGAAATCCTAAGTCAAGGCAAAAATCATACGGTGATCGTAGGTGTGGGTTTGAATGTTAACAATGAACTGCCTGAGGATCTTCCAAACGTGACTTCTCTTTTTAAGATCACAGGCGAAAAAATAAGCGTTCCTCAGCTTTTAAAAAGAGTATCCTCTGAGATAAAGAGGCTGTACAATTTTATAACATCCGGAAAAAGGAATGTGATCACTAACTTGTGGAGAAATGCTGTGATCACGAAAAAAGGCTCTGAGATAAAAGTTATCGAGCACAGTGGAAAAGAGTATCATGCGACTGTTGTAAAGGTATTGTCAAACTCTCTGATTGTCGAACATGATGGTGTGAGGGAGAGAGTTCATCCTTCGGAGATCTTTTTTGGTTGACCTTTTAGTGTTTTAATAGCTCTGACGGGATCCTCAGACCCGAAAACGTAACTGCCAGCCACGAGTATATCTACGCCAGCATTCAATGTAGATTCAAAAGTTTCTTCATTTATCCCACCATCGACTTCTATTTTGAAAGTTAAACCGGTTTTTCGTTTTATGTCGTTCAATCTTCTTATTTTATTCAAAGCATTTGGTATGAATTTTTGTCCTCCAAATCCTGGGTTGACGCTCATAATGAGCACACCATCCACATCCATTAGGATATCTTGCAAAAGTTCAACCGAGGTGTGAGGATTCAAAGCAACAAAAGCTTTAACATCCTTTTCTTTTATTCGCTGAATTAATCTATGCAAATGATAAGTAGCTTCGTAGTGAACCGACACTATTTCTGATATCTCACAAAATTCATCAACAAGATTCTCTGGATTATCAACCATGAGATGCGAATCAAGAGGAAGATTAGTTATTCTCTTTACCGCTTTTGCCACAATGAGTCCAAAAGTTAGATTTGGAACGAAATGTCCATCCATTACATCTATGTGTACGTAATCGGCAATGCTTTCTATTTTTTTTACTTCTGCACCAAGATTTGCAAAATTTGCGGCGAGTATAGATGGTGAAACTTCGATTTTTCTCAAGTCAATCCTCCTTTTCTTACTTCTTCAAGTATTTCTAAATAGCTTTTATAACGACTTTTTGGGATCTTTCCAGATTTAACGAGTTCTTTGACATGACATCCGGGTTCAGCATCGTGGATACAATCGTCGAAAGCACACATTACAGACGCCGATTTTATTTCTGGAAACAACTCTTGAACTTCCAGAGGAATAGTGTCCTTAAAGTCAACCGTGATAAATCCTGGGGTGTCCACGACAAATCCATCTTCTTCTAATTCTAAAAGAGATGCCGATGTAGTTGTATGACGCCCCATGTTAGTGGCTTCTGAAATTCTCCCCGTTCTAAGATTCATGCCAAATATCCTGTTAAGCAAAGATGACTTTCCCACACCAGAAGGCCCAGCAAACACAGATACGCGCCCTTTCAACTTTGTTTTAAGTTCGTCAATTCCTACACCAGTTGTTGTACTTGTAAAGAGTGGCTCATAAGGTGAGTAAGTTTTTCTGAAATCTTTTATTTTTCCCTCAGGTGTTATATCCAATTTATTCAAGACGAGTATGATTTCTGCCTTTGAAAGCGTAACAGCAGCTATGATCCTGTCTATTGTTGAATATTGAACATCCGGACTGGATATAGAAACCACTACTACAACTGTATCGATATTTGTGACTCTTGGCTTTTTGAGTGTTATAGTTCTCGGGAATATAGATTCTATTCTTCCCCGATCGCCAGTGATCATGTATTCAACGTGATCCCCAACCATTGGTTTTGTTTTCGAAAGTTTGAACCTTCCCCTCAACGTACAAAGGGTTTTCAAATCTTCTCTGTCATCTTTTACGATCGCAAAATTTGAATGAAAACTGATGATCGTGCCTGTTCTCAAGGCATTCTCCTTCTGAGCTGTCCACATGCGGCATCTATATCAGAGCCCTTTTCGGCTCTTATAACTGCTTCAATGCCATGTGATCTCAAAAATTCCTCAAATCGGCTTGCCTTATCCGCTGGAGTGCGCTTAAACTTGCTACCAGTCTCATTGTATGCTATGAGGTTCACGTTGCATTTTATGTCCTTAAGGAGCTCAACAAGTTCTAAGGCATCCGTCATCGAATCATTGAACTCATCAAAGAGTATGTATTCAAAAGTCACGCGTCGATTTTTGATAGCTTGGTATTCTCTTACGGCATCAAGAAGCATGGATAATGGATATTTTTGGTTAATCGGCATTATTTTTGATCGTTTTTCATCATTAGGAGCATGAAGAGAGATGGAAAGGATTATGTCCAAAGGTTCGTTTGAAAGCCGTTTTATACCATCCACGATGCCAGATGTTGATATGGATATTCGTCGCTGGCTTATTTTCAAAGCTTTTGAATCAGCTATAACATGTATCGCACGCATAACCTCATCATAGTTAAGCATAGGTTCTCCCATGCCCATGAAAACCACATTGCCAATTCGCTCGTTCTCTGTTTTTTCCATACCAAGAATTTGGGCAAGCATTTCACCAGAAGTCAGATTTCTCGCAAATCCAGATTTTCCAGTCGCACAGAATTCACATCCAAGGGCACATCCAACCTGGGATGATATGCATGCGCTTGTACGATCAGAATAGCGCAATAGAACAGATTCCACTGTGCTTCCATCATCATATTTCCACAAAAATTTTACTGTTCCATCTTTCGATCGAGCAGTTGTTACAAGCACAGGAAATTTCACTTCCAAACGTTGAGAAAGTTTTTCTCGCAATTTTTTTGATAGATTTGTCATAACAGAAAAACTTGAGACTTTTTTCTTGTAGATCCAATCGAAAATCTGCGTTGCTCTGTATGGTTCAAGTTTTTCGCGTTCAAGTTTTCTGCGCAAACCTTCGTAATCGTAATCAAGCACGTTCTCCAAAGTTCTCACAACCTTTTAATCTTTGATATGTAAAAGCCTTCCATATGTTTTAGAAGTTGCACACCTAAGCCGTTAAAGTCAAACGGAAATTCTCCATCAAAAGGGTCGATAGCTACCGCATCTTTGTGCTGAGATAAGAATTTGAAGATCACGTCGTCTGTTTCGGCTTTAGTAACGGTACAAACAGAGTAAACTAACTCTCCACGAGGTCTGATCGCATTCCACAACTTTTCGAGCATTTTCAACTGAATTTTAGCTTTTTCCTCGACATCACTCTGGTTTAGCCTTAGCAGAAGATCCGGATGTTTTCCAAGGGTACCAAGAGCTGTACAAGGAGCATCTACAAGCACTTTATCAAATTGATCACCTGAACCAGCTTCATATTTTAGCACGTCGAAACTCATCATCTTTTCTGGAAATAAACCGAGTCTTTGAAAATTTGACCTTGCTGCCGACATTTTCAATTTATTCACGTCATTATAGATTACATTCGCCTTTCGCTCGATCTGAACAAGGTGAGAAGTTTTTGTTCCAACACCGCCACATGCATCCAAAATCTTTTCGCCAGGTTTTGGGGATATGGAAATTCCCACCAACTGAGAAGATTCATCTTGAAAGGTGAAGTTCCCACGTCTAAAAGAATCGTTTTCAAGATTCGCACCTTTTTTACAAATCACTCCCCATGGTGAATAATTCATAGGATAACAATCAACAACGGAAAATAATTCATTCAATAATTCTTTTCTTTCCATTTTGACAGCTCTTAAAGAAAGTTCATGACCCTTTGATTTATCAAGGAAGATGTTCATATCTTTACCGAGGTCTTTTTCAAGTATGTTGTAAAGCCAATTTGGCAAAGAAGGACTCAGTTTTGTTTTGTCAGCGGACTTTGAGATCTCTCGAAGCACTGCGTTTACGAGCCCTTTTAACTTTTGGGGTGCTATTTGAGTGTACTCGTTAACAGTAGCATACACCGGTACATGGGTTTCAAAGATCTCGTAAACACCCAACCTCAAAATGTTTCGAACATTTTTGGGGGTTTTCCTCGGTTCTTTCAATAAAGAATCAACTTCTCTGTCAATTGCAAACAAAAATCTTATAGTTCCATAAACTATCTTCCTAACAAAATCACGATCCGCTTTGCTGAGCGGATCGGTAAGTTTCCAAAGATCTTTGGATATGAAAGAATGAGAAATGCCTTCTTCGAATATTTTCAATGCAATGCGCCGAGAATTCATCGATTATTAACGTATCCTGAAAGGAGCATCATTCTGAGCAACTGTAAAGCAGCCATAGCAACACTTGCTACATAAGTTAACGCGGCAGCATTGAGCACTTTTCGGGCCATGGCAACTTCCCCTTCGTTCATAATTACAACGTTTTTAAGCATCTTCAAAGCTCTGTGAGAAGCATCTAACTCAACTGGTAGAGTCACAAGAGTAAAGAGCACAAAAAAGCTGAACAGAACTATTCCAACTTTAAGTAAGAATCCATTGTAGAAGATCAAACCAATGAAGAAAATCACCCATGAAAGTCCCGAACCTATATTAGCAGTTGGAACTATTGCATCCCTAAGCACAAGTGGAACATAGTGATGTGCATGTTGAAGGGCATGACCAGTTTCGTGTGCTACCACTCCAAGCGACGCAACGGAATCGCTATTGTAAGTTGCATCTGAAAGTCGTATTACTCTTGTTCGTGGGTCATAGTGATCGGTTAATTTTCCTGGAACTCTTTCAACTTTAACGTCGAATAATCCATTGGCATCAAGGAGCATTCTTGCAAGTTTAGCACCAGTCAAACTGGTTGATGAGCTTACGCGAGAATATTTATTAAACGTCGTAGACACTTTAGTCTGCGCCCAAACTGCAAGTATAATCGCAGGTATTAAAATAAGCATTGTCGGATCGAAAAACCAAAATGGAAATAGCATAACAAACACCTCCATCATAATTTTACCACAATTGTCAAATATCTTGACTTCGCTAAATATGCAAAAGTTCAAAGCTTTTATCACTGAGCATTATAGAAATTGAAAGAATTTTTAAATTTTCTCATGCTTTTGTCCGATAATTTTCAATGAAAGGGAGTGGTACATGTGAAAAAATTTTTACTGATAGTAACGATTGTTGTTTTGATAGTTGTTCTCTCCTCGTGTGCGGTCAACGTCTTTAAATCCTTTGACAAACCAAATGGTATATCAAACCTCGCAAAAAGTGCGCTGAATGCGGCAAATAACGGAGATACACAAATGAGCATTAACCTTTCTTCGGATGTTATCACAAGTGCGGCATCAGCATCGACAAGCATGAAAGTGGATCTTTACAGTGCACTAACCGGATCCGCAACTTCTTCAAAAGCAAAAGAAGTGATCGAGCAAACTGCTTCCAATGTCAAGACTATTGAATCTCGGATAAAAAATGGTGAGATTTCTCTGAACAGCACAACGGCTTCTGCCGTGAAAAATGCCGCGGTGGCCATGATCAGATCCATTTCTCAGGTGAAAAATCTATCGATAATGAATGTTGTCAGCACGCTGCTTAATATGTTGCCACAATCGAACTCTGTCTCGGTTAAAAGCACTTCTCCCTCGCTTGACGCTTCAACAGCGTCGAGACTTGTAGTAGCTTTATTATCTGTATCGAGAGATATGCCAACAATGGATCTTTTGAGCGAACTTTCATCTTTGCTTTCCGTGTACGGTGGAGAAAATGAATTCAATTGGGATGCTGCTAACATGATTTACGATTTACTTTATGTATCCACAGCTTTCTTCGATTCAAACAATGATGGTGTTCTTACCACATCAGATGAGATATTCAACTATGTATGGGATAAGAAAAACAATAAATTTAAGGATTCTATTTCTCAACAAGAATTTGAAGAAATGCTTAACAACGTAGAACTCGCAACTTACAGAAATCTCGAGAAGTCTCAAAAGGTGATCGATAAGATGTACGAAGCTGTTCAATCGGCAAATGATGCTTTAAATCATATTCCATCATCGCTTTCGATCGATACATCCACCTACCAAAAATACATCAACGATGTGGAAGAAATTTTGAATGATTTCAATTCCAATAAATTATCATCCCTCAAAACCCTTGGAGATTTGTTGGATGTACTTGAATCGGTAATTCAACAATAATTTTGATAGCAAAGGAGTTGAGCTAATTGAAGAAATGGATCATTTTCTTTTTGATCGCACTTTTATCTGTTATGGCTTTTTCTTTTGATTTAAGCTTTTACAATTCTTTTGAAACACTAACGATGGGAGAAACGTTTACAGGCATTTCTGATGACATAAATGCTGTTTATTATAACCCTGCAGGGCTTACAAATGGTAAAGGATTCGTATTTGTTTTTCCAAGCATGAACATAAACATGAGCTACGGTATAGGATCATCTTTGTTTAAAGCGCTCACACATATAAATGAGATAGAATCAGTTCTTGCTTCCACAAATACAGCTAACGTTGTAAGTTATTTCCTTAAAAATTATGGGCAAGATCTTCTCAATACAAACAGAATAGTAGTCAAAACAAATGGTTATATCGGGTATAATGCCAAAAATTTCGCATTTGATATTTCTGGATTCGCACAAGGTTATGCGCGAACATTCGTATCGAACGATCTGGTACCTTTCGTTTCATTACACGCTAAGGCAGCCGCGTACCTTGAAGGAACTGGAGCATTGGCTTTCGATATTTCGAGTGTCAAGTTTTCAATTGGGGGAACCTATAGATACGGTTATGTCATGCCAAATATATATTCTGTTGATAATCTTTCAGTTTTATCTGCAAGTTCTTCGACTTTTGAACCAAATCTAACATATAAAGCCACTTCTAATGTTGATCTTGGTGTGAAAATCTCCGTGGGTCCTTTCAACTTTGGAGGGTTGTGGCACAATGTGACCAATTCTTCCACACCCAATTTAAGAATTGGAACGGGATTTGTTACACGCAATCTGGCAATTGGCGTGGACTTTGAAAAACTTCTCGACAGTCACTATTCTTTTTTCAGAAGATTGCACGTTGGAATTCGATACGTACCTTTTGATTTTGTTAAACTCTATGGTGGACTATCTGCGGGATGGTTTGTTGGTGGTGCTGAGTTGGAATTAGGAGCTGTAAAGGTTTATGGAGGTACTTACGTTATAAATGGTGGATTTCACGCTGGATACGACTATCAAAGAATGTACATCATTGGATTCGGTTTGTAAGTTAAATCAATCCTTTAAGATAACCAGAGAGCGCCTCCAAAGAGAGGTGCTTTTTTCCTATAGAAAAATTCCTTTCAAGCATTTGTAATGTTTTCTCTTTGTTGAGAAGTGCATCGCAGAGTTCATCGGCTGTCTGATCTGCCCTTTTCTTGTCTACAGCGATAAAGTTATTGTGTACTGTGTATTTATCACCGAGAGACATGGTCCAAAACCCCAATGGTTCAATATCACTTTTAAAGACTGGGTATTCGAAGATAATTACTGGTAATTTTGCGAAGATTGCCTCTATAAATTGATTGCCCCATCCTTCTTTGATGCTTGGATAAGTTACAACATCAGCCATTGTGTACGCGTCCCATAAAGAATAGATTTTTGTGTGATTTAGTTCTCGTTCTCCCGCTATGGATTCATATCCAAATATGAGTTCCACGTTTTCTGAGCGAGCATAATCTCGCAGTTTGTCACGGTACGCAAAACTGTCGAACTCAGGGGAGCCAGCCAAGAACAAGATCATGCGCGAATCATTTTCTATCTTCCTCCCGTTGTAGATTTGATTTCCAATCAACTTAGAAAAGCAACGATTTTTAAATTCAGCTACGAGATCGATGGCAAGTTCTATTGCTTTTCTTTCGACAATTCGAGTGGCTTGTAAAAAAACGAGATCTTTTTCTGTTATGCCAAATTTTTTTCGCATGTCCGAGTTAAAATTGTCTTTGATCCATGGCTTTTGATCAAAATCAAAAACATTTGGCACCACTTTTGCATTTATCTTCTTACGTTTTTCGAGCTCAATTTGTGCGATCTTGTTAATCACAACATGTTTCACATCAGGATCATCTGGTGGAAAGTAGCGTTCAAGTATATCTTCAACAAATTTACAGGTTGGATGGGCGTAACGCTTCCTTTCCCAATAAAAATCATGATTGTGGCTTATTGCCTTTATCCCGAAATGCTTTGTGGTATTGTGAAAAGCAATTGCAGCCGCCAAATTATGCCCAAGAGACCATAAATTGTTTACAATTAAGAGCTCAGGCTTCCATTCTTTTATGTATGCCCCTAATTTCTTCTCGATCTGTTGAGAATAAGAAATAATTTCATCTTTTAAATCCATTTCAGATATGGTCAAGCTGTTGAAAGCTTGAGAGTGGATTCGATGATTATTTGGATGAACGTATTTTATTGAATTTAGAACAAATCCTTCTTCTTTTCCCAAACTACCTGCCATATAAGTAACTTCATGCCCAATCACTTGTAATGCTTTTTTCCATTTCTCCATTTCGAGTGAGACACCATCTTTTTCACCTACGCGAAAATGAACCAGAATTATTCTCATTTTTCAAACCTCTTTGGCTTCAAAATTTTGTTGTACAAATTATCCAAATGTGGATTTATCTTTTCTCCCATTTTCAAAAGTACAGATCTGTATAAAACGTTCATTATGGTAAATTCCCCGATTCTATTGTTAAGAAAGTTTCCAAGGTGCTCCTTGCCGGCAGCACAATGCAAAATAACATCCGCAACTTCTGTTATCGGTGAGTTGATTCCGGCTGTGATCGCGATCGTTTTGGCTCCGGTGTCTCGAGCAACTTCCATAGATTTCACAATATCTCTGATTGCTCCACTGTGGCTAATTCCTATAACAACATCGAATTTGGTAAGACCTGCTCCGACCATGACTTGAGCATGTGGATCCGAATAACTGACCGTGTGAAAACCTAAGATTGCGAATCTCAAACTTCCATCTTTGGCTATAGATGCGGATCTTCCGACACCAAAGAAAAGAAGTCTTTTTGCATTTAAGATAAGTTTCACCCCCTTTTGTAACTGCTCTACATCAAGTAACTGCCTTGTATCTTTCAAGATTCCTATACTTTCGTCAAACATAGCACTCACAAATCCCGGAAAATCTTTCACTTCTTCCAAAGATGTGAATTTTCCACTTGGAAGAGTTAATTCTCTGGCAAGTGCTATTTTAAACTGTTGATACCCATCAAAGCCAATTTTCCTGCACAAACGATAAATAGTTGCCTCACTCGCTTTGCAATGCATCGAAAATTCAGTTATGCTGTAGTGTATGACATCGTCTGGCCTTTTTATTACGTAGTCTGCTACGAGTTTCTCGGATTCTCCAAGAGAGTTGTACATTCCTTCAAGAACAGTTAAGATCAAGCTTTCCACCTCTCTTTCAGATACCACTTCTGTTTCTCGAACTCTTTAAGTTGCTTTTCTATCATTTTCTCCGCATACTCATCGGATTTTCCACGTGTTTCTTCAACGAACAAAGCCACCCGTGCAAAATACAACGGAACGAGTGATTGTATCAGTTGATCCTGGAGATGGAGGTTTCTATATTGACACGCAAACTCATATATGATCTTTATCCAAGAATCACTATCAAGTGTACCGCTTTTCTTCACATTTTCAAGTATGTTGTGCAATTCTGGTGATAAAATCGAAATGATAAACTTCCAATGCTCGTTTATCCCGTTTTTTGCTGCGCTTTTGAGATTTACAATGTCAACATTCACCGGTTCCGGAACAACATTAGGGATATCACCAAATATAGGTGCATCCTTTGTTTCTCTCCCCTTTTCCATCCAAATGTGCTCATTTTCTTTCATAAGAGTAAACAGAGTGCCAACCACCTGTTTGAACATTGGTCCAAGTTGCTTTCCGGGATCTTTCACGTCGTGAATCTTAGCACCAAGTGCAGCTTGCCAAATGGGCTTGTTTCCTTCACAAAGTGCAGTGGTTGTCATCCATATATCTATTCCGAATCTGGCAACATCACTTTTCCAAATTTGAGGGGATTTTGATAAGTACTTTTTAACCATCTCCAAGCTTACACCAAAATCTCCACCTATGGGCTGCCTTACCTTTTGACCGTAAAGTATCGATGTCAAGGGATAGCATATATTATTTGTAATCGTACCATCATATTTGTGACGAATGTAATAAGGAGTGACATATGAAGATTTTCCCTCTATAATTGGTTTTGTGAGTCGCTCTATCCACCACGGCTCTATACTTCGCAGATCAGAATCAACAAAAACTGTAACAGGTGTTTCAAGAAGAGACGATATTTCCATGACACTGCCCATTGCGCTACCTTTTCCGGCAATACCTTTATAGATGTAAGTAATCTTATCGGATACAGTCTCTTGGTTTAGAAAGTTTTCCCTCGTTTTGTCTTTAGAACCACCATCTGAATTGACGATCAATCCTTTACCGTTAAAGTATTCCTGTATGCCTTGATCCGCCATTTTCACCACGTGATTTATAGTTGTTTCATTGTTATAGCTTGGAATTCCGATCACAACATTGTAAGATTTACTTTTCAATTTATTCTCTACTTCATTTGGAAGCATTACAGTCATAAACATTCCTCCTTACTCTTTTACAGCTCCGACGGTGAACCCGGAAGTGAGATATTTTTCCATGGTCATGAAAAGCACAACAACGGGCACAGCAGTTATAACTGAGGCAGCCATCATCTTTGCCCATATTGCATGATAAGAATTGAACAGTTCGTACAATCCCACTGGCAGTGTGTAATCAGATGGAAATGGACGAATAAAAATGGACGCGAATAAATATTCATTCCAGGCAATCATGAAAGCATATATGTACACAGTGATGATTGCTGGAAGTGAGAGCGGTACAACAATTTTCAATATAGCTTGCGTGCGTGTGCAACCATCTATAATCGCAGCTTCTTCTATGGAATAGGGAATCGTTCTGAAATAGTTTCCCAACATGTAAAGAGAAACAGGCAATGTTTGGACCATATATATCACGAGCAACGACAACATGGCAGATGTTGGATTCGACAACATGCCTATCTTGGCAAAAATTTGATATAGAGGAACCATAAGTATGGTACCACCAAATAAATAGACTACCAAAACCCCGCGTTGTATAGTGCCACGACCTGGGTACTTTATTCTACTAAATGAATATGCACCAAATACGGATATAATGACACTTATCAGAGAAGCAAGTCCTGCAAGGATCAAACTGTTTTTAAAATAAGTTAAGAATGGAAAGGACTCTCTCTGCTCTTTTTTGATCTTCTTTAGAATGGCTTTTTGCTGATCTTTTGGAAGAGTTTGGATCAGACCTAACAGCGCTTTCTGTTCTCCAGATAATTGTTGGCGGATGGATTGTCTGAAACCGAGGAGCTCTGCATACTGATTGAAAGTCACTGGATGAATAAGGCCCGGAGCCAAAGCATCGGTATCGTATCGAAATGAGATCAAAGCCATCCAGAAAAACGGATAAGTAACGCCAACGATTAGTGCAATAACCAAACTGTAGAAGCCAACTGTTCGTGATAGGCTCTTTTTCTTTACCATTTTAGCACCTTCTTAACGTAAAGGGTTATCAAAACCATCATGATTACGAAGAGGATCGTCGCTGCTGATGCCGCAACTCCTTGACGTGGAATTCCCGTAAACGCCGTATCATATATGTAGATTGGTAAAGTACCTGCAAATTTGGATAAAAGATAAACCTCGTCGAATTTGTAAAAATTCCATATTCCTCTCAAAAGCGCAACAGAAGCAAGAACGAAATACAGTTCCGGAAGGGTGATCGAAGTGAACTGTTTCCATCGACTGGCCCCATCAATTTCAGCTGATTCATATAGAGTGTTTGGAATTGATTGCAAAGTTGCCAAAGTCATAAGATAGACAAAAGGGAAGTTCCGCCATATATTGAAAACACTGACCACTAAGAAAGCGTTGTTCGGATTATTTATAACATCTGTTCCCGGATTCATAAGATGCAAAGAAGCCAAAAATTGAACGAGAGGACCATTAAGTGGTAAAAAAATGAATCGCCACGCAAAAACCAATGAAATCAAAGGAGTTACGTATGGAAGAAGAATTAAAGCTCTGACTATTCCTCTTCCAAAAAATTTTCGGTTCATCAGGAGAGCAACTCCGAGTCCTAAAATGATGCTTCCAAAAACTGTTAAAAGCGTGAAAATTATAGTGATCCCAAACGATCTCCAAAATCGGCTATCAATAAGAAGTCTGACATAATTACGCAAGCCCACAAACTGATCTGGTACTTGAGGATTCAAAGATACTCTAAAAAAACTGATATAGATGTTGTAAACAACGGGGTACAATATTAGCATAGATATTATTATCACGGTCGGGGCGATCAACTTCCAGCCAAAAATAGCTTCTTTTCTCTCAAGTGTTCCCCGTCTCATTCCGATCACGACAATCTCTCCTTTTCTAATTTCTTTTTTAATCAAAAGGGGTGTCCAATGTTCGGACACCCTCTAAGAATTGAAATTATTGGCCTTTCAAAACTCTTTCAGCTTCTTTCTGAGCCCACTCAGCTGTTTGTTCTGGAGTCCAATTGTTGGCAAACATGAGGTTAATCGCTTTACCAATCACGAAATTTGAGGAAAGTTTAGCCATTTTGGTGACAACTTTGCCTTTGTAGAAATCGAATCTTTCCACGTTATCCAAAGCTGCTATGATGTTTGCAATCTTTGCAGCCCCGTAACGTTTCAAAACCGCATTATCAAGAAATTTGGGATTAGTAGCAATGCTGCGTCTTGTTGGATTCATGCCACCTGGTGCCATATGCAACCAGTATATGTAATTATTCCCGGTCATCAAAAATTCAGCAAATTTCGTGGCATCACTTTTGTTCTTGGAAGATTCCAGTATTCCGAGAGCCACTACCTGACCGTAAGAAGTTGTTCGAATGTTCATCATTTTGTTAGCGAATCCCGTGTTCTTCACAAGCTGAGGATCGAAACTGTGAATTCTTTTTCTTTGCACTTCTTCCACAGCTATGTCGTCCATGATATATGTGGAATAGAAAATCATGGCTGCTCTCCCAGATAAATAACCGTTAAGAGCATCCAAAACAGTAGTAAACCCGGGCATGGAATATTTTCCTAATGTTTTGTAAAATCTGAACACTTCTATCATTTGTGGAGAGTTGAAAGCAACATTTCCTTTGTTATCAAATGGACGTGCTCCGTTGGCGAGGGCTATTTCTGTAAAAATCTGTTCAGTGTAAGCATCCGCTTTTTTTGGAAGAACAAGCCCATATACACCTTTGGCTGGATCGTTGAGTTCTTTAGCAGCTTCGAGTATGTTGTACCACGTAGTTGGTGCCCCGAGATTTTTTGAGTCAAACCAATTTTTGTGGTACCAAATACCTTGCACCCAAGCATGGAATGGAATACCGTAATATTTTCCGTTTCCAGCGGAAAGAAGTCTCTTTACGCCAGCGTAGATGTCGCCAAAGTAGTTTATGACTTCCGCGTTTAATTGTGTATCCATTAACCCTTCAGAACCTAACAAAAGAAAAGGTTCTATGCCGGCTTCCATGATGTCTGGAAGTGTCCCGGCTGCCTTTGACGCAATAATTCTTGTGAACAAAGCGTTCTCTTCAACTGGCACAACATTCACTTTGATACCAGTTTGAGCTTGGAAAATGGTTGCCAGTGCTTGAATGCGCTGCATTCTGTTACTTTCCACTTCGGTGGTCCAAAACGTGATACTTTGGGCAAATATAGCTCCGACTATGAGTGTAACAAGAGCGAATACCAAAAAACTTTTCTTCCACATGAGATGATCCCTCCTTGAGTTTTGTTTTGCCCAGAATCTACTGGGATTTAATTTCGTTTTAGTTTAGGCATGTCTTGATAATTTATTTCACGATATAAATAATTATGAAAAATATTTTCACCATAAGTATAAAACATTCTTCCAGACATGTCAAATGAATTTTCTAAAGGTTAACAATCTACATTCATATTTAGTATTCGCGTGTGCGTCAACTTTACAACCTGTAAGTATTTATCAAATGAGCTTCGCTTTTCAAGCGATAAAGGAATTTTTTTGAAGTCTTATCACAGTATCTGATTCTTTAACGTCATCCTGAACTTGATTCATCTGGTAGAGTCTTAAACCGACATGTCATCCTGAACCGACCTTAGGTCGTCCCGGACTGACCATAGGTCATCCTGAACTTGATTCAGGATCTTGGGATCTCATCCTTAGATTGCGGGTCAAGCCCGCAATGAGTGTGTCCAGCAAAGGCAGACATGTTCAGTGGGAGATAAACCCACCGAGATAAAAACCAGCATCTCGTAGCTTGGTTGGCAAAGGCAAGGGAACCGCGGATCAGGTCCACGGTGACATTAAGGTCAAAGACTCTAATTTATCAAGCCCAATGACAAAGCCGTTTAAGGAACGGTGAGTGAGATTTCGGGCCGTAATGAAAATGAACGCACAGGTAGCCTCGAAAGCCTATTCCAAAGGCCGAGCTTTTTCATTCCAAGCGAAGGCAGTGTCAACACCACTTACTGTGCAATCCCACTCTTCACATCTTGTGAACTTGGCGATGGTGACTCATATGTCTTGATGAAAACTTCGAGGGAGGTGTTAAATCTCTTTTCTTAAAGGTTTGGATCTTCTTGTAAAGTTTGTGCACAATCTGAGTTAGTATAACGATGATAAATCTTGAAGATTCAAGAAGATATTCTCAAACAAGAAGGTGCAATACTTGCCAAAAATAGAGTAACCTTTAAACTGGCAATTTATTTGCAACCGAGATCTTTCTTCATTTCTTCATATTCTTCCTTCGTGATCTCACCAGCTGCATAGCGCCGTTTCAAGATCTCACATGCTTCACTTGATTTCCCATGAAAGTTCCATGGCTGAAACCTGAACCGTCGAAAGAAGAGATAAAGAAAGAGAACAAAGAAAACAATGCCTATTAGATCCCAAATCAAAGCTAAGATTCCATACGAACCTACATACCAAAATGGCCAAAAGAAAAACATTTTTATCCCCTTCCTTGATAATGATTAGTTATTGGTAGTCTTCGATCACGTCCAAATGCACGAGATGTAATTTTAATGCCTGGAGGTGCTTGGCGTCGCTTGTATTCATTATGATCGACAAGTCGGATCGTTTTCTTTACCGTTTCTTTTTCAAATCCCCTTTCCATGATCTCTTCAAAAGAGAGATCATCTTCCACATACAACTTGAGTATCTTATCTAAGATATCATAGGGAGGAAGAGAATCTTGATCTGTTTGATTGGGTCTCAATTCAGCAGAAGGCGGCTTCACAAAAACATTGTTTGGTATGATCTCTTTACCTTTGTATGAGTTATACCATCGAGCTACCTGGTAAACCATAGTTTTGTAAAGATCTTTTATGACCGCAAAACCGCCAGCCATATCTCCATAGAGAGTGGCATATCCAACACTCATTTCGGATTTGTTGCCGGTGGTAAGAACCAGCCACCCGTACTTATTTGAAAGTGCCATAAGATAATTTCCGCGTATTCGGGCTTGTAAATTCTCTTCGGTAACATCTATATTTGTTCCCTCAAAAGCTACTTTTAACGCTTCTAAATAAGCGCTGAATACATTTGATATTGGAATAGTATATGTCTTTATTCCAAGATTGCTCGCTAACATTTGAGAATCATCTATACTCGAAGCTGAGGAATACATAGAAGGCATTAAAACACCTGTGACATTTTGGGCTCCTAAAGCTTCAACAGCTACAACCGCAACTAATGAGGAATCTATTCCCCCACTGAGACCTATTAACACCTTGGAAAATCCGTTCTTTTTCACGTAATCTTTAACTCCAAGAGTAAGCGCTTTAAATATTTCTTCTTCAAAAGAAAGTGTTTCTGATATGATAGGGGTTATTGGATCACGGTTGATGTTTATAGCATTCACTTCAACAAATTCCACAGTTGGTTTTGTCCTTCCACGTTCCCTTTTTCTTGGATCATGAAGATTAGCACTGACTATGTTGGGAATATCTATATCGGATATCAGGACGCTCTCCTTAAAATCAGGGGCCCGCGCTATAATCTTTCCCGATTCATTTGTGACAACACTATGACCATCAAAAATAAGCTCATCTTGCCCACCAACAGAATTGGTATAAACAATGGCAGCTCTCGAATCAGAAGCCCTAACTCTCAGCATTTCTTCTCGTGCCATTCCTTTAAGGAGATGATAAGGAGAGGACGAGATATTTACGAGTATCATTGCACCAGCTCTAACTTCATCCACTACGGGACCGTCTGGTACCCAGATATCTTCACACACACTGATACCGATTTTGACGCCTCCATAATTCACGATCATTGGTTTATCCCCAGCGGCAAAATATCTCTTTTCGTCAAAAACACCGTAATTTGGGAGAAGGATCTTGTGGTATACACTCAAGAGTTGTCCGTCCTGAATCACTGCAGCGGAATTATAAATGTCATCTACCATATCAACAAATCCTACAATAACAACGAAAGACTTTCCTTTGGTGGATTCGATTACTTTATCGAGTCCCTCTAAATTGTCTTTTATGAATGAATGCTTTAGCAAAAGATCTTCAGGTGGATAGCCAACCAAGGACAATTCCGGAAATATGATAAAGTCTGGGGATGATTTCTCCACCTCATTTATAGTGGATATCATCTTGTTCACATTCTCTGAGATTCCACCCACGGTGAAATCTTTTTGCACAAGAGCGAACCTGAGTTTCCTCAACTTGATGTCGCCTCCTTAAGTTCATCTAATAATTCAGCGACTGTTTTATGCAGCATTGGGTGAACATAGTGAGGCGCTAATTCGGAAAGTGGTTCAAGAACAAAGGTACGGTTTTGCATATCCGGATGTGGAATGACGAGATTGGCAAAACTCACTATTTTATGATCATAGAATATGATGTCCAAATCCACAGTGCGAGGACCCCATTTTCTCTCACGTACTCTTCCAAGAGCTTCTTCCACTTCGAGCAAAGTTTCCATTAGCATTATAGGAGACAATTCTGTGCGAACAAGTGCCACGCAATTTATGAATTTTGGTTGGTTGGTTACACCATACGCTTCTGTTTCATACATTGTGGATATTTTGAGAAATTCCATCCCTCTTTCATGCATTTTATCCACGGCAGCTAATATGTTAGCTTTTCTATCACCAATATTCGAGCCAAACGCGATGTACGCTATATGTTTCATCACTCCACCTCCATAACAGCATCTACCATTCTCATAGCTTTGACATTTTCACGGACATCGTGAACTCTCACAATGTTGGCGCCGTGAACAGCTGCGATTGTATTAAGCGCTATTGTTGGTTCCAATCTTTCTGAAACATCCATCGACATAATCATATTTATCATAGATTTTCGTGAAATTCCGATAAGTATCGGGAGATTCAAATCTTTGAATTCATTCAGGTGAGCTATGAGATTTAAATTATCTTCCAATCTTTTTCCAAAACCTATCCCTGGGTCTATTATTATCTTCTCTTTTTTTATTCCAGCATCAATACCTATTTTTACGGATCTCTTTAACTCTCTTTTAACCTCCAACACAACGTCATCGTAGTGAGGATTCTTTTGCATATCACGTGGAGTTCCCTTTATGTGCATAACAACCACAGGTACTTTGAGTTCTGCAATCGTTTTTGCCATTGCTGGATCGAATTTTAAACCACTTATGTCGTTTATCATGCTTGCACCAGCCATTATCCCTGCTTTGGCGGTTTCAGCACGATATGTATCAACAGAAATTGGCAGGTTTGTGATTTCTCGGATTGCCTTTACAGCTGATTTTATTCTTTCGACTTCTTCGCTTGGATCGATGGGCTCTGATCCAGGCCTTGTGGATTCTGCGCCAACATCTAAAATGTCTGCCCCTTCTTCTTCCATGCGTTTTGCAATCTTTGCAATCTCATCCAAATTTGCACGGCTCTCTGGATAGAAAGAATCGTTTGTAACATTTATTATTCCCATAATGTAGATGCGAGAAAAATCAAAGATTTTATTACCGATTCTAATCGATTTGATCATTCAAATTCACCGTCCAAAACTTTTTTAACCAATTTTCCAGCAAGTTTTGGATCAGCTTTTCCATTCGTTTTTTTCATCACAGCTCCAACAAAAAATCCAACTACTGATGCTTTGCCCTTTTTGTACTGTTCAACAACACGTGGATTTTCCAATATAACTTCTTTTACGATCGGAATAAGGGAACTTTCGTCAGATACTTGCAAAAGATTTTTTTCTTTTACAATGACGTCTGGATCCTTTCCCGTTTTGTAAACTTCAGCAATGATCTCTTTAGCCGCCAATCTTGATATTTTGGATGAATTTGTGTAATCTATGACTTTTTTTAAATGAGCAAGTGATATTTTTTTTGGATTGAATTCCATGGAATCCGCATTAAAAAGGGCCATAACCTCGTTAACAATCCAATTTGAAGCATCTTTGGCTGAAATTCCGATCTTTATCGCATCCTCAAAATATCTTGATAACTCTTTGTCTTTGGACAATATTTTGGCGTTTTCACTTTGAATCCCTATTTCCTTTTCGTATCTTTTTGCTTTTTCATCAGGCAGCTCCGGAAGTGAGTTCCTTATCCTCTTTATTCTTTTTTTTGATACAACAAGAATAGGTAAATCTGGCTCAGGGAAATATCTGTAATCATTCTCTGCCTCTTTGGATCTCATGGAAACTGTAGATTTACTTATAGAATCCCATCCTCGGGTTTCCATTGGCACATCCCCACCGGATTCCATAACCTTTGAGATGCGTTCTATTTCATATTCAAGGGCATGTTGGACGAATCTGAATGAATTTATGTTTTTCACTTCTACTCTTGAACTCGAATGTCCCTTGTCATTTACCACAGAAACATTGGCATCACATCTGAGGGCTCCTTCTTCCATGTTTCCTGTGCTAATTCCAACGGCTCTGAGTACATCTCTTAGCTTTTCCATAAATTCACGGGCTTCCTCTGGCTTCTCCAAATCAGGTTCTGTCACAATTTCTATGAGTGGTATTCCGCATCTGTTTAAATCCACCAAACTCGAAATCGACTCAGTTATGTTTTCAGAAGAATGAAACATTTTTCCGGCGTCTTCTTCTATGTGTATTCTACGTATTCGTATTCTTTTTCCACTGTTGAGCTCTACGTACCCATTAGTCGCTATTGGGTGAAAATACTGCGTTATTTGATAACCTTTGGGAAGGTCTGGATAGAAATAATTTTTTCTGTCGAAACTTGAAACTTCATGAATTTCGCAGTTCAAGGCTAACGCTCCACGGATTGCGTACTCAACCACCTGATCATTCAAGACCGGAAGAGCACCAGGTTGCCCAGTGCATACGGAACAAATGTTTGTATTAGCTTTAGCATCAACTTCGTTTTTGCACGAACAGAAAGCTTTTGTTTTCGTGGAAAGCTGCACGTGTATCTCAAGTCCAATTACACTCTTCATTATTTTTCACCACCATCATCATCTATGTTTGGCATGGGGAACTCTCCGCGTACTTTCTCATAAGCACGAGCAATTTGAAGAATTTTTGAATCATCAAATCTTTTGCCCATTATCTGAAGACCTATGGGAAGCTTTTCAACAAATCCCATTGGAACGCTAATAGATGGGAGACCAGCTAAGTTTGCTGGTATGGTGTAAATATCCTGAAGATAATAATCAAGAGGACTGGAGAGCTCACCAAACTTAAACGCTGTTTTAGGTGTGGTAGGACCTACGATGGCATCGTGAGTTAGAAATATTTTCAGTAGTTCATCTGTGATCTTTGCGCGTACGCGTTGAGCCTTGTCAAAATAAGCATCATAATAAGTTGCAGATAATGTGAATGTCCCAAGCATGATCCTGCGTTTCACTTCTTTTCCAAAGCCCTCATCTCTCGTTTGATTGTATGTTTCATCAATGGAATCTTCTTCGACTCTTAATCCGTATTTAATGCCATCATACCGCGAAAGGTTAGACGATGCTTCTGCAGGTGCTATTATGTAATAAACGGCGACAGCGTATTTCAGGGATGGAATAGAGACTTCTTCAACTCTTGCACCTAATCTTTTCAGAGCTTCGATCGCCTCTTCAAGTACAATCTTTGCGGTTGAAGTCAGTCCCTTAACAAATTCGGAAGGTAGCGCAAACTTCATTCCTTCTATGGAGTTTTCCAGTGTGTTCATAACATTTATCTTTTTATCAATCGTTGTGGCGTCGTTCAAATCGCGTCCGAAAATCATGCTCCCTACCAGCGCGGCATCCCTGACACTTTTTGTTAGAGGTCCAATTTGATCCATCGAAGAAGCAAAGGCAGAAAGTCCGTACCTTGAAACGAGGCCGTAGGTAGGCTTATATCCTACTATTCCACAGAATGATGCGGGCTGTCTTATTGAACCTCCAGTGTCAGAACCAAGAGCGAATGGGACCATACCAGACGCAACGGCAGCAGCTGAGCCGCCACTTGATCCTCCAGGTACTCTTGAGATATCCCATGGGTTTTTTGATGCAAAAAATGCAGAATACTCGGTGGAAGAACCCATTGCGAACTCATCCAGATTTGTTTTTCCGATGACTGTTCCACCGTTATCCAACAGCTTTTTCACGGCTGTGGCTGTAAAAGTTGATCCATAATTTTCTAAAATTTTAGATCCAGACGTTGTTTTCGTACCGTTCAATTGCATGTTGTCTTTCACAGCAAATGGAATTCCATGAAGTGGTCCATTGTTTCCTTTGACTGTACAAGTTGATATGTAAGCTCGCAATTTCGGATTGAGACGAGCGGAACGTTCTTTAAAGTACGAAACAACCGAATCTTCATCTAATCTCCCGCTTTTTACATCATCTACCAGTTCTTCAACACCCTTCTTGAAGAGCAATCTCAACACTCCCTTCGAATTATCAAAATAATTATATCACTCCCGCGACGAACCTTTTATAAGTGGAGTCTTAACCCATAATATCATTCAGGCTGGTAGGGTCAAGAGATGGCGTCTTTGGTTTAGGCACTGCCTATCAGTTTCTCCCCGTTTCCTTTGGGAGTGCCTCACTAGCCCTGCCATGCCCAGATTTCCATCTCCTGCCACATCAAACCGTACGTGCCGTTTTCCGGCATACGGCTTTCCTGTTTGCTTCACACTTTCG
>Ga0256840_1000455_pt1 | contig 42047 bp, 46 predicted proteins | sample 355202metaG_FD_185969 | JGI IMG/M metagenome (GOLD analysis project Ga0256840, IMG submission 185969) | Hydrothermal vent microbial communities from Mid Atlantic Ridge, Atlantic Ocean - 355-202 | ecosystem: Environmental > Aquatic > Marine > Hydrothermal vents | place: Atlantic Ocean: Mid...
TACACTTTGGAATTTTGGTTCAAGGGGTTGAAGTACGTCCTGAAGAGTGGATGGATAAAAAATGGATTCATGATAAAATAGATAAAGTCTTTAAAGAGGCCGATAAAATTATTGATGCCAAATAAAAAACTTTTATAATTTGCTAGTTGAAAATATCAACTGGCAAATCCACTTTGAAAGCCTTTATGTTTAATCGCTTCTTGAATAATCGCTTTTTGCTTCTCTTTACGTTTAATATCTTTCTCCACAAATACTTTTTTACGCGTAATTGGGTCAAGTTCGGTGTAGTAGATAACAGCCGAATATGTTCCAGGGGTCGGAATAAACACTTGTGCTTGTTCAGGGTTTATCTTTAGCTCTTTAGTGGTAAAACGTTTTAACTCATGCATATCATCGTTCGTACACCCTGGGTGAGCAGCAATAAGATAGTAAGTTAAAAATTGCTTTTTACCCATGTCTTTGTTGAGTTGGTCAAAGAGTTGTTTAAACTCAATGAGCGTGTTTTTCCCTGGTTTTCCCATAAGGTCAAGTACATGTGGTTGGGTATGTTCGGGAGCGACTTTCATCTGTCCAGAGATGTGGTGCTTTACCAACTCTTTTAAGTAGCTGTACCCTTGACGTTTGTCACGGTTGATGAGGTCATAACGAATCCCCGAAGCGACAAAAGCTTTACGAATGCCAGGAATGGCACGTACCTCTTTCATAAGGTTAATCACACGGCTGTGGTCTGGTTTCATTGAGCCACAAAGATGTTTGGAGTCCACACAACGTTGGTGGTCACAAGTTCCAAAATCCTCTTTTTTAGAACACTCATATCCGTACATATTTGCCGTAGGTCCTCCAAGGTCGGAAATGATGCCTTTGAAGTCTTTGTACTGGGTAAACTGTGTTGCTTCAGCGACAATGGATTTTTCGCTTCGTGTTCGTATGGTTCGCCCTTGATGTACCCCAATAGCACAAAAGTTACACTCACCCCAACACCCTTGATGGGTCATAATGGAGAACTTAATGGTCTCCAAACATTTTACTTTTCCCTCTGGTCTGTGGTAGGGGTGTAGTTCTCGTGTAAAAGGTAAGGCTGAAGACGCGTCCATCTCCTCTTCACTTAGGTAGGGGGAGGGAGGATTTTGAATGGAGTAACGTGTATCTACTTTTTCACAAAGTCCTTTTGCCCCTTTGGGGTCGTTGTTGTCATAGAACAAATCAAAAAGGTCAATGTATTTCTCTTTGTCATCTAAACACTCTTGATGTGAGGGCATTTGATGATACTCTGGCACAGGCTCTTTACTAATGTAACAGACCCCACGCACTTTTCGCCAATCTTCACCACGGTGCATCGCATCGGTAAGTTCACGAATGGCATGTTCGCCCATGCCGTAAATGAGAGCATCTGCTTTTGCATCAAACAAAATAGGCTTTTTGAGTTTGTTTGTCCAAAAGTCATAATGCGTCACACGCCGTAAACTCGCCTCAATGCCACCAAGAACTAGGGGAACTGTATTTTTAAAATGTTGCCGAATAAGATTACAATAGACCAAAGTAGCACGGTCGGGGCGTTTGTTATTTTTGCCTCCTGGGGTATAGTCGTCATTGTTTCTAAATTTTTTAGTTGCTGTGTAGTTAGAGACCATAGAATCAATACTACCACCACTTACTCCCCAATAGAGCCGTGGCTCACCCAAACGGGTAATGTCTTTGCCACTTTTGTAGTCTGGCTGACCAATAATCCCTACTTTGTAGCCAAACTTCTCCAACATTCGTCCAACCATCGCCACCCCAATAAAAGGGGAATCAATGTAGGCATCACCAGAGACTAAAATAACATCACACTGTTTCCAACCAAGTTTGTCCATCTCTTTTCGAGTCGTTGGTAGAAAGTCTTTTGCTATAGGGTTGGGGTATTGTTTGTGTTGATTCATAATTTATTCTCATTTATATTTTTTATTGTTTGGTTATATCTGAATTTTTCTTTGAGATTTATTTTTACAAAAGTTAAGAGACTTCAAGAGATAGCAAATTAGCTTATCTCTTGGAAGCTAAAACCATTCTCTTTTAAGCTTTTACGAATTTCTTTTTGATGCTCAATGCCTTTTGTTTCTAATGAAACAGAAACAGTGGCTTCTCCAAACTCTAAGTCGATAGAGGTTCTATCGTAGCCAATGTGGACAATATTGGCTTCAATCTTTGACAATAAATCAGTAAAATGCATAAGTGAACCTGGTTTATCTACTAGCACAACAGAGAGTTTCATTTTACGGGAACTCTTTAGCAATCCTTTTTCAATAATGAGTGAGAGCATCGTAACATCAATATTTCCACCACTAAGTACTACACCCACTTTTGAGCCTTTGGGTAAGTCTATTTTACCATGCATCAGTGCAGCTACGCCAACAGCACCAGCTCCTTCAACCAAGAGTTTTTGTTTTTCTAATAAAAATAAAATAGCAGCTGAAATCTCATCTTCACATACTAACTCTATGGAATCTACTACTTCAATAATGTGTTTAAGGGTGATGGGTGACGCATCACGAACAGCAATTCCATCTGCAATGGTTTTAACGGAAGTTGAACAAAATGGATTTTTTGCATCAAAAGATTGCTTCATAGCAGGAGCCCCAGCAGAAGCTACTCCTATGATTTTAGTGTTAGGACTTAGGGCATTAACACAGACACCTATGCCTGCAATAAGACCTCCTCCACCTACGGGTACGACAATGGCATCTAAATCATGACGCTCCTCTAACATCTCTAAGGCAACTGTTCCTTGACCTGACATTACCTCATCATCCGTAAAAGGGTGTACAAACTCTAAGTTATGTTCTTGAGTATATTGCACAGCGTAAGCGTAAGCCTCATCATAGTTTGAGCCTTTTAATATGACCGTTGCCCCAAATCGTTCAACCCCTTGGATTTTGTTAATTGGTGTAGAATCAGGCATAACAATGGTTGCGTCTATGCCAAAGTGATAGGCTGAAAAAGCCACTCCTTGAGCGTGATTTCCTGCACTAGCAGCGACCACACCCCCCTTTTTTCCTGTTTCTATGAGCGTGGCTATTTTGTTAAATGCCCCACGCAGTTTAAAAGCACCTGTATGTTGTAGGTTCTCTTTTTTTAAATAGACTTTATAGCCACTTATTTCAGAGAGTATGGGTGCATACGAAAATGCAGTATGGTAAACTACCTCATCTAAACGTTGTGATGCTTTTTTTATGGACGCTAAATCTAACATTTATATTTCCTAGATATTATATTGCTAGAATTATAACTAAAAACCAATTTTCAAGGATTAAAAATGGAATGTGAAATGCCAAGCGTCAATGCTAATTTAGAAGAACAGAAACAATATTTTGAAATTTGTAAGAGCATAGCTGTTTTAGGGTGTTCCCCTGATGATAGTAAAGCCAGTAATCGTGTTGCTAAGTATTTAAGAGATGCAGGCTACAAAATGATACCTATCTATCCTAAAGAAGATGAAATCTTAGGTCAAAAAGTTTTTAGAAGTTTAGCTGAAATTGATGAACCTGTGGACATGGTCGTTATTTTTAGAAAACCAGCTGCCCTTGATGCCATTGCTGATGCTGTCATTGCTCGTGGAGATGTTAAAGTCTATTGGACACAATTAGGCTTGGTTAATAATAAGGCAGCTGAAAAAGTAAAAGAAGCAGGAATCGCTGTGGTGCAGAACCATTGTGCTATGGTTCTGCATCGAGCGATATTTAACTAATCTTCTAAAAGAAGATGGTTAAACTTTTATTATTAAAGGTTTTATAGAGTGCTTCTCTATCTGCTCTACGTGAGTAATCAAAGTTGTTACCATTTATCCATAACTCATTAATATTTTTTAAGTTAAAGAGTGGGTCAAACATTGTTTTATCAGAAAGCTGATTGTTACTTATATCTAACTTTTCAAGTACTTTTACATTGTTTTCTGATAAATCAAGCTGATTAAAATCAATATCGCTTAAGTTATTATTACTTAAGTCTAAACTCTTAATAGTTGTAAAGATACTTAAATTGGTTAAATCAATATCGCTTAATCCACTATTAGAACAATCTATTGCTCCATTGTATTGACCTGTGTTTTCATTGTAAAGTGAATCATTAAATGTTTGTCCACATGTTTGACTGTACCATGATTTAAATGATTCTATGTCTGTTGTACCTATATTATTTCCCATAGAATAACCTACATAGATGGTTCGCTCTTTGGTAACAGTATTACCATCGCTGTCTATAACAGAGTAATAAACGGTGTAAATCCCTTGTGTGTTTGTATCGCTAATATCACCTTCTACCGTAACATTATTTGTAATGTCGCCATCTTCCAAATCAGTCGCATAATAAGTGTTAGGATTATAGTGCTGACCTATATTTAAAAAGAGTGTGTCACCACTATTATCAGTAAAACCAATAAAGGGAACAGAACCTGTGTAAGTTGTACCACCTGTATAGGGTTGGGTATCAGAAGCTTTAATGGTGACAATTCTTTGTTTTTTATCATTAAAACCATCTGAATCGGTAACGGTATAGGTAATATGATAGACTCCAGCTTTTGAAAAGTCTATGTCATGGGTTCTTTGTACTTTATCTGAAATATCACCATCTTGTTGGTCAAAAGCCGTGTATTGATCACCCTCTGTTAAAACAGACTTTGTACCTAAAGGTATTTGAATGTCAATAGGACCTTTAAGTGTAATAACTGGACGATTTTCATTAAGTGTTGTATTGTTGTCATCGATGCCTGTGGAGTTACAAGCTGTAAAGTTTATACTCATCAATGCGAAGAGTAATATACTAAGTATTTTGTTTTTTTGAATCATTTTATATCCCTTTTGAATTTAAAGATGAGGTATTTTACCTAAGAACTGTTGATTAATTGTTGTGATGAACAAAAAGAAGATATAATGATATGAATATTTTTTTAGGATAGTATATGAATAAGTACGATGTAATCATTATTGGTGCTGGTGTGGCTGGGTGTTCATCAGCTTACTTCTTGAAAGAAAAAGGTTTAAAAGTTTTGGTGCTTGACCGTGCAGGTATTGCCAAAGTGGGTGGCTCTTCTGCTGCTGGGGCATTTGTCTCTCCTAAGATTGGAAAAGGTTCAAGCCTACAAACGCTTACCAATGAGGCTTTTGAATTTGCTAAAAACTTTTATCTTGAACATTTCCCTCAACACTTTAAACAGACAGGTGTTATTCGTATTCCTAAAGATGAACTAGATGCAGAATCATTTGTCCAATACGAACAACATGACAATTCTAAACGTCAATGGCTTGATGAAAGCTCTTTATCGAACATTGGTATTAAAAAATCTAAGAAGAGCTTTCTGTTTGATGAAGCAGGGGTTTGTGATGCACCTGCTATGTGTGAAGCTTTGTTGGAAGGCATAGCCTATGCCCAATATGAGGTAAAATCTTTGTCTTATGAGGAAGGGGCTTGGCGTGTAGGGAAGTATGAAGCTTCTAAACTTATTTTGGCAACAGGATATGAAAATAAATTTTTTGATATGCGATACATGGGTGTTAAAGGAACTTGGGGAACACGTGGGGACTATGAAACTGCCTTAGACCTCAATGTTTCAATGCATAAAAAGATTTCGGTTTCAGCAAATATTGATGGCATTGTTAAAATAGGAGCAACCCATGAAAAAGAAGTTAATACTTGTATTCAATGTGGAGAAGAGCCTCTAAAAGGATTGTTTTCTATCGCTTCCGAGATGGTAGATACTTCAGACTTTAAGCTCAAAAAAACATTTTGTGGCATGCGGGCTGGTTCTAAGGATTACTTTCCTTTAGTTGGTTCAGTCATTGATGTGAATGAGGTGTTAGCACAACAGCCAAAACTTGTTCGTGGTGAGCGATTAAAATCAGAAGCAAAAGAGATAGAAAATCTCTATGTCTGTAATGGTTTAGGGGGACGTGGATTTGTTTTCGCCCCACTGATGGGTAAAATGTTAGCTGAAAATATTGTAGAGGGGAAAGCCATAGATGAACGGGTTAATCCTCAACGATTATTTTTAAAATGGTGTCGAAAATCACCAGATTTGGAGCGATAGATGAGCATAGAAGACAAAGAACGTTGGAATGAGAAGTATCAAACTTCTTTTTTACCTCAAACTGTTATTGAGGTGGTTGAGCAGTATGCTAAAGAGGCAAAAGGCACAAAAGCGTTAGACCTTGCATGTGGCATGGGTCGTAATGCAAAGCTTTTAGTCGAAATGGGGTTTAAGGTTGATGCAGTGGACATCTCTGATGTTGCCATAGCCACCCTAGAGGGCATAGAAAATATAAATGCACAAGTAGCTGACCTTGAAACGTATGAACTCAAAGAAGATGCTTATGATTTAATTGTCTGTACCTACTACTTAGAGCGTACACTTTTTCCGAAAATAGAAAGTGCTTTAAAAAAAGATGGCATTTTGATTGTTGAGACTTTTTTACATGATAAAGCCAATACTAAAGAGCCTTCAAATAGAGCCTTTTTATTGGAGAAAAATGAGTTAGAGAAGCTTTTAGAACCTCACTATGAGATACTCTATCATCAAGAATTTATGGCTGAAGTGGCATGTGCTAAAAAGTGTATGAAAATTTCTATGGTTTCAAGAAAGAGATAACAAGCGCATGTATTTTGTTTATATGTTAGCTTGTTCTGATGAGACTCTCTATACGGGTATTACAACTAATTTAGAACGCCGTCTTGAAGAGCATAACTACTCCACTAAAGGAGCAAAATATACCCGTGCTAGACGACCTGTGAAGTTGGTTTACAGTGAACGCTATGAAAGCCGTTCAGAAGCTTGTAAGCGTGAGTATTTCATCAAACACAAGATGAGTCGAAAAGAGAAACAAGCACTTATTTAGAGTTGTGACTATAGTCTTTGTGACAAATAGGACACTCAATATAGCTATGTCCATGAGAGAGTTTTTGGGTAGCTTGTGAAAGTTTAAAAGTTGCATGACAGTTACGGCAAACAACATTGTCTCTTGGACGTTTGACATTATGAAAACCACGTGTTGCTTGGGTGGAAGTTTCTGAGGTGACTTTTTTAGGAGTCTCTTGGCTTTTTGTACAAGAGATGAAGCTAAGTATAATGAATGCGAGGAGAATAAGATTTATTTTTTTCATAAAAAACCCTTTTTTTTAATTATAGTGAACTCTGTGTTAGAGTAAAATTAAACACCAATTTTTGTTGCCGTCAAAAAGATATACTCTCGTCCTGTAAGGGTGACTCTAAATTTCTTTTGTTGTAGGTACTTTTTTGCAAAAATGACATCGTTAAAAAGTAGCGACATCTCAGAGTAGGGGTAGTTAGGGGCTTTTGCTCCGTAAATAAGTTCACCATCTATCCATCGTGAGTTTGGAAAACCTAAAATAAATGCACCATCAGGATTTAGATGCTCTTGTACTAAAGACATTAAAAAAGGTTTGTAATTGATGCTTGGACTTTGCAATGTACCAATGCTAATGATGAGGTCTGCTTTTGGTAGTGCTAAACTTTTTAAGGCATTTATATCTTCTCTATAAAATTTCACATTATCTTTAGGAAAACGCTCTTTAGCATAAGTAAGTGCTGATTGTGAATGGTCAATGCCTGAAAACTCTATCTTATCAAAACGCTCTTTAGAAATAAGTTGTTCTATGAGTTCAAACTCATCTCCTTTGTTAATGCCCAAATTTAGAACATGTTTTCTCTCTTGCACTTTAACAGCTTCTAAGGCTTTTTTGTAAGCATGCAAAAATGTTGGCTCTTCATTTTTATTAATATTAAAAAATATGGATTCTGTTCCATACTTCTCTTCTTTAGCTTCTACTTTAGCCGTATGAAAAGAGTTTTCTTGATTGAGTTTTTGGTAAGTTATTTGTACATAATTCTCATCAATGGGTTTAGGCATTAACATTTTACAGAAGTGAAGTTCTGCTAAGTCGAGCCAAGTTTTTAAACTTCTGTTTCCATCTAGGTCTGGGTTAGGAACTACAAAAAATAATTGGCTAGAAGTTTTGAGTGCATCTTCTAGCCAAGTGGTAATTTGAAGTAAGCTTTGATTGGTAATTTTTTGCATTTTTAAGACGCTATTTACTTAACACTTTGTGCAATGAGATGAATTGCCATTCCATAAGAAGTAGAGTGATTGTATTTTGTTAAAACTCTGAAGTTTTTCCCACCCATCCAAATATCATCGTGTGTTGCATTTTTTGTTTTGAGTAGATAGGCTTTAGACTCATTAAAATATTGAGTAGGTTTGATGCCTTTTTTTGCCAAATATTTAACAGAATATCGCTTTTTATAGGAGGTTTTTAGTTTTTTGAAACGTGTGCCAGAAAAATTGGTAGGTACAGCTACCACAGCTCCTTTTACCCACCCCTTTTTGTGCATAAAATGAGCAATCACCCCAATGGCATCTTTTAAATTCCAAGGGTCTTTAATGCCATCATTATCATAGTCCACCATAAAACGTCTTTGAATGGAAGGCATCTGTTGAACAGCACCCATCGCTCCTGCAAATGAACCATATTGGGTATAGATGTCACGATGCTCTTCTCGCATAAGTAAAAAGAGATTTTTAAGTTCTGCTTTGAACCATTTATGCATTCTGTTTTTGTTAAAACCCAAAGTTGCTAAAGAGTCCAATACTCTAAAATCACCTGTATGTGTGCCATATTTACTCTCAACCCCCATAAAGCCTACAATATAGTCCATATCGACACCATATTCATCTTCGGCACGTTTTAGGGTTTGGTAGTAGTTTTTTTTAAATTCTTTGGCAAGTTGTAGTGTCTCTTCATCTAAAACATGGTCTTTGTAACGCTCCCACGTTCCGTTGGTGGTATTGGGTTTATATTTTCCTACATAACGAGCGAGTGTCTCTTTGTCTAGCATGGCATTAGTTAAAACTTCTTCCATATAAGCACGTTCAAAATGGTTCTTTTTGACCATCATATTGATGAAGCTTTGTACCTCTTTTTTGGCTAAAAAATCATAGGGAACAGGAGGAAGTGCTTCTTTGGCATTAAGGCTTAAGCTTGTTATTAATATTAGGGTAATTTTTTTTATATTTAATCGTATCATAGTTAGATAATAGCATAATATTATTTCGTTTAGCAAGAGTTTGCTCTGTTTGTAGAAAGAGTATAATATTTTTTTGTTATAATAAATTCTATTTAATAAAAGAAAGCAATTTATGGCAAAAAATCAAAATTTTACAACAAAAATCATAGGTGGAGAGTTCAAAGGAAAAGCAATTGAAATTCCGAACATCTTTACCACACGTTCTTCTAAAGGGATTTTAAAAGAGTCTCTTTTTAACACTTTACAGTTTGAGATTATGGACAAAAACTTTGTGGAGGTTTTTTCAGGTTCAGGTTCTATCGGGCTTGAAGCGTTGAGCCGTGGGGCAAGTCAATGTTATTTTATTGAATACAATAAAGTAGCCTACAAGGTGTTACAAGAAAATATTCAACGGCTTAACCCTGCTAAATGTCAGCATATGTTTGGGGATAGTTTTGAAAAGTTTGATACCGTACTGAAAATGGTAGAAGCCAGAGATGAAAAAACCTACTTCTACTTTGACCCACCTTTTGCTACGCGTGATGGCATGGACGATGTTTACGATAAAACACTTGAGCTTATTGGTAAAATAGATACTTCAAAATGTATGATGGCAATTGTTGAACATATGAGTCAGCTTGAAATGCCAAAAGAGATTGGTGGGCTAGAACTTGTAAAACGTAAAAAGTTTGGGCGTTCTACTATGACTTACTATGCCCCTAAAGAGGAGATATAATGGCGACAGATAAAGACCATATAGCACTTTTTATTGATTGTGACAACATCTCGCATAAAGCAATTGAGGGGATTATCTCTGAACTTAGTAAATATGGTGTGGTAAACATTCGTCAAGCCTATGGTAACTGGACAAAAAATAACCTAAAAAATTGGGAATCTAAGCTCTTGGAATTTGCCATTAAGCCCATTCAGCAGTTTGACTACTCAAAACAGAAGAATGCAACAGATATTTTAATGACCATTGATACGATTGATATGTTACACACTAAAAAGATAGATGCTTTTGCCATTGCTACTTCTGATTCAGACTTTACGCCTGTGGTGATGCGTGTGCAACAAGAGGGGATTAAAGTCTTTGGATTTGGAGAGAAGAAAACACCCGATGCTTTTATGGCTGCTTGTTCACAGTTTATTTTTACCGAAAAATTAATGGAAACAGCTGAAGTAATCGATAAGAACTCGGTTAAAGAGGTAAAAGAGGAACGTAAAACAAGTAAAGAACTTCAATCCGATAAATGGTTAAGAAAGCTATTATCTAATGCTTTAGATCAGACAATGGATGAGTTTGGTTGGTCAAATTTAGCTGATATGGGGGCATATATCAATAATAAGTCTTCATTCTCACCTGTAAACTATGGCTATAAAAAATTAAGTACACTTTTAAAGGTAATGGATTTATATGACCTTTATTTGGACAAAGAGAGTAAACAGATGTCTGTTAGATATAAAAATTATAAAGCATAGTTTTATATACATATGTTTTATACAATTTAGACAATAGTAACACAATTGTCTATTAGACTACTAAGATAAGGAGTAATCATGAAACGCATACTAATTTTGATTTTAATTGTAAACACTACATTTCTTTTTGCCATGAGTAAAAAAGTAAGTAGCAATACGGAGATAGTAGATGATTGGGAATACAATGCCACCTCTACCAAAAATGACTCTAGCAGACGTTTAATGAGCATGTCTGTTTCACCGATTGCTAAAAATATGATGAGTGCCAAAAAGAGTATTGGGCTATCGGTTGGTGGAGCAAAAGATACCAACAACTTTAAAGCCAATATTGACAATGGCTATTTGCCAAAATTAGATGCCATTACCTATGAGGGGCAGTTCTATAATCACTACTTTGATACAGGCATTGGTGAAGGTGAGTGTAAAGAGCTATTTTGTCCCTCTTATGCTTTGGCTAAACGTAAAAATATCTTTACCGATGAAGAGGAATACTTCTTATCCGTTGGATTAAATTCAGGTATTAAAGAGGGTGATTTTAAACGAAAGAAACTAAACTTAGTAGTTGTTTTAGATATTTCAGGCTCTATGGGGTCAGCTTTTGATGCGTATCATTATGACAAAGCAGGCACTAAAGTGATGCATGACGATAAAGAGCATAAAACAAAAATGAAAATTGCTACTGAATCTATTGTTGCCATGCTTTCACATTTAAATGATGATGACCGAGTCGGTATTACTCTTTTTGACCACAATGCTTATGTGGCAAAACCTCTTAACCTTGTAGGAAAAACAGATAAAAAAGCCATACGTGAACATATTTTAGCCCTTAAGCAACGTGGAGGAACAAATTGGTCAGCAGGTTATAAAGAAGGGGTAAAACTTTTTGATGAGGTCAAGTTAAATGGTGAGTATGAAAACAGAATTATCTTTTTAACTGATGCGATGCCTAATCGTGGTGAGTTAAGTAAAAACAAGCTTTTTGGTATGGCAAAAGAGGCATCAGCTAAAGGCATTAACACAACATTCATTGGTGTTGGGGTAGATTTCAACAATGATTTGATTGAGTATGTTTCTAAAACAAAAGGGGCTAACTACTTCTCTGTACACTCAAGCGAAGCATTTTCTAAACTCTTAGATAAAGAGTTTGATTATATGGTTACGCCATTGGTTTACGATTTAGTCTTAAAGCTAAAGAGTGAAGATTATAGCATAGTAGGTGTTTACGGTTCACCAGAAGCGAAGTTGGCTACGGGAGAGATTATGAGCATAAACACACTTTTCCCTTCAGACAATAATGGAACAGCGACAAAAGGTGGGGTGGTACTTTTGAAGTTACAGAAAAAAAGTACGGCAAGTTCCGATACGGCAAAACTTAGTTTGGAAGTAAATTATACCGATGTTAAGGGTAAGTCATACAGCAATGCACAAAAAGTTTCTTTTAAAAAAGAGTCAGCTTACTACGATAACAGTGGCATTGAAAAAGCCATTTTGGTTTCTGATTATGTATCGGTCATGAAAAACTGGCTTATTGACAGTAGAGCTTCATGTAACGACAAAGTCTCTTGGGCAAATCAACAAGCCATAGAAATTCAAAAACGATGTATGCTCTACCCACCATTGCATCCTGATTATCCACAAGTTGCTACGTGGGAGCGTAAATCATGTAAGTTAAAGGTAAGTGCTGGTTATAAGCAATTTTTACAACTTTTTAGAAAAATCTATTTTCAAGAGATGCAAAAGTTAGGAGATGAGAGTTTAAGCAAAGAGATGACAATTTTAAATACCCTTATTAATCAAAAACGAGCTAGCCATGACGATGGTGGTGCAAAAGATGATTGGCAGTATAGAAAATAATGAATTTAGGATTACTTTTAAGTGTTGGAATGGGTGGTTTTGTTGGGGCTATTTTACGTTTTAGCCTCTCTTCTTGGGTAGTAAAGGCAACAACGACTGCGTTTCCTTGGGGAACGCTTTTTGTTAATATTTTAGGAAGCTTTTTCATAGGCTTTTTGTTTCTCTATTTTCAACATGTCAATCTTTCTCCTACCCAAAAGGCACTTTTTATTACAGGCTTACTTGGAGCATTGACTACCTTTTCTACCTTTTCACTCGACACGGTTCTACTGTTACAGCATGAGTTTTATCTTAAGGCATTTTCCAATGTACTGCTTAATGTCATTTTCTCTATTGGGGCGACATTTTTGGGAATGTGGATTTTTAAAAGAGTTTTTTTTGTCTAAGGAATTGAGATGAAAAAAAAATTAGATGAGCATAACAGCTTAATTTTTCAGATGAATTACCCCTATTTGTCTAAAAAAAAATCGACCAAAATTTTTGAAGCAACGCTAGGAATTGGTGGAAACATTGGTGATGTACCCAGAAGATTTAATCATCTCTTTTATCATCTTAAACGCTCTTCTTTGGTTGATATAATGCAAACCTCACCCATTTTAAAAAATCCTCCTTTTGGCTACTTGGAGCAAAAAGAGTTTCATAATGCATTAATAATTGTGAAAACTTGTTTGTCTCCTAAAGCACTTTTACGCTATATTTTGCATATTGAAAAACAATTTGGAAGAAAACGCTCTTTTGCTGATGCACCTCGTACTTTAGATATTGATTTAATATTTTATGAAAACGTAAAAATGAACTCAAAAGAACTCATTCTTCCTCACCCATCTTGGAGGGATAGAACTTCAGTGATTATTCCTCTAACTTATTTAAAAAACTAAAATTTAAGAGTGACTATGTCTAAAAAAAAATCTCCTAATTCAGAAGAGAAACTTTTAACTGTTGAAGATGTCCGTGCATTAAGAGAAGAGATTGCATTAATGCATGGCTCTTTGGCTAAAGATGTCCTTGAACATACCCCATTAATTAAAAAAGTTGTTGATAAGTTTATTCTAAAAGGACTCAATGGAAGTTGGACTGAAAAACTTTTAGCACCTTTGGCTGGTTCAGCCCTTGAAGACGATGAAGTAATCCTCATTTCCTATGTATTAGAAGAACTAGATGCTTTACTTAAAATTGAAGATGAAGATAAAAAAGTAAGTAAGTGTGTTCGTATTATTGTGGGTAGTACAGGGATTGGTAAAAGCTCTTTGCTTGGAAAATTAGCAGCACGCTATAAATATTTTTTACCTAAAAAACATAGCGTGGCATTGGTTAATTTTGATCAAGAAAAAGTAGGGGCGCAAGAGCAGTTAGAGAACTATGCTGAAGCTATGGAGATACCACTTTTGGCTATTTTGGAGCTTTTAGAAGAGGAATATGATATTCTTTTTATAGACACAGCTGGTTCTGAAGGAGAAGACTTAGAAGCCTTAAAAGAACTAATTGCTTTTATTGAGAGCTATACTGATTATAAGATTGAAATTTCATTAGCCCTTTCAGCCACAGCTAAAATGCGAGATTTAGAGAAGATACATAGGCGTTTTAGTTCCTTAGGGATTAAAAATTTTATTTTAACTAAGCTAGATGAAACAACAGATTTATCAGATATTATAAACTTTTTAATTAAAGGAAAAACGCCAATTAGCTATATCTCCACAGGTACAAATATACCTGAAGATTTAGAAGTGGCAAGTAAAGAGTATATTTTAAATCAATTTATGAAAGAAGATTAAAAATGGGAAACAAGAAAATATTGGTGGGAATGTCTGGTGGGGTTGATTCTACTGTTACTAGCATTCTTTTACAAAAAGAGGGATATGAAGTGGTAGGGGTTTATATGAAACTTCACCATAAAGAAGGATACCATGAAGCCAACATTGAAAAAGTAAAAAGAGTAGGTGAGTACTTAGGGATTGAGGTACATATTCATGACCTCTCCACTCAATTTAAAGATAAAGTGTATGATTATTTTGTCGATACCTATAAAGAGGGTTTAACACCCAATCCTTGTGTGATGTGTAACCGAAACATTAAGTTTGGTGAGATGGTAGCATTTGCAGATAGTTTAGGCATTAACAAAGTAGCCACTGGGCATTATATTAAGTGTGATGGTGACTTTTTATATATGGCAGAAGATGAGACAAAAGACCAAAGTTATTTTTTAGCTCAAGTCCGTAAAGAGACGCTTAAAAAACTTTTGTTTCCTTTAGGTACTTGGTTAAAGAGTGATGTTAAAGCATATGCCTCTAAAATTCCTATTTTGGCTGATTTTGCCACACAAAAAGAGAGTTCAGAGATTTGTTTTGTCGAGAATGACTATACTGAAGTTCTTGAACGACACATGAACATTGACCAAGAGGGTGAAACGGTTGATGTAGAGGGAAATGTGGTTGGAAAACATAAAGGTTATATGCACTATACCATTGGAAAACGTAGAGGCTTTACTGTTGATGGTGCGCATGACCCACATTTTGTGCTAGAGATTAAACCCGAAAAAAATCAAATAGTTGTGGGAAAAAAAGAAGAACTAGAGGTCAATAGCTTTAGTATAAAACAGATAAATCTTTTTGAAGAGTTAAGCGAATTTGATGCTACTGTTAAAGTGCGTTATCGAACACGAGCGATTGCTTGTAAAGTAAAAATTGAGGCTGAAGTAGGACACGTAGAGATGCAAGAGTCTGTATTTGGTTTAGCCTATGGACAAGTTGCTGTTTTTTATGATGGTGACAGAGTGATTGGTTCAGGCATTATTTGTTAAGTAAAATAAGATAAAAGGAGATAAAAATATGAAAAAAAATAGTTTATTAATTTTGGGCTTTTTGCTCTTAAGTGCTTGTAGTCAAAATGAGCCTAAGCCCACTGTTCAGTCTAATAATATTAAGTCTGATGTTCAAGTAGATGTTAAAAAAGAAGTGAAAGAAAATCTTAATGAAGAAGTCAAAAAGAGCGTTAAAGAAGAAGTAAAGAAAAGTGTCGTAGTGCAAACGCTACCTATGGAAGCAGAAAATGAGTTCATTCCTGAACACATTAAACGCTCCCATATAGAAGTAGTTGAACACTATTAAGTAAAACAGACTAATCAAGTGGAATGGTTAGTCTGTCTCCAATGACAATTGTCAAACTTGGAGGAATGATATTTTTGTTTGCTTTGTAGATTTTATAATATTTTCGATTATCTCCATAATAAGCTTCTGCATAGGTAGAGAGTGATTCATTTTTTTGTACTTCGACAACAACAGAACTCTCTGTTCTGGAAATCTCTTTAAGCTGTTTTTTTATGAGTGTCGAAAAAGGACTTTGTGACTTTTTAGGTCTTAGGTCTTGAATCTCTTTTTGAATATTTTTATTTGATGCATTTTTTGTTGTTAGTTTTTGAATAATAGAGTGTAATTTTTGAATGGTTTTTCTATCTTCTGTTTGTGCTTTTTTTAACATATTGAGTTCTGTTAAAATATTTGCTAATTGTATTTTAATCTCTTTACTTTCATCATTGTTTTTAAGATTTGTATCTTTTATTTGTTGTGAAGTTGGTAATTGACTTAAGATGGCATCTTTGGGTTTTTTAGCACAGTTCATCTCTTTTTTGAGTAAATGATCGTTGCACCCAACAATTGTACCTTGAATTTTTTGATTTTGAAAGAGTGTCGATTCTGATGACTCATCAATCAGCTTTATTTCGGGTTCTTCAGCCATTAATGTTGTACTAAATAGTGCATAAACTAATAATAAACCAAATAATTTATATTTCATAGTGTGTCCTTTGTTAAAATATTCCTTGATTTTATATGATAGCATAAAATAGCATTAAAAAGTTAAAAAAATTAATCTAAAACGAGAGACCAGCTAATAGGAGTCCAATAGGGCATTGTGATATTAGCTTCACGTAATTTGTCTCCTGCCCAAGTATTGCAAGTATTAATGAGATTATATTTTCCTTTCGCTTCATAGAAAAAATCTTCTCTACCATAGCCTCTAATTGGCTTTTTATTGCGTGTAAAAGTTTCTAAAATGCTATGGCTTAAGTAGGCTTTTTGGGCTGTTGAAATTTTTATCTCTTTGAGTGATTCATATTTTAATATATCATCTATATAGCTCACATGCATAAGTGATGGGGTATTGACAAAGAGTGCTTTAAGACTGGTTGTCAGTTTAAAATCATTGGTTTGAGGGCTTGTTAGGTAGGTTTCTTTGTCTCCCCACCCAAAAGCTAGGTAGCCATATTTTTTTGTTTTAAATTCACCTAAAAAAGAGCGATTAATATCGTTTATGTTTAAAACGATGTCTGCATGTATGGTACTGTATAAAACGTAAATTGTTTTCTCTTTTTTTTCTTGACTATTTACTTTTTTAGGAAAAAGTTTAAAGAGATAAGCAGTAAAAAAATAAATAAAAATGCTCAAAATTGTAAAAAGCATAAGATATAAAAGATATTTAAATAGTTTTTTCATAAGCTAATAATAATATAACTTTTTGAAATTATGGGATATAATGATGCAATTATCTTAAAAGGAAGCTCAAGATGAATGTAAAGGTTGTTTGTCCCTCTTGTGGAAAAGTAAATAAAATCCCTAAAAAAGAGGCTTATGCTAAAGCCAATTGTGGAGAGTGTAAAGAGTCTATGCTTGATAGAAAGCCTATTGATGTTAGCAAAGAAGAGTTACTTCATGTTTTGGTAAATAGTGAAATCCCTGTAATGGTAGATTTTTGGGCACCTTGGTGTGGACCTTGTTTACAAATGACAGACGCTTATGAGGAAGCAAGCAGAGAACTCTCTTTGAAAGTACAGTTTTTAAAAGTAAATACTGAAGAAAACCCTGCTTTAGGGGCATTATATGGTATTGAGAGTATTCCAACATTGAAAGTGTTTAAAGATAACAAAGAGATTGCAACACGCTCTGGTTCACTAAGTAAAGAGCTACTTACAAGCTGGGCAAAAGATTTTATCTAAGGAGTTAAATATGGCTAATACAAAAATATTATTACTTGAAGATGATGCTAATCTTAATGAAACAATAACCGAGTTTTTAGAAGAGTTAAACTATGATGTAACGAGTACCTATGATGGTTATGAAGCAGAAGATGTTTTGTATGAGTCTAAATTTGACCTACTACTTTTAGATGTCAATACACCAGGAATTGATGGTTTTTCATTGTTGAAAGAGGCGAGAAAAAATGAAGTTCTTTCTCCTTGTATCTTTATTACCTCTTTAGATGGTGTAGATGATTTAGAAAAAGGTTTTGAATCAGGTTGTGATGATTATATAAGAAAGCCGTTTGTACTTAAAGAGTTGGCAATTCGTATTGAAACATTACTTAGAAGAGGTTTCTTTCACGAAGCAAAAGAACTCATTGAAATAGGTGAGGGGATTGAATACAATACCAAATCAAATGAGCTAATTGTTAATGGTAAGGCTGAAACATTGGGCAATAAAGAATCATCACTTTTTAAACTTTTTATGAAACAGCAAGATGAAGTACTCTCTCACGATAGAATCTATAAAGAGTTATGGGATTATGATGAAGAGCCAAGTGACACAGCACTTCGTACCTACATTAAAAATATTCGTAAAATCATAGGTAAGGAAAGAATTGTTAGTATCAAAAAGCAAGGATACAAGTTCATATCGCAATAGCGAACGCCGTTCATTATTACGTTTCTTAAGTCTTTATATTGTGCTTGTTGGTTTACTCTTAGTTGTGTTGGGGGTACTACACTATAAGAGTCAAGAAGAGCTTATGTTCTCAAATCAACGTACACAGCTCTTAAACTATGCCAATAAACAGTATAAAGCGATTAAAACCTTTCATAATGAACAGTATCCTAAAAATAGGGTTTATCCACGTAATTCTCATTTTCGTTCAGCCATCTATGATTTATCTGGTGAGAAAATATTCTCTTTGCTTAAACATAAACCATTACATTTTGGAAAAGATATATATCGTGTTAAAGATAGCATACAGTTTTTAAAAATTTTAGATGACAACTACTATTTGGGGGCAAAATATCTTTTTATTGAAGTGAATGAAGACCTTACATGGAAAGATAATGCCATAAGAGAGATTATGCTTTATGGTGCATTGACTTTGGCAATACTTGCACTATTTGGTTTCTTTTTTGTGGGTATATTTCTGCGTCCTATGAGAGATTCTATTACCCTACTTGACAACTTTATAAAAGACACTACACATGAGTTAAATACACCTATTTCAGCTATTTTAGCCAATATAGAGATGATGGATAGAAAAGAGATGGGCATTAAAAATGAAAAAAAATTAGCACGCATAAACATCGCTGCTAAGACAGTTTCGCATCTCTATCAAGATTTGACCTATTTAACCCTCAATCATAAACGAAAATCGAATGATGAGTGGATTGATTTACGAAAACTTATTGGTGATAGGGTAGAATATTTTTCTATTTTGGCAGGTTCTAAAAAAATTACTTTTACTTTAGATTTAGAAGATGCCACACTTTTTATTGATGCAGTAAAAATTGCCAGAGTTGTTGATAACTTAATCTCAAATGCTATTAAATATAACAAACGAAATGGAAGTATTTCAATTATTCTTAGGGCAGGGTACCTAATGGTAGAAGACACAGGTATTGGGATTGATGCTCAAAAAGTAAATGATATTTTTGAACGATATACACGCTTTAATTCATCTGAAGGTGGTTTTGGTATAGGTTTAAATATCGTAAAAAGCATTATTAATGAGTATGAACTAAAAATAACTGTACGTTCTGTCTTAAATAAAGGAACGAGCATTAAAGTTGTTTTTTAATTTTTTTAATAGTATTTTAAGTCAAATAGACTATGATAAGCACAATTAACTATATAAGAAGGATAACAACATGAATGCAAGAAAAATAAGAAGTATCTGTCGCCCATTTAGAATAGTATTAGGCTCAGCTCTAATTGCCTATGGCGTATTTTCAGGTAATCAATGGTTCTATTTAGGAACTATTCCACTCATTGCAGGTTTACTTAATTTCTGCCCAATCTGTAAAATTACAGGTCAATGTGACATTATGGGAAAAGATTAACAGAATTATTCCTCAAGTAATAACAAGCAGTTTTTTATTGCTTGTTTATTTTTTAAATTTTCACTTTTAAGTAATCTTCCATTTTTAAAATTTCTTACTTTATGCTTCTAGGGTCAATAGGGAAGTTGTCCTATTTTCAATAGAATTAATATTATGTTAATCAAAAACAGGCGAAAAGCACAGAAACACCGTATTAGATATGTTTTTAGAAAAGTAACCTCGAAAGATTACTTAAAAGTGAAAATGATTTAGAATTATAAAAAGAGCTATTAAATCCGTTCGGTAGGTATTTCGTCCTTGAAAGCCATTGCTTCAGCTTCTTTCAGAATTTCCATAGCACCTTTTTGTTTCATACGTTCCGTCATAAGATGCCCTAATGTCTTCCAAGAGCTTAAAGGTTCTTCAATCTTCTCTTCAATGATTTTTGAGCCATCAGGATAGCCTATCATCGCTTTAAGTGTAATAGTGTCTTCAGAAATAGTAGCATTAACTGCCACAGGTGCTGAACACCCTACCCCAATATCTCCAATGAAGTCACGTTCTACTTGTGAGCATACAAAAGTATTTTCATCGTTCAAAACTTCTTGAACAATTTTTCGAATCTCTGTATCTTTCGATTTAATCTGAATTCCTAATGCTCCTTGACCCATCGGAGGAATCATTGTGTCAAGAGGTAATTTTTCAGTAAAAGGTATCTCTTTAAGTAGATTTAATCTATTAAGTCCAATGTACGCCAAAATAATTGCATCATATTGCCCTTCAGCTAATTTTCTAAGACGGGTATTTACATTTCCTCTTAAATCTTTAACTTTTAAATCTGGACGAACAGAAAGAAGTTGCATACGTCGTCGAAGAGAAGTTGTACCTACCACTGCACCTTTGGGCAAATCTTGAAATGATTGATAAGTATGTGAGAGAAAAACATCAGATTGGTCTTGACGTTTTGTAATGGCTGATAGCTCTAAGCCCTCTGGCATATAAGAAGGAACATCTTTAAGTGAATGTACTGCTATGTCTGCATTTCCTGCTAACATTTCATCTTCTAATTCTTTAGTAAAATGCCCTTTCCCACCAATAAGTGCAAGAGGTTTATCTAAAATTTTATCACCATTAGAGGTTATTTTATTTAATTCGACTTTGATACTTGGGTAAACAGCTTCTATTCTATCACGGACATGATATGCTTGCCAAAGAGCCAAATCACTGGCTCTGGTTGCGATGATTATTTTATTCAAAAAAACTCTTTATTTTATTTAAAATTCTATCAAAAAGACTCACGTTTGTCTCTTTGGTATTTAACGTTCATTTAGAAATTAACTCTTTGTATTTATTTCTAGTTGCGTCCCATTTACCATCAAGATATACAGTTGGTGTTCCTGCAACCATTGATTTTGTTGCCATATCTTTATCAAACACAAGTTCTTTGTTTACCTCTTCTGTATTAATCTCTTTTTCTGTAATTTTAAGATTGTACTTTTTATTAATCATTCCTAAGACTTTAGTGGCATTAACCTCTCTTGGATTAACTTCTAAAGAGTAAAAGTCCATTACTTTTGCTTTGTTTCCTCTGTTTTGCTCTACTACCATCGCTCTGGTAATAATATCGGATACAGGGTGAATTCTAAGCAATGGAAAATGGTAATAATAGAGTGCGAAAGTTTTAGGATTGGCTTTAACTGCTTTATAAATTTCAGGCACTTTTTTTCTACAGAATGGACATTGAGGGTCTGAAAATACAACTAATTTGTGTTTTGCATCTTTGTTTCCTGCCATTAAATGTTTGTCATTGTAAATATCTGCCTTTAATTCAGGTTTTAATATGCTTTTATAATCTTCACCTGTTTCAAGGTTAATAAGCGTTGGAACGGTGTAACCATCTTTTACAAAAAGTGTTTCAGGAACCGTTACCTTGTCAAAAACAGTAGGACTTTTCTTAACATTAGCATGAATATTTAAAAAGAAAACTTCCCAACCTTTTGGCTCGTCTAGCATTTTAGTTGAAATAATATCTACCTCTGTAACTTTAACTTGTTTATTTTGAATCATATAATTTTTTACATAATCTTTTACATCGCTTTCATCTGTTGAAGCTTGACTACTTAGTGTTGTTATGACTGCTAGGCTCAATAATTTCGACATCAATGACATCATCGTCTCCTTGTTTATCTGTATGTTTATTTAAATTATTTATATTCGTTTTAGATTTAAAACTTAGTATTGTACCACCTAATTGTAAATAAAAAGTATATAAAAGTGCAATTAATCCTAAAATATCAGAAAAAACCCCAGGAATAATCAAAAGTAAGGCTCCTAAAAAATAAGAAGTCGCCGAATCATGAAAAGATTTCATGTTTAACTTACCCTCTTTTAGGCTCTGCATATTTCCTTTAATCGTGGTATGTGCATTTTGGATTAATCCCATACCAATCATAAAGCTTGTGATTATCCAAATGACTGACCATAAAAAACCTATTTGTGAGCCAACTTCTAAAGAGAGGAAAAGCTCACAAATAAGAAAAAAAAGTACATAAATCATAAAGCCAATTTCTCCATAATCATAGCTTCAACATCATTAATGGCAACAATCTCTTTAGATAAATCAGCTCTGCTAATTAATTCTACATTGCCTTCTTCTATGTCATTTCCCACCACAATCGCATAATTCATTCCAATCAGTTCAAAATCTTTAACTTTAACCCCAAAGCCTGTCTTTTTATCTGCTCTGTCATCTAAGAGTACATCTATCCCTTTGGCTTGAAGTGTCTCATAGAGCTTAAGCCCTACTTCCATTTGTGCTTCATTTTTCGCTTTTGCCACAATAATATCTACATTAAAAGGAGCAGACTCTTTTGTCCAAATACAGCCTTTTTCATCATGGTTTTGCTCAATGATACCTGCGAGTAAACGGCTCACCCCAATGCCATACGTCCCCATAACAAAAGGTTCAAGCTTTTGGTTTTCATTGAGAAACTCTGCTTTCATGGGTGCCGAATAAGTTGTCCCTAACTGAAAGATATGCCCAGCTTCAATGCCTTTGGTTTCACGAAGTTCCCCACCACAAGCACATTTTTTACTGTTTTCATCAATTACTTCTATATTTGCACCAAAATCACATTGGTCACAAACCATAATGGTATCTTCTCCACTATCTGCCAAGACCATAAACTCTTTAGAACCAGCACCACCAATAGCACCTGAATCTGCTTCTACTACTTTAAATTCTAAACCTAAACGGGTAAAGATTTTTTTGTAAGTTTCTTCCATTAAGGCAAACTCACGTTCCATATCTTCAACACTTGCATGAAAACTGTAAGCATCTTTCATGAGAAATTCACGACCACGCATCAAACCAAAACGAGGACGTACTTCATCTCTAAATTTCCAGTTAATTTGATAAACATTTAAAGGAAGTTGCTTATAAGACTTCACGGTTTGACGAACCAAGTTTACCATCGCTTCTTCATTGGTAGGACTTAAGGTAAAATCATTTTCATGTCTATCTTTAAAACGTAAAAGCTCTTTTCCAAACTTATCAGCTCTTCCTGTCTCTTCCCAAAGTTTAAGCGATGTCACCATCGGTAGATGTACTTCATTGCACCCTGCTTTGTCCAATTCTTCTTTAACTACTTTACGCACTTTTTCTAAAGTGATTTTTCCCAATGGTAAAAAGTTATAAAGCCCAGAGCCACCTGTAAACTGAATAAAACCAGCTCTTAAGAGAAGTTTATGGGAGGCTAAAACAGCATCGTTTGGGGTCTCTTTTGTCGTCGGTATTAGCATTCTTGAAAATTTCATTTTTTCTTTTCCTTATTTTTGTTGTTTTGTTTACATTGACTTGCGTCTATATCTAGTTCAAAGATATTTACAACCGTATCGATTTTATGACTCTCATCCGTTTTAATCGAACTTTCACGTAGATTTTTTGTAGGCGTATGCAAAAATCTATTAAACATCTGTTCTGCCATTTTTCTCATGTTTTGTTCATATTCCTTAGGAACAAAACCTTTTTTTATCGCACGATTTAACTCTTTTTCAATCGCCTCTGTTACTTGTAATCGCATGGTACAAATAACAGGTTCAATAGAAAAAATTTTTAACCATTTATAGTATTCATCTTTATACTCAAGCACTATCTCTTTAGCTCTAATGGCTTGTTCTTGTTTTAAAGCATGATTCTCATTGGAAATATTTTTTAAGTCATCAATCCGAAACAACTTCAACTTTTCTAATCCCATATCACCAATGTCTTTTGGAATTGCCATGTCAAACCAAACTCGGTCTAAATTTGAATTTTCAATCATTCGTGGTTCAATAATGGGTTCACTTGAAGAGGTTGCTGAAAAAACTAATCGATAGCGATTGATATATTTTGTTAAATTCTCTACCGAGACTGCTTTAACATTTTCACCTAATTCCTCAGCTATTTTTTCTGTTTTCTCTAAATTTCTTCCCACTAAAAGAACATCACACCCCAAGCGTAAAAGATTTTTGGCAGCAATAAGCCCCATCTCTCCTGCTCCAATAACAACACCACACATGCCAATAATATTTTCACCATATATTTTTTGTGCTTGTGCGACAGCTACAGAGGCTATGGAGATTGGATTTTTGGAGATTTTTGTTACATTTCTTACTTCGGCGGCACACTTAAGTGCATAGGAGAGTACACTGCTTAATTTTTCTCCAGCTGTTTTATTTTCAAAAGAGAACCTAAAAGCATCTTTAACTTGTCCTGTTATTTGTGACTCACCAATGACTAAAGAGTCCAAAGAAGAGACTACTGAAAAAATATGCACAATGGCTTCTTCATCATCATAACGTCGTCCAGAAGATTTAAGTTTATAGAAATCTATGTTTGATTTTTTAGCTAATATTCCTAAAGTAGTATGGTAAGAAGAGAAGTTATCAGATGTAGCAACGACTATTTCTACTCTATTGCAAGTCGAAACAACATAGGCTTCATGTATAAATTTAAACTCAACCAATTCATTTAAAAACTCTCGTTTCTCTTGATTGTTTCCAAACGCCATACTCTCACGTAATGCTTGTTCACAATTATGATGGTTAAAAGATAAAACCTGATAATACATTAAAACTTTCTTTCAATCATAGCTTTTGCAATATTAGTTAAGTCATGCTCACCTAAAGATTCCATCAGTGCTACGGCTTCTTCTATTAGAAGTGTCGCCTCAGCATAAGACTTCTCTATCGTGTTATGTTTTTTCATAGCAGACTTAATCCAATTTGCTTCATCATCACTCAACTGTTTTTTATGCAAAGAACGTAAAAAGATTCTATCTTCTTCTTCTAAAACTTCATATAAATAAATATAAGGCAAGGTAACCTTTCCTTCTACAAAATCATGAAGTGCAGGTTTACCTAATGTTTTACTATCTTCTGTAATATCCAAAATATCATCAATCATCTGAAAAGCAATCCCAAGATTACGTCCATATTGACGATAGGCTTGACGATTTTTTCCTGCTAAAATAGCTCCTGCTTCGGCTGATGCTTCCATAAGCGAGGCTGTTTTTTGATAAAGCATCTTCAAATAAGCATCACGATTGCTATGAAAATGCTCTGAAAGTCTTACATCGGCTAACTCGCCTAAACTCAATGCCACAACAGCATTTGAGATTACTTTAGCCACTTCAGGTGAAATACTATTTAATTCAAAAAAAGCTTTCGAGTATAAAATATCTCCTAACATGATGGCTGTTTTATTACCTTTGTTAGCATTAACCGAGGTTTTACCACGTCTGGTATAGGCATCATCAATAACATCATCATGGAGTAAAGAAGCAGCATGTATCATCTCAACCGTTGCAGCTGTCTTCACAACCTTTAAAGCAGAACCTGCAATTTTTAAAATAAGTTTTGTTCGTAATCTTTTACCATGTGGTAAATTTCGATAAAGCCCAGAGACATAAGGGTCATTAAGCTCCCCTAAGTACTGTTCTATCTTTCTCTCAACGGCATCTATCACCATTCATCCTTAAAATATTTCTTTATTTATTATTGAAAAAGATTATACCTTATAGTCACTAAATTCTCTACATTATGGGATTTTTTGTAAATTTATTGGGTTTTTTTGTTCTATTCCGTACAAGTATTTATAATTTCTCTACAATTAAGCTATACTATCTAATGTGGTCAAGTACCAACATTAAACTTTTACGGAGAAAAACATGATTAAAACAAGCATAATCACAATCGCAACACTAGGATTACTTTCAGTAACAGCATCAGCAGTAGATACAAAAGCATGTGCAGGTTGCCACGGAGCAAACTTTGAGAAAAAAGCATTAAATAAATCTAAAATTGTTAAAGATTTAACAGCAGACGAAATTACTAAAGCACTTAAAGGCTACAAAGATGGTAGTTATGGTGGAGCTATGAAAAGTGTAATGAAAGGTCAAGTAGCTAAATTATCAGATGCTGACATTAAAGAGATTGCAGATAAATTTGGAAAAAAATAGTGTTTTCTTTTCCCATCTTTTGATGGGAGAACTAATTAATTTTCCAATAGCTTCTTAAAATCTTCCAAAGCAAATAACAATAAATTTTTATCTTTTAAATTTTTCAACTCATTAGAGAATCCATTCTTAGAAAAAAGTGCAAAAATATCTACTTTTAACCCTGAGGTCTTTGCCTTTTGTTGCAATTTAGTAAGCTCACTTTTACAAACTCTTCTGTTGGTATATTTGCACTCACCCAAAATTGTTCTAGCATCTTTATGTGTTGCCCAAATATCAAACTCTGAATGTTTATCCCAATAGTTTCCATTGATAACAAGCTGATTGTTAAAATGAACATTGAGTAACTCTTGTGAAAGTTGTTCAAAAACAAAAGAGTGTAGGCGTGAAAAATGTTGATTGAAATTCTCATAAAAACGTTTTGAATCCCCTCTATTTAAATCTTTATGGTACGGCTCGACAAAGCCAAACCAAAAACGATGAAAAGGTTTTTTAAAACGGATTTTAGGCTCTATTTTATAGCTACGTAATGCTCTTTCAAGTTTTTGATTAGGGTAGGCTTTAAGTGCTGGTTCACGTGAATCTTCTAACTCAACAATGCCCAATTCCACTAATTCATTAAGCAGACGTAAACCCAAGGCTTCCCCTACTCTTGCTTTTCTAAAAACATTAGACAATCGTCCATCACCTCTAGCAATAGAAACCAACAAAAACCGATAAGGCTCTTCTATTAGGTAAGAAGGTCTAATAAATTCATTTAAAACTTTATATTGTTCCACAAAATTAAAACGAATAATCGTATCTAAGTCATCAGAAGAATCTAGTTCCAATGTCTCTTCTACACCTCCAAAAACGGCAAACAGTTCAACTGCTTGTTCGAATTCTAAATATCCATAATGGTTAAAAAAGTTTTGAAATCTTGTTTTTATGTATATCCTTTTCTTTTCTGCTTATAATTATTGTAATACTTTTTATCTTTAATCTAATATAATATCAACAAAAAAGGACTCATTTGAGTGATATTGACTTGGTATTACACCATCTAAAAGATAACAATGTTTTTTTAACAGGTGGTGCTGGTGTAGGAAAAAGCTACACAACCACCGAAATTATTCGTTTATACCGTAGTCAAACAGATGAACAAGTCATCGCCCTTGGCTCTACTGGTGTAAGTGCTGTAAATATTGGGGGATTTACCATTCATAGCTTTTTCGTTTTTGGCATCTCCTCTAACTTTGAAGAACTTGACCAACATGACAAACGCTCACGCTCTAGGCTCTCTGAACTCAAAAAAATCCTTAAAGCTACTGACCTCATCATTATTGATGAAATTTCCATGGTCTCTTCCAATATGATGGAGATGATAAGCTACCGTTTAAGCTCCATGGGCTACCAAGGAAAACTCCTCTTTGTCGGTGACTTTTTTCAGCTTCCCCCTGTGCAAAAATTTGGACAACATAATGGCGACCTTTTTGGTGAAAAACTTTATGCCTTTGAATCAGATGCGTGGCGAAGTTTTTCCCCTGTGGTCATAGAACTTACCGAAATGAAACGAACAAGTGATGCCCAATTTACCCACATACTCCACAAAGTACGTGTGGGACAATGTGATGATGAAGTCATTAACTACATGTTAAATCTTTCAAACACCCAAATAAAAGAGCTTAACCCCACTTTTTTGTTTGGACGCAATGCTGAAGTTAATACTACCAATAAAGAGAAGCTAAATGCAGTTGATGCCGATGAGCATCTCCTCTTTGCTACCTTTGAAGAGCATCAAGGAAAAGTACATGAAAAACGCTTAGCCTCTTGGAAAAACATGCTTCCCATAGAAGAACAACTCCTACTTAAAGTGGGTGTACCTGTACTTTTTACCATTAATAAATGGGGAAAATATGCCAATGGAGAGCGAGGTATTGTTACTAAGATAGAAGAAGATTATATCATCGTTGAAAAAGAGGAGATTTTTGTGCGTGTAGAGCGTCATGATTTTGACCTACTAGAGATGAAGAGTGATGAAAAAGGAAAAGTAGAGTCCATCAAAGTAGCAACCCTTTCACAATTTCCTCTAAAACTAGCCTATGCTGTTACCATTCACAAAAGCCAAGGCATGAGCATTGACAATTTAGTCTGTAATGTCGATAACATTTTTGCCCCCAGCCAATTTTATGTGGCAATTTCACGAGCCATTAACCCTAAAAACTTACGCTTAGATTTTAGCAAAGGCAATTTAGCAGGGTATTTACAAGGCATGGTTAAAGTCGATGGGCGTGTGGTAGAGTACTACACAAAGCTTGGTGAACTTTATGTTACAAATGAAGAGTTACCCTTTTAATATTACAAACTCTCCAATATCTCTTCAACTTTAGCTAAAGGATTATCACTTCTATAAATAGGACGACCAATTACTGGGAAATCTACACCCTCCTCTTTAGCTACTTCCAATGTTGCTACGCGTTTTTGGTCACCTGCATCTTCTCCAAAAGGTCTAATACCAGGGCAAAGGGTAAAAAACTTAGCTGAAGTGGCATTTTTAATGGCTCTACTTTCAAAGCTTGAACAGACTACCCCATCTAAACCATTTTCATAAGCCATTTTAGCAAACTGTTCAGCTTTAGCATTAATACTCTTTTCATATATGAGGGTAAAATTCTCTTCATCAAAGGAAGTTAAAGCTGTAACGGCTAAAACTAAAGGTCTATTTTCATAACTACTCAATCGTTCCATAACTGTTCTCATAGCTACTTTTCCAGATGAGGCATGAATGTTAAACATATCAACACCCAGTTCGGCTATCTCTTGAGCAGCATCAGCCATTGTGTTAGGAATGTCATAGAGTTTTAAGTCTAAAAATATTTTAAACTCTGAATTGATTTTTTTAAGGGCTACTATGAACTCTTTTCCATCTCTTATGTAAGCTCTAAAGCCTACTTTCATCCAAATGTTATGTTCTTTTAATGACTCTGCTAAGGCTAAGTTCTCTTTTGCTGATGGTAGGTCTAATGCAACACATAATTCCATGTAATACTCTCTTTAAATAAAATGGCTATAATTCTACCAAAATTACAAAAAATAAGGATTAACATGTCAAAAAGATACGATGTAACTCAAGAAGTTATGGATACTTACAACTACGCAAAATTTAACACCTCAAAAGGAACTATTTGGATTAAGCTTTACACACAAGATGCACCAAACACAGTAGCAAACCTTGCACACCTTGCTGAAACAGGTTTTTACAATGGTTTAAAATTTCACCGAGTCATTGATGGATTTATGGCACAAGGTGGTTGTCCAAATACACGTGAAGGTGCTTTCGGTATGCCAGGAACAGGTGGACCAGATTGGTCAATTGATTGTGAAACAGACACTTCTCTTGAACCACACAGAAGAGGAACACTCTCAATGGCACACGCAGGACCAAATACAGGAGGAAGCCAATTTTTCATTACCTTTGTCCCAACACCTCATTTAGATGGTGTCCACACAGTATTTGGAGCAATTGAACTTGATGACAGTGAAAGCTTTGCTGTGCTTGATAGCATTAGACAAGATGATGATATTATCTCTGTAAAAGTTGTTGCTAGTAAATAAACTTTTATCTAAGCTCAATCTTTCTTAAGAATTGAGCTTAAATTAAAAATAAATATTAATTTATATTATTTTTTATGCTATAATATTCATATAGAATAAAGGATACTTAATTATGTTTTTAAAAAAACTTTTCCAACCTGCATTATATGTAATGTCCAAACTCTCCTTTAAGAGTAAAATCATTACTTCTATTACCCTACTTTTTATTTTATTATTACTCCCATCAAGAACACTTTTTACTGAATATATTCAAAAAAATAATCAATATGAACAACAGCTTATGGCACTGAACTATATTGAAATGATTAATGCTTTTATGAACACCATAGAAGTTCATCGTACTCTTTCATTAAAAATTTTAAAAAATCATCAAAACAATCAAGAGATAGTTGAAAATGAACAAAAATTTTATCATCAAAAAAGTACAATTATGAATTTTGATGTAAACAATCTAAATATATTAGGAACAGACCAAGACTTTGCTAAAGCCATTGCCTATTTTGAAATTGTCAAAGAGGAGAAGTTTGATAAAACAAGTTCAATGAAATCTATATTTGAAATCCATAGTCAAATAATTCAAAAACTTTTATCTACATTAGAAAACATCTCTAAGATTAGTAACTTCTCTTCAAGTAAAGACTTAAGAATTAACTATTTAGCCTCCATGCTAAAAGTCAAATTACCACTATTAAATAATTTTACAAGACAATTAAGTGACACTACATGTACCCTTATTAATAACACCAAAGAACGACAGAAACAAGAACTAATCCTCCATACTACAAGCTTAGAGTTAAAAAGTTTACAACAGATATTAAAAAACAATAAACTAATCTCTAGTTTTAACAACTACCATGCACTTGAAGAACAGATAACAGATGTTATTTACAAAATAGACCCATTATTATATCTTATAAAAAATAGCCTTGTAAATAATGAAGAAATATCTTTACATAAGAATTATTTTTTGACTAAAGTTAATGCTAGTATAGAATCACAAGAAGAGCTTTACAATATGTTTAGCCATACCTATAGAGATACCGTACATGAACTCATAGATAGCTCAAAAGAAAAACTTCGTACCTTACTGACACTATTTTTAATTATTGTACTGATTGCATTTTACATCTTTATTGCTTTTTATCAATCTATTACGCGAAACCTAAAAAAACTCCAAACGGCTTCAGAGATGATTGCAGAGGGAAAAACAACCATAAAACTGCAAGTAGATAAACACGATGAGATTGGCGATGCCCTTGTGGCTTTTAACACGATGAGTGAAAAACTTAACGAAAATATCTCTTTCTTAAATGGCTACAAAACAGCCATAGATAATTCAAGTATTGTCTCTAAAACAAATAAGAAAGGGATTATTACCTATGTCAATCAAATGTTTTGTGATGTTTCAGGCTATACAGAAGAAGAACTTATAGGACGTTCTCATAACATTATACGCCATGAGAGTGTCTCACCCAATGTTTTTAGAGAGATGTGGCATACCATAGAAAGTAAAAATATTTGGAAAGGTGTTGTTAAAAATAAACACAAAGATGGTTCTAGCTACATCGTTAATGCGACCATACTTCCTATTTTAGACTCTAAAGGCAATATTTTAGAATATGTAGCCGTAAGACATAATATTACTGAACTAGAACGGAGTAAAGAGGAGATAAAAAAACAACGCACTGACCTTTTAACAGGACTAGACAATAGAAATCAGCTTCTAGTCGATTTAAAAACTGCCATTAAACCTGTTGTCTTTTATCTAAATATAGATGATTTTTCAGGATTCAATGATTTTTATGGAGCAGATATTGGGGATTCGGTACTCATTCATTTTAGCAATACACTTAAACAACTACAACAAGTAGAAGAGTTTAAACTATATAAACTTCAAGCCGATAAATTTATTTTACTTTTTCAAGAGGATTATTTTCCCAATAAAACCATTCAAAATTTCTTTAGAGAACTATTTGAAAGAATTGAAAGAAATATCTCTACCATTCACCTAGAGAACCAAAATTGTATCAATCTCTCTATTACAGCTGGTGTTGCCAGTTATTATGCTAGTGATAACTATCAAAATCTCATTTTGTACGCTGACATTGCAAGAAAAGAGGCACAAAAAAACCAAAAGAAATTTTTACTTTTTGAACATAAAATGCGTAAAAGTGAAAACTATGCCCAAAATATCGAATGGATTAAAAAAATCAAAGAAGCCCTGGCTGAAGATAGAGTAGTAACCTATTATCAACCCATCATAGATAACAAAACAGGCAAACTGGCAAAATATGAAACCTTAGTTAGAATGTTAGATTATGAGGGAGAACCTGTTTCAACATTCATGTTTTTAAAAGTTGCACAAAAAGTAAAACTTTATCCTCAAGTAACTAAAATAGTTATTAACAAAGCATTAAAAACATTTGAAAACCTTGATGATATTGAGTTCTCAATAAACCTCACCATAGAAGATATTTTATCTCAAGAGATTACAACTTTTATTTATGAAAAATTAGAAAACTATTCAAATTCAAAAAATATTATTTTTGAGATTACAGAATCTGAAGAGGTAACTGACTATAAAGTGATTAATGAGTTTATAGAAAAAGTAAATAAATATGGAGTTAAAATAGCCATTGATGATTTTGGTTCAGGTTATGCAAACTTTGAGCATATTTTAAAGATTAATGCTGACTTTATTAAAATTGATGGAACACTTATTAAAAATATCACCCATGATAAAAATGCTGCCATTATTACCGAAGCAATTATTAATTTTTCTAAAAAGCTAGGTAAAAAGACCATCACAGAATATGTTCATAATGAAGAAGTCTATAAAACAGTAAAAAAGCTTGGAGCCGACTATTCACAAGGCTTTTACTTTGGTCAAGCCTCGCCAATAGTGACATAAATAAAAACTTTTAAAATACTTAATGTTTATTTTTATTTTTATATATATTAATTATTTTAAGTAAAAATATACTTTAACTATAAATAACACTTTAACTATAAATATTGATTATTTTTTTAATATTCATATAATATATGTCCATTATAAAGTAATTCTCATGCTATACTAGAACTATGAAAAAATTATTACTACTACTAATTATTATGTTTTTAAGTTTTCCTTTAATGGCAAATGAAGAGCATGCTGTACAAGCTTCACTAGATAAGGTTTATAGAAGTGAGAGAATTGGTGATTCCTACCATTTTTTACTTTTAACTAAAAAAGGTCAATACTTTTATCTATTGACAAATAAAACTGACAAGCTTAGCCCTAAAGAGTTAAAATCCTCAAATATTTTGGATCTTTTAAAAGGGAAACAATCTTGGGGTAAAGCATTTTATAAAACAGGAGCATTTACGCTCAATAATGGAAAGCTCTATACTAAACTCCTTTGGAATCCAATTAAAATATTGGATTCCAAAAAAATAAAATACCTAAATAAAACTTTTTACCTTCAATAGAGAGATAAACTCTTCTAAGTCTATTTTTAGCTACAATAATCCTTATATTAGTATTTTAGATAAGGATTATTATTAATGCATGGATTTTATCGAGTGGCTTCTGCTACAAACAAAACTCTTGTTGCAAACCCTCAAAAAAATGCTCTTGAAATTTTAAAGCTTTTAGAACAAGCCCACAAAGAAGATGTTAGCATCATCGTTTTTCCAGAACTCACCTTGACAGGATACACAGCTTCAGATTTATTTTTAAATCAAATGCTTCTTCAAGCCCAAGAAAATAGTTTAAAAGAAATATTACTTAAAAGTGAAAATATAAATACTGTTGCCATTATTGGCTTTGCTTTACTTCAACATAGTCGCCTTTATAATACAGCACTCATTATTCAAAGGGGGAAAATCTTAGGTATTGTTCCTAAATCTTACTTGCCCAACAAAAAAGAGTTTTATGAGAAACGTCAATTTACTTCAGGCATAAGTATTCAAAATCAAAATATCACACTTTTAAATCAAGAAGTTCCTTTTGGTACAAACTTACTCTTTCACGGTCAAAATGAGATATTATTTGGGGTAGAGATTTGCGAAGACCTTTGGGCAATGACCCCACCTTCCAATCAAATGGCAAGTAATGGGGCAAACCTCATCTTTAATCTAAGTGCAAGTAATGAACTCATTGGAAAATCTCACTACCGTGAAGAGTTGGTACGCACCCAAAGTGCTAGAACTATGTCTGCCTATATTTATGCCTCTTCAGGGGTAGGTGAATCAACAACTGACACCGTCTATGGGGGTCATGCCATCATTGCTGAATATGGCTCAACCCTTAAACAAAATGAACGCTTTAAACTAGAGAGTCATTTTATTACAGCTGACATAGATGTACAAAAACTCAACTATTTACGATTAACTGAAACAAGCTATGGTGATAGCCCCACCACCTCTTTTAAAACCATTTCCTTAGGTACAACACCTAAGATTGAAAAACTTCAACGTTTTGTGAATCCTAAGCCTTTTGTTCCCTCTGCTTTTGAGCAAAAAAACCAACGTTGCCAAGAGATAGTAAATATTCAAGCCCATGCCCTCATTAAACGCATGGAACATGCCAACATTAAAAAGGCTGTTATTGGTATCTCTGGAGGATTAGATTCTACTTTAGCCTTGCTCTCTACGCATAAAGCTTTTGAAATAATGAATTGGAATGTTCAGAACATCATCGCCATTACCATGCCAGGCTTTGGAACAACGAGTCGAACCAAAAACAATGCCATAGAGCTTTGTGAAGCATTAAAGGTAACGCTTAGAACCATTGACATCACCAAGTTAGCCCTAACAGAGTTTGAAGCCATAGGGCATGAAGTAAGTGACCACTCTGTTACCTATGAGAATGTTCAAGCACGTGCAAGAACCTCCATACTTATGAACACAGCCAATCGTGAGGGTGGCTTAGTCATTGGTACAGGCGATTTAAGTGAAATTGCTCTTGGTTGGTCCACTTACAATGGCGACCACATGAGCATGTATGCACTCAACGCAGGTATTCCTAAAACCCTCATCAAATATGTTATTGAGTGGTTTAAAGTCAATAAAAACATCACGCATATTATAGAGGATATTTTAGCTACTCCCATTAGCCCAGAACTCCTACCAGCTAAAGAAGACGAAATAGTCCAAGAGACCGAAAGCATCATTGGGGCGTATGAGCTACATGATTTCTTTTTATATCATTTCATTAAATATGGTGCAAGGCCTCAAAAAATTCTTTTTTTAGCCAATCAAGCTTTTGAAGAGTATGAAGAAGAGGAGATTAAAAAATGGCTCAAAACCTTTATTTGGCGTTTCTTTACCCAGCAGTTTAAACGCTCTTGTATGCCAGATGCACCTAAAGTAGGAAGCATCTCCCTTAGTCCAAGGGCTGACTGGAAGATGCCAAGTGATGCCGATGTTAAGATTTGGTTAGAAGCACTTTAAGTTCTTCTAACTGTCTCTGTGTTGCGTTAATTTTCCACGCTACCTTAGCACCTAAAAACTCACGCTCTACTTGAAAAATTTCTAATTTATTTAACAGATACTCTCTCTTTTGCACATCGGAATAGCTAGAGTCAAATTCATACTCAAACTCTTTTTCATATTTGTTAATATTAGCCACAAGCAATGCCTCTTTAACAGCTGAAGCATACGCTCTTGCCATGCCCCCAATGCCAAGCTTTGTACCTCCAAAATAACGTACTGTCACCACAGCGACATTAACCAATTCTTGCCCTCTAAGTACATTTAAAGAAGGAACACCTGCTGCTCCTTTAGGCTCTTCATCATCTGAAGAGTTTTCAACTATTTGGTCAAATTCATTAATGTAACGTAAGGCATACACCACATGTCTTGCTTTTGGGTGTTCAGCTTTGAGCTTATCTTGTAAACCTTTATACTCTGTAATTGGCACTAAATGAGCAATAAATTTGGACTTTTTAACCTCATAGTGTCCTACACAAGCCTTCTCTATGGTCTGCATTAGAGTGCTTTTACCTTAGCAACAATAAAATCAATAAACGCATCATCATCATTAAAACATTTTGCGACACGGTAGTCATCATATTTTATCTTATCGGCTATCTCACGATGCTCTACTTCAAGTTCATAAAGGGTTTCAGAGTTATCAACCGTAAAAGCCAAAGGATAGATAAGTACTTTACGATGATAGGGTTTACGCAACACATCTACCAAATTTGGCTCTAACCAAGCAGAATTTCCTACTTTAGATTGATAAACCAACTTAATATTATTAAACTTAATTCCACGCTCATGAAAATAGATACGCAAGGCTGAAACATTCCCCTCTATCTGTGTCTGATAGGGGTCACCAGAGGCAATAATGCTTGTGGGTAAACCGTGGGCAGAGAGTAAGAGGTCATACTCTTGGGTATTTTTATCTTCAAAGGCTTCTAAAATTTTATTAGCACACAGTTCAATGTATGCATAATCATCATAATAAGGCTCAATTAGTGTGATTTTAGGGGCATAGCCTAAAGCTTCACATCGTGCTTCTATGTCTTCAAGAGAAGAGAGTGTAGTTGTCGTTGAGTATTGAGGATACATAGGAAACAAAATAAGCTCTTGCACCCCATCTTCTTGAAACTTCTTCAATGCGTCAGAGGCAAAAGGAGGAACATAACGCATCGCAGGAGCAATCGCTAGGTCAAGTTTTACTTTGAGCTTCTCTATAAGCTTATAAGTTAATTCAGGAAGAGGTGACTTTCCCCCTAAATTCTTAATAAAATTCTCTTTTACCTCATCAATACGATTAAAAATAATAATCTCTCGTACCAAGGCACGTGTATATCTGTCCATGGTTAAAATGTTCTTATCTGAAAACATATTACGAAGAAACATCTCAACTTCATCAATGTTGTTTGGTCCACCCATATTAAGGAGAAGTAGTGCTTTTTTATTCATCTAAGTATTTTAGCAGTTTTAATTTATGTTATACTTGTTTACATAAAAATAAATATAAGGATTTTATCTATGAAAAAAACCATTGTAATACTTTTGGCAACATCAACCATTTACGCAGGAGGTGCGTTCTCAATAGGAAGCAAAAATATTCGTGTTATCGCAAGTACAGATACCAGCTTTGGAAATACCTATACTGTTTTAGGGCTTAATGCCAACTACTTCGTCATCGACAATCTATCCGTAGGAGCAAGTTATCAAACCTACCTAGGAGGAACACCTAGCATCAATCAAATTACCCTACCTGTAACCTATCATCTTGGATTAGAGGGCATGCCTATTGTACCTTACATGGGAGCATTTTATAGTAAAACATTTATAGGAGGAGATTATGAAGATTACGATATTTACGGTGGACGCATCGGTGCGAGTATGAGAACATCTAGTAACTCCTATGTCTCTTTTGGTTGGGTTCAAGAGATTGGTAGTTCTTCAGACAATATTAGCAAACGTGGATACCCAGAAATGTCTGCTGGAATTTCCTTTTAATCAAACTTCTCTTAAAAAAATCCTTTACCAAGGATTTTTTTCGCTGCTTAGCCACATTTACCAGGTGCACATTTCATTCCACCACATTTTCCACTCTTGGGTGTTTCTCTCATATTGTCTAGCATCTCTTGCATCTCATTTGGGTGAGCCACAAAATTGTAACCTTTATACATAGTAAACAGACCATACAACACAACCAAAAGAGAAGCCAATTTTATCATGCTTCCACGTAGGCTTCCTTGCTGTAAGAATTTAGTTACAAATCCCAAAAAGAAAAGAGCAGGAATGGTCGCCAATCCAAAACTTGCCATCACAATAGCACCCCATAATGGTGAAGCTGTACTGGCAGCCATAATAGCAAACGAATAGACCAAACCACAAGGAATGATGCCATTAAGTATGCCCAAAAGATAAAAAGAACCCAAAGACCTAGAAGACAAAAGAGCCTTAAAGCGTTTTTGATACCAAGTATATTTGGACAAGGAAAACTCTAACTTTGTTAAAAAGTCTAATTTTCCAAGCAGGGACAAACCAGCTAATAACATAAGTAAGCCTGTTAAAAGAAACAAAAACCCTTTGGTTGTAGGCGTAAAAGCAATGGCTTGCCCCAATAAACCAAAAACAGCCCCTATGAGTGCATAAGTTGTTACACGTCCAAAATTGTACGCTAAATGAGAAATAGTTTGTTGGGCTTTGGTGCTTTTATCATCAATTTTAGAAGAGCTATAAGCCACCACAATCCCCCCACACATACCAAGGCAGTGTCCAAAACTTCCTAGAAATGCTGTGGTGACGATTAAAATCAAATCTATATTTTCCATAAAATCCCTTTTTTCTCTTTATAAATCGTATCTACTTTTTTACAAAATGCTGATAATCTTTAATGGTACGCCAATCGCCACCCCAACTCCAGCCGTATTTTTTAAAAATTTTAGTCGCTTTGTCACGCTTAAGCAAAACGGCTTTGTCGGCATTGGTGTTTTTTCGGTGTCGGCGTTTTTTATATTTGAGTGATGCTTTATGCGAAATATGACCTGTGCGTGAGACATAAGGGTTTTCAAGAGGGTTAATGTCTATGGCTCTACCGTAAGCGTGTTTTGACCACTTTTTCTTGTTTCCTGTAACAGGTCGGCAGTTAAAGGCTGAAGTGTTATCAGCATCTATGGATTCCCAGTCATCGGCATTGAAGTCAGAAACCAAACGCATTTGTCTTATGGGGTAGCCAATCTCGTAGAGTTCGGAAAAGATGCTTACCACATCATCAGCTACCTCTTTGTGAACGATTATTTCACCCGATTGTGTTTCACCATTAAAGTCTAAATAGTTCATTTGAACATAACGTAAGTCTAACAAAGGTACGGGGCAACTCTCTCGCCATGAGTCGGCTTGAAGCATTCGCTCTTTTACTTCTGATGTTATGGGTGAAATATTGTAGTTAAATTGAGAAAAAAGAGCTGTGCTTAGTAAAATTGGTAAAAGTAATATTGTTTTTTTCATCTCTTATTGTAACACAGAAAAGTTAAACATATATGGAGTTTAATTTCTTCTCTATGCTATTCAGTTAGTTAGGCTTCATGTTCTACAATAAACTCTTCATAAGTACCCTCAAAGTCAATGATGCTTCCATCTTTATTGATTTTAATAATACGATTGGCAAATGCATCAATGAGTTCTCTATCGTGAGAGACACAAATGACCCCACCTTTGTAGTTGTGTAGTGCTTCACCCAGTGCAACAATGGCTTCTAAGTCTAAATGGTTGTTTGGTTCGTCCATTACAAGATAATTGGCATCGTCCATCATCATTTTACTAAGCATTACACGGTGTTTCTCTCCACCAGAACAAGCACCTACCTCTTTGCTTTGCTCCTCACCAGAGAAGAGCATACGCCCTAGACATTGGCGAATTTCATCAATATGCCATTTTGGGTCATGCCCTTGAATCCAGTCGTAAAGTGTCTCTGTTCCTACCACATAATCGGTAGAGTTTTGAGGAAAGTACGAAGTAGTCACCGTTTGTCCCCAGTTAAATGACCCTGCATCAGCTTTTAGTTTGTCCATAATAATCTCTAAAAGCGTGGTCTTTCCTACACCATTTCCCCCAATAATGGCAATCTTTTCAGGCGCATTGACTTTAAATGAGATGTCGGTAAAAACTTGTAAATCATCATAAGCTTTAGCCAAATTATTAACCTCTAAAATCTCATTTCCTAAATCTCTGTGAGGTTTAAACATAATAGAGGGGTCACGACGTGAAGAGAGTTTAATCTCTTCAATGTCAAGTTTATCTAACTGCTTTTGACGAGAAGTGGCTTGTTTGGCTTTAGAGGCATTGGCAGAGAAACGCGCAATAAACTTTTCAAGCTCCTCTTTCTCTTTAGAAGCTTTGGCGTGGTCTGTCTCGGCTTGTTTGGCAATGAGATTAGCAGCGATGTACCAATCATCATAAGTACCTGTAAACTCTCTAATATTTTGAAAGTCAAGATCTAAAATATGCGTTACTACATTGTTAATGAAGTGTCTATCGTGAGAGATAACAATCATCACACCCTCATGACGCTTAAGCTCACGCTCTAACCAAGAGATAGTTTCAATGTCCAAGGAGTTGGTAGGCTCATCAAGTAGTAAAATATCTGGTTGTAAGAAAAGCACTTGTGCTAATAAGACCTTAACTTTGTCACCCCCTGTTAAAGAGGACATCAAGTCATCATGCGTTGCCACATCAAACCCTAAGGCTTCAAGAAGTTTTTCAATCTTAACATCTGATTCATACATCGGGTCTTCATCGGCACAAATCATCTCTAACTCACCAAGGCGTTCATTGACTTTTTCATCTTCAAAGTCACCTTCCATATAGAGTTTCTCTTTCTCTTTTTGTGCCTCATAGAGTTTTTTGTTTCCGTATAGAACCGTGTCTTTAAGACTAAATTCTTCAAAAGCATAGTGGTCTTGACCCAAAACACCCAACTTAAGACCAGGTTGAATTTGAACTGACCCATCTGTTGGTTCTATTTGCCCTGCTAAAATCTTTAAAAAAGTAGATTTACCTGCCCCATTTGCCCCAATAAGACCATAGCGTTTTCCCCCATCAAGGGTGATGCTTATTTTATCAAAAAGAACTCTTTTACCGTAACGTTGAACGATGTTTACTGTGCTTAACATTTTATAATTTACCTACTTATGTGAAATAATTTCGGCATTTTATCATAATGTCTTAAAAACTCTATTGCTTACTTAAGCTTTTGGTCGATAAACCCTAACATTTTGACGATTTTCAGCATCACATAAATATTGGGCATGAAGCTGACTCATCACCCCTTTTTCACAATAGAGCAAATACTCTTTATCTTGTGGTAGTTTTTTAAATTCAGTTTTGAGTTTATAAAATGGAATGTTTAAAGACGCAAAAGGGGTGCTACTCTCCTCTTCTCCTCGAATATCTATCACCACATACTCTCCACTCTCTAAGTCGCTAATAACCTCTATTGGTGCATCTTGGCTTACATCATCTATCACCTCATCAACATAAATGCTTTTAGCGTCACTTACAGCTTGGTCTAACACCTCATAGTTAAAACGTTGTGCCTCTTTTGCCATGCGTTTGTATGAACCATGCGTAATAGGATTTTTAGAAATCACCCCACAGTACTCTGGCATATTTTCAGCAAAACGGCGTGTGCCTATCTTTGTGGCAATGTCAATAATCTCTGGCTTGTTCATCGTAGCCAATGGGCGAATAACCAGCATAGCAGTCGCCTCATCAATAAGGGCTAAGTTTCGTAAAGTTTGGCTAGAGACTTGGGCAATAGACTCACCTGTGACCAAAGCATCTATGTTCATCTCTTTAGCAATCTTCTCTGAAGCCATAAGCATCAGGCGTTTAAGCGTAACACCCATGTAAGTCTCTGGAGTGGAGCGAAAAATCTCCGTTAAGACATCATCAAATGGCACAGAAATAATCTTAACCCTATGGGAAGCCCCAAACTTATTCCACAAATAAAAAGAGACCTGCTTCACCCCTATCTCATGGGCAATTCCTCCAAGGTTAAAGAAGATAAAATGCGTTTTAAGCCCACGTTTCATCGTCAAATAAGAAGCCACCGTTGAGTCAAATCCACCCGACATAAGCGACAAAATATCCCCTTGTGTCCCAATAGGATAACCCCCCAAAGCCAAATGTTTGTCGGTAATGATGTTAAGCTGATTGTTAATAAGCTCTAAGCGTACCATCACCTCATAATGCTCTAAATCAACCCCTTTAGCCTTAGAGTGTGCCAACAAATAGCCCCCAACCGTTCGCTCAATCTCTGAAGAGTTAAAAGGGTGTTTCCCTGAACGCTTAGTACGTACCACAAAAGTTTTCCCCTCTAACTCATCAGCAACTATCTCACCTACTTTTACTTTTATCTCTTCTAAAGTATTAATGTTATCAAACTGTAAAGCTTCAAGTATCTGCTCAATGCCTGGGGTGTTTAAAAGCGTGGCTCTTACTTTATCTACGACTTCAATGGGTGTTACAAGCTCTATTTTGTCCGAAAACTTTTTAACGTTTATCTCTTTGTCTATATCGCCTAAAAGTTTAAGTAGATTGTTATAGAGTTGCCCCACCATCTGCTTTTTAGCCGATGAGCCTTTAACCATAATTTCAGGGAAAAATTTTAAAATGAATTTTTGAGTTTGAATAGTAGTTTGCACCATCTAATGCCTTAATAAAAATATTATTGGCATTATATCAAATAATAGAAAGGGTTTGGTAGTGATTTCATAGTAGTTAAAGCATACTCTTCTTTCATATTGTCATCTCCTTAGGATTTTGCTTTAAATAGTGTAAAATCTTATCTTCTGTGTTTACCAAACTTTCTACCGAACCTTTTATACTCTCTAAAATCACTTCAAGCATAAACTCTATAAAGGGGGTACTCTCACCCATAAGTTGTGGCACAAGATTTGGAGGTGGTGCTACATGGGTTACTCCCTCTTTTCCACCAACTCCTACATTAGTGCTTCTATACACTCCTGCATTTTGTAGAACTCAGGTTATGGGGTTA
>Ga0256840_1000456_pt1 | contig 42035 bp, 31 predicted proteins | sample 355202metaG_FD_185969 | JGI IMG/M metagenome (GOLD analysis project Ga0256840, IMG submission 185969) | Hydrothermal vent microbial communities from Mid Atlantic Ridge, Atlantic Ocean - 355-202 | ecosystem: Environmental > Aquatic > Marine > Hydrothermal vents | place: Atlantic Ocean: Mid...
CTATTCTTACGATTATACTTTAACCAAACTACAAGAGTTTAATAGTGGATCTCATGAGATATTTTTACAATACGATGTAAATTTATCACGTAAGAACTTGAAATCACCACGATTCTTTTAATTAAAAATAAAATTGACATTTAATTTTAAAATGCATAAAAAAATATTATAACATGAAAAATAATTTATTATTTATAGTGATACTTTTAATATCTTCGTTTGTATTTTCACAAACAACGGCTGGAGATTATAAGGTTCAAAATTTAGATTCAAATTCAAAGAACTCTGATTTCGGAACAGCTTTTTTTGGAGAAAATAAGATTATTTTTTCATCAGCCAGAAAAAAAGGCATCTTAAAAGCGAAATGGAAAATAAATAAACAACCGTTTTTAGATTTATATGAAGGAGTGATAAATACAGATGGAACAGTTAGTGATGTAAAACAATTTTCAAATAAACTAAATACAAAGTTTCATGAAGCATCTGTATCGTTTATGCCAGATCAAAAGACTGTTTTTTTTACTAGAGATAATTATTACAATAGTAAGTTAGGTAAAAATGATAAAGGAGTTACTAACTTGGCAATATATAAAGCGACAGTTGCTCCAGACGGCAGTTGGACAGACGTAAAGTCATTACCTTTTAATAATGTACGTTATTCGGTAGGATCGCCATCAGTTAGTAAAGACGGAACAAAATTATATTTTGCGTCAGATATGCCAGGTTCTTTAGGATTAACAGATATATATGTTGTCACTATTTTAGACAATGATACGTACGGTATACCTCAAAATTTAGGAAAAAAAGTAAATACAAGTGGTCATGAAAATTTTCCATTTATAGATAAAGAAAATGTATTGTATTTTTCTTCAGATTCTCAAAAATCAGGAATGGGAGGTTTGGATGTCTATGCCGTTCAAATTTATGAAAAATCAATTTCTGATGCATTACATTTAGGAGCACCAATTAATAGTGTAGCAGATGATTTTGCATATATATTAAAGAACGATATACATGAAGGTTATTTTTCATCAAACAGAGAAGGAGGAAAAGGAGACGATGATATCTATCATTTTAAAGCATCACCTCCATTAAAAATAGAGTGTAATCAAGCACTTACAGGTACTGTTAAAGACAAAAAAACAGGAAAAATATTGGCAGGAGCTGTAGTGGTGTTATTTGACGAGAAAGATAACGAAGTCGATACAAATACTACAGGAGAAGATGGCTCTTTTAAATTTACAGTAGATTGTAAGAAAGGATATAAAATAGTCGGAGCTAAAGAAGCCTACGAAAAAGATGAAAAAACATTTACAACAGAAAATGATCCTGAAGCAAAATTAAATTTTGATTTAGTATTAAATCCAATTCCAGTTAAAGAACCAGAAGTAGTTGTTACAAAAGAGAAAGTGATTGTAAATATAAATCCAATTTATTTTGATTTTAATCAATCAAATATACGACCAGATGCAGCTGTAGAATTAGATAAAGTTGTCGCAATCATGCAAAAGTATCCAGATTTAATAATTGAAGGAGGTTCGCATACCGATAGTAGAGGAAAGTCTTCCTATAATTTGAGTTTATCAAGTAAAAGAGCAAACTCTACGATACAGTATATTATTTCAAAAGGTGTCGATTCTAAACGAATTACAGCAAGAGGTTATGGAGAAACACAAATAATCAATCAATGTATAGATGGAGCAGTATGTACCGAAGAGGAACATCAACAAAATCGTAGAACCGAATTTGTAATTCAAAACCCAGATGTGTTAGGTTATTATTAAAGAAATAAAAATTAAATTTTGAAGAGGGAAATATTACAACTAATTTTTTTGTTACTATTTACAGCAGTAAATGTTGCACAAGAAACTACAGCTGGAGAATACACGATTGATATATTAGAATCAAATTCAGAAAAATCAGATTTTGGAACAACTTTTTATGGAGAGAATAAAATAATATTTTCATCATCAAGAGGTTTGTCAAGAAGAAAATGGGATGGAAATGGGCAATCTTTTTTAGATTTATATGAAGGAGAGATACAAGAAGATGGGAGTGTAATAAATGTACAGAAATTTTCTTCAAAACTAAATACCAAATACCATGAATCTACCGTGTCCTTTACACCAGATCAAAAGACTGTTTATTTCACTCGAAATAATTATTACAAAAATAAATTAGAAAAAGACGAAGACGGAGTAATTAATTTAGCAATATATAAGGCAAAAGTAGATGAAAAAGGAAATTGGAGTGATTTAGAATCCCTACCATTTAATAGTAAAAACTATTCAACAGGACATCCAACAGTAAGTAAAGATGGTAAAAGATTGTTTTTTTCTTCCGACATGCCAGGAACTTACGGATATTCCGATATTTATGTAGTCGATATACTAGAGAATGGTAAATTTAGTAAACCAAAAAACTTAGGAAGAAGAATTAATACTTCTGGAAGAGAGTCTTTTTTATATATAGACGAAAATAATATTTTATATTTTTCGTCAGATAGTCATAAAAATGGGTTTGGAAACTTAGATATTTATGCAACTAAAATATATACAAGATCTGTATCTAAAGCAGTACACCTAGGAGCTCCTATAAATACAGAATACGATGATTTTGCTCTTATTCTTAACAATAAAACAAATGAAGGGTATTTTTCTTCTAACAGAGAAGAAGGAGGTGTTGGTTTTGATGATATTTATCATTTTAAAGCAATGCCACCATTACATATAGAATGTAAACAAAAAGTTACAGGAATTGTGCAAAGCAAAAAAACGGGTAAATCCATATCAAAAGCTTTGGTAGTATTTTTAGATAAAAATAAAAAAGAACTAGGAAGAATGAGTTCTAAGAGAAATGGTTCGTTTAGTTTTGATGCAAAATGTGGTGTAACGTATACCATTAAAAGCAGTAAAGATAAGTATGAAGCAGATAGTAAAGAATTTACAACAGAAGATGATCCAAGCGCAAAAACAAAATTAAAACTCAATTTAATTCCAGAAGAGAAAATTGTTGTTGTTTCCGAACCAGAACCAGTTGTAGTAGTAGAGCCAGAAATAGTAAAACCAAATTTTGATGAAATAAAAGTGGTACGAAATAAAGTTATTGTAAATATATCTCCAATTTATTTTTCTTTAAATGAAGCAGATATTCGAAAAGATGCGGCTGTAGAATTAAATAAAGTAGTTGCAATAATGAAAAAATATCCAGCATTAAAAATTGAAGGAGGATCGCATACAGATTCACGTGGAGGAGATTCGTATAATATAAAGTTATCTACAAAAAGAGCAAATTCTACCGTAGCTTATATTATTAATCATGGTATAGATTCTAGTAGAATTACAGCAAAGGGATACGGCGAAACACAACCAACCAATAAATGTACAAATGGAGTTAGATGTAGCAAGATAGAACACCAACAAAATAGAAGGACAGAATTCGTAATTCTTAATCCAGAAGTATTAGGCTATACTAAAGAATAACTATCTAAAATAAATTTCCTTGTCTATTCTCTCTAATTCTACCAAGGTGCTTGTAAGCAAGTTCAGTTACTTCTCGACCTCTAGGAGTTCGCATAATAAAACCTTGTTGAATTAGAAATGGTTCATAAACTTCTTCAATAGTTTCTGCATTTTCACTAACCGCAGTTGCAAGTGTATTTAAACCGACAGGACCACCTTTAAATTTATCGATAATAGTTAGTAAAATTTTATTGTCCATTTCATCCAAACCATGAGCATCTACTTGCAAGGCTTCTAAAGCAATTTTTGCAATGCGAATATCTATGTTGCCATTATTTTTTATTTGTGCAAAATCACGTACTCTTCGTAATAAAGCATTGGCAATTCTTGGTGTTCCACGACTTCTACCAGCAATTTCAATAGCAGCTTCCATACGAATAGGGACTTTTAAAATACTAGCACTACGTTGTACGATAGTCGTTAGTATTTCTGTATTGTAATATTGTAATCTGCTACTAATTCCAAAACGAGCACGCATTGGAGCAGTCAGTAATCCAGAACGAGTAGTAGCACCAATTAAAGTAAAAGGTTCTAAATTGATTTGTACCGTTCTAGCATTAGGACCAGATTCAATCATGATATCAATCTTATAATCTTCCATTGCAGAATATAAATATTCTTCAACAATTGGACTCAAACGATGAATTTCATCAATAAATAATACATCTCGTTCTCCTAAATTCGTAAGTAAACCAGCCAAATCTCCTGGCTTATCTAATACAGGTCCAGAAGTAACTTTAATGTTTGCTTGTAATTCGTTTGCTAAAATGTGTGCCAAAGTAGTTTTTCCAAGTCCAGGAGGACCATGAAATAAAGTATGATCTAAAGCCTCTTCACGTTGATTTGCAGCTTCAACAAATATTTTTAAATTATCTAAAATCTGATCTTGACCAGTAAAATCACTAAATTCTAACGGTCTTAATTTTTTTTCATAATCTAAATCATTACCATCCAAATTATCATTAGAAGCATCTAAATATTCATTCATAATGCAAATATAATTGAAATAATCATACAACTAACCAACCAAAGAAAATTATAGTTTTCGATTAAAAAATTGATTATTATGGATAAATAATTTAGGGCAAACAAAAATAGAAGAAAAAAACATCACGCTCTAATCTTAAATTCAATAACAATAGCATCACCAAAATTTAAGATAATTTCTTGTAAGGCTCTATCAGCTTCAAGTCTAGTCTTATAGTTGCCAACACGAACTTTCCATTCTGGAGATTCATAATCTACATAAGTAGCAGTGTTTGGAAATAAAGAAGCAAATTTATTTCGAACGCTACTAACACCATTTTCGCTACCATAAAATAATTGAATCCGATAACCATCTACGGTACGATTCTCTTTATTGTAATCTATTTTTTTAGTAATTAATGTGTTAATCTCAGAAGAAGCATCTATATGAATCGTTCCAGTTTGAGTTTGTGAAAACCCAGAAAATAAACTAAATAAAAAAAATAAAAAAATATAAATTTGTTGTTTCATGATTATGACTTAATTTTAATTATGCAAAGGTAAATTATTGTTTTTTAATAACTAACAAAAAAAGTTATTTAGAATGATTATAAATTATTATTTAACTTTATTTTAAGATTTAATTTTTAGCAGATAAGTAGTACTTTTGCGAAATCGAATTTGCCAAAAATACAGTTTTTGGTCAATTTAATATTGAAAATATTGTGCCAAAAGCATTCGAAATTTATAAAATATGAAAATTGTGAATCAACACAGTCCAATCCAACAACTAACAAAGCTAGTATTTGCTTTTTTATTTATTTTTTCAGTAAGCGTATCTGCCCAAGAAGGAGATGCAACGAATGGTAAAAAAATATTTAAAGCCAATTGTGCAGCATGTCATAAACTAGATAAAAAATTAATAGGACCGCCACTTAAAGGAATCTCAGAAAAACGAGAAAGAAAGTGGCTATATGCATGGATTAAAGATAATAATGCATTGCGTAAAAGCGGAGATGCGTTAGCAAAACAGGTGTTTGAAGAAAATAATAAGATGCCAATGACTCCATTCCCACAATTGTCTAATAAAGACATGGATGATATTTTGGCGTATACCGATGATAAGTCTGTAAAAAAAGTAACAACGCCAAAAGTCTCTACAAAAGTAGATCCAAAAGTAAAACAAGGTAAAAAATTGTTCAAAGCAAATTGTGCGGCATGTCATAAATTAAAAGGAAAATTAGTAGGTCCAGAATTAGGAGGAATTACAGATAAACGTGAAAAAAAATGGTTGCATGCATGGATTAAAGATAACAATGCACTTCGTAAAAGTGGCGATGCATTAGCAAAGCAAGTTTTTGAAGAAAATAATAAGATGCCAATGACTCCATTTCCACAATTATCAGAAGAGGAGATTGATGCATTATTAGCATATTTCAAAGTTGGCGATGTAAAGAAAGTGGTAGCAAAAGGAGGAGAACAAGAAACGGAAGTAAAAGAGAAAAATTCTGGTGCTTGGATGAATTGGATTGTAGTACTACTTGTATTAGGATTATTAGTATGGATGTTCTTAAGTAAAGTAACGTTTTTAAAAATAATAGCAACAATATTTTTATTACTAGTAGGAGCATACTTTACATTTGATTGGTTAATGGGAATAGGAGTAGATCAAGGTTATCAGCCAATTCAGCCAATTATGTTTTCACATAAAATACATGCAGGAGATAATAAGATAGATTGTCAATATTGTCACTCGTCTGCAAAACACAGTAAAACATCAGGAGTACCAACCGCAAATGTATGTATGAATTGTCATAAGAGTATATCCGAAGTAGCAGACGATACTAAAGTCGGATCTGTCGGAAAAGAACAATTAGATAAAGAAATTCAGAAAATTTATAATGCAGTAGGATGGGATTCTGAAAATATGAAATACAAAGAAAATTATGAGCCAATTCCAATCAAATGGGTGCGAGTACATAATTTACCAGATTTTGCATATTACAACCATTCACAACACGTAACAGTTGCAGGATTAGCATGTCAAAAATGTCATGGTCCAGTAGAAGAAATGGACGAATTGAAACAACACTCGCCATTAACAATGCGTTGGTGTTTGGATTGTCATAAAACAACAGATATTAATTTAGACAATAAATATTATGCAAAAATACATAAAGAAATGTCTGAAAAATATGGTGTTGAAAAACTAACAGTAGCAGAAATGGGAGGAAAAGAATGTGGTAAGTGCCACTACTAACCAAATTGAAGAATTAAAAAAATAAGAATTACGGATTAAGTAAGTCAATAATCAAAATCGTAAAACAAGATATGGCATCAAACAAGAAATATTGGACAAGCGCTGCAGAGCTAAAAAATAGTTCAATTGTTGAAAAGCTGAGTAAGACAGAATTTGTTACCGAAATACCAACAGAAGATTTTTTAGGAGATAAAGAAGCTTTAGAAACTTCATCAACATCGCGTAGAGATTTTTTAAAGTATGTTGGATTTACAACAGCAGCAGTTTCATTAGCTGCTTGTGAAGGTCCAGTAATTAAAACAATACCTTATCTAAATAAACCAAACGATATTATACCAGGAGTTGCAGATTATTATGCAACAGCAATTGCAGATGGTTTTGATTTTGCAAATGTATTGGTGAAAGTTCGTGAAGGAAGACCAATAAAAATAAATCCAAATAAAGAAGCTACATCAAATAACGGAACAAATGCAAGAGTCCAAGCCTCTGTATTATCATTATACGATAACAATCGTTTAAAAGGAGCTTTAAATAATAAAAAAGCTATAAATTATACAGATTTTGATAAAGAAGTTGTTTCTGTATTAGATCAAGTAAATACAAACGGAAAGAAAATAGTTTTCTTAACAGGAACTATGGCAAGTCCATCAATAGATAAATTATTAGTAGAATTTAAAGCAAAATATCCAACAACAGAACACGTAATTTACGATGCCGTATCAGAAAGTGGAGCAGTAGATGCTTTTGAAACAGTATACGGAACAAGAGCATTGCCAAATTATGATTTTTCTAAAGCGGATGTTATTGTATCGGTTGGAGCAGATTTCTTAGGAGATTGGCAAGGTGGTGGTTATGAAAAAGGATATGCAGCAAACAGAGTTCCTAAGCATGGAAAAATGTCAAAACACATCCAGTTTGAAACAAACATGTCTTTAACAGGAGCAAATGCAGACAAACGTTTTGCATTAAAACCATCCGAACAAAAATTTGCATTACTTAATTTATATAATGCAATTACAGGACAAGGATTAACTTCTAAAACAACACCACAAGATGCAGCAATTAAAGATGCTGCAACACAATTAAAAGCAGCAAATGGAAAAGCAGTTGTTGTAACAGGAATTCAAGATAAAAATGCACAATTAATAGCAATGGCTATTAATGATGCATTGCAAAGTCAAGCTGTTGATTTGGTAAATACAAAAAATATCCGTCAAGGAAACGATGCAAAAGTAGCACAATTAATTACAGATATGAATGCTGGAACAGTTGGAGCAATTATTATAAATCAAGCAAATCCAGTATATACTTTAGCAAATTCAAAAGAATTTGTAGCAGGATTAAAAAAGGTAAAATTAACACTTGCTTTTGCAACAACACCAACAGAAACAACAAAAGAAGTACAATTAGTAAATGCAACACCTCATTATTTAGAATCTTGGGGAGATGTGTCTATAACAAAAGGTACTTATAGTTTAATGCAGCCAACGATTAATAAGTTATTTGATACACGACAGTTTCAAGAAGCATTATTGTCTTGGACAGGTAATACAACATCGTATTATAATTATTTGAAAAATACTTGGAATGTCGAAATTTTAAAAGGACAATCGTGGAATAATGCATTACATAACGGAACTTTTAATACCGTAAGCGAAGAAAGCACAAGAACACCAAATACGGTAGATTTAACAGCAGTAGCTTCCGCATTAGCGAAAACAAAAAATAACGCATTAGAATTAGCAGTATATACCAAAGTAGGACTTGGAGATGGGCAACAAGCAAACAACCCTTGGTTACAAGAATTACCAGATCCAATAACGCGAACATCTTGGGATAATTATTTGTTAATATCTAGAGCAGACGCAGAATCTTGGGATGAAAATTTGAAAAATTGGACCGTAGATAATGGCGCATTAAACGGAGATTTAGTAGATGTAACAGTAGATGGTATAACAATAAAAAATGTACCAGTTTATATACAGCCAGGTCAAGCAAAAGGTACCGTAGCTTTAGCATTAGGTTATGGAAGGACAGAAGGAGTGCAAAAAGAAATGATGACAGGAGTCAATGCATATCCTTTAGTAAATAAAGTCGGTGCTAATGTTACAATAACAAAAGTAGCAGGAGAGCACGAATTTGCATGTGTGCAATTACAGCATACGATGATGGGAAGAGACGAAATAGTTAACGAAACAAGTTTAGCAGATTTTATTCACAAACCAAAACAAGCTTGGAATCCATCGCCAAAATTCTCATTAGATCATCAAGAAGTGGATGTAGCAGAAACAGATTTGTGGGAAAAATTTGACGACACAATAGGGACTCATTTTAATCTATCCATAGATTTAGCAACATGTACAGGTTGTGCAGCTTGTGTAATAGCGTGTCATACAGAAAATAATGTACCAGTAGTAGGTAAAAAAGAAATTAGAGTAAGTAGAGACATGCACTGGTTGCGAATAGATCGCTATTATACTTCCGAAATGACCAAAGAAAGAGGAGAAGAAGAAGGAATCGTAGGAAGTGGTAAATATTTTGAAGCACAAACACATCCAGAAGATCATCCAGAAGTGTCGTTTCAACCAGTAATGTGTCAACATTGTTCGCACGCACCATGCGAAACAGTATGTCCAGTAGCAGCAACATCACATGGACGTCAAGGTCAAAATCAAATGGCATACAATCGTTGTGTAGGAACAAGATATTGTGCAAATAACTGTCCATATAGAGTACGTAGATTTAACTGGTTTCAATATGCACAAAATAGTGAGTTTAACTTTAATATGAATAACGATTTAGGACGTATGGTATTAAATCCAGATGTTGTAGTACGTTCTAGAGGAGTTATGGAGAAGTGTTCTATGTGTATACAAATGACACAAGCAACTATTTTACAAGCTAAAAAAGAAGGAAGACCAGTAAAAACAGGAGAATTTGAAACTGCGTGTACAAATGCATGTAGTACGGGAGCAATGCGTTTTGGAGATGTGAATAACCACGATGAAAAAGTAGCAAAATTACAAGAAGATGACAGAACGTTTAAGCTGTTAGAGTTTGTAGGAACGCAACCAAATGTACTATACCAATTAAAAGTAAGAAATTCATAGTAACGTAATAGTTACCAGAGTATAAAATAAAATAACAAAAACCCGCACGAAGCAAAGGCAACGTGTTTAAAATAAAATTAATATGTCTCATTACGAATCACCTATTAGAGAAACATTAATCTTAGGAGATAAAAGTTATCTGGATGTGTCTAATGATATAGCTGCACCAATAGAAGGAAAAGCAAATAGGTTATGGTGGATAGTTTTTACAATAGCATTGGTGGCATTTCTTTGGGGATTAGGCGCAATTATTTATACAATAGGAACAGGGATTGGAGTTTGGGGATTGAATAATAAAATTAATTGGGCGTGGGATATTACAAACTTCGTTTGGTGGGTTGGTATCGGTCACGCAGGAACATTAATTTCGGCAGTATTATTATTATTTCGTCAAAAATGGAGAATGGGTATTAACCGTTCAGCAGAAGCAATGACGATTTTTGCAGTAGTACAAGCAGGATTATTTCCAATTATTCACATGGGACGTGTTTGGAATGCACCATGGGTATTGCCAATACCAAATCAATTTGGATCATTATGGACAAACTTTAACTCACCATTATTATGGGATGTATTTGCAATCTCAACCTATTTATCGGTATCATTAGTATTTTGGTGGACAGGTTTATTACCTGATTTTGCAATGATTAGAGATAGAGCAACAAAACCATTTCAAAAGAAAATATACGGTTTGTTAAGTTTTGGATGGAGTGGTAGAGCAAAAGATTGGCAACGTTTTGAAGAAGTATCTTTAGTGCTTGCAGGATTAGCAACACCATTAGTATTATCGGTACATACCATAGTATCATTTGACTTTGCTACATCGGTAATACCAGGATGGCACTCTACAGTATATCCACCCTATTTCGTAGCAGGAGCTGTATTCTCTGGATTTGCAATGGTACAAACCTTACTTATTGTGATGCGTAAAGTATCTAATTTAGAAGCATATATTACAAGAGATCATATTGAAAATATGAATAAAGTAATTTTAGTAACAGGAGGTATTGTAGCAACAGCCTATTTGTCAGAATTTTTTGTAGGATGGTATTCAGGTAGTTCTTATGAAGACTTTACTTATTTATCTATTGGAGCTGCAACAGGACCATATTGGTGGGCGTTTTGGGCATTAATATTATGTAACTCCGTATTTCCACAATTATTATGGATTAAGAAATTAAGGAGAAGTTTTATATTTTCATTTTTTATGTCTATCATTATAAATATAGGAATGTGGTTTGAGCGTTTTGATATTATTGTAATTAACTTGAGTAGAGGACATCTACCATCTACTTGGACGCAATTCTCACCTACATTTGTAGATATTAGTATTTATTTAGGTACAATAGGATTCTTCTTTGTATTGTTTTTATTATACGCAAGAACATTTCCAGTAGTAGCACAAGCAGAAGTAAAGTCCATTTTAAAATCATCAGGATCGCAATATAAAAAAGAAGTAGCCAAACAAGAAGATAGAGAATATAGAGCGCAAGGTTCAAACTAGAAAGACTAAAATAATAAATTATGAGTAATAAAATTATACAAGCAATATTTGACGATGACGATGTCCTTGTAGCAGCTGTTAAAAAAGTTCGTGAAAGTGGCAATCATATCGAAGAAGTATTTACACCATTTCCAGTACACGGTTTAGATAAAGCAATGGGTTTAAAAGATACTAGATTGGCAATAACAGCATTTATTTATGGCGTTATTGGTATTAGTTTTGCAGTTTGGATGATGAATTTTATGATGATTGATGATTGGGCACAAAATATTGGTGGTAAACCAAGTTTCTCGTACGCAGAAAATATGCCATCTTTTGTACCAATTATGTTTGAGATGACTGTGTTTTTTGCAGCACATTTAATGGTAATAACATTTTATATGCGTAGTAAAATTTGGCCATTTCAAGAAGCAAGTAATCCAGATCCAAGAACCACATCACATTTATTTATGATGGAAGTAGATGCGGGAGATAATGCAGATGCGGTTTCATCTTTATTAAAAAAAGTAGGAGCAACAGAGCTAAAAGTAGTAGATAAACACTAAAAAAAAACAAATGAAGAGTTTAATAAAAATAACATTGAGCCTTTTTATTATTATTGTATTTTCCTCATGTAGAGATAAAACAAAGAGAAATATACAATATATGCCAGATATGTATCGACCAGTACCATACGAAGCATATTCGACAAATCCAAATTTTAAAAACGGATTAAGTTCTCAACAACCAGTCGAAGGAACAGTCGCAAGGGGATCTGCACCTTATGATTATCCAAATACAGAAGAAGGATATCAAACAGCAAAAGCAAATTTAATATCGCCTTTAGATTCAACACAAGTAAATTATAAAAAAGGAAAAAAACTTTTTAACATGTATTGTGCAGTTTGTCATGGTAAAAAAGGCGATGGTAATGGTATATTATCGCAAAGAGATAAATTTGTAGGAATACCAAATTACGCAACAAGAGAAATTACAGAAGGTAGTATTTATCATGTTATTATGTATGGTAGAAATATGATGGGATCACATGCATCTCAGCTACAACCAGCCGAACGTTGGCAAGTAGTACATTATGTAGAAAAATTAAGAAACGACCTTAAAAAATAATAATCAACGATTAGATTTAATAAAGATGTATACATTTTCAAGTAAATTAAAAACATTTTCAATAGCACTGATAATATTAGGCGTTTTAGGGATGGCTTATGGCTTCTTTTCTGGACCTAAAAATACACACGACGTTGAAAAAATATTAAATGCAAATAATCATGGACATGATGCACATGCAACAGAAAACTCAAATAATGAGCATAAAGCTGCAAGTGAGCATAAATTAGATACACATAAGGTAGAAAATCATACTAAAACAGAGGCACATACAAATAAAGATAAACATCAAGAACATTTAGAGCATGTATTACATCAATACCAAAATAAACCTTGGTCAGCATTCTTTATTGCAGCATTTTTCTTTTTTATGGTTGCTCTATTAGTATTGGTATTTTATTCTATTCAATGGGCAGCACAAGCAGGTTGGTCTATTGTATTATTTAGAGTAATGGAATCAATAACAGCATTTTTATTACCAACATCATTTTTCTTACTATTATTTTTAATTCTATCTACATCTGGTTTTAATCATATTTTTGTTTGGATGGGAGAACATGCATCTAATGATGCGCTATTAGTAGAAAAAGCACCATGGTTAAATAAAACAGGGTTTTTAATTCGATCCTTCATATTTATTGCAGGATGGAATATTTTCCGTTTCTTTTTAAGAAAAAACTCATTAGCATTAGACAAAGCAGCAGAAATGAAGTATTATAAGAGAAATTTTAATATTGCAGTAGGGTTTTTAGGATTCTTTATTGTTACTGAATTGTTCTTTGTATTTGATGTAACCATGTCATTAGATCCACACTGGTTCAGCCAGTTATATCCATTCTATGTATTTGCAAGTATGATGGTAACTGCTGTAACAACGATATTAATTGTAACGGTTTATTTAAAAAGTAAAGGGTACTTGCCAAATGTAAATCAAAGCCACATACATGATTTAGGAAAATTTATGTTTGGTTTTAGTATTTTTTGGTCCTATTTCTTTTTTGACCAATTTATGTTACAGTGGTATTCTAATCAACCAGAAGAATCTGTTTATTGGATTCCAAGGTTATTAGGATCGTACCAATTACCATTTATCGGAATGTTGATTTTAAACTTTGTATTGCCATTTTTAATATTGATAAGTAGCGATTTTAAACGTGTTAGTGGTATTATAGTCACTGCAGGATTATTTATCATTATAGGGCACTATATAGATATATTTATATTAATTTCGCCAGCAACAGTAGGAGACAATTGGAGTTTTGGAATGTCAGAATTTGGATCGCTTCTTTTCTTCTTTGGATTATTCATTTTTGTAGTGTTTAACACATTAGCAAAAGCACCATTAGAAGCAAAAGGGAATCCTCTTATGAAAGAAAGTGAGCATTATCACTATTATAATTTATAAAATAAAATTAAAACTAATAATTAAATGAAAGCTTTGTTTTTTATTGCTGTATTTGCAGCCATAGCAATTGGATTTTGGCAGGTAGCCAAGATATTTGGATTGACCAAAAAAGATCAAGTTGCAACAAAAAAAGAAAATAATATCAATGGATGGTTGATGCTAGGATTATTAGCATTCGTACATGGTTTATTATTATATTGTATGATTGCTTATGGCGATGTATTATTACCACATTTGTCTGCATCTAGCGAAGGAGAACATATCGATACCTTATTCGTTGTTACTTTTGTATTGATATTAATAGTACAGTTAATTACGCAAATATTAATATTTTATTTTTCGTTTAAATACAGAGGTAATATTGATAGACAAGCAACTTTTTATGCAGATAGTCATAAATTAGAAATGATTTGGACAAGTGTACCAGCCGTAGTGTTAACAGCATTAGTGCTTTATGGAATTTGGACTTGGAATAAAGTAATGGATGTTTCAGAACAAGATAATCCATTATATATCGAAGTATATGCAAAACAGTTTCAGTGGGAAGCTCGTTATGCAGGAGCAGATAATGCTTTAGGAGAAGCAAATGTTCGAAATATTAAAGGAATCAATACCATGGGAGTAGACATGAATGATAAAAATGCAACAGACGACATTACTGTAAGAGAATTGCATTTACCAAAAGGAAGAAAAGTTGTTTTTCAGTTCCGTTCACAAGATGTATTGCACTCTGCATATATGCCACACTTTAGAGCACAAATGAACTGTGTTCCAGGTATGAAAACACATTTTGGTTTTACACCTTCGGTTACTACGGAAGAAATGCGTAAAAATGAAGATATTGTTGCTAAAGTTAATGGAATCAATAAAATAAGAGAAGCAAAAAGTAAAGAATTAGTTGCCGCAGGAGAAGATGCATTAGAACCTTATGAATTTGATTATTTATTATTATGTAATAAAATTTGTGGCTCCTCTCACTATAACATGCAAATGAAAATTATAGTAGAAGAAGAGGCAGATTTTAATAAATGGCTAAAATCACAAAAAACATTAGTACAACTAATTAACTAAAAAAATAAACTACTACAAAATATAAAAATATGTCACATCATAAAGAAACTTTTGTAACCAAATACATATTTAGTCAAGATCATAAAATGATTTCAAAACAATACCTAATCACAGGTATTATTATGGGAGTTATTGGAGGGTTTATGTCTATGTTATTCCGTTTGCAGTTAGCATATCCAGAGCAACATTTTACGATTATTGAAGCCTTTTTAGGAAAAGGAGGAGAAGGAGGACAAATGACTCCAGATATGTATATGGGATTAGTTACCATACATGGAACCATTATGGTATTCTTTGTACTAACAGCAGGATTAAGCGGTACGTTTAGTAATTTACTAATACCATATCAAATAGGAGCAAGAGATATGGCATCTGGATTTTTAAATATGATATCGTATTGGTTATTCTTTTTATCAAGTGTAATCATGGTAGCATCTATATTTGTACATACAGGAATGGCAAGTGCAGGATGGACAATATATCCACCATTAAGTGCATTGCCACAAGCAATGTCAGGATCTGGTTTAGGAATGGATATGTGGTTAATTTCTATGGCAATATTTATTGCAGCATCTCTTTTAGGATCGTTAAATTATATCGTAACTATACTTAATTTGAGAACTAAAGGAATGAAAATGACACGTTTACCATTAACAATATGGGCATTTTTAATCACAGCAATTATTGGATTAGTATCGTTCCCAGTATTATTATCGGCAGCTTTATTATTAATATTTGACCGTAGTTTTGGAACATCTTTTTATTTATCCGATATATTTATACAAGGAGAAGTACTACATTATCAAGGAGGATCGCCAATATTATTTGAGCATTTATTTTGGTTTTTAGGACATCCAGAAGTGTATATTATTTTGTTACCAGCATTAGGAATTACATCCGAAGTAATATCGACCAATGCACGTAAACCAATTTTTGGATATAGAGCAATGATTGGTTCGATGTTAGCAATCGCATTTTTATCTACCATAGTTTGGGGACATCACATGTTTGTTACAGGAATGAATCCATTCTTAGGATCTGTATTTACATTTACAACCTTATTGATAGCAATACCATCTGCTGTAAAAGCATTTAATTATATAACTACGCTATGGAAAGGAAATTTACAATTCAATACAGGAATGTTATTTTCCATAGGTATGGTATCCGTATTTATTTCAGGAGGTTTAACAGGATTAATTTTAGGAGATTCTGCATTAGACATTAATGTACACGATACTCTATTTGTTGTGGCACATTTCCATTTAGTAATGGGGATTTCGGCATTATTAGGAATGTTTGCAGGAGTATATCATTGGTTTCCTAAAATGTATGGAAGAATGATGAATAAAAATTTAGGATATGTTCATTTTTGGATTACCATTGTAGCAGCGTATGGAGTGTTTTTTCCAATGCATTTTACAGGTTTAGCAGGTTTGCCGAGAAGGTATTTTAGTAATACAGCATTTCCATTATTTGACGATTTATTGCCAATAAATCAAGTAATAACAATGTTTGCATTAATTGGAGGAACAGCACAATTAATATTTTTAGGAAACTTTTTTATAAGTATTTTTAAAGGGAAAAAAGCAGTAGAGAATCCTTGGCGTTCTAATACATTAGAATGGACGACACCAATTGAGCATTTTCATGGAAATTGGTACGGAGATATACCAGAAGTACATCGTTGGGCTTATGATTATAGTAAAGTGGATGGAAATGGAAATCCTTACGAAGAAGATTTCACACCACAAAATGTGCCAATTAGAGAAGGAGAAGAAGAATTCTAAAATACTCTATTTTATAAAATTAAGAAGTAAAACAAAACTCTCATTCTAATTTAGAATGAGAGTTTTGCATTTATCCTTATATATTTAGGCATAATAAAAATAATTTAATATTTAGCGCATTTCAAAATTGAATTGGTATTACTTCGTTTTTTTAACAAATTTTGTTAAAATAACAATATGTTGATCGCCAACACGACCTTCAATATGTTCAGCATTATCATGTACTAAAGAGATACGATGTACCGCTTCGCCACGTTTGGCGGTAAAACCACCACCTTTAACCTTTAAATCTTGAATTAAAACCACCGAATCACCATGTAATAAAATATTACCATTACAATCTTTATGGATAATTTTCGTACTAGGATCTATATGCGTGCCAGTAGCTTCTGCCCATTTTAGCATATCATCTTCCAAATACATCATATCAATTAAATCTTGAGCCCAAGACTCTTTTTGGTATTTTAAGCGATACAATAAACGCCAAGCAGTAATTTGTACAGGAGGAAATTCACTCCACATACTGTCATTTAAACAACGCCAATGATTGCCATCTAAATTATCCGTACTATCCATTTGATTTTTGCAAGTATCACAAACCAATAGGCTATTTTTTTCTTCTACATCCGTTACAGGAGGTACATTATAAACAGATAATTTTTCTTTAGTACTACATAATTCACAAGAAGAATTACTGCGTTTATTTAAGGCTCTTTCTAAGCTCATAGTTATTAAAATAATAAGTTAATATTTTTGTAATTGAAAAAATAATTTTCCATTTAATCTTTAATATTGCTCTTTTTTATTAGGAAAATCTACATTTTTAACATCTTTAATATAATTTTTAAAAGCACCAGTCATATCATCGTATAAATTTAGGTAACGACGTAAAAATCGAGGACTAAATTCGTGCGTCATACCAAGCATATCATGCATAACTAAAACTTGACCATCCACACCAGCACCAGCACCAATACCAATTACAGGAATGGATAACGTTTTTGCAACTTTTTCAGCAAGTGTTGCAGGAACTTTTTCTAAAACTAAAGCAAAACAACCTAATTCTTGTAACAATAAAGCATCTTCAATTAATTTATTAGCCTCTTCTTCTTCCTTAGCTCTTACCGTATAAGTACCAAATTTATAAATAGATTGAGGAGTTAAACCAAGATGCCCCATAACAGGAATACCAGCAGTTAAAATACGAGAAATAGATTCCGAAATTTCAGAACCACCTTCTAATTTTACAGCATGACCACCAGATTCTTTCATAATCCGAATAGCAGATTCAAGAGCTTTACGCGAATTACCTTGGTATGTGCCAAAAGGCAAATCAACAACAACCAAACAACGATCAATAGCTCTTATAACAGAAGAAGCATGATAAATCATTTGATCTAAAGTAATGGGTAAAGTCGTTTCATGACCAGCCATAACATTAGAGGCAGAATCGCCAACTAAAATAATATCAATACCAGCGTGATCTACTATTTTAGCCATTGTATAATCGTAAGCAGTAAGCATCGCTATTTTTTCGGAATTGGCTTTCATTTCAATTAATGATTTAACCGTAATTCGTTTATATTGTTTTTTTGCAGTAGACATATTTTTTGAAATTTATAGAGAATATTATTCCGTAGTGGCTTCCTCTTCTTTTTTAAAAGGATTATTATTTTTAAGGTTTTCTACTTGTTCTAAAATAGAAGGAAATAAAGTAGGAGCAAAACTTTTTACAGGATTGTATAAAATAGAATTTTCTAAAGTATCGTGTTTTATAAAAGTAATCGTATCGTTTAATTTTCCAAAAAGATTCATAATAACACTTAAAATCATTCCAATTTTTGCAGCACCAAAAACAGCACCAGCGATTTTATTGAGAACACCAAGTTGCGCAGCATCAATAATTTTAGTTAAAAGTTTACCAACTAAAGAAACGAGAATAAGAATAATTAAAAACGTAATGGCAAAAGAAGCGGCTTGAATATATTTAGCATCCCATTCTACCTTTATTTTTAGCCAATCGGCAACAAAATAAGAAAAATGGATAGCACCATATAAACCTACTAAAAGTGATAAAAGAGAGGCGATTTCAATAAAAAAACCTTTCATAAAACCTCTAACTAATCCAAAAATTAAGAGAGCAGCTAAAACAATGTCAATAATTTCCATACGATTTATTTAGTATTGCAAATATAACTAACTTTTCTTTTGAAAAAAGTTGCTTATTGTTTTTTTTTCTATTCATACGAGTAGCAATATGTAAAATTAAACCTGTACAACCTTAACATCATCATTCAAATAAACTAACAATTTTTTAGAAACGGTATAAAACATTTTTTCTAAAACAAAAGCATACTTATCTATTTGTAATTCGTGTTTTTTTTCGGGCTTACCAGTTTTATAATCTATAATAACAACGTCATTATCTTTAAAAACAAGTCTGTCTGGAATAATAATTAGTCTTTCATCGGTAACAATTTCTCGTTCATTAAGTACGTTAACATTTTTACTAAAATAAGAAGATAATTCTGGATGCATAACCACATTAGAAATTAAATTAGAGATGCTATTTTTTTGCTCCAAGGTAATAAGACCATTGTCAACATAAGTCAAAATTATATTTTGAACGTCTTTTTTTGTAATTATTTTTGCAAGAATCTCATGTATTAAATTGCCATAGCGACGAGCTTGTTCATTTTCAGTATCTTGACCGATAGATCGAGCAACAATATTAATATTGTGATTTTTCCAATCGGAACTAATAAATTCTTTTTGCTCGATAGATTTTTGTACATGTGCTTTATCCGATTTTCGTTCCAAACAGCCAAAATTATAAACAGACTGTTCGATATCCCATTTTCCAATATGATTAAGATAATCTATAAAAAGATGTGAATAATATTTAGGAACATCAGACTCTTTTTTGTACTCGCTAATAATATATAATTGCTCTTCGGCTCTAGTTAAAGCAACATACAATAAATTAAAATTATCTAATTCTAATTTTTCTTGTTGTAATAGATAGAGGTATTCTCCAATTTCTCCAGTGCTTTTTAAAGATTTATTATAATTAATTAAAAAAGATTCAAAATTTAAAAATAAATCTTTTGGAAGAGGATGGTACCATACTTTGGATTTTTTATGGTCGTAAATATCCAAATCAAACGGATAAATAACAACAGGAAATTCCAACCCTTTAGCTTTGTGAATTGTCATAATTTGTACAGCATCTTTTCCTTCAGGAATAACAATACTTAAAGTGTCTTTTTTATCTTCCCAATATGCTAAAAAGGAAGCGATACCATCCGATTTTTTTTGAGAAAAATCCAAAATAATATCTAGAAAAAATTGTAGATAAGCATCAGAATTTTTGGTTAAATAAAAAGTTCGGATAATATATTCTATAGCGTCGTATAACGATAAAGTATTAAAATCAATTAGACTAAAATGTACATTAAAAACGTGTAAAGCGTTAAAAAAAGTAGTGAGTTCTAAATTTAAATGTTTGTCGAAAAAAGTATGTTTATCTCCACTTAAACGCAAATGTTCGTAAAGAAAATACAAGACATCAAGTTTCGTTTCTTTAGCTTCTGGTTGAGAAATTAGTTGTAAAAGTTGTGTGATAAAAATAACTTTAGGAGAATTTTGCAATAATAAAGTTTCTGAGCTAATAATTGCAATGTTGTTTAGGGTAAGAAATTCGGCTATTGCAACACCTTGCTTACGAGTTCTAGTTAAAATACAAATTTCATTTTTGTGAAAATCTTTAGAAATGTTATGAATAATATCTAAAGCTTTTTGCGGATAAGCAATATATTTTTCGGCACTAGGCAAACCATTTTCGATAAAGGAAACTTGTACAAAACCACCATTTTTCTCATTTTTATTTTGCCTATTTCCAACAGTATATAAATTTTTATAAGTATCATTTTTAAGATATTTGGAGATATGTTGAAAAAAAGAATTATTAAAATCGATAATTTCAGAATAACTACGCCAATTGGTATCTAGCGGATTTACTTTTTTTGGAATATGAAACGAATTTATTCCATTAGAATCAGATAATTCAATAAACTGTTCAGCCTTACCACCACGCCAACGATAAATCGCTTGTTTTGCATCGCCAACAAGAAGTAAACTTCCTTTTTCGCCTTTTGTATTTTCACTTTCTAAAGCATTATTAATTAACGGAATTAAATTTTGCCATTGCATTACCGAAGTATCTTGCATTTCGTCAATAAAATAATGCCGATATTTTTCACCAATTTTTTCGTAAATAAACGCAACAGGTTGCTCTTTTAAATGATTGCTTATTAATTGATTAAACTCAGAATTTAAACGAATGTTATTGTCTTCTTTAATCTCTGTTAGAATCTGATTGATGCTGCGTAAAACTGCCAAAGGAATAATGCTTCCGTGAACTAATTTATTTAAAACATAAGTAGGATAGAGTTTGTCATACACTACTTTAGATTGATAATAAAGCTGTGTTAAAGGTTCTCTAATACTATCTATTTCTAACTTTACAGAACTAGAGGCTTTATTTGTGTATTGTAAATGACCACTCTCAATATTTTTATGAAGACGACCTTCAAAATTAATTTTATCTAAATTTAGAGAAACTAATTTTTTAAAGTGGTTTGGAAAATCACTATAAGTAAAATTTTTAAAAATTAAAGAAGTAGAATTTATAAGAGCAATAGCAGTTGTGCCAATGGTAACAAAATGCTTTTCAATTTCTTTTTGTTGCTTATTAATATGTTTTTTTAAAGCAACAAAATCTTGAATTGGTTTTTGTGTAATTTTATTTAGATAAAAAATATCGTTTTCATTTAAAAGTAATTTAGCAATCTCTTTTAAATCAAAAGAAATATCCCAACTTTTATCCTCATTTGCTTTTGAAATAGAAAAATCAATAAGTGTTTTGGTTAGCTCTTTATCTTCTCCAATTCTAGAAATTAATACATCAACAGCTTCGTTTAATAATGAAAAGGCATCCATTTCTACTTCAAAATTAAGAGATAAACCCAAATCATAAGCAAAACTTTTAATAAGTCGATACGTAAAACTATCTATGGTAGTAATGCTAAAAGCAGCATAATTATTTAAAATACTTTTTAATATTTTTTGCGAACGTTTATGAATTATAATAGGTTCAACATCTAGTTCTGTATAAATTAAAGTAAATAAAGAATGGTTGGAATGCATGATATTTACATCAGAAAAATCACGTAAACTATCCATGATTCTTATTTTCATTTCGGCAGCAGCTTTGTTGGTAAAGGTAATAGCAAGAATTTTTTGAAACCGAAAAACATCACTAGATTTAAAAAGAATTTTTAGATATTCTTTTACCAAAGTAAATGTTTTTCCACTTCCAGCAGAAGCGTTATATACTTGAAAAGAAGATTCAGAAATATGCATTTGGAGCGCTCTAGTTTTTACATTTTTTTATAAAACAATAAAAATTTATTATTGTAGTTTCAAAAATACAAAAAGCCAAACAGAATCGTTTGGCTTTTTATAGGTTTTAAAATAGAAACCCTAAAACTAAATACTATTTACAGCTTTAATAGCAGCAGTAAAATCTTCTAAGTCGTTATCATTCATAATTAGATGTACCGCTTCGCTGCAAACCTTATCAATATTGTCGATAGGAAAAGTTAAGCCAATAGCTACTTTTTTAAGTAAATCAACTTCTTCTTTACTAGGCGTATCATCTGCATAAACCATTTTAGTTAAACGGTATAATCTTTCGATAGAAGCATCGTAGCCTATAGGAGGATTCATCGGATATTTTTCTGGATTCTTAAGTATTTTCTTATACTCATCCTCCGTAATATTTAAACGTCTTGCAGTACGATCTAATAGTTTTTGTTCCCCTTCAGAAATAACAGCATCAATTTTTGCCATTTTTACGATACTAGCAAAATGACCAAGGTTTCTTTTGTGTTCACCAGTTGAATATAAATCAGATATAGACATATTTTTTAATTTACTTTTTACAATTTTTAAGTTGCTTTAATTATTTTGGCAAATATAAAAAATCTAAAAGGATATTCTTCAATTATCACTTTACATTTTTTATTTAATTACGAAAGTAATTGTTTGAGAACCTCTTTTTTACTTAAATGTCTCGTGTCATTTAATCTGTCATATTTTAATTTCCAACCAAAAGTGCCAACCATTTGTTCCATAACTTTTAGTGTATCAATAGCTTTGGTTTTGGCAGAAAATAGAAGGTCACTTTCGGGAATTTTATCTGTAAAATTTTGTTTTACTTTTTTATTTAGATCCGTTAATTCGGAAGCATCAAACTTATTAAATAGTCCATTTTGAATATCGTAAAATTCTAGATGCGTTTCCATACCAATAACCTCAGGTTCAGGAAAAGAAGTTACAGTTATTAGTCTTTTATCAGGATTTGCATTGAATTGCATTTTTTTCATATCAAAACCAATAAAAACCTTGGCATTAGCCATAACAATAGCTTTCTTTTTGCTAGAAACCATATTTAACAACGAATTTTTTTCATCTTGAAAATGCATAATTTCGTTCATACTACCTTCAACAGTAATTAGTTTAGAGACCGTTCTAATTTTTTCTAATAGAATAACAGACTGCTCTTTAGATTTACTTTTAAAAAAAGATCTTTTTGAAAATAAATAATAAATAGACAAAACCAATCCGCCAAAAATAAAACCTAAAATAAAATTCATAATTATTAAATAAGATGTTGCAAACTTAAGTGAAAAAAATTAATTGTTATTTGAACTGCATATTTCATACCAAAATATTTAACTTTGCGTTCTAATAAAAGAAACATTAAATATAAATATAAAAAAATGAAAAAAGGAATTTTTATCTTAGTATTATTACTCGTAGCAATTACAACAAATGCACAAGAAATCGCAGATAATACCATTGGAATTAGATTAGGTAATTATAATGGAATAGGTCCAGAGGTGTCTTATCAAAAAAAAATAAGTGATAATAGCCGTTTAGAAGCAGGATTAAGTTGGAGAGGTCATGTAAATTATAACGATGTGAAATTAGTAGGACTTTACCAACGTGTTTTTAATTTTGAACCCTTAGAAGGTATGAATTGGTATGTAGGAGCAGGAGGAGGAGTGGGATTTTGGAATTATAATTCTGGTTTTTATTATTACGATAATGGTAGAAATAAAAGTAACGGCGTGTATTTTTTAGCAGCAGGAAATGGAGGCGTAGAATATAAATTTAAATTTCCGTTGTTAGTTTCTTTCGATGTAAGACCAGAATTTGGTTTTGCAAATTTTAGAAAAGGGTTGGATGTAGATGTTGCAATTGGAGCAAGGTATACATTCAATTAAGAACATAATAAATTTAAAAAAATATCTTAGCTTAGCAATAAATAAGTTAAGATAATTTTTTTTATAAAATGTCCGAAAACGAAAAACCAAGACTTACCAGATTAACAGACGTACTTACGCAATTACAATCAAAAAAAATATTGACTGCAAGAGAAATTGCAGAAAAGCATCAAATTAGTATACGTACCGTATATAGAGACATAAGAACGCTAGAACGATCAGGAATACCGATAGTAACTATCGAAGGAAAAGGATACTCTATCATGCAAGGATTTAATTTACCGCCAGTAATGTTTACCGAAAGTGAAGCGAATGCAATGATTACAGCCGAACAAATTATTGCAGGAAATAAAGACAAATCCTTAATAGAAGAATATCAAAATGCAGTTGCAAAAGTAAAAGCGATACTTCGCTATTCACAAAAAGAAAAAGTAGCACTATTATCCGAAAGAATAGTAGTACGAAAAAAAGATGAAAATCAGAATACAAGTAACTATTTAATGATAATACAAGAAGCAGTAACTAACTTTAAGTTAATAAAAATAAGTTACGAATCATTGCAAAATAAAAAAACAGAACGTCTTGTAGAACCATTTGCACTATATAGTACACAAGAAAATTGGTTACTCATAGCGTATTGTAGATTACGAAAAGATTTTAGAGTTTTTAGATTAGACAGAATAAAAAAATTACAAGTGCAACACCAACAATTTGAAGCGCATAAAATGACATTACAAGAATATTTTGAAATCTGTAAAGAAAAATATTCAAATTAAAAACAACCCCTGACATACCTCTGTCATACCTTCTAACTATTTTTGCAGTATTAACATTAAATTAGTAACCAGTATATCATTATAAAGATTACAGCAAAAACAAAAAAATGAAAAAAATACAACAAGAAGCATTTAAAGTAATAGGAATAACAGTAAGAACAACAAACGAAAATGGACAAGCAGGAACCGATATTGTAGCTTTGTGGAATAAATTTATGGCAGAAGGAATAGTAGATAAAATTCCAAATAAAATAGATACCACCGTTTATTCGATTTATACCGAATATGAAAGCGATCATACCAAACCATATACAACTATGCTAGGGTGTAAAGTTTCTACTATAAAAGAAGTGCCACAAGGCATGAGAGCAATAGAATTTAAAGGAGGAAATTATATCAAATTTATAGCAAAAGGAGATTTAACACAAGGCGTAGTATTTAACAAATGGACAAAAATTTGGGAAATGGATTTAGATAGAAGATATACAGCAGATTTTGAAGTATATGGAGAAAAAGCTCAAAACCCAACAGATGCAGAGGTAGCTATTTTTATAGCTATTAAATAAAAGTGAAACAATATCTATTAATATTGTACATTTGCAAAAAAAATAATAATTAATAACAAAAAAATACTACAATGAAAAATATTTTAAAATTTGGATTTATCTTTATTCTAGCAATTTCTTTAGTTTCTTGTGGAGGAGATGATGACGAAGGAGAAGCTACATTTACAGCAAAAATAAATGGAGTGGAGTTTGTTGCTACAAATGTAACAAATGGAATAATTACACAAAATGAACAACTAGGAGGTCAAAGGTTTGATGTTACTGCATCAGATGATACTAATGTTTTTAATTTTGCAATATCAGCTACAGTAATAGATAATTGTATGCCTGCAATAGAATATGTAGGAGATTCTGTATTGATTTATTTCTCTTATAAAAGAGCAGGAGGAGGAACTGTACAAGAACATACTCATACAGATGATGCAGGTTTGTCAACATTAAAAGCAACTATTACATCTTGTTCTGGAAGTAAAATGTCAGGAACATTTTCAGGAACATTTTCAAAAATAGGATCTCTACAAGATGAGTTTGTTACACCAGAGACCGTAGTAATAACAGAAGGTAGATTTGAAAATGTCGTATATCTTAAATCACTATAATTAAATCATCTTGTGAAACACAAAGCAGGATTTATAAATATAATAGGAAACCCAAATGTTGGTAAATCCACATTAATGAACGCTTTCATAGGAGAGCGTTTGTCTATTATAACCTCAAAAGCACAAACAACCAGACATCGAATACTAGGAATTGTAAATGGCGAAAATTTTCAGATGTTATTTTCGGATACACCAGGAATTATAAAGCCAGCATACGAATTGCAAGAATCTATGATGGATTTTGTAAAGTCGGCTTTTGAAGATGCAGATATTTTAATCTATATGGTTGAAATAGGAGAAAAAGACTTGAAAGACGAGCGATTTTTTAATAAGATAATCCATGCAAAAGTACCAGTACTGCTATTAATAAACAAGATAGATAAATCTACGCCAGAAGCATTAGAACAATCCGTAGCATTATGGAAAGAAAAAGTGCCAAATGCATTAATATTAGCAATATCAGCACTAGAAAATTTTAATGTACAAGTAGTATTTGACAAATTATTAGAATTATTACCAGAAGGAGCAGCATTTTACCCAAAAGACCAACTAACCGACAAACCAGAGCGATTTTTTGTAAATGAAGCCATTCGAGAAAAAATATTGATGCATTATAAAAAAGAAATTCCATATTCTGTAGAAATAGATACCGAAGAATTTTACGAAGAAAAAAAAATCATCAAAATACGTTCGGTAATCATGGTCGAGCGAAACTCGCAAAAAGGAATCATAATAGGACATAAAGGAGCATCACTAAAACGAGTAGGAACAGAAGCACGAAAAGATTTAGAAAAATTCTTTAATAAAAAAATATTCTTAGAGCTTTATGTAAAAGTAAATAAAGATTGGCGAAATAATACGAGACAACTAAAACGATTTGGATATAAAGAGTAAAATTATAGGTAAAATGAAAAATCATTTCACAAAAATATTGTTACTATTATTTATACTAATTAGCACTACAAATTATAGTCAAATTATAGAAGCTAACATTATAGATAGTGCTTTAGTTTTTAATAAAACAAAACGAGTAATAGCACTAAAAAAGGATAGTCTAAAAAAAATAAAAGCACCAATTTTTAGAAGTCCAAATTATAAAGAAGCACAAGAAAGTTACACAATAAAAGAAGTTCCAAATCCTAAAAAAGGAAATGCAAATGGATATATTTCCGATCCAAATGATTATATCTCCATAGCAAAAGAATTAGAATTAAATACACTAATTTGGTCAATAGAACAAACAACAACAGCACAAATAGCAATAGTAGTTTTACCAAGTATAGGAAAAGAAGTACCTAAAAATTTCGCAGTAAAAATAGTTGAAGAATGGAAAATAGGTCAAGCAGAAAAAGATAATGGATTATTAATTTTAACCGTAATAGATCAGAGACGTACAGAATTTGAAACAGGATATGGGTTAGAATCCATACTTACCGATGCAATATGTTTCCGAATAGGGAAACAAGAAATAGTACCACATTTTAAAAAAGGAAATTACGGAGAAGGTTTAATTGCAGCAATAAAAAAAGTAAAATTATTTTTAGAAAAACCAGAAGCAATCCAAGAAATTTATTCTAACGGAATAACACACGAAAAAAATACATTGCAAAATCGCATAGGAATTTGGTACGACATATTGCTAGGATATATAATATTGAGTTTGTTATTTTTTGCAATTTATTTTGGATTTATTTACGATATAGACAAGTCTATAAACGATTATCATGCAAAATACATACGATTAGAAAAATTTAAAATAGGATTTCTGTTAATATTGTTTCCATTGCCATTTATCTACATGAATAGATTGGTAAAAAAACGATTAAAAAAATATCGATTTGCACCACGATATAGTCGAATAAATGGAAAACGAATGCTATTAAAAGACGAATGGGCAGAAAATAATTTTTTAGAAAAAGCACAAATCTTAGAAGAAAAATTAAATTCAGTACGATATGATGTTTGGGTAACAGAAGACGAAAGTGATATATTAATACTAGAATATAAAGGAGCAAATTTAAGCTATTCCGATTGTACAAAATGTAGTTATAAAACTTTTGGAAAATTAAAAACAGTAGTAATTACTACGGCAACCTACAATAGAAGCGGCAAACGATTAATAAATTACAAATGCCGAAATTGTAATTACGAAGAAGAAGTTACGGAAATAATTCCACAAAAAATACAAGCAACATCAAGCACCTCTAGTTTTGGAGGAAGTTCCTCCAGTTTTGGAGGAGGCTCTTCAAGTTTTGGAGGAGGAAGCTCGGGAGGAGGAGGAGCAGGAGTGAGTTGGTAATTGTTTTGTTTTTTAAGACTTAAAAAGTAACTATATAGAATGTTTACTTGAAACAAATCAAACAAAACACTTGTAAATAAAACCGTATATTTGATACACAAAACAACTTAAATACACAATATGTATAATTCAAAAATAATAGGATTAGGATTCTATGTACCTGAAAATAAAGTAACCAATGATGACTTATCCAAAATTATGGATACAAACGATGCATGGATTCAAGAACGGACAGGAATAAAAGAAAGACGTTGGATAGAAAAAGGAAGTGAAGATACAAGTGCAACAATGGGAGCCAAAGCAGCTAAAATTGCAATAAAAAGAGCAGGTCTTACCAAAGATGAAATCGATTTTATTGTATTTGCAACATTAAGTCCAGATTATTTTTTTCCAGGATGTGGAGTGCAAATACAAGACCTGTTAGAAATGGGAACCATAGGAGCAATAGATATCCGTAACCAATGTTCAGGATTTATATATGCAATGTCAACAGCAGATCAGTTTATAAAAACAGGAATGTATAAAAATGTATTGGTAATAGGAGCAGAATATCATTCCAATGGATTAGATAAAACAACTAGAGGAAGAGGAGTTTCGGTAATATTTGGAGATGGAGCAGGAGCATGTGTCCTTACAAGAACAGAAGATAATGCCAAAGGAATATTATCTACACACCTACATAGTGAAGGAAAGTATGCCGAAAAATTAGTAGTAGAAACACCAAGTATTAGACATTGGGTTCCAGAAATAGTAGAGAATAAAGAAGAAGATACCTCGTACTTTCCATATATGGATGGACAATTGGTATTTAAACATGCAATAGTACGATTTAGCGAAGTTATAAATGAAGGTTTAGAAAAAAATAAACTATCAGCTTCAGATATAGATATGTTTATACCACACCAAGCAAATTTAAGAATAGCACAATTTATACAGAAGAAATTTGGACTAAAAGATGACCAAGTATATAACAACATCATGAATTATGGGAATACAACAGCAGCGTCCATAATTATAGCCTTAACAGAAGCTTGGGAAAAAGATAAGATAAAAGAAGGCGATTTGGTAGTATTAGCAGCATTTGGAAGTGGTTTTACTTGGGGATCCGTAGTAATAAGATGGTAAATATTTAAGTATTTTTTGCGGAATAGTAAAAATGAAAAAAACAAAACAATTCTTTTTAGTAGTATTTTTAGTAATACTAATAGTAGTATTATTTTATAAAAATGGAATTGAAACAACACCATATCAAGCAATAGTAAAAAAACAAAATTCATGTATTAGTTGTCATATAGAAATGCAAGGATTTTCGTTAGCACATACACCAGACAAAGTAAGTTGTACAGCATGTCATTTAGGAAATGCGTTTGCAATAGATAAAAAAAAAGCACATAAAGAGATGTTGCTAGTTCCAGGAAATTTATCAAATGCATCAGAAACCTGTGCAAAATGCCATGTAGGAATAGATTTACGAGTAAAAAACTCCATGATGAATACCATGAGTGGAATAATAAGCGTAGATAAATATGTGTTTGGAGAAAATAAAAATTTAGATAGTATATTTAGTATACATCATTTAAAAAATAGTACGAAAGCAGAAAGTCATTTACGAAATAAATGTGCATCGTGTCATATCGGAAATGAAAAAAAATACCCAAATCCAATAACCGAAAAATCGAGAGGAGGAGGATGTCTAGCATGTCACTTAAATTACAACGAAGAAACAAAAAAAGCACATCAAGAATACATTACGTCGAATAAAGAGCAACTAACAAAATACCATCCATCCATATCACTAAAAGTAACCGATAATCATTGTTTTGGTTGCCACAGTAGATCAGGACGAGTAGCAACCAATTACGAAGGTTGGCACGAAACCATATATAAAGATACCTTGTATGGAAATCCAAAATATAGAGTGTTAGAAGACAAAAGAGTATTCGAAAAACAACCAGCAGATATACACCATACTATCGGAATGAGTTGTATAGATTGCCATGACAGCTATGAAGTAATGGGAGATGGAATAAAATATGCACATCAAGAAGAATCAGTAAAAGTAAGATGTTCAGATTGTCATACAAAACAAAGCGATATAAAATCGCAAACAAATACTATAGCTTTTTCAGAATTAGAAGCGTCGGAACAACGAATTATTCGATTGCGAAAATTAGATACAACAATGCAGTTTTTAAGAGCAGAAAAATCCAATAGAACATTGCTAAACGTCATTAGAACGAGAAAACAGAATTACTTAATAACAAAAAACACATCCCAAAAAATATTAATATCAAAACAGTCAGAAAGTTGTACGAGCGAAGTACATAAAAATGTGAGTTGTAGTACATGTCATACCAGTTGGATACCACAATGTATAAGTTGCCATACCAAATTTGATAAAGACGAAGACGGTTACGATTTGCTAGCAAAAGATTGGACAATGGGAAAATGGATAGAAAAAGGAAATGATTATTTGGCAGAATATCCAACATTAGGAATAGTAGAGAGAAATGGAAAAAAGATAGTCAAAACCTTTGCACCAGGAATGATAATGAGCTTACAGCAAAAAGAAGAAATAAAAGAAAGTTTCCATCGATTGTTTGCGCCAGTTAGCGCACATACAATTTCAAAAAAAGGAAAAGCATGTATAGATTGCCATAATAATCCAGTAGTATTGGGATACGGAAGAGGAAAATTAAGATTTACAAAAAACGGAACTTGGCAATTCCAGCCAAAATATCCAAAAGCACAAGATAAATTACCGCAAGATGCATGGATTGGATTTTTGAAAAACGATACGATACATAAAGCAACACGAATAAACGCAAGACCATTTTCTTTGTTAGAACAACAAAAAATATTACGAGTAGGAGCATGTTTAACCTGTCATAAAGAAAAAACGAAAGAAATAAAGTTATTGTTAAACGATTACCAAAAAGCACTTAAAAAGAGAAGCGATAAATGTATACCTTCCAAATTCTGAAAAAATATAGTTGTTATTTCAAGTGAAATTTGCGACCAAAGAAGTAAATTTTGTATCGAGAATTGTTCTTGAGAATACTATAAATTATTTTTTTAAATAAAAATAATTCAAAATATTTAATTGATAATCAATAAATTACAATCAGTATGAAATGTAATTATTTTTTTGGCACAGTACTTGAAATTACTAAATCAAATGCGGAAGCCGAAAAGCAAAAAGAGTAGGCATAATCCTTAAACCATATATTATGAAGAACAGGATACTTTTTATTTTAGGAGTGCTTATGATGGTTTCAACAGTTGAAGCTAAGACAAGCAAAGAACAACCAAACAGCAAATGGGATTATGAATATAATCACAATGCAGAACCAATTTCATTTATGGAACGAGGAATTAAATTCTTCATATTTACAGATGGAGAAATGGATTTTGATATACATGCAAACGATTACGAAACAACAACCGAATATTACTATAAAAGTAAAAGTCGAAGAGCAAAATCAAGAACATCTCAAAGGTATGGAGGCGTACCAGTAACGAAAGATTATAGAGGAAGAGTAATACGAGTAGGAAGAGTTTTTATAAACTATAACTACAGAGGAAACGTAAGTAGAGTAGGAAGTGTATTTATTGGATATAGAAGAGATAGAATGACAAGAGTCGGAGGATTACGAATTATTTACGATAGATATGGAGTGAGGTATAGAGGACAAGTAAAACACAGGCACCATTACAATACAGGATATTATTCTAATTTTTACAACGATTATTTTTGGGATAATATAGTATATGATTACAATGACAATTTCTTTGATGATGATTTTAACGAAGATTATGAACAATTCGAAGAAGATGATGATTACTATTACTATAGATCAAAAAGTTCAAAAATGAAGAACTTAAAAGGTAAGCGTATGAAAAAGCAAAAAATGATAAAAAGAAAAAAGAATAAATCAAGATATTATAAAAAGTACAAAAAACATAAGAAAAACGATTAGTAAAAGTATATAAAAAGCAATTGCTAAGAAAAATAAGCTCCCAAAATTAAATATTTTGGGAGTTTTTATGTTTAAGAGTTATTAGGTTCTTAATAAATAACACTATCTAATAAAAATAATTATTATAGAAAAATAATTTATAATGCATTAAACTAAGGTTTATAACTATTTTACTATTTTTATAGCAAAATATATCTATCATGATTAGGAGAATACTTTTTTATAAAAACCATCTTTTTTTAATTGGTTTTTTATTGATTTGTTTAACAAGTTTTTCACAAATTACCTTTACAGAAAATACTTGGATACCAATAGGGAACACAGAGCTTAGAACACGTTTTGATGATGCAGATAATGGAGATGGTTTAAACGATGGAGCAATAGGAGTAAACGGAATAGATACCATTGGACCATTAGGCGTATTATATACATTTCAAGGAAATATGATAAATGGAGAAGCGTATACCATACAAACATCTGTTTATAATTATGTATCATCCTATATAAAATATAGAGTAGAGTTATATAATATGACAGACAATGTAATATTAACGACAAGCCCATTAATTACAATTGTAGGAAGCGTAACAACACCAGAAAATACAACTATTAGTTATATAGCAACAAATACAGACGATGGAGATATACTCCAATTGCGTTATGTAAGAGAAAATACCGAAGCATCAAATCATATAGCAAGAGATTTTGCAATTGATAATGTGCGTTTAAATGGGATATTATTTGAATTTGATCATTTATTTTTCACAAAACCAACTATAGATATTCCAGCAGTAGCACCAACAAATATAGAACTTACAGAAATGGATTTGATATTAAGTAAAATGTCAGATAATATCTTAGGAACAACAAATCCAATAAACACAAATATAATAGATGCAGTATCAAAATATAATGCGTTAAATATAGTAGTAAATAACAATACAATAAATGGTAATATGCCAACACCAGAATGGGAAATAACCGTTTGGGAATCAGGAAATTTTTTAAAAACATTTGCCCAGCATTTAAAATACAATCCAATAGATACAACAATATATAGTAACGGATTAACAATGCAAGAAATGGCATCAAATACAATTTGGTTTTTTTGTGATGCATTTTATCGAAGACAAATACCAAGAGATTATATTACCTATTTTTATAAATTATTTGCAGCGCCAACCATATTTTTAAAACCGTATTTAAGTTCTCACATTAAAGAGCTGTTTTATTTTAGTTTAATAGAACACAGTAGTCAGTATATATTCTTTTGGGAAGAAGAATATATTACAGGACAACCAGGAACACAAGGAGCAATTAATATAGACGATATAGGAAATATGTCAGGAATACAATTGGCATTTGGATTAATGCAAGATACACCAGAAGAAAGATTGCAATGGGCAAAAGGATTTAAACGCTATTATGAGCGATTTATGAGTCATACACCAGGAACGTCAGATGGAATAAAATCAGATGGATCTAGTTTCCATCATCGTTCAGGATTAAATAATTACACCTATAATTATAATACACCAATGTTTGTACTATCGGTTTTAGATGGAACCTCATTTCAAGTATCCCAAGAAGCATATAAAGTGTTTAGAAAAGGAATATACACACAATTATTAGTTGCAAATGAAGATGTGGAACCATTATCCATGGCAGGAAGACATCCAGAAGCAAGAAGAATATCACCAAATAAAAATTTAATACGATTAACGGCAATTACAGGAGGCCATATTTTAGGCTTATCAAATCCAGATCCAATTATAGCAAATGCTTATGTTAGACAATGGGGAAATCATAACGATTTACCAAATGCAATACCAGAAGTATTGTCAGGATTTAAACCATTAAATTATCATGGAATGGGAGTGTATTGGAAAAATAATTGGATGGCAAGTTCTAGAGGAGAAAGTAATTGGAGTTTTGGTTCAGAAATGATACGAGATCATCAACATTATGGTCGATACCAAAGTTATGGAACACTTGAAATTATTTATGAGGGAGGAGAAGAAATAGGAAATGGATTTCGATTTAACGGTTGGAATTGGAACTACAATCCAGGGACAACAGCAATTGTTTTACCATGGGAATTATTACGAGTAGAAAATAAATATCAAAAAGAATATCAGAAAAAAGGATTTGTAGGAACATTATCCTTAGAACATCAAAATAACGAAGTGTATAAAAGTATGGGAGAGACAGGAATGTTTGCAATGGAATTTGCAGAGAGCGATACCAATCATGGGTATACTCCATTTGGACCAAATACACATGACTCTTCTTTCTTATTTAAAAAATCTGTATTCTTTTTTGAAGATTATATAGTAGCATTAGGTTCGGAAATAAATAATGAAGATACAACGCATCCAACAGTAACAACATTATTCCAACGAATGTCAGAAAATCAAGCAAATGTAAATGTAAACGGAACTATTTATGCAAATTTTGAAACGAACACATTTAATGGATCAAATTGGATAATCGATAATTTTAATACAGGATATTATGTAGTAGGAGAAGGAAGCAATCAATTAAAAATACAAAGAGAAAATCAGCACATACCTTTTTTAGATGATTTTGACTATACACTAAGTGATTTAAGAGCGCCAGTAGATTACTCAATTGGTTATATAAATCATGGAACCAATCCAGTAAATGCAGGATATGAATTTGTAGTAAAACCAGATGTTACAGCATCGAATATGTCCAATTTCGCAGTAAATATGTCAAATGATACAACAAAACCCTATCAAGTATATCAAAAAACAGAAACAGCGCACATCGTAAAAGATAAAAACAATGGTACAGTAGGATATGCATTGTTTACAGCAAATGCAAATTTATCCAATGCATTAGTGCTAAAAGCAAATGACATACCATGTTTAGCAATGTATAAAGAGATAAATGCACAAACAATACTATTGTCTGTATCAAATCCAGATATGGGATTTTTTGTAGATAGTTTTGAAGCATCCGTAGAAGTACCAATACAAATTACATTACATGATGTTTGGACTTTAGAAAACACACATCCAGAAGTAAGTATAATAAACACAACAGATACAACAACAACCATACAGTTTAATACTTTTGATGGAAAACCAATAGAAATTCAATTAAATAAATTTAATGTAGAAATAAATATTAATGAAGGAATTTGTACTGAAGCAGAATCAGGAACAATAACAGCAATGCAAACAGCACCTTTTTATATAGAAACAATAACACAAAACCAAGGAACAGCAACCTATACATTTACAACAGATACAGCAGGAACATATAAGATAAAAGCAACGGTATTTGCTGTAGATAGTAGTTCAGATTCATTTTATTATCAAATAGATAATGAAACAGAAGAAGTATGGGATTTTAATCCAACAGGAGAAAGTGTACGGTATAATCATTGGATGGTAGATGAGGTAACCAAAAGAGGAGCGGGAACTTTTGATAATCCAGAGCAAGATCCATATCTTATAAATTTGACACAAGGCATACATACAATTACATTTAGAGGAAGAGAGGTAGCAGCAAAAATAGACGAGTTTTGTTTTGTAAAACAAGAAACCTTAAGCAATGAAAATTATTTACAATTACGAGAAATAGTAGTGTATCCAAATCCAGGAACAGGATTATTTAATTTTAAATATACGTCTGATTATACAGGAATAATTAATATACAAGTAATTTCTATGGATGGTAGAAAAGTTAAAAACATAAAATTAGAAAAAGAAAGTAGATTATTTAATCAACAAATTAACTTGTCAAGTATAGAAAAAGGAATGTATATTGTTCAAATTAATGAAGAAAATTACCAGACATACAAACAAATAATTAAGAATTGATGGCTTTTAAAACCTGAAATATATTTCTATTTGTAAGAATGAATGATAAATGAATAATTCTCAAAAATGATCGAAAATTTTAAAATAAATCTATTTTTAAGTTAAATAATTGTCATATTAGTTCTTTATTTTTCTACTACTTTACTATCTTTGTTTCGATTAGAAAATTAAAAAATTTAGAGTCTAAGAATTAGAATAATATTTATTCTAACCACTAAGAAGCAATATGAGACAATGTTTTTCTAAAAAACTCTTATAAGTTTTATGTAAACCCTTGTGAACTTTGTGGTTAAAAAACAATACAATTTTAGACTAGAACTAAATTTTACAAAAAAACCAAATAATAAGAACAGACCATGTCAAAACCTAAAATCATTTATACAAAAACGGACGAAGCACCATCATTAGCAACACGTTCTTTTTTACCAATTGTTAAAGCCTTTACAGCAACAGCAAATATTGCAATAGAAACGAAAGATATATCACTTTCAGCAAGGATTTTAGCAATTTTTTCAGAATTTTTAACAGAAGAACAAAAAGTAAATGATGCATTAGCAGAATTGGGAGTTTTAGCAAAAAAAGAAGAAGCAAATATTATCAAATTGCCAAATATTTCAGCTTCCGTACCACAATTAAAAGCAGCAATAAAAGAGTTGAAAGATAAAGGGTTTGCGATACCAGATTATCCAGAAGATCCAAAGACAGAAGAAGAAAAAGCAATATTGAAAAAATATGGAAAAGCAAAAGGGTCAGCAGTAAATCCAGTATTACGAGAAGGGAATTCCGATCGAAGAGCACCAAAAGCAGTAAAGAATTTTGCAAGAAAAAATCCACACAGAATGGGAGCATGGAGCTCCGATTCAAAAACGCATGTAGCAACGATGGAAGCAGGCGATTTTTTTCATAACGAAAAGTCAATTACAATAGAAAAAGCAACTAAAATACGTATAGAACATGTAGATGCACAAGGAAATAAAACCATTTTAAAAGAAAATTTCCCATTACTAGAAGGCGAAATCATCGATGCAACAGTAATGAGTAAAAAAGCATTGTTAGCATTTTTAGAAACCGAAATGAATGATGTAAAAGAGCAAGGGATATTATTATCCTTACACATGAAAGCAACCATGATGAAGGTTTCTGATCCAATTATTTTTGGACATGCAGTAAGAACGTATTTTGCAGATGTATTTAAAAAACATGCAGCTACTTTTAAAGAAATAGGAGTAAATGTAAATAATGGATTTGGTAATTTACTAAGTAACTTACAAGAGTTATCCGAAGAAAAACGCAAAGAAATAGAAAATGATATCGCATTAACATTTAAAAATGGTGCCGATATAGCAATGGTAAATTCCGATAAAGGAATAACCAATCTACATGTACCAAGCGATGTTATTATAGATGCATCCATGCCAGCGATGATAAGAACATCTGGACAAATGTGGAATAAAGAAGGGAAACAACAAGATACAAAAGCAATCATTCCAGATAGTAGTTATGCAGGATTGTATACAGCAACGATAGATTTTTGTAAAGAAAATGGTGCTTTTGATCCAACCACAATGGGAACCGTTCCGAATGTTGGATTAATGGCGCAAAAAGCAGAAGAATATGGTTCGCATGATAAAACTTTTGAAATCGCTAAAAGCGGAAAAGTGTATGTTATTGACGAATCTAATGACATACTAATAGTACATCATGTAGAAGAAGGCGATATTTGGCGTATGTGTCAAGTAAAAGATTTACCAATTCAAGATTGGATTAAATTAGCGGTAACAAGAGCAAGAGCAACAAAAACACCAGCAGTATTTTGGTTAGATAAAAATAGAGCACACGATGCAGAGGTTATCAAAAAAGTAAATCAATATTTACCACAACACAATACCGAAGGATTGGATATTCGAATTCTTTCTACAGAAGAAGCAACACATTTTACACTAAAAAGAATCAAAGAAGGAGAAGATACTATTTCAGTAACAGGAAATGTTTTACGAGATTATTTAACAGATTTATTTCCGATTTTAGAATTAGGAACATCTGCAAAAATGTTATCCATAGTACCATTAATGCAAGGAGGAGGTTTGTTTGAAACAGGAGCAGGAGGATCTGCACCAAAGCACGTACAACAATTTGTAGAAGAAGGACATTTACGATGGGATTCGCTAGGAGAATTTTTAGCATTAGCAGTATCTTTAGAACATTTAGGAGATAAATACGATAATAAAAAAGCATTAATTCTAGCAGAAACACTAGATGAAGCAACAGATAAGTATTTAGAAAATAAAAAATCGCCATCACGAAAAGTAAATGAACACGATAATAGAGGATCTCATTTTTACGAAGCGATGTATTGGGCAGAAGCATTAGCAAAGCAAGATAAAGATGCAGAATTAAAAGAAATTTTCGTTAAAGTTGTTGCTACATTAAAAGAAAAAGAAGATAAGATTAATACCGAACTGATTGAAGCACAGGGAAAATCAGTAGATATCGGAGGATATTATGTAATCGATGAAGAAAAGATGACTGCAGCAATGCGACCAAGTAAAACTTTAAATAAGATTATAGATACTATTTCTTAAAATTAGGAGTTTATTAACAGTTAAAAGGGTGCATCATGCACTCTTTTTTTGTTAAATTTGAAAAGTAATCGACTAAAACTAAAGTATGCGAAGTAAAAAAGTACTAATACCAATAGTAATAGTTATAATCTTAGGAGTTTTTTATTCTATTTATAACAAAAAGAACGAAGAAAATATATCTATAACAACTGCCGTAAAAAAAGGGGATTTTATTAGTGAAGTAATAACATCTGGAGAAGTACAATCTACAAGTTTAAAAAAAATAAAAGGACCATCAAATCTTAGAAAATTCAAATTAAGAGATGTAAAAATACAAGACTTAATACCAGAAGGAACTGTAATAAAAACAGGAGATTATGTAGGAAGATTAGACCCGTCAGGAGTAAATGAGCAAATAATAGATGCACGATTAAATTTAGAATCAGCAGAATCAAAATATACACAGCAAAAACTAGACACTACCTTATCTCTAAAACAAAATAGAAACGCCATAAAAGACATGCTTTTTTCTATAGAAGAAACAAAATTAGAATTAAAACAATCTATTTATGAACCACCAGCAACTATTAAAAAATTAGAAATAAAAGTAGAGAAATTAGAAAGAGATATTAGAGAACAAAGAGAAAATTATGATATAAAACAAAGGCAAGCCAAAGCAAAAATGGTAGAAGTTGGTACCGAAGTATCAAAAATAAAAAAGAAACTAAAAGATTTAATAAAATTAAGAGAATCTTTTACAATACATTCCGAATCGGATGGAATGATTACTTACGTTAAAAGTTGGAATGGAGAAAAGAAAAAAGTAGGATCGTCTATAAGCCCTTGGGATCCATCCATTGCAAGTCTACCAGATTTAACAAAAATGGAATCTAAAACCTATGCAAATGAAGTAGATATAAGACAAATAAAGAAAGGCTTAACCGTAAGAATTGGTTTTGATGCATTTCCAGATGTAGAACTTAATGGAATAATTACCGATGTTGCAAATGTAGGAGAAAAGAAAAGAGGATCCGACATAAAAGTATTTCAAGTACTGGTAAAACTCAACGAAATAAATGAGAATATAAAACCAGGAATGACAACCTCTAATAGAATACTAACCAATAAAAAAGAGAATGTATTAATTATTCCGTTAGAAGCAGTATTTTCTAAAGATTCTATTAGTTATGTTTATTTAAAATCAGGTTATTCCATACAAAAAAAACAAATAGAATTAGGAATGTCTAATAACGATGAGGTAATTGTGACTAAAGGTTTAGAAGAAAAACAAGTAGTATATTTAAATATGCCAGAAGGACAAGAAGAAAAAAGTATAACACGTTTAAAATGATAGACAAAATACTTTTAGAAAAATTAAAATCTAATTTTAGTGAAGCATTTAGAGTCATTAAAACAAATAAAGTTAGAACTTTTTTAACTGCTTTAGGAATTATTTTTGGCGTAGCAGCAGTAATTACAATGTTAGCAATCGGTAAAGGAGCAGAAAAAGAAATACTCTCGCAATTAGAATTGGTAGGCGTAAACAATATTGTAATAACACCAATACCAGAAAAAGAAAAAGAAGAAACCAGTGACGAAGAAGGCAAAGGAGAAACCAAACGATTTTCAAAAGGATTAGATTTGTTGGATGTTGAGAGTATTCATAAAAATATTCCAACTGTAAAAGCATCAAGCCCAGAAGTAATATTAGATACTTATGTTATAAATAAAGGAAGACAGAGTTCTGTGAAATTAATAGGAGTTTTCGACTCCTTTTTTAAAATAACCAATATAGATATCGAAAAAGGAACTAATTTTTCAAATAAGCAATCAATCAATGCAATGCCAGTTTGTATTATCGGAAAAAAAATAGAAAAAAAACTATTTACAGGCGAAAGTGCTTTGGGAAAATATATAAAAGTCAAAGATGTTTGGTTACAGGTAATAGGAGTTATTAAAGAAAAATTTATTTCAGAAAAAGCACAAGAAGACTTAGGAATTAGAGATCTAAATAAAGACGTATACATACCAATAAAAACATTTTTAGTACGTTATAAAGATCGAAAAAAAGCAGGAGGGAAATCGTTAGATACAAGAAATAGTTTTGTTTTTTTTGGAGATGATTCTGGACCGAAAAAAAGAATTTCAAGAGGTAATTACCATCAAATAGATAAATTAACAGTACAAGTATCTAACTCAAACGAGTTAAAAGCAACTGCAGAAATACTAAGTAAAATGTTGCGTAGAAAACACAATGATGTATTGGATTTTGAAATTTCTATACCAATACATTTATTAAAACAACAACAAAAAACAAAACAAATATTTAATATAGTATTGAGTATTATAGCAGGAATTTCTTTGCTAATAGGTGGAATAGGAATTATGAATATCATGTTAGCATCCGTATTAGAGAGAACCAAAGAAATAGGAATAATTAGAGCAATAGGAGCAACAAAACAAGATGTAATTTTACAATTTTTATCCGAATCTGTATTAATAAGTTTAGGAGGAGGAATTATTGGTGTTATTTTAGGAATTATAGCATCTTATATTTTAGAAATTTCAACAGGAATAGAAACCATATTATCATTAAACTCCATATTATTGTCCTTTTTTGTAGCAACATTAATAGGTCTTATTTTTGGAATAGCACCAGCAAAATCTGCAGCAAATAAAAGTCCAATAGAAGCAATTAGAACCGAATAAATGAAAAAAATAATTTCACACATATTTCTTATACTGCCAATATTAATATTTGGTCAATCAGAAAAAATTTCGTTAAAATCTGCCATTAAACTAGCACAAGAAAAATCTACAGATTATAGAGCAGCATACAATAGAAAACAATCGAATTATTGGAGATACAAAAATTATAAGTCTAGTTTTTTACCACAACTCCGAATGGATGCAACATTGCCATCGTATTCTAATTCTACAAGAAGAATTACAAACGATAGTGGACAAGATATTTTTGTGAATCAGAATCAATCGCGATTGGAGGCAAATTTATCCATAACACAAAGTGTGCCATATACAGGAGGTTCCTTATCGTTAAATACACAAATAGAACGTGTGGATATTTATGGTAATAATGCGCAAAAAGGATACTCGGTAATACCATTTTCGATTAATTATTTTCAAAATTCCATATTTTACAATGCGTATAAATGGGATAAAAAAATCGAGACATTACTATTTGAGGAATCCAAAAAAGAATTTGTAGAGAGTATGGAACAAATTGCTTTAAATACATCTACACGTTTTTTTAGATTATTAAAAGTACAAAAACAACTAAAGATATCACAAAAGAATTT
>Ga0256840_1000457_pt1 | contig 41927 bp, 37 predicted proteins | sample 355202metaG_FD_185969 | JGI IMG/M metagenome (GOLD analysis project Ga0256840, IMG submission 185969) | Hydrothermal vent microbial communities from Mid Atlantic Ridge, Atlantic Ocean - 355-202 | ecosystem: Environmental > Aquatic > Marine > Hydrothermal vents | place: Atlantic Ocean: Mid...
TAATGTTTTCTGACAAACATTAGGAACTCAAACTATTTCTTCTCATATATGATTAATATCTTCATGCCTTATATTTTCACACATTGATTTATTATAATTTTAATTAATAATATATAACTATATTATTAAAAAAAAAGATTATTTCCAGTTTATATTACTAATAATAATATATTTAATAAATATATTATTATTTAGTTAAGTAATTATTGTCATATAAAAATTTAATAGCATTTTTTCTTACATTTTTAAAATCATATAATGTATGAGCATCTGAATTCAAATAAATTTTATTTGTATTTTTTAATAAATAATCTAATTTTTCTAAATTACTTTTATTTCTTTCTAATACCTTAGCATTAAATTCTAATCAAACATTAAATTCATTAGCAACTTCAACTAATTTTTTAATATCATAAAAATCTCAAAAATCTGCAAAACTACACGGGTGTCAGATAAATTTTATTTTACCATGATATTTTTTAATAGCTTCTATAGTTCATTTAGTAACTGTCTCTGGATCTGATTTATAAATACTTGAATGAGCAGATAAAATAATAAATTCTGACTCTTTTCATTGGATATCAAAACAAACATCTCACTTATCATTTAATAAATCTCATTCAACTCAAAAAATAACATTTACATCATTATAAACATTTTTCCAATTTCTTAATGAATAACGAGCAGTTCATCAAGCTGAAATACTACTATCATTTCTAAATTTATTAATTGAAACTTGTGAATGATCTGTTATAGCTATTTCTTTCATTCAGATTACTCAGGCAAATTGTACTAGTTCATTGATTGTTGGTATTCAATCTGAAAAACTAGAGGTATGCATATGATAATCTTTGCTATCTAAATTTACTATTCTTTCTTTTAATGGTTTCATAAATCTCTTTAATTAAATAACTACATTATACTAAATTATTTTTTACTTATTTTCTTTGAAATAAAATATAAATATCATGCACTAAAAAAACATAAAATTCACATTGAAATAAATATAGAATTAAATCATAAATAAGTTACCATAAGCCCTCAACCAAATGCTCATAAAGCTATAGTAACATAATTAGTAAATTCCCACATTCCCCATCATAATCATCTATATTTTTTCTTTAAACTATCTCAATATAATGCATCAAATGCTGGTGAATATATAGCTTCTCATATTCAAATCAAAATCTGAACTAAAAATAAAAATATAACACTATTTACAATAGTATATAAGAAAAAACCTATTCATATAAGACTGTATCATAAAACTATAATCAAAGTTTTATTTTTTGCCTTATCTACATATTTTCAAGAAAGTAACGTAACTATTCAAGCAGCTAAAGCAAACAATCACAAAGCTATACTAGCATCCATTAAATTTCATCAAATTTCTTTTACATATAAAGCATATATTGGAGCAACCATTGCAGCTGATACAAGTACTAAACTATTAGTAAATAGTAAAAGTCTAGTTTCCTTTTTAAATCATTTCATTATTTATTTTTAATATTTTATTAAACTAACAATTTTTTTATTTATAAATTTATCTCTTCAATTTAAAAATCAAAGCTCTATCACAAAATTTAAACTATCAACAATTCAACCTAATTTTTCAACCAAATTAATAGCAGCATTTGCAGATCATCAGGTAGCTAATAAATCATCTACAATAGCTATTTTATCTCAAGCATTAATAGCATTTTTTTGTATTTCAAAAGTATTACTACCATATTCTAAATCATAATTTATTTCTTCACATTCACCTGGTAATTTTCATTTTTTTCTAAGCATAATAAATGGAACTTTCATTTTATAAGCCAATATACTTCAAAAGATAAATCCTCTAGCATCAAGTCATACAATCTTTGTTATTCACATATTTTGTATTTCAAAAGAATTTATTACAAATTCCAAAGCTTTACTATTTTCCAATATAGGAGACATATCTTTAAATCAGATTCATGGTTTTGGAAAATCTTTTATTTCATTTATGTAGTTTTTTAAATTCATAGTTTTTAAAATAGATAATTATTTATTTTAGTATATTCAAAACAAAAAAAATCTTAAATTTAAAATTTAAGATTTAATATTTTTTATATTTATTTTTCTAAAATAACTCAATACATTTCATAATAAGATATATCATCTTTATTTTCTATATCTTTTAAATTTTTAGGAATTACTATATTTTGAAAAATTATTTTATAATTTTTATTTATAATAAAAGTTAATTCTTTTTGTGTCCAATTTTTTGAATCAAGATTTTTCTCATTTCTTTTCTTTATTTCTTTAAAGACATTCTTTAAATCAATAGTTTTAATTATTTTTTGATTTTCATAAATATCAAGTTTTTCTTCCCAAATATCTATTTTTCAATAAAGTTTATTTTTATTATCTTCATCTAAATATTTTACTCTATCATCAGTTCAAACTCTAAAAAGCCTTTTATATCAGTCTATTTCTAAAGGAAATAAATTATCATAATTTCAATAAATATGAATTTCAGAAATTCAATCTAAAAAATATCAATCAAAATATTTTTTCACTTTTATTTTTTCAGTTATTTTACTTATAATTATCCATTTATTTGGTCAATTATATTGTTCTTTTTTTAATTTTTCTAATCAAGTTTTATTAAAACAATTACTATTTGGAGCATATCAATATTTATTATATTCACAAATTTTATTATTTTTCTTTTTTAAAAGTCTTTCTATATCTTCTTTATGGTTTTTCTCCCATTCTTTTCTATCATTTTTTTCTATTTCAGAATAAATTTTAGGAAATAATTCTTTTATTTTATTACAGTTATTAAAATCACAAATATAATCAATTCAAGAATAAATATTTTTAGATAAATCTTTATCTATATCACTATAATTTTTTAATGGTACAATTTTTTGTGCAATAGTATATTTATACATTTCTTCTGTAACTTCTATAATTCAAGCCTTTTTTAAATTAGTTTCTAATCTATCAAATTGTCTTTCTAATGGATAATTATAAACATTAAATTTTGGAAATACTGAAATAATAATTATAAAAAATGCTAATGAAATTGGAATAGCTATTAGTGCTTTTTTCTTTGAAACAATAAAATGAAAACTTATAAGTAAAAGCAAAATTCCAAATATTACAACAAAATATCTATTTATAGTCAAATCATATTGTGCAATTCTTAAATAAATTGCATAAAAAAGCATAAATATTTGTGGAATTACTGCATATGGAAATATTTTTCTAAAAAGTTTTATAGCTTTAGAATCCTTTTCAAAAATATATGAAAAACTATAAGTTAAATAACCAAATATTGAAAATCCTATTACAAGCCAACTAATTTCACCTTTTGGCCAATCATAAAAATTAGCCAAAACTTTTATAGAATAAGCATAAAGTATAAAAAAATATAAGTAAATAAATGGAACTCAAACAAATTTTACTAAAAATGAGAAAAATGCATTTCTAATAAATCTATTAGTCAAAAAACTTTTTTTATCTGGAATTTGTGATAGTAAAAATAAAGGAGAGATTATAGAAAAAACTAAAATTGCCAAATTTCAATAAGTCTTTTTTTCACTAATATCTAAATCAAAAAGTACATCGGTTGCAGTTATTCAAATAATTCAAAGTCAAAATATTACCCATCAAAAAATGAAACTAGTTAATATTACAACTGAAACATTATAAAAATAAGTATAAAAAGTAGTTTGGCTAGTTTTTGTATTTTTTATATAAGGAGCAAAATATACAAAAGCTATTATTCAAGCAAAACTTAAACATGCAAAAACTATAGATTCTAAAGTGATATCTAATCCAAAAATATTATAAAAACTTATTCAAAAAATTATAGGAATAATTTGAAATAAATTTCTTTTTAACTTTAAATAATCAGTATTTTCAGATGCTAAATAAACTCAAACACTGAAAATAAAAGTAGCAATTAAAGATAAATTAGCTGTTAATAATTTTTTTACTAATAGGCCATTATTATTTTCAAAGTGTAATAGTATAAAAAATATTGTAGCTACAATAAAAATTATTATTACAGAGACTGGAAATCTATTCCAAATATTTTTTATATTTTTCTCTATATATTCTAGAGAAATTAGTTTTTTTAGTTTCATAGGTTTTTATTAAAATTTAATTTTATTTATTTTTTTTAGTTTTCTAGTTTTCTATTTCATTAATTCCCCATAATTAACCCATAAAATTGCATCTAAATGTAACTCTGGAATATCTAATTTTTTACTTAAATCAAAGTAAAATTTATCTATATTATCATAATCTCATTTATACTTTTCAAATAATGAAATCAAACGAGAATCTATTGGAATATTTATTTTTTCAGGAAAATAATTTAATTTATTAAAATAATTTCTAGCTCAATAAGAAAACATTTTTACAGCAAAAACTATAGTTTTTGCATCTTTTTTTTGTTTCATAGTTTTAGCTAAATCACCTCTTAACTTTTCCATATCATTATAAAACTCTTCTTCATTTCAAATAAATATTTCTAAAAAAGGTTTTAGTTTTTCTAATCTTTTAATTTTTGTATCTATAAATCTATTATTGTTTTTTGATTGTTTTATAAAATTTCATACTTCTTCTAATAAACTTTCATTTTTTATATAAATATTAGAAAAATAATTAGAAAATTCTTCCCAATAATCTTCTCATTTTCAAGATAATTGATAACAAATAATAGAATTAGAAATTATAAGAGCTAAATATAAATCTATATTTTTTATATTTTTATATAATTTTGTTAAAGCTTTAAATTGCCTATCAGATTCTTCAATTTGTATAGTATCATCTAAAGAATATTTTTTTAATTTATTATATAATTCTTGCATATAAATATGTTTTAAATAATTAACTAAATAATAAATATATTTAAATTTAAAGCAACAAAAAGGATATAATTATAAAATTATATCCTTAAATCATTCTCCTTTTTTAATATCTTTATTTAATCCTCTTATCAATTTCACCATAGTAAATATAATAAATATATACATAAAAAATGAAAAATAATTCAAGAAATTAAAATTTGAATTTGGAATAAGTGGTAACATATAAAAAATCAATGACCCAAATATAACAAAAATAACTCCTCTTATTAAAGAGTATATAGCTTCTAAATTAATCTCCATAGAGTTTTTACCATTACTATCATATAATACTGGAGATACAAATAATGCTATATTAAAAAATTGCAATTGTATATCTGTAAATATATCATTTAACCCTAATTTATATACAAAATGTAAGATAAAAGCACCTGTAAATAAAATTAGTAACATTAACAATAACTCTTTAGATACCTTTTTAATAATTTTACCCATCATATCACACTCCTTTTTCTATTTTAATTCCATGTAAAGTCATTAAATCAATCAATTTATCTAAAATTGGTCTAACTTCTTCATTAAGTTTTAAAACCGTTCTCTGTTGTTCTAAATCATCTATTTTTGAAACATTTTTGTCAAAGATTGAAGCATAATACCTATATGTAAAAAGTATTTGATTTTCTTCTAAAGAAGTTAACTCTTTCCTTTTAGATAAAATACTAACATCTTTATTTTTAAGAAAATAGATACCTTTTTCTGAATCAGCTACATCTTTTTCAATTTTATACTCAATATCTTTTAATTTTCTAATAATCTTTAAATCATTAGATATTGGTTTTAAAGTATCAAAAATATATTTAGGTAATTCATTTTCATTTACAATACTAAATAGTTTTACCCCTTGTGCATTCTCTTGATATATAACTATTTTCCAACTAAATATTTCAATATTTATAACCTTTAACTTAAGCGGTTTAAGTTTATTAGTTACGATTTTTTTAGAACCTTTAGCATAGTTCGATAAAGCTTTTTCTAACTTTAATTTATGACTATAATTATAAATATTAAATAATTCAATCACTCCTAAAAGTTTAACATCTTTTTCTATTTTTGCATAAGTATTAAAAATAGAAAAAATCATTTCAACAGGCATTTCTACCTTTATATATTTTCTAGACATTTTACACCTCCATAGTGTTTTTATTTTTGTTTTAGGTTTTTATTATCTAAAAATAAAGCTATTTGTCAAACAAATAGCTTTATTTTTCTAGATCATTTCATATATCTTTATAAACTCAGTAAAAATATTCTACAAAACTTCTTATTTCTTTATCTTTTGGTAAATAATTTCAATTTATTTTTACGATATAATCATTTAAAAATTCTCCTGCATCTATTTTATTTAAATATATATTTATAAGTTTTTTATAATGTTTTATATAATTTTCTTTTAATTTTTTATAACTTTCTGAATCAAAATCTAATTCAACTTTTCTATCATCATTTATTTTTATAATTCATGATTCAAACATGATATCAAGATGAATAAGACTTTCACAATAATATGGTTCAATTTCATTTACTTCTCTATATTTTAATAAATTTATACATCTATAAATATGATGTATAATTAAATCTTTTTGTAAACTAGGAGCTAATTTCTCATTCATAAAGTACATAACTAATCATCATGTTGTAGCTTTGAATTCTTCAATATTTTTAAATACACCTGTTTTTTTATTCATCAAAACTTCTGTATCTAAATCAAGCCAAAGAGTATGTCCGTATTCATGCCCTATTGTTTCTATATCATAAATTTTATAGAATATTTTATCATTTCAGAACAAACTATTTCTATAACCTTTTAATAAATTTTCATAAAAAATTACTGAATCAATCTTCATAAAAGGAGATTGTCTTTTATTTTCTAAAACCATTTCAGGAAATGCAAATATTTTTTTTCATTCAGCTTTACTTATTACTTCATCATTTGGTACTACTTGTGCAGAAAATAATCAAGTTAATTCTGATGAATAATATAAAACAGGAGATGTTAAATATAGTTGTACCCTTTTTTGATTAGCTAAAGAAAATTCATAACTAGATTTATATTTTTCTCTTCAAATTTCATCATATATACTTTCATACATAGATTCTATACTAGATTCTACATCACTTTCAAAAACTGTATTTAATATTCTCAAATCCCATTCTGGAGCAACAGCTTTTCTATATTTGTCTTCATAAAATTCAAGTGGATGACTTATTTGAAAAGGAGTTTTTATTTTCATCCAAGCTTTATCTACTAAAGACCATTTTTCTACTAATAAATCAATATTTTTTTCAACTAAAGCTTCTTTTATAGCCTTTAAATAATCTAAGTAATATTCTTTTGCATTATATATTTCATCATCAAAACTAGACAATTTTATCATAAAACTATCTAATTCTCTAACTATATTTTCTATTTCTTTTTCAAATACTTCACTATAAGACTTAGAAACATATTTCCCATTTTTTAAAACTAAAGCAGAATAAGACCTATCAGCTAATTCTCAATTATGTCATTTATCAAATAAATTATTTTTATTTAAAAAATCTATTATTTTATCAGAATCATTTTGAAATTCTTTTTCTAAATCTTTGTTTATAGTATTTATTATATGATTTCTCCAAGGTAAAAATAACTCATTAAAAGCAAGTCAAACATTTGCAACTCATTTAAAAATTTCTAAATAAAAAGGAGTTAATAATCATTTTGATTCTATTACAGTTATAATTACTGCTTGTATTTCACTATGATAATCTGCTACAAATTTATAAGATAAATCTAATTTTTTTTGTTTTTCTTCATCACTAAAATTATTTTTTTCTAAATATAATTCTAAAGAATTTTCATGTAATCAAACTATTCTAGAATATGCTGACAATCTAGTTTCTTCATTATTTTCAATCCCCACAAAATTAAGAAATTCACTTAATATTTCTCTTTCTCTACATTCTTCTTTTACTCATTTTAAATGTGAATGTAAAGATTTTTGTAAATTATTATAAAGTTCTATTATTTCTTTTATATTTTTTTCTAATTGTTGTTTATTCATATATTATTTTATTATTAAGCTAATTTATCATCTGCAACAAAATATTTTGGATCTTCTGAAATATTAACCTCAACTATTTTATCAGCATTTTTTATTAATTTAACACAGTCCTGTGATAAATGAATTAAGTGCAATTTTTTACCCTCTTTTTTATATTTATCTGTAATATTATTTATAGCTTCAATAGCTGAATGATCCATTACTCTTGAATTAGCAAAATCTATAACTACTTCTTTTGTATCATTATTAATATCAAATATTTCTTTAAATTTAGTTATAGACGCAAAAAATAAAGGTCAGTCTAATTTATATTTAGTAATTTTTCAATTAATAGTTTTAACTGCTCAAATTTCTTGAGATTTTTGCCAAGCAAATACAAGTGCAGAAATAATCACTCAACTCACTACTGCTAATGCTAAATTATGAGAAAATGCAGTAATTAGAGTAACAGAAATAATAACAAAAGCATCACTTTTAGGTATTTTATTAAGCATTTTTATAGTTGGCCAAGCAAATGTTCATATAACAACCATAAACATCAATCATACAAGTGCTGCTAGTGGTATTTTCATAATTAAAGCTGTTCAAAAAACAACAAACAGTATCAAAAATATAGAAGCTGATATTCATGATAACCTTTTTCTTCAACCATTTGATATATTAATCATTGATTGTCAGATCATAGCACAACCTCACATAGCACCAAAAAATCAACAAGTCATATTAGCTATTCACTGTCATATAGCTTCTTTATTAGCCTTTCATCTAGTATTAGTTATTTCATCGATTAAAGTTAAAGTCATAAGACTTTCAGTTAATCAAATAATAGCCAGAATTAAAGAATAAGGGAAAACTATTTTAAGTACTTCTAAAAAATTATCAGTAATATTTGGAATATGAAAACTAGGAAAGGCTCACTCTAAATTTGAAAATCAATTTTGAGCAAGATAAGTAGCTACAGTTCAAGTATCAGATAATTGAGGAATAAATATAACTAATAATGTTACTACAACTATTCAAGCTAATCATGAAGGTATAGATTTGGTTATTTTAGGTAAAAAATGTATAATAGCCATAGTTAGAAAAACTAATAAAATCATTATAATCATAGCAGTTCAACTTAACCATTCTCAACTTGAATTCTGAAACTGACTCATTTGTGCTAGAAAAATTATTATAGCCAATCAATTCACAAAACCAAGCATAACAGAATGAGGAATTAATCTAACTATTTTTCAAAGTTTAAATAATCAAAATAATACTTGTATAATTCAAGCTAAAATTACTGCTACTAATAAATATTCTAATCATTTATCTATTACAAGTGGTGTCATAACAACAGCCATAGCTCAAGTTGCTCAACTAATCATTCATGGTCTACCACCAAAAATTGCAGTCATTAAACCCATAATAAAAGCAGCCCAAAGTCATACCATAGGATCAACTTTTGCAACAAATGAAAAAGCAATTGCCTCAGGAATTAATGCTAATGCAACTGTTATTCATGATAATAAATCAGATTTTATTTGTCATTTTTTTTCAATATCAATAAAATCATTTTTCACTAAATAATTCAATAAAATCATCTATAACTCTTAAGTAATAAGTAAAATAGCTATCTAAATTAATAGATAACTATTTTTTCCAAAATAATTTTATAGAAAATTAAATAAAAGTAAATATAAAAGAAAAAACTTATATAAAATTTTCTAAAAAATCTTATATAAGTTTTGATTCCCCTTTTTTTGGTGAGGTGATCCGGAGTCTAACCGGCATTATATCAAGGATCACTTAATATAATATTCGAACACCTCATGATTCCTCTATAGACAGTATAGAGGATAAGATAGAAGTATATACAGTACGACTAAATACATAATAAATTATGTAAAAATATTTATATTCATAATTTAGTAAATGTCAAAATTATGTGGCTTTTTATTGTTATTCAGAACTATTGAATCTAAAATATTTAATTAATTTTTAATTTAAAATACGAACTAAAGAACTAGTGTAAATATTAATATATTTCCTGTAAAACGAAAAAAAAACAATAAAAATTGACATTAAAATAAAAAAGAATATACCATATTCACTTAAAAATTATTTTTACTTTATGCAAGAAAAAATAGAAAAATCCAATGAGGACCTCATACTAAGTTTTAGTCCAAGAAACCTATTATCAAAAAGTGTAGATATAACTAAAAAATATATAGAAAATATAATTTTTTATAAAAGAATTTTAGAAAATAAAAATCAATTAGAAATCAAAAAATGATCACATATTCCAGAAAATGTTATAAAACATATTATAGAATATAATTATGATGTATTAAATCCTAATCTAACTTATTGTATAGATGATAGAACTGAAGAAAAACAAAAAAAATGAGTTTCAATACCATGATGAACAGATTGATTATTAGCTGCATGATTTCACTATATAACAGAATTATGATTAGATAAAGATATAAGCTGTAAACAAATATATTCTAGTCTATTAGATACGATATGATGAACAGATAATTATTATACACATAGTGATACACATAATATAAAAAATAAATGAGGAATATGATGCTGACATTGTAATGTAGCATTTAATAATTGATGACATATACTTGATTTAGCAGATAAATATAAACAATTTATGCTAGATTTAAGAAATCAGAATAAAAAAAATACAAATCTAGATATATTAAAATGAGAACATTCTCCAGAATGAGTTATATTGATAGATAACGAATATTCTCCAGAGAAATTATCAATAATTCAAAAAGGAACAAATTCACAATTTTTTGTTTATAATAGAAATGCTGAAAAGAATATATTAAAAAGATTTATAAAAAATCTTAATAATAATGAAAATATAAATATTGCACTAGATGAAAAAGAATTAGACTTGATTGCATTTAAAGCTTATTTATCTACATTAGAACATTTATGAGCATGAAATCTACCTCATTATACAATAAAATATAATGAAAAAACATGACATTACAGAATAAAAACAATTTGAGATGTAAATACTTTTATTAAAAATCATAAATAAAATACTATTAATTTATAATAACTAAATATGTCATTTATAAATATCACTAAAGAAGTAATACAAAAGTTTAAAAATAAAAAAGTAAAACCAGAAATAATAGATTTAAAAAATAAAGCTCCAAAAGAACTTAGAAAATCATTAAAATTAAGATGTATAGATGTATGAGATGATGAAGGAATAATGGCTGAGCTTTATAGTCTAGAATGACCTAATTTTAGTTTAGAATCATATAATATTAGTTTTACAGCATCACCTAAACATGCTGATTGAATTTTTGTTGTTTGAGCTGTTACTAAAAATATGAAAAAAGCATTAATAGATGCTTATAAAGCAGTTTCTGAACCAAAAGTTATTATAGTTTGTTGAGATAAAGCAATAAATTGAGATAAAAGATTCAAAGAAACTATTTGATGAATAAAAGATATTCTTGGAAAAATTGATTTAGAAATACCTTGAAATCCTTCTTCAAAAGACATTTTTAATTATTTAGTAAATTTTGTAAAATAATATGTTAACAATTATATTATCATTATTTTGAATTTTATTTTTAGCTTCGTTATTTTTAAAAATAAATTCTCTAAGAAAAATAAAAATATTAAACCATATATTGGCTCTAATATTTATTTTAGTATTTTATATTTCAATTAAAAATATTTTTAGTTGAAATACTATAGATTTATTAAAAGTTTTCCATGTATGAAAACTTGAAAATTATTTTTTATTAATGTATTCAATACTTTGAATTGCTATAAGTTTTTATAGTGATTTTTATTTTGGTGAATATTTTAAACATTGAAAAAAACTAAATTCATACTATTTTAATACTCTATTATTCATTACTTCAATGTTTTGAGTAATATTATCCTCTGAAGCAATAACATTTTTAATTTTTTGGGAAATAATGAGTCTTTCGAGTTATCTTTTAGTAGTTCATGAGCAAACAAAGAAATGAATATTAAAGGATTGAGCATGGTATTTAATTATTACTCATATATGAATGTTTTTCATATTATTGTCATTCATTCCATTTATTATAACAACTCATTCTACGATATTTTCATCATGGAATTGAGCAAATCTAACTACTACATTAGCTAGTTTATCCTTTTTCTCAGCTTTAATTTGATTTTGATCAAAAGCTTGATTATTTCCTATTCATATATGGCTACCAAAAGCTCATCCAATAGCTCCTACAAATATATCAGCACTAATGTCATGATTTATGGTTAAATTACCTGTATTTATGATATTGAAATTTTTATTATTATTTTTTGCTATGAAAGTACAATTTTCATGGTTTATAGTAACTATATTAATAGCTAGTGTATCTGCATTTATTTGAATATTTTATGCATTAATTCAAACTAATATTAAAAAAATGTTAGCATATTCAACAATTGAAAATATTTGAATAATATTTTTATGAATATCTATAATGATTTTATGAATGTATACACATAAAGAAATAATTATAATTATATGATTATTTGCAACCCTTTATCATAGTATTAATCATACTATATTTAAATGACTAATGTTTTTATTAGCATGATGAATTATAGAAAGGACTTGAACATATAATTATACACAATTATGATGACTTATAAAAAAAACCCCTTTTCTAGCAATATCATTTTTAATTTGAATAATTGCTATAGCATGAATTTTTCCGTTAAACTGATTTAATTCAGAACTTCTAATTTATGTTGGTTTAATGAAATCAATATTCATATCTTCAAATTTTGTATCTAAAATAATATTAATTATATCAATAATTACTCTCTCAGCAACTGCAATACTTGCACTAATAACATTTACAAAAACTTTTTGAACAATATTCTTGTGAAATAAAAGAAATACAGAATTAAAATATATTAAAATAAAATCTATTTGAGAAAAAATATCATATTCAGTATTAATATTATCAATATTTATATTAACTATTATCCCTTGATTTATATATTTTATAACAAGTAATATATTAAATATTAAATATACATGAACTATATTTAGCTTTTGAAATTTAAATTTAAATTATATACCTGCTGAATTTATAGGAATAATACTTATTTTTATCTTTATATCTTATATAATATATAAAATATTTGTAAAAAATGAAAGAAAATCTAATGTTTGGAATTGTTGATATAACTATATAGAACCAGCAACTCAGTACACATCACAATCGTTCAATCAGCCAATTAAAAGAATCTTCACAAATATCTATTGAATCAAAAAAGATAATAAGCAAATAAAAATTGATAATGCTAATAATAAATTCAAAAAAAATCTTGAATACATAAATTATGATACAGTAGCAAATTATTATACAGAATTTGTTTATACTAAACTATTAAATATTATCCAAAAAATTGCAAAAATAGTAAAATCGCTACAAAATTGAGAAATTCAATCGTATATATTTTATATGTTTCTAGCAATACTATTATTAGTATTATATGTACTATTTATTTAATTATTAATCATAAAAAAATGTTATACTATATAATATTTTATATAATCATAATACTATTAATTCCTATTTTTGATGTAATATTAAAAAATATTAAAAATATACTAAACTGAAGAAAATGCTTAGCAATTTTTCAAACATATTATGATTTAATAAAACTATTTAAAAAAGAAAACTTTAAATCTGAATTTTCAAGTTTCATAAGTTTTTTAGCACCAATTATGATATTAGCTATATCACTTACATTTTTATTTTTTATTCCAATAATTAATAATAGTATAAATGTAAATATAATAGTATTATTTCATATATTATGATTATCTGCAGTTTTTCTAATAATTTATGCACTTGATAATGCCACTTATTTTTGATGACTATGAGCAGCAAGAGAAGCATTTGTATTAGCAATTGTAGAACCAGTTACTATATTATTTATATTATGATTTGTAATATTATCATGATGAAATTTTGATTTATCATCAATTCAAGAAGTAATAAAGCCAAACAATGATATAGTTTTTTATTTTTTCTTATCAATATTAGCACTAAATTTATTTTTTATAATGCTTGCTGAAAATAAAAGATTTCCTTTTGATAATCCTTCAACTCATTTAGAACTTACGATGATTCATGAAGCAATGCTACTTGAAACTAATTGATCTAAATTAGCAATAATGGAAATATCGTCAAAAATAAATCTAATAGCATTTGTTAACTTATTTATATTTTTGATATGGTCAAATTCATATTGATTAGATAGTAATATTGTAATATTCTTATTATATATATTAAAAGTAATAATTTTGTTATTTATAATTTGAATTTTTGAAGTATTTATAACAAAAATGAGATTATTTAAATATCAAAATGTATTTGGTTTTTTATTAATTCTTGAATTAATAACTATATCTTTTTATCTATTAAAATAAATTAAAATGTTAGAAGTTTTATTCTTACTATTAATATTAACTATTATATTACTTTGAATTACATGAAATTATAAAAATTTCATAAAAATTTATACTATGCAAGTTATATTTATTATAGCTATATTTTATATAACCTATAGCCATCAATTTTTTAGTGATATATTTATATGAATTTCATTTATATTTGCAATACTTATAAGATTAATTTTAATTCCTTGATTTCTATATTATTTTGTAAAAACATCAAAATTACCTGTAGTTGAAAGAGAATTTAAATTCTGAACTTTTACGAATTTAATAATATATTTTTTATCACTGTTATTAATAGTTTATATTTCACTTAGAGTATTTTGAGAATATAATTATATTTTTATAGGAGCATTATTCATGGTTGTTTCATGATTTTTAAATTTCGCAAATCATAAAAAATTAATTTGAGATATATTAAGTTTCTTGGAATTAGAAAATTGAGTATTTTTAATATCTCTATTAGTATTAGAAAAGGTAAGTTTTTATATAGAATTATGAATAATAATAGATATATTAATGAGTATTTCTATACTTTTGATTTCAACAATAAAAATTAGGAATGTTTATTGAAGTATAAATATTGATAAATTATCTAGTTTAAAAGACTAAATTAATTATAAAATATAATTTTAACTATTAAATATATACAAATGTTTTCAATAATATTATTAACTCCAATCTTATTAAGTTTATTTTCATTAATAACTAATAAAAAAAGAAGTTATTTTGTATTAAAATTCTCAAGTTTTCTATATTTATTATTATCTATATTAATAATATATTTATATTATATTTGATATAATAATACTTTTTGAATATTTTTTACGAATTTTAATTTAAATCTAAATACTTATTTAAACGTTAATGTAATATTTATATTACTTATAAGTGTACTAGCTTTTTTAATATGATGGTACTCTATATATTATTTCAAAAAAGAACTAGATCATAAGGTGATATGATATACTAGACTTAAACAATATAACATATTTATAAATTTATTTATATTTGCAATGTTATTTGTTGCTTCAACAAATAACATATTAGTTATGTGGATTGCAATTGAGGCAACGACTATATTTACAACATTTTTAATAAGTTTTTATTGAACAAATACTTCTTGGGAGGCTGCTTGGAAATATATAATATTATGTTCTGTAGGCCTTACTGTAGGATTATTCTGAATAATTTTACTAATTATAGCTGGTCTTACTAGTTTAGATATAACTAATATAAATTTTGAAAATATAAATATACTACTAACTAAATTAGCATTTATATTCTCTATAATATGATTTTGAACGAAAGTATGATTATTTCCAATGAATAGTTGGCTACCCGATGCACATGGTAAAGCATCTACTCCAGTATCAGCTTTTATGTCATCAATACTTTTACCACTTGCATTATATATAATATTCAAAATAAAAGTTATAGTTGATTTAATGCTAGGATCAAATCTATTTACAAATGATATTTTATTAACATTTTGAATTGTTACTCTATTATATTCATGATTTATATTAATACAGCAAAAACATTTCAAAAGAACTTTAGCATATTCTAGTACAGAAAATATGTGAATATTAGTAATGTCCTTATGAATATGAAGTCCTTTAGCATTAAAATTATGATTATTACATTTAATTGCTCATAGTTTTTTAAAAACATCAAGTTTTATGTCAGTTTGAAATGTATTATTAGAACAAAAAACATGACAATTTCATAAAATATCAGACTTATTAAAAAATCAAAGAATTACATCAATAATAATGATTATTTCTATACTAATGCTAGTATGAGTACCAATTTCTCCATTATTCATCTCAGAAATATGATTAATTTTTACATTATTTATAAAAAATATTTATCTATCTTTTATAGTTATATTTTCATTTATTTTAATATTTTCTTGAATACTTATTAATTTTTCTAAATTATTTGAAAAAAAAGAAAATACAGATACAAAGTTTATTGATGAAAAATACAAATTAAATTCTATATTTACTCCCATATTATTAACACTTGTTATAGGTATTAGTAGTATTGCTAGTTTATTATTTATATTATAATAATTAATCCATAATGCTAGAAATTAGAAATTTAAAATCTCTTGAAACTCTAAAAAAAGCTACTGAACTTTTAAAAAATGATTGATATTATTTTTTATGAGAATTTTTAAGAGAAATAGATGAAAATAATGATGAATTAATGGTTTTATTAATGTTAGATAATAAAAATCTCTTAATTACATGTATTCATTCTAATAAAGATAAATTACCTAAAATATCTGATATTTATTATGCTGCAAATATATTTGAAAATGAAATATATGATTATTTTGGTAAACCTACAATTAATTCAAAAAATCATATATTAAGATTACACAATCATCCAAAAAATTATTTCCCTAAAAGAAAAATAGGTAAACCAATAATTAAAAATAAAGATGAATATATTTTTACTAATGTAAAATCAAAATGAAGTGTAAAAGTTCAAGTTTGACCTATCCACGCATGAATAATACCACCTGCACACTTTAGATTTACATGTGATTGAGAAGATACAATTAATCTTGATATTCAAAATTGATGGATTCATAGATGAGTAGAAGACTATTTTGAGAATGAAAAATCTTTAGAAAATTTATTAAAAGCATCAGAAGAAATAGCTTGAGACTCAAAAATAGCTCATAGCTTATCATTTATAAAAATAATAGAAAAATCATCAAATATAAAAATATCTGAAACTACTAAATTAAACAGAATAATATTACTAGAATTAGAGAGAATATATAATCATTTATGGACGATATGAGCTATTTTAAATGATATATGACAATGATATATACTAAATTGATTTTTAGAAATAAGAGAAGAGTTTTTAAAATTAAATGACAGAATATTTGAAGATAGATTATTATGATGAGTATTAAATTTTTGAAAAAATAATATCTATTTAGATGAAAAAAAATCTAAAAAAATATTAAAAACAATTACAAAAATAAATGATAGATATGAAAATCTACTAAAAATATCAATAAGCTCAACTTGAATTTATGATAGATTATATACTACCTGAATTGTAAAAAAAGATACTGCCCTACAAAATTCAGCATTATGAATATGAGCTAGAGCATCTTGAATTAAAACAGACTCAAGAATAGATGATGAATATTATGAAAATATAAAATTAAATATAATTTTATGAGAAAACTGAGATTGTTTTGATAGATTTAATATTAGATCAGAAGAAATAAAACAAAGTTTTAAAATTATAAAAAAAGTATTAAAAAGATTAGAAATAATTTGATTTAAAGAAGATAATAATGATAAAAAAATAAATCTAACAAATTGATATTATATTTGAAAAACTGAATGACATAGATGAGAAAGTTTACATTTATCATATATAGAAAATTGAGAAATTAAATATTACAAAATAAAAGATCCTAGTTTCGTTAATTGGACCTTATTAGAATATGCTGTACTAAATAATATTATAGCTGACTTCCCTGTATGCAACAAAAGTTTTGATTTAAGTTATAGCTGATTTGATTTATAAAAAGACTAAAATTAATTAATTTTAGTCTTTTTATTTTCAAAAACTGTTATAAATAATATCACAACTATTTATTTTCTTTATTTTTTTAAAATTGTTTAATAATTTATTCCAATCTATATATTTAACTAATAAATATGATTTAAATCAATCAGGTTCATAAAATCAGACTTCTCACTTATTTATAAGTTTTATATTTCCCTCTTCTTGTCATGGTATAAAAGTAGGAACAATTACTGGAGTATCAGTTGCTATACATTCTGACATAGTAGCTCATCAAGCTTTTCATATAAAAATTCCTATATTTTTATAATTATCTAATAATTTTAAAAAATCAATAAATTCTATATTATTATATAGAAATATATTTTGTAATTTTTTATATAATAAATCATTTCTTCATTTTATAATTTTAATATTATAACTAGTTTCGACTAATAATTTTAATACATTAATTATATATTTTTCATCAAGTCATGTTAATAATATATAAATATTTTTATTATTAATTTTCTTTTTAACTATAAAATATTTTTTATCTATTGGAAAAAAAGAAACAATAACATTATCTTTTTTGTGTTCAAACTTATTAATAAATTTTTCTTTAGAATATTCGTCTATCACAAAATATTTATCAATATAATCTCATTCTAAATACCAAATAGAATGTATTTTAATAGAATCTGTTATAATGATTCATGATTTATAATTTTTTCAATTTTTATCAATATTATTTTTTATAAAAATACCCCAAAATGGAAAAATAGATAATACTATATTAGGATTATATTCATTAATTAATTTATTAAACTTCTTTTGATATATAGGATAACTTGTAGAAAAAATAATCTCTTTTATCTTTTTATTATCAAGTATATTAAATGTTTTTTCCCAAATTTTAGGATATTTACTACAAAAATCTTGATAAAATGATTGAGTAGTTTTTCATGTAAAATTATCAATAAAATCAACTAAATCAATTATTTTAGTTTCATATCACCTATCTTTGTAATATTTTTCTAAAGTATTGGCTGCAACATTATGTCAAGCTCAATATGAGGCAGTTAATAATAATATTTTTTTATTTATATTTTTTTCAGTCATTATTTTTATTTTTTTTATATTTTTTTAAAATACTTAATATTAAAATTATCATAATAATTATAAGTATAACAATTTTGATTGAATTTCATAGTATACTTAAAATTAAATCAAAATTCTTTCAAAAAAAATATCAAACAAATATAAATAATCAAATTCAACCTACTACTCATAAAATATCAAATTTAATGAATTGTTTATATTTTAATTTAAAAGTTCAAGCTATAAATGGTGTTATCCGTGCTAATGGTCAACTAAATCTAGCAATTAAGACTCAATATCATCATTTTTCATTAAAGAATTTTTCTAATTTATTGACATTTTTTTCATTTAAATATTTTCAAAAAAATCTATGTTTTTTAAAATAAGATAAAATTTTATCTCAATAATTAAATCATAAAAAATAACTTAAATTATCTCATAATAATCATCAAAATAACAATACTGGAATAACAATAAAAATATTAAGAATACCATATCAAGCTAATATTGATCATGATAAAAAAAATATTTCTCAATATAAAAATAAACTAAATGGGAAAAAAGCTTCTCAAATAGATCATAAAAATAATATTAAATATGCAATATTTTTATGATTTTCAATAAATATAATCAGATTATTTAATAAATCATGCATATTATTTTAAAATAAATATATAAGCTTTCCCATCACTAAAAAACGAATCTCATGAAAAATTTGTTCATTCAAATCAATCTTCTAATTGTATTTTTTTTATCTGATATTTATATAAATAATTATTTTTAAGACTGTTATAAATATATTCTCTTTCCTTATCAATATTTGGATCAATTTTATGAGTAATTCACCATTTTAGTCAATCATCATAGATTCAGCATCAAACATAAATATAATATTTTCAAAGTTTATAATCAGTTTTCCATATCCTTATATGGTGCCTTAATTTAATTGTATCTTTTTTTGTCAATTTCTGAAATCAATAATTTTGAATTTTCTTATTCCAATACAAAGGTGTAATAGGTGCTGTATTATATTTTTTATTATCAAATAATGAAGTTCATATATTTTTAATTGAAGTTCTTCAAAGTTTATCAGAACCATTCCATCATGATTTTTCAAAAATATTTTTTATATCTACTTTATTTTTTATTAAGAAAATAAAATTTATTGGAACAGAAGATCTTCAAGTTATTGTCTCAGTAAATCTTAATTTTGAATTATTTTTAAAAATATCATTTACATTAGATATATTTATATATGTTGATATTTTATTATTTATAAAATCAATATTTTTATAATAATTATTACAACCTAAAATTGCAATAATAAAAGCAATAAATATTAATAAATATATTATTAAATTATTATAAATACTATAATACTTTTTATTATTTTTTTTATAAAACTGATTTAAGTATCCTACAATAGTTATTCAAAATAACAATCATAAAAATCATAAAAACCAGCCAGCAATAACATCACTCAAATAATGTACATTTAAATATAATCTAGAAAATCCTATTAAAAAAGCAATTATAATTCATATAAAAGTAAAATTTATTTTATTTTTTATTTTTTTAGTATTCTTTAAAAATAACCAAATAATAAATCAATATAAAGCAACTGAAATAGTAGCATGAAAACTAGGAAAACTATATCAAATTTCTTTATACACAGCATATTCTGGTCTAGGTCTTTCTATAATAATTTTAGATAATACAGCTATAATACTAGATATTCATATAGAAGATATTAATCAAATTATTTCTATTATTTTATTTTTTAATAATAATATTAAAGATATTATAATTGTTATTAATAAAACAAATAAACTATATCAAAAATAAGATATAAATAAGAAAAAATTAATTAATCTAGTATCTTTAAAGTAAAAGAAAAAATCAGATAATCTAATATCAATTTGAGTAATTAATGTTCAATCTAAAATAGAATCTGTAAGTCAAATATATTCAGTTAAAACATATATTATTAAAAAAACTAATATTGTAGAAGGTAGTCATAAAAAATCATTTTTATTAAATCTATTACTTAAAAAGATTATTTTTTTAGGATTATTCTTTATAAAAGTTTTAATTTTTTTATTAGAAAAAAATTCATAACTCAAAAATTTAATGAAATCATATAAAAAATTTAATATATTTTTTCAAAATTTAATAAAAATAAATTTAATAAAATAAATTAAAAATAAAATTAATACTAATAATAATATTATATACCCTAATCTACTAGCCCAAGTTTCTGCCAATCATAGACTTGAAGAAAATATATATCATACATCTACAAAGACTAAACTCCAAGCAATAGCACCTAAAATATTGTAAAATAAAAATTTTCATATCTTCATTTCTAATATTCATGCTACAAATGGAATATTTTCTTTTACTCATGGAATTAATTTTCAAAAAAGCACACTTTTTCATCAATGTTTTTCAAAAAAAATATCGGCTTTTAAAAAATGTTTAGCTTTTATAAAATAAAAACCATCTTTTAAAGCTTTAGTTCATACTTTTTTTCAAATATAAAAACTTATCAAATTTCAAATAACATTTCATAAAATCGAAAAAAATAAAATATCTCAAAAATCATAATATCAACCTCCAGCTAACATTCAAAAAATTATAATTATAGTTGTTCCTGGCATAAAATAACCTAATATAATCAAATTTTCAATAAATGCAGACAAAAAAACTATTAAATATCAAATAGAATTTAAATGTTGTAAATGTGGAATAAAATTTATTATATAATCTTGCATAAATTATTTCTAATTTTTATTTTATTAAAAGAATAAAATATTAAATTTAATATTTTCTTAAAAACAAAAATTAATTAATCTTTGCTTTTATTTTAGGCATAACATCAAAATTATTTATTTTGTATTAAATAAAAGCTAGCTACAACTCCTGTTGTTTCTGTTCTCAATATTCTATTTCAAAGATGTACTTTATTAAATCATAAATTCTCAAATACATTTATTTCTTCTCAACAAAAACCTCATTCAGGTCATACAAATAAATTAATTCATTTATCATAATCTAACTTTAATTCTTTTAAGCTAACTGACATATCATCTTCAGTATGAAAAACTATATTTTCATTATTTTTAAAATCATCTAAATTTATATCCTCTTCTATAATTAATTCTGGAACTCTTGATCTACCAGATTGTTCAGTAGCTTCAATTATTATTTTATTTAATCTTTCTATTTTATTTTCAGATAATATAAGCTTTTGACTTCTTTCTCCCCTAAAAAAATAAAATCAAGTAACTCATACTTCTACACCTTTTTGAATAATATATTCAATTTTATCTATTTTATTAGGCAAAGCTCATAAAATATTTAAATCAAAATCTATTTCATTATCAATATTTATTTCTCATTGTTTCTCTAAATATACTTCTCTTTTTTCAATAGTTATTATTTTATAAATAAAATCTATTTCATCATTACCATTAAAAAAAGCAAATTCATCTCATGATTTAGCTCTAAGTACTTTATTTAATTGGTTTAATAAATCAGGATTTTTAATAACTATATTATCATCCGATTTATCTAAATGTGGAAAATAGAATCTTTGCATATTTTTTTATTTAATAATAAAATAAAAACTCGCAATGCGAGTTTTTATTATCTAGGCATACCATAAAAATCCATACCTTTTGTATCAACCATTGATTTAGTTTCAAAATTTTTCTTTTTACCTTTGATAAAAAAACCTCTTTCATCTAAAATACCTTGTTCTTTAAGAGATTCAATATTTTTAGTTTTTAATCTTTTTTTTGGAAATTTCTTCTTATTTTCTAGATAATGATTTCTATCTTTATATGATTGATTTTTTCTTACTTGAGGATTTTCATTACCAATATAAGCAGAATGATCCGTCTTTTTCTTCCCTTTTGCCAATTTTCTTGCCGCAGCTTGTTTTTTTACAACACTAGATTTTAATCCGTGACTATTTGCCATAATATTTTCTTTTAATATTAAATTTTTAGTATTTTAATTATTTTTTTCAAAAAATAAAGCTCAAAACTCATTTTTTAGAATTTTCTAAATGATAAGGTCTAAGCTGTATTTTAAAATGGAGCGGGGGACGAGGTTTGAACTCGCACACCCAAGGGTTGAAGCCTTAGTACACTCACTCTTTTATGTTACCCCCGCATATATGCCTTTTTAAATGCAAAAGCATTGTATGTTTTTTCATTTTATAGTCAAATATTTTTTTGTCTTTTTTATAAAATATGATAAACTAATTCTAATTAATATTTATTAATAAATAAAAATGTTTGAAATCAACATAGATAAAATAGTTACAAATCTATATTCATCAATAATCACAAATATAGAAATATATTTACCCAAAATTATATGAGCACTTTTAATATTATGAATATGAATAATTATAGCTATTGCTATTCATAAATTTACAATGTATCTTTTCAAAAAATTTAAAATTATTGAATTAATTGATAAATTAAATATTGAATTTGAAAATGAACAAGATAAGAAAGAGCTAAATACAGAAAAAACAGAAAAACAAATAACAAAAAAAGTCCAAACTAAACTTTCAGATAAAATAAAAATTAATGAAATAGTATCTAAAGCAATTTCATACTATGTATTTCTAGTATTTTTTAGGTTATCAATAGTAGTTATTTGAATAAAAGAAGTCGAAGATTTTCTAAAAGATTTACTTACATACTTACCTAGTTTATTTATTGCAGTAGTTATATGATTTTTTTGAGTAAGATTTGCAAATTTTATATATGATGTAGTATTTCATGCTCTTGATTTATCAAAACAGAAAACAGCAAAGATAATAGCTAGCTGAGCAAAAGTGATAGTATTATTCTTTACACTTATGGTTGTATTAAGTAAAATTTGAATTGCTACTGAAATAACAAACACTATATTAATTTGATTTATTTCAATGTTAGCACTGGCTTGATGACTTGCATTTTGATTATGAGGTAAAGATATCGCACATGAAATACTTGAGAGTTTTAGAAAATAAAAGAACTATTTTTAAAATAGTTCTTTTATTTTATTTGAAATAATCATCATTTTCAATAAATTTGTGTTGCATCAGGTGAAGTAATAGCTGGAAATATTATATCACATTTTCTCAAAGTAGATGTAAAATCTAAAGATATATTACATGGACAACTATTACATGATACATTTCAAAATAAAACATCTCATCATGTATATTCACAACTAGTAGCTAATTCTTTTGGTAAACAAACATTTGTATCATTAGTACATATATATCATGATTTACAATCATTATCAATATTACATTCTCTTTCTAATATGGGAGCTCATTTATTTCTCTTATCTCAAGGAACTAAAGGTAAAACATCATCACAATTATTTACTCAGTCATTATCTGAATCTATATTACAATTTTGTCATATAACTTGTATCAAAACTGTTGCTTTTACTGTTTTTCAAAGACTATCAGTTACTATTAATAATACTTCATAAATTCAATCATTTTTAAAAATATTTTTTATTTTTTTTCAATATCAAGTATTTCAATCTCAAAAATCCCAAGAATAACTATATGGTCAAACTCAACCTGAAACAATTCAATCAAAATTTACCAAAAGTGGTCATGTTCAATAAATGGGATCAGCATTAATTGATACTTTTAAATCTCAAATATTTTTTTCTGAATTAACTACGTAAATAATACTAGTTGCTGTTGAAGTTAAACCATTTACATCATTACATGTTGTAGTTACTTCATAAGTTCATGAATTCTCAAATATATGATTTACATCTATTCAAATTCAACTAATTCAATCTCCATAATCCCAACTACATACATATGGTCATTCTCATCCATCTGGTTTTGCTGTTAAATCTACATCTAACGGTCAATTCCCATAAACAGGACTAGCATCTACTTCTAATCAAAAACTTGTTTGTTCTTTATTTATATCTGTTACATATATAGTACTAGTTGCTGTTGAAGTTAAACCATTTTTATCATTACATGTTGTAGTTACTTCATAAGTTCATGAATTCTCAAATATATGATTTACATCTATTCAAACTCAACTAATTCAATCTCAATAGTCCCAACTACATACATATGGTCATTCTCATCCATCTGGTTTTGCTGTTAAATCTACATCTAACGGTCAATTCCCATAAACAGGACTAGCATCTACTTCTAATCAAAAACTTGTTTGTTCTTTATTATTAACATTAATAGTATTATAAACTTCAGCAGTATTTCAACAATTATCTATAACTCTAAGAAAAACTGTCCACTTTCAAGTATTTAAAAAACTGTAATTATTTAAATAATTTCAATATTTTATAATTTGATTTCAATTATAATTATTATAAAATCTCCAAATATATCATTCTGGATTTTTAACTCAACTTTCACAAGTTGTATATAAATCATTTCAAAAATCATAAGTATTATCTATATCTTTTAAATCTGAAATACTACAATTCTTATCAGACTCACTACATTCTTTATTAAAAATATTCATTTTAAGAGCTATATTATTTTCTTGTTTTTGTCAACAAGCATTAGCTTTTAATGCAACATAAGCAATATGTAAAAAATATTCTTTTGAAATTGCTTGTTTAGGTCTTAATTTTCAATCTTTTTTTTCAATTAATTTATATGTTTTTAAATTTCAATCTAAATCAACTTCTGTAATTTCATAATTTAAAGCTTTAGCTAAATCTGGATAAAAACTATAAACACTTCCATCTAAATTTTTAGGACTAACATCATCAGCAATATTTTCTGTAATAATTCAATTATATATATCTTGTCTAACTTTTTCTGCTTGCTGGTTTGTTAAAATTCAAGAAGCTCTTAAAACTACAGCAATTGCTTCCTCAAGTGTAATAGTATTTGATGGACAAAATGGTTTTTCTCAATCTCTTTGCACTCAATTTTCACATATAGTTCATGGATGATAACCTTTTACAAATCAACTATCATTTGCATCTTCTACACAATAAAAATATTTATTAGATTTACCTATATCGTAAAAAACCTGACTATTTATATATTTATTAATTAAATCAGTTGTAGCATATGGTTGTATACATTTTTTACATGTTACTTCCATAAGTATTCAAACAAATTCATCCCTATTTAATAAAGCTCTAGGATTAAATCTTCAATCACTATCAGGAAAAATCATTCATTTATCATATAATGTCTGAAGTTCATTTAAATATTCATAGTTTGAATCTATGTCACTAAAAATATTCTCAACTTTTATAGAATTAGCAGAAGTATTATTTCATACTAAAAAAAAGACTGAAAAAATAGATATAATTAGAAGAAAAATTATTAATAATTTTTTAAACATATTTTTAAAATTAAACAGCATACATTACAATTCAGGCAGCAACAGAAACATTTAATGATTCTTTTTTACCTCTCATAGGAATAATAACAATTTCATCAGATAAATCCAATATTTTTTTATTTACTCATGTTATTTCATTTCACATTACTAAACAAACTTTTTCTTCATTTTTATTAAATAATTCTGTATATTCTATACTTCTTTTATCTAACTCAACAGAATATATTTTGTATCAATATTTTTTTAGTTCATTAATAACTTCAAATGGATCTTTATAGTATTCCCAGTCTATCCAAGTTTCAGCTCAAAGTGCAGTTTTACTAATATCATTTCTAGGAGGAGTTGGTGTATGACCAGTCATAATCATTTTATCAAATCATGCTCAGTCACAATTTCTAAAAATAGCACCAACATTTTGCATAGAACGTATAGAATCAAGTAGTATTATTTTTGACATTATTTTTATAAATATTAATTATTACTATTTTTATACCCTTTTTTAAGAATTTTTCAAGCAATTTTATTTTTAATTTAACCTTTTATATGCTATAATTTAAATAAATATTAAATAAGAATAAAAGAAATGAATTATTATATTCTATTTTCTGTACTAATAGCTATAACTATAGCATTTTTTATAGTTATAAAAATTTTAAAAAAGAAAGCAGATTACAAAAGAACTTTAAATCTTACTTTTTTAAAAATTACTCTTCCTAAAAAAGATAGTGATTTAGATGAAAAAAAAGAAACTACTAAAGATTTTAAAGAAATGGTAGGTTTAATGGAACAACTTTACTCATCACTAAAATCTATTTATTCAAGAAAAATACTTAAACAAATTTTAGGGCAAGATTTACTTAGCTTTGAATATATTGCTCACGAATGAGAAATATGATTTTATGTAGTTATTCCAAAAGCATATAAATACTTAATAGAGAAGCAAATTAATTGATTTTATACTGATGCAATAATAGAAGAAACTACTGAAATAAATATATTTAAAAATAGGAAACATATTGAAGCAACATATATAAATACTACAAAAGAATTTTTCTTTCCAATTAAAACATATCAAAAACTTGAATCAGACCCTATTAATAATATAACAAATGCATTTTCTAAATTAGAAGAAGATGAGTCGGCAGTAATTCAGATTTTATTAAAACCTATTAAAGATGACTGGCAGTCAGAATGTACTAAAGCTAGTTCATCTTTAATGAAATGAAAAAAAACATGGTTTACTTTAAATCCATTTAAACTATTACTTTGATTTTTAGAAATAATTTTCACAAGTAATGATGATGAAAAATCTACAAATAATGATGATAACACTTCAGCATTAACTCAAGAAAGGTCGAAAACTGTAGATGAAAAATGAGATAAAACAGGATTCGAAACTATTATTAGAATAATAGCAACAGGTAATAATAAAGCTATGGTTGAAACTGAATTAACTAATATTATTTCAGCTTTTACTCAATTTAATTATCCAGATTTTAATAAATTCACAAATACATTAAATCATAATAAAAAATTATTAATAAAAAATTATATTTATAGATATTTTAAAAAACCATTTTATCTTAAAAAAATGATTTTAAATACTGAAGAATTAGCTTCAATATTTCATTTTCCTCATATTAAATATAATACAACACCAGAAATAAAATGGCAAAATTTTAAAATTGTTAAAGCACCAACAAATATTCCAAAAGAGTGACTTTTACTTTGATATAATATTCATAGATGAGTAAAAAAAGAAATAAGAATAAAAACTGAAGATAGATTCAGACATTTTTATGTAATTGGTCAAACAGGTACATGAAAATCAAGTATAATGCAAACAATGGTAAGACAAGATTTTGCTAACTGAGAATGAGTTTGTATTATTGATCCACATGGGGATTTAGCTAGAGATGTACTTCCCTTTATTCCAAGAGAAAGAGCTGATGATGTAATTATATTTGATCCATCAGATTTAGATAGACCAATGTGATTAAATCTACTTGAAGCAGATAGTCCAGAGGAAAAAGAATTAGTAGCTATGGATGCTCTTAATATAATGATTAAATTATTTGGTTCTGAAATATTTGGACCTAGAATACAAGATTATTTTAGAAATGCTGTTTTAACTCTAATGGATTATCCACAAGGTTGAGGTATTACCGATGTTGTTAGATTATTTACAGATGAAGAATTTCAAAAAGATAGAGTTAGACATGTAAAAAATCCTATCGTAAAAGCATGGTGGGAAACAACTTATGCTAAAATGTGAGATAGAGAAAAAGCTGAAATAATTCCATATTTTGCAGCAAAATTTGGTCAATTTACGACTAATAAAATGATGAGAAATATAATCGGGCAGGTTAAGTCTAGTTTTGATATATTAGACATTATGCAAAATAAAAAAATTCTTTTAGTAAATCTTTCTAAATGAAGACTTGGTGATATAAATTCAAAACTTCTAGGTATGATGCTTGTATCAAAAATACAAATGGCTGCTATGAGAAGAGATAAAATACCAAAAGAAGAAAGAGCTGATTTTTTCTTATATATTGATGAATTTCAAAACTATGTAACAGATAGTATTGAATCAATATTATCAGAAGCCAGAAAATATAGACTTTCACTAAATATTGCTCATCAATATTTAGGACAATTAGAACAATCTGATGCACTTACAAAATCTAGTTTAAATTTAAAACAAGCTATTTTTGGTAATGTTTGATCTGTAATGAGTTATAAAATCTGACCTGAAGATTGAGAATTTATGGCAAAATATTATGCCCCTACTTTTTCTGAACAAGATTTGGTAAATATGGATAAATTTAAAGCTACAATGAAGTTATCAGTAGATGGACAACCAACTACTCCCTTCTCAATTATTCCAGTTAATCCATATCTTGAAAAATGAGATATAAAATTAGCAAAAGCATATACAGAACTTTCTAGGCTTAAATATTGAAGAGATGTTGATTTTGTTAGTAAAGAGATTGAATATAGAATTTGAAGTAAATAAAAAACTGATTTTTAATCAGTTTTTTTGTTTATAATTATTTTATTCTTATAGAGTATCAATAAAGAAGAAATCTATCTGTTTTTATTCAACTATTTTCAATAATTCAATTTAATTGATTAAAATTCTCTTCTTTTAATTTTTTATATTTTGAAATTATAGAATTATATTTTTCTAAATCTATTTTATTCATATCGTTTATATATCAGATTTGTTCTTCATATTTTGTTATTATATTATATCAATAATATAAGTACGATTGATTATTTATATTTTTAAATGATTCAATATTTGATAAAGTTAAGAATGGTATCTCATAATTATCTACATTTTCAATAACTAAACTAAAATAATTTCAATTATAATATTTTAGTATTGTATTTAAATAATCTTCATTATATAGAGAGTTATCTATTTTAATATCAATACTATTAACTATAATATTATTACATTCAGCATTTTTAAGTTCTGAGATAAGTCTTTCTTTTTTAATTTCATTATCAATATATAATTCAATTGATTTTGTTTCATTAGTTAAATCATTTCAATTTGAACATCAAATTGAAAAAAATAATATTATAAAAATTAATATCTTTTTCATTTATTTTATTTTAAAAAATAATATTATAAAAATTAATATCTTTTTCATTTATTTTATTTTAAAAAATAATATCATATTAATACAAAAAAGATATATCAAGCTAAATAGATTTTTATTATCTTCTTTATATTAATATTATTAAATCACATGAACATACTTCATAAATGAGATAAAATTGGTATAAATTTTATTACAAATGCTAAAAAGTAAATATTTCATACAATAAAAGATATTTTATTTAAAATTTTAAATAAAATCAATTTTTCAAAAATTCAATCTCATTTTAACTTATAGTTTTTATAAATCTTTCTTCATAAAAATATTAATCAAATATCTATTAATATTAATCAAAAAAATAATAAAATTCAAGTCATAAAGTAATTATATATAAACAATAGTAAATATATACATAATTAATAATTCAAAAATTTTTATAATAAAATCTAACATAATTTATATACATTATTTAATTACAAATATCATTTAAAATTTCTTTTACTTCACTTGAACAAGAAATTATTCATATATTATTTCACAACAAAAAAATAATTTTTTTATCTTTAAATTTTAAAGTATTAAATAATTTAGCTTCTTCCAATGATATATTTAATTTATTATTATTAGATTTTACTCAAATAGTCATAATATTTCATTCTATTCAATTAAGTTTTTCTAAAAATTGTATTCAAAAATTTTCTTCATTTAGATGAATAAGTAATTCTTCTCAGTTGAATTTATTTAATCAGTTTATAAAATCAATATTTTCTCCAACTTCTATAACTAAATTATCAAAAGTAGAATATATAATTTCTCTTAATATTTTTCATCAATTAATATCAAATCATTTAAAATTAACTACAGAACCATCAACACTTATTGTTCACTGATTACTTCAATCAACACTTAAATTTGTATTTATAATATTAGTTTTATCTTCAATACCTTTATTTCAACTACATGAAAATATAAAAAGTAATATAGATATTAAGATTATTATCTTTTTCATTTTTAATATATTAAAAAATAAGACAAGATACCTAAATGGTATCTTATCAATAATATAGATTAACTCAACTAATTTCTACTAATAAAAAGAAATTGTCTAGTACTCATACCTGCTAAAAATTTTTTAACAGTTGTTTTAGTATCCCATTCTGTATTTATAGGATTAGGTTTAATAGGATCTCTAAGATAAATAACTGAATTTTCATCAGTATCTTTTTCTTCATAGCCAACTATTACATAAAAATGCCCGAATGATACTTCAAAAGATGAATCAGCAATTGGTGGCAAATTATTCACAACACCATCTTTAACTTTTTGTAGAAAGATTTCTGCATCTGGTACAGATCTTAGAACACTACCAGCTTTTCCATATCCATTATATTGACTATATTTAGCTGCCATATAAAGATCATAAAGACGAGAACAATACATGCTTCCACAAACTTTTTTATCTCTATAATAAGAAGAATTATACCACATAGTGACATGTAAGTCATCTAATCTTTTATAGTCACCAGTAACATATTCACCTGCCATTTTTAAAGCGGCATGTCCACACCAATATTTATCATTAGGATTTTCATTTTTATCCCATTCATAATAATGAGGAACAATAGAGTTAACAAAATGTTGTTCTGCAAAAGCACAACTAACCAAACTACCAACCATTACCACTATCAAAAGTATTTTTTTCATACTTTCTCCTTCTTTTTATATTTGTTTTTTCTCTAAATTTCAAGAACTTTATTACCCTTTTTTGTAATAAAATTATATTTATTGAAAATTAAAGTGAAAATATTTTATAATTATTACTTTAAAAGTCAAAAGAAAAATCATCATTTTAAGGCTAACCTAAGCCATCTATTAAAAGTTAAACTATTCATTATAATGATGAGATATTAATTTAACCTTAAATATTTAGTATGAAATTTTATTTTATGTTATTAACTTAAATATTGAAGAGATGTTGATTTTGTTAGTAAAGAGATTGAATATAGGATTTGAAGTAAATAAAAAAAAGCCCTTGTGAGTTTGTCTCACTTGGGTTTTTAAATATCATGATGACATATTACACGCTCCTGCTATTGCATATGGATCATCTGATTTTGATTTTTGTTCCCCATGTAAATATAAAAAATTTGTTTTTTTATTCCTATAAAAAGGTAATTTTAAATTATTTTTAATTACAAGAGGTAACACAATTTTATCCCAGTTTTCTCTTTGAATTTTTCTTCTATTAGAAGGATCAACTAGAAAAGGAACAACACTATCTAAGTTTTCTTGACTAGAAAAATGTCTTTTCAAATCAACTACCAAAATTTCTGGCATACCATGTGCCGTACTATCAACTATAATACTTATCATATTATTCTCCTTTTTCCCTAAATGGGAGATATTTATAAAAAGATTTTCTATATTGTCAAAATATTTTTTAAAAAAGCATATAACTCTTTACAAAAATAAGTAAATAAATAAAATACTGCCAATTAATTTAAAATATTAAAAAAAGTAAAAGAAATGGATTTATACAGCATACTAGAAATAGAAAAATCATCTACTAAAGATGAAATAAAAAGATCATATAGAAAACTAGCTATGAAATATCATCCTGATAGAAATTGAGGTGATCCAGAAGCTGAAGTAAAATTTAAAGAAATAAATGAAGCATATTCTACACTTTCTGATGATTCTAAAAGACAACAATATGATATGTTTGGTAAATCAGGTTGAGCAGCTGGATGATGAAATCCTTTTGGTGGGTGATTTTGAGGTCAAGATGTAGATTTATGAGATATATTTGAATCATTTTTTGGTGGATGATCTGGTTGAAGATCAAGACAAAGACAAACTACATTCAAAGGTGAAGATTTAGAACAATTATTAACTATTGACTTAAAAACTAGTATTTTTTGAGGAAAAGAAAAAATTAAATTTAATAAAAAAGAAACTTGTGTTACTTGTGATTGAGAATGAGGTTCTTGAAAAACAACTTGTTCAAAATGTAATTGATCATGACAAATAACTTATACTACTCAAAGTATGTTTGGTACTATTCAACAAACCTGAGCTTGTGATACATGTTCAGGTACATGAGAGATTTTTAAAGAAACTTGTTCAAACTGTCATTGAGATAAAAGAAAAGTAGTTAAAAAAGAAATTGAAATAGATATCCCAGCAGGAATAGATAATTGAATGATTATAAAGATGACTGGAGAATGAAATCATTGAATATGAACAAAAGCTCATTGAGATTTATATATCAAATTCAATGTTAAGTTAGAAGAAAAAGGTCTAACTAGAGATGGTGTAAATTTATATTTTGAACTAGAAATAGATATAATCGAAGCAATTTTATGAACAACTAAAGAAGTAAATATACCTGTTATATGAAAAAGAAATATAGATATAAAAGCTTGAACTTATCACTGAACAATTATTAAAGTATCTTGAGATTGAGTTAAACATATTGATAGTGAATCTAAATGAGATTTATTTATAAATATTTCTTTAAAAATTCCTAAAAAATTAACTAAAAGTGAAAGAGAACATTATGAAGAAATAGCAAAAGAAAAAAAAATAAATGTAAATAAAGCCTGAGTATTTAAAAAAATCTTTGGCTAAAATAAAACTCCTAAATTTTATTAGGAGTTTTTTATAAAAAAATTAAATAATGAAAAATATACAAAAATATATAACCTACATATTTATAATATTTTTTTTGGTTATTTTTAGTTTTTACCATTTTGAAGAATATAAAACTTTTCATCAAAATAAAATTCAATTAAAAAATAGTAATAATATTTTAAATGAAAAAATTAAAAATTTTGATTTAAAATATATAAAAGAATTAAATAATATAAATTTATACTATACTCCAAATAAAGATTTATTAGAAAAAATTATATATAAAATAAAAACATCAAAAAAAGAAATATTATTAGAAACATATATGCTTACAGAAAAAAGGATTCAATCAGCATTAATACAGGCATATAATAGATGAATAAATATAAAAATATTATTAGAAAAAACTCCATATAAAGCATATAATATAAATAATAAATCTTTTAATAAATTAAAAAAATCCTGAATAAATATTAAATGGTCTAATAAACAAGATTATGTATTTAATCATTCAAAAGTACTATTAATTGATGATTTATCAATAATATCTACTTGAAATTATTCTTATTCTACTTTTACAAAAAATAGAGACCTTTTTATATTTACAACAGATAAAAATATTAATCAAAAATTAAAACAAAACTTTGAAAATGATTTTTATATGTATAAAATAAATATCTATGATGATAACTTAGTATTCTCCCCTAATACATCAAGAATAAAATTTGAAAAAATATTTAATTATGCAAAAAAAGACATAAAAATGTATTTTCAATACATGAAAGATGATGATTTAGTAAATTTATTAATTAAAATAAAAAAAGAAAAAAATATAAATATTGATATAATTTTACCTGAAACAGCAAAAAATGATAAAAATATTAAAAAACTTGAAAAATCTTGAATAAATATACATTTCTTTAAAAAATATAAAATACATGCAAAAGCCATTTTAGTAGATTCTGAATATTTATTTATTTGAAGTATTAATTTTTCAGATTATTCAATAGATAAAAATAGAGAAGTAGGAATTTTAATTAAAAATAAAGAAATAATTACTAATTTTTTAGAAATTTATAAACAAGATATAAAAAAAACATATTAGCAATATAAAATAACAACATAATTCTTTACAAATAGCCATTATCAATATAATTATATTATTCTAAATTGATTATTAATTAAAGATTAAAAGTGAATCTATTAAATAAAACAATTCTAATACTAATTACATCATCTGTTTTTCTGTTTTTAATATTTGTTACATTTATAACAAATAATTTAACTACATTTGAAAAACCCTATTATGAAAATACTCAAAAATGATTATATGAATTAATTCAAAAAGATAATTCATATATATTATCAAGACAAATAACAAATAATACCTGAGGTATTTTAGTTAATCAAATTAACACTTCTGATAAAGTACTTTTTTCGTATTGAAAAGTTGAATCAAAAATTTGATCATGAAATATAATAATAAATATAACTCCTTGAATATACTTATTCCAATTAAATGAAATAAATTCAAATTATATAATATCATGAGAATGATTTGAATTAACTAATAAATGACCTTGATTATTTATTATTAATTCATTAAATTCAAGAAAAATATTAACATTTTCAATAAATAGCTTATTATCATTAAAATTAAAAAATATTAAAACAAATGAAGTAGCTACTAATGTTTTTCTATACCCACACGAATACTTAGTATTTAATCCATTAAAAAATATTTTTGTAAAAAATGCAGATTTATTAAAAATTGAACAAACATTTAATCTATGATATTTTAATGATAAAATAGAATTATCAGATGATTTTTTAAATTTAATATCATTAAAAAACAAAAAATGAAGATGATTAATTACGCAATCATTGTCATTTTTAAAATATGAAAAATCACAAAAAGAGAAATATATAAAAGATTTCTCTAATTCTACATTTTGATTATTACCATGAGAAAAAATAATTACACATTATTTTAAAATGTTTATTAATCCTAATAAAAAAAGTTTATATTATAAAAACATACTAATAAGAGATATTAATTGATTGTTAAAAAATAAAAATATTGATAATTCAACTATCAATGATATATATACAAATCTAAATGAATTAGCTCTCATTGATAAAGAATGAGAAAAATTAATAAATAAAATTATAAATTTTTATTATATAAATGTACTCACTTCTAATTCATCTATTAATTCTAAAATTAATTTTTCAAAATTAATAAATAAAATTAATAATAAAAATAATACTAATTATTTAACATCATTACTTTATTTAGAAAAAATATTTAACAACTACTCATCCAAAGATTTTTATAAAAATATAAATGAATTTACAGAAAAATATTTTGAGGATTTAAAAATAAGTATAGATGCTCCTGAAAAAAATAAGGTAAATATAAATGATGTTGCTTGAATAGATTATTTAATTTATTTTTTATGAAACATAGTATTAAATTCAGATATATCATGAACTAACGATATATGAGATATTATTACAGTTTTTAATACATATGTAAAAGTATCTAATTGATTTTATAAATATAGTAATACAGAAATAAAAAGAATATGATTATTTACATATTCTAAGATATTAAATAAATTTATAAAAATTTTAGATGATTACTATTTTAATGAAGATATTAATACAAATTTATTAACTATAAAAGATTGAGTTTTATTAAATAAAAATGAAATTATTATTTTAGAATGAGATATTAATAATATTTTTTCCTTTTTTAATACTAACAAAGTAGTTCTTAATACAACAAAGAGTAAGAAAGATAAATTTCTTAGTATAAAAATATATCCTGATTTAATAAAAAAATATAATAAATATTTTTTAGCATTAAAAGATTATGAAGAGTATTTAGCAACTTATGATACAACTAAAAAAGAATTATTAGAAACTAATTCTATTAATGAGTGAAAGGTAATCATTTCACTAACAATAGATAAAGCAAAGAAATATTTAAAAGCATTTAATTGAGTAGAATTTCAAAATACAAAGATAACAATTATGGATTATGTATATTGTTCAAATCCAACAAAAGAAAATGAAAAAATTGAGTTAACTAACCCATATTGTTATAAAATTGATAATTTAATATTAGATAAACAAAAAATGTCTTTTATACTATATCCTTTTACTGAGAATAAAATTAATAATATAGTTGTCGCATGAATACCTAAAACATGAACGTATAAATTAGATAATATTGAAAACGAATTAGCGCAAAAGTTAAAAACTATTAAAACAAATAAAGAACTATATATATTTGAAAATTTTCTATTTAATACTTTTTGAAGAAAGTTAGCATGAACAAATTCAAATAATAATAATAATAATAATAATAATAATAATAATAATAATAATACAGTAGACCAAGAAAGCCAAGAAGACCCGGTTATAAGGATATTTAAAAGAAATAAACTATTATGATATAAATGAGATTTTGCTAATATAGATTGAACTATTAGTATAAAATATAATGATTTAAAAGTAGAAAAAAAATGAGATAAATATAATATATATATTGATTCATCAGATTTTAATATAGGTATTTCAAAAAACGAATCTTATAGATGAAAATTTTCATCTAATTATAATTTTTCTGAAAAACATAGTTTTATAAATCCTGAATTACTATTACAAGAGAAAAAATCTGAAAAATATTTACTTTTATGAAATAAAATATATATTACTTGAGAATACAAAGTAAATACTATTAAAGAATGATTAACTTATTTATTTAAAAAATATAAAGAAATTAATTTTTCCTTAAAAGCTATTTCTGAAATATTAAATAATAGTAAAATTAAAATAATATATGATAAAGAATCTTGAGTTATAACATTTAATACAACTTATAATTGAGATAATGTAATTTTACAATTATTAAATTGAAAAATAATAAATTGAACATATAAATGAAATAGTATAATAAATAATTCAATAAATTATGAATCAATAAATTCTATACTAATTAATATAACAAAATAAAATGAGACAAAAAAATAAGTGAGTTAAAATAATGGCTTTTTTAGCATTATTTTGAATAATTATTTGAATAATTTGAACATGAGTATTAGTGATACTTAATAATAATACTGCGACTACTACCGATAAAACTATTAGTCCAGAACAATATTTAGAATTACAAAAATTAATAGAAGCTCAATCTTGAGAAACTATAAATACAAAAACTTTAACTTGAGAAACTAAATAATATGAACTTAAATACAAGAATAACATGAGCAGCTTGAGCATGAGTTAATTCAACAGTAGATATAATTGCTGAAATGTATGCAGAACTTTGATATGACCTAATAAGTGATATTGAATATGAGTCTAGAATTAAATGATGAGTGAATTTTTTTGATGTAAATATATCAGATAACTCTGAAAAATTTCTTACAAAATATGTAGATATTTGTTTAGCGTTTAATGATAAAAGTTTAGAAAAACAATTATCTTCTCTTAAAAAAGGTGCAACAATTATTATAAACACAAAATGGATAAAAAAATTATCAGATAAAGATATATCTTTATCTGATTTTAATGTTCTTGAATTAGACATTAAAGATAAATATGATAATACTTACCTTCTTTGAATATATGCACTATATTTAAATTTAGATATAGATATTATATTAAAAAAAATAGAAAAAGTATTTGCTAGAAAATGAGAAGATACTGTTAATAAAAATAAAGATATAGTTAAAAATATTTTTAAAACTTATAATATAGAAAAAAAATCAGAACTATCAATTTGAAAAGTCTGAGAACCTAAAACTATTATTTACTGAAATAAATCTTTAACTAAATGAGCTATTGCTGGTTGATTAGAATATTATTCAGCATATCCTATGACTCCTGCTTCTACTATATTAACAGAAGTTATTAAAGATTGAAGTGTAACTTATATTCAAAATGAAGACGAAATAGCTGTTGCTAATTCTGCTCTATGAGCAAGTTTTACTTGAGCAAGAGCAATGTGTGGAACTTCTGGTTGAGGTTTTGCTCTTATGACAGAAGCATTAAGTTTTGCAGTACAAGCTGAATTTCCTATTACAGTTGTTTTATCTCAAAGAGCTGGTCCATCAACTGGTACTCCAACTTATCATGAAGCATGAGATTTAAATTTTGCATTAAATCCAACTTTTGGTGACTTTAATCATGTAGTAATGTACCCTTCATCTCTAGAAGAAGCATACTATTTTTGATGACTTGCATTAAATATTGCAGATAAATATCAAACTCAAGTAATATTATTAATGGATAAACAAAGTTCAGAACTTCATTGAACAGTTTCAGAATTAAAAGTTCCTGAAATAGATAGATGAGTTATTTTAGATAATCCTCCTGAAGATTATAAAAGGTATGAATTAACAGATTCTTGAATTTCTCCAAGAGTAAAAGTATGAACTAAAAATTGAGATTTCATAGCTACAAGTTATGAACATGATGAATACTGAGCTACAAGTGAAGATTCAGAATTAAAAAAGAAATTTACAGAAAAAAGACATAAAAAATTAGATAATTTCTTTAAAAAAGAATGAATTTACTGATATGAAGTTATTAATCCTAAAGCAGATAAAATAATTATTGTAACGTCTTTTACAAGCTATACTGCAAAAGAATTTGTAAAAAATAATCCTGAATTTGGTCTAATTATAATGAAAATTATTAAACCACTAGATGAAAGAATACTTGAAAATATAAAAGGTAAAAAAGAAATAATTTTTGCAGAATCAAACTATTCTGGTCAACTAGAAAACTATGTGACAAAAGAATTATGACTTAAATATATTGACTGACTAAAAATTTCAAATATCAGAAAATATGATTTATTCCCTTTTTATATAGAAGACTTTAATGAATTAAAAAAATAATATGAGATCTTGATTAAATAATATACAATGGTGTGCTGCTTGTGGTGATACATTAATAATCTGAGCAATTAAAAAAGCATTTGCAGAACTTGAAATAGAATCACATGAGAGAGTTGTTGTTTCAGGTGTTTGATGTAGTGGTAAAGCTAGTCAATATATTGATTGATATGCTGCTGAAACTCTTCACGGTAGAAGTTTACCTTTTGCTACATGAGTTAAACTTGCTAAACCAGAAATGACTGTTATGGCTATGTGAGGTGATGGTGATGGTTATGGTATTTGAGTTGGTCATTTTGTTCATGCTTGTAAAAGAGATTTAGATATAACTTATATAGTTATGGATAATGAAAACTATGCACTAACAACTGGTCAAGCAAGTCCTACTACTCCTATATGAGCAAAAACTAAAACTACACCAGAATGAAATACTTCAGAACCATTTAATCCAATAGAAATAGCTAAAAAAGCATGATGTAGTTTTGCTAAGATTGCTGATTCTATAAAATTTGCTGAAATGAAAGATATTATTAAAGAAGCTATACAACATAAATGATTTTCTTTAGTAAGTATCCATCAAGCCTGTCCAAGTTTTAAAAGATGGTAAAATACGAGATTTTCTCGTATTTTTTTGCTTTAATATTTAAAATATGTTTTAATATAAGTAATACTTATATTTTTGATATTTTTATGCTAAAAAAACTAATAAAAACATATTACAATCTACTAGATGAAAAACTAGAAAATTGAACAATGGTAGTCCTTCTTATAGCTATTTTAATAGTTTCTGCATGAATATTAACTAAAGATGCAAATGCAAATTTATTAGTTAAAACTAATATCATAGAAAGTAATATCACTACCCAAAATATAATCATAATAAATTGAATTAAATATAATTTAATTTTAGAAGAAATAAAAAAATAGAAATGATTCTTAAGAATCATTTCTATTTTTTTTATTAAATTTTTTTTATATTTATTTTGATAAAATTTTATTTTTTATTTTTTAAAAAACTAAAATCGATCTTTATATCTTTTATAAATTTCAAAATCTCATCTTTATGTTTTTTTCAAAAATCAATTACCCTATCTTTATCCTTCTTAGCGATATTTTTTCAAGAACTTAATGAATATTTAAATAAATCATTTAATTCTTTATTTGTAGACTTAATTCATTTAGATTTTTTGTATAAATAATAACTTAATATTTTTCATATAGAATATGTTAATCAAAAGTTTAATGGTATAATCAAATATCATCATAATCAAAATGTTCATATTTTTGATAATCATACAACTCATTGTCACAATAAATAACTTCATCAAATACTTCATATTATAGTAGAAAAAATTTCTTTTGAATCTTTAGTTGTTAACTTAATTCAATATTCTTTTGCTATCTGATTTAATAAATATAAATGTAATGGAAGTAATGCATAAGTATCAAAAAATGGTATAGGTTGAATTCATAAAACTGCTGCTACAGATGCAAATTTAAATATAGTATCATCAATATTTTTTATAGATTTATCCATATTATTTAATATCGAAAAATCTCATTTTTTTATTTCTTTATCATTATAAATAATTTCATAAATATCAATATTTTCTAAAATTCATTTAAATGTTGTTTGTCATAAAAAAATAGATTTTATAGATTTTTCACTTTTTATTTCATTATATAAATTTCATGTAAAAAATATTCTATTGGCATCAGTAATTGATTGTAATCTAGAAGAGATATTTACTGCTTCACCAAAATAATCATTTCACTTTACAGTAAATTTTTTATCTAAAAATCCACTATCAATAGTAATTCTTAATTCAATTTTAAATAAATCAAATTTTATTTTAGAATTATAAATTTCTAATTCTTCTTGTATACTAATTGCACATAAAACTGAATTTTTAATATTCTTAAAAATAATCATATATGAATCTCATAATGATTTAACTATTTCTCAATTATATTTACTAATAATAGGAAATATAATATCATTTAATTTATTTAATAAATCCTCTATTTGTTTTTGAGTTAAAAGAGATGTTTTCAAGGTGAAATTTTTAATATCAGTAAACAAAACAGCTCATTTAATTCTTCAAATTTTTCTCATTTATTTTTATTATTTATAACTATATATAATATATCATATTATTAATATTTAAACAAAAAAATATATATAGAATTTCGGCTTAATTGTAAAAAGTGTGTGGCTGAGATGATTAAATTTTACCATGTAAGAGAGATAAAGTGAGTTTCACTTTTCTCTCTTTTTTTAGCCCTCTATGAAGACTAATTTTAGGTTTAATATGTCAA
>Ga0256840_1000458_pt1 | contig 41850 bp, 42 predicted proteins | sample 355202metaG_FD_185969 | JGI IMG/M metagenome (GOLD analysis project Ga0256840, IMG submission 185969) | Hydrothermal vent microbial communities from Mid Atlantic Ridge, Atlantic Ocean - 355-202 | ecosystem: Environmental > Aquatic > Marine > Hydrothermal vents | place: Atlantic Ocean: Mid...
GACATATTAAACCTAAAATTAGTCTTCATAGAGGGCTAAAAAAAGAGAGAAAAGTGAAACTCACTTTATCTCTCTTACATGGTAAAATTTAATCATCTCAGCCACACACTTTTTACAATTAAGCCAAGTTTTTTAATACTTCATATTTTTTCCATATAAAAATTTTAATTTATATTTTTTATATCATAGTATTAATTGAAATATTGTCAATAGTTATATTTAGAATTATCTAGATTAATGTGTTAAAATAATATAAATATAATTAATAAAATATATGGTTAAATTAAAAACTGAAGTACAAAATAATATATCAGAAATAATTCCTGATTTTGTTAAGAAAAAAAAATTTGATAAACTTGTAAATGAGGGAAAAAAAACATATGAAAAAATTAAAAATAGAAATACTGACCCAGAAGTGTTAAAAAAAATTGAAAAAGAATATAATGACGTAATCAATGCTAGAAATTATGCAAAATCTGAACAGTCAATAAATTGAACTGAATTAGTAGCACAAGAATATTCAGCATTAAAAAAAGAAGTAATGGATTTAGGCAGATATTTAAAAGCAGATATATCAAATTATAGTTTCGATACAAAAAAATTTCTTATTAAAGATGAAAATAATATTCTTATATCTAATTGAAAAAAAACACCTAAAAGAATATTAAATAAAATTGAAAAAAATACTGAAATTTATTTAAATTGAAATATAAGTTTAAAAAACTTATCACACAATGAAATATGATGGATGCTATCATGAATAGAAATATTAATACAAAGCTGAAAAAGTAGTATAAAAGAAAAAATTATTAATGAACTATCTCAAGATCCAAAATGACTAATATTTTTAAAAAATAACTGGACAAAAATTGCTACTAACCTTCAATTTGAAGCTAAATTGATACAACCACTATTTAATGATATTATAGCATCAGCATCTAAAGCAATAAATATACAAATAACAAAATATCTAAAAGAAAATAATCCAGATATTACAGATATAGAAATTAATGATATTTTATCTAAAATAAATACAGAACTTTCAAAGTGAACAGATATGCATAAAATTATAACTCTTTTAGAAAAATTTAAATGAGTTAAATCTAATGCAGAATTTACAGATTTTATATGAAATATTATAGATTTAAAAAGTGTAGAAACATATTTTATAAAAGAAAATATTGAAATTAATGAAACAGATGCTAAAGATGGATATAAGGAAGCTATAAAAAATAATGATTCTATTGAAGAAGTTGAAAAATTAAAAGCTAAAGTTGAGAAAACTAAAAAAGAACTAAAAAAAACTAGTTCTATACTAAAAAAACAAGAAACTCAAGTTAAAATTTTAGAAACAGTTAGTAAATCAGATAAATTATCTAATACATTCATAAATAAAACAAAGGATTGATTAAATGATGTAGAAATAAATAAAGAATTAATAGTTATAGCAAAAAAAGAATGATTAATAGAATTAAGTAATGAATTAGAACAAACACTTACAACTTTTGAACAGATTCAGATTGAAACTGAAATATTAAACGAAACAGAAAGTATTGAAACAAATTTAAATGATATAGAGTCTAATAATGAAACATTAAATGAATTTACTCCAGTATCTACAATAACATACGAAAACTGAGAAGAATTAAATTATATAAAAACATCTAATTGATTTAATATAGATGACTGAAAAGAAAATAGTGAAGGTATAGATATTACAAAAGATGAATTTCAAAGAATTAGCTGAAAAGAAGGATACAAAGCTAAAGAAAATTTAATTATCTTTCATGATTTTTTCATAAAAGAAGTAAATATTCCTATAATATGGGAAAAAAGAAAAGAAATACTTTTAGCTATATGAAGTAGAGATATCCAAAATGATAAAGATAGTATTAAGAAATGAGAATTAGAATTAATAACTAATAATATATTAGAATTAATATATTGAGAAAAATTTAATCTAAAACTTCAATCAGCTAAATTAAAATTAAATAAATTTTCAGAACATAGTAGTACTTTAAGTGATAATAAAACTTATTGAATTAGATGAACATGAAAATTAGAAAAAATGATGATAGATAGATTAATAATAGAAAATTGAAAGTTTAATATTCAAAAATTTAGAGATATAAAAAAAATATGATTAATTAATACAAAAGAAGAAAATTAAAACTTTCTTCTTTTTATTTAAGCTAAATTTTGCCTAAAAATCCAAAATATAGTATAATAATAATGTATTAATTATATATACATTATGGCTATAAATAGGAAAAATATTGAGAAAAGAATTCTTGATATACTTACATATATAGAAAATGATACTCTAGCATTCCCCTTGAAGCAAAATATTAAGCTATTTTCGCTAAAAGAATTAGAACAACTGCTGGAGTTTTTAGAGACCTGAAATTTTGAACCTATATATAAATTAATAGATAAAAAATATAAAGAATACTTATGATTAATAGAAGAATTAAAAACATTGAAAATAAAAAAGAAAATGAATTGATTTAAAAAACAAGAATTAAAAGAGCAAAAACAAGAACAAATAAAATTAAATACTTTAATAAATTTTTAAAAATATAATTATGAATCCAGGTATAACAGAGTGATTATCTACAGAACAATTACAACAATTTGATGTAGATAGTATAAAAGAAGTAATTAAAAAATATGAAGAAACTAAAGAATTAACTGATTTTAATATAGATTGAAATGATTCATTAAGTTTAGAAGAAATAGAAATTTTTAATCAATTAGAAAAAACTTGAGATATTTTAGATTGATTAAATCAAATAATAAAAGAAATAGAAAAAAGAAAAATTGAAAAAAAAGAAACATCAATATTTGAAAATATTTTTTGAGATAAAGAAACTATTAGTTCAAAAAATATAGAAGACTATTCAAAGGAAGAATCAAAAAAAGTTTTAGAATATTTAAATATTAATTATAAAAATTATTCAGATTCTATTTCTAGTTCTTTAGATTCAATTACAGAAAATATTTCTAGTACAGATAACCTAGAAAATATAGATACAAAAACTGAAGTAAATATATTTCAAGAAAAGTTAATTAATAAAATTATATGAAACAATAAATGATATTCATGAGATTATTTACAATGATATAATAATAAAGAATGAAATTTTCTAGTTAATATGTCTGATTTTAGTAGTTACATACAAACAATTAAAATTGAAAATATAAATTCAAAAGTTTTAGTAAACTTTTTTAAATTATTAACTAATGAATATAGAATTAATATATTAGAATTAAAAGCATTATTTTGAGAAAGACAGTTGAGTAAATTAAAAGAATATTGGAATTCAGATAAAAGTAATAATATAGCAAAAAATTATTTATTAGAAAATAATCTATGATATATTATAGAAATGATGGATAAGGATTTAGATTATTATTCTAGTTTATCGAAAGAAGAATTAGAAATTAAATTAAAAATAGTAACAGATGAAAATGAAAAAATAAGAATAAAATCAGATATCTTATTACTTCAAGTAAATGAAAAAATAGAAATATTAAAATTGTTAAATTATGATAAAAACGAATTAAAAAAAATAAAAAACCAATATGAAAAATCAGATAAAACTGATATGACTAAAAAAATATTAGAGTTAAGAAATTATGATAACACTTTACAATTAAGAATTCAAACTCAATTAGAAAAAAAATCTTGAATTAGTAAGAATAGTATATTAAAACAATATTGAGTAGAAGAAATATTTCTTAATGATAATAAAATTAAAATAATTAATGGTATAGAAATTGATACTGTATATAATATTAAAACAGAAGAATTACTAAATAAATTAATTAATATAACTGATATAAATCAAGTTATATTAATTATATCTGAATTAAATTGACAAAATTTATTAGATTTAGATTTATATGAGAATAAATTAATTGATAAATATTTAGAAAAAATTACTAAAGAATGAACAATATCTCAAAAAACAGAATTAATAAAGAATCTTTCATTATTTAGAAGTCAGAATCTTTGTCCAAGTTCAAATGTAGTAATTGAATTAAAAAAATCAATTATTATAAATAATAAAATGACAAATTATATAAAAAATCAGATAGATAATATGTATCCAAATTGAGAAAATCTTTGAGAAGAACTAATAAATTCTATTAAAGAAAAAATGGACAATTCAAAAGAATGAAAAAAATACTGTACTATAGATATAGCAAGTATAATTATAGAATTTGATAAAAAACACTTAGATGCAAAAAAAGATTGAAAACCAATAACAAAAAATGAGATAAAAAAATTAATAGAATGAACTTTGCAATTAGAAAAAGAACAAATAAATAATAAAATATCAGCTATTCTAGAAAAAGCATGACAAATATGATGATGAATAATGTCAGCATATAAAATATCTGAAAAAAAATTAAATTTAAAAAGTTTAAATATATGAAATAACTCTAATAATTTTACTTTTATAGCTAATCTTACATTAAGAGAATTGACTATAGGTCAAATCAATAATTTATGAAAAATTACACAAGAAGAAAAAGAAATATTATTACAAGCTAAAAAAGATTTAAAACAAGTAGATATAGCGCAAAAAAATTATTACTCTTTCTCTGATAAAGAGTTTACACAAATTATTCAATGAATAAAAGATTGAAAAAAAACTGAAGATATAAAAAAAGAAATTGAAAAAAATAGACATAATAATATATCAAACTCTAGCAATGAAAATAATCAAACATCAGAAAATACATTTTCAAAAACTGATAGTTGATACAATATTAAATGAGAAAATTGAAAAACTATAGAATGATTAATTATTTCTGAAGAAGAAAAAAATCTAATTACTAAAAATCCTGAAGCTAAAGAAAATCTAATAAAATTTTATGAATTTTTTAAAGAATTAAATTTAGAATCTGTTTGGAAATATAGAAAAGAATTATTAATAAGTATATGAAATAGAAACATAAATTTTAAAGATAATAATTCAATTTCTAAAACTGAACTAATACAATTTTGAAATAATTTAATTTTAGCATTAAATAATTTAACTACTAATAATAAAGAATTAAATAAAAAACCTAAACTATTTATAACTAATAGTTTAAGCTGAGTACAAAACGAATTAAGAAAATTTTCTTGATCTTGATCTATATTAAGTGATGAAAAAACTTATAATATAAATTGAGAAGATAAATTTGCAGCAACATTAAGAAATTTTTGAATTATATGATGAGCTTATTTTAAAATAAACACATTTAGAAAACAAATTAAAAAATAATGAAAAATAAACTAACCACACAAACAGAAGAATATAATTTTGACATAAATAAATATAATGTTAAATGAATAAAATCATTTGATGAATTTATTCAAATTTATACATCTAAAAAAACATGAAGATTTAATTGAAAATATAACTCAGTTAAAGAAAAGTTATATAATTTATCTGATATATTAAAGGTAAAATTTAAACAAGAAATAGATCCAGTAGAGTATTTAATATATTTATATTTTGATCAAAAGATTTCAATTATAGATATTTCAAATAATTTAAAAAAACTATGAATTAGTTATCCTAAAAGTAGTTTATATAACCTATATCATAACGTCTTAGATTTAGAATTAAGAGATAGACTAGAACAAACCCCTTCAAGGAAGTTAAAAGATATAAATAAATGAGAAAACAATATATTTAATAAAGAAAAAATAGAAGAAACTCAAAAAGCAATAGATGAAATTCTTCTAAATAATAAATGAATTAATAGATGATTTAAATTAATAGAATATTCAAAACAAAAAAATATTACTAATAAAATAATTTATTTATTATATAGTCTTTCATTTATAAAAGAAGAAAATATTGATAGCTTATATAAATTTATAAATAAATTACATAATTGATGATTATGAACTCATAGAATAAAAAATGTATTGGAAACAATTATAAATAATAATATTATTAAAAATAATAATTTGAAATTAAAAAATATCAAAGTTGATTCAAAAGATATATGGAATATTTTACAGCAACAAAAAAATAGTTAGATAAATCTAACTATTTTTTTGTTGTAACGATTACCTCAACCTCTTCTTCACCTTCTTTAACAATACTAGCTCTAACCACTTTATCACCTTCTTGTTTAAGCTTAGTTAGTATTACTCATTGAGTAACTCTAGAAGTTTTTCTAATACCTTTAAAACTCATTCTAATAGTTTGTCCTCATTTTGAAATAAGAATCATTTCTGAAGATTTTCTATCATCTTCAGATAACATAAATGCACCTATTAAATGACCAGTTTTTGCAGTAACAGCCATAGCTTTTACTCATGTTCATCATCTATTTTGATTTCTATATTCTTCAATTAAAGTAAGTTTTCACATACCATTTTCAGTAACTATGAAAATGTATTCTTTATCTTCTCAAACTATAGCCACTTCTATAACGTTATCACCTTCTTTTAATTTAATTCATCTAACACCTCAAGCTGTTCTACCCATAGGTCTAACATCTTCTTCTGAAAATTGTATAGCTTTACCATTATTTGTAGCAATAAATATACTATCATTTCATGAAGTAGTTTTTACCCAAGAAAGAGAATCTCATTCTTTAACTCATAAAACTTTTAATCAATTTTGTCTAATATTTTTAACTTGATCCATTTCAAGTTTTTTAACTTGTCAATTATTAGTAACAAAGAATAAATATTTAGCATCTTCTTTTGAAATATCCATAATAGCAGCAACTTCCTCACCTTTTTGTAATCAAACAAAATTAATTACTGGTTGTCATTTTGCAATTCTATTAGTTTCTGGTATTTCATAAGCAGGAAGAGTAAATACTCTACCTTGAGTAGTAAAATATAATAAATCAGAATGATTTTCAGTAGATATTATTAATTTAATTTCATCATCTTGTTTAGATCATGTAGAAACTCATTTACCACCTCTTCTTTGAGTTCTAAAACTATCTGCTTTTAATCTTTTAATATAAGAATTTTTAGTTAATACAATAAATACTTCCTCATTTGGAATAGTATCTTTTGGATTAAATTCTCCTATTTTATTTTGATTAACTTGAGTCCTTCTTTCATCACCAAATTTTTCTACTATTTCATCTAATTCTTCATCAATAATAGTAATTATTCTTCCAGGTGTAGCTAATATATCCTTTAAATCAGCAATAATTAATAATTTTTCAGTAAGTTCATCTTCTAATTTTTTTCTTTCAAGTCAAGCTAATTTATTCAATTTCATTTCTAAAATTGCATCAGCTTGAATTTCAGAAAATGAAAATTGTTTCATTAATTCTACTCTTGCTTCATCTTTAGTATTTGCAGCTTTAATAGTTTTAATTATTGCATCAATATGATCGAGTGCTTTTTTTAGACCTTCTAATATATGAGCTCTTGCTTCTGCAATCTTTAATTCATAAACAGTTCTTCTTTCAACTACTTCTTTTCTATGTTCAATAAAAGCTTCTAAAAAATCTTTTAGATTATGTAACTTTGGTTGAGTCCCTCTCTCTCATAAACCAATCATATTATAACCAAAACTAGTTTGCAGTGGAGTAAGTTTATATAGTAAATTTAATACTTTTTTAGGGAAAGCATCTTTTTTTAATTCTATAATAATTCTAACTCAATCCTTATTTGATTCATCTCTAATATCTGAAATTCAAACTATTTTTTTATCTCTAACTAAATCTGCAATTTTCTCAATAAAAGTTGATTTATTTGTTTGGTATGCTACTTCAGAAATATGAATAATATTTCTACCTTTTTTATTTTGTTCAATTGCAGCTACTCATCTCATTTTAACTGATCATCTACCAGTAGAATAAGCTGTAAGCATAGCTTCTTTATCATAAACAATTCATCCTGTTGGAAAATCTGGACCTTTAATAAATTCCATTAAATCTTCAACAGTAATGTCTTCTGGATTATCTGATTTTAAAATATGCTTTATACCTCAAATTAATTCTCATAAATTATGTGGTGGAATATTAGTTGCCATACCTACTGCAATACCCATTACTCAGTTCATAAGTAAATTTGGAATTCTAGTTGGCATAACTGTTGGTTCTTGTTTTGTTGTGTCAAAATTATCTCTAAAATCAACTGTTTCTTTTTCTATATCAGCTAACATATATTCAGCTAATTTAGTCATTTTTGCTTCTGTATACCTATATGCAGCTGCATTATCACCATCCATTGATCAAAAATTACCTTGACCATTTACAAGTGGATATCTAAGTGAAAAATCTTGAGCCATTCTTACCATAGCTTCATAAACAGAGCTATCACCATGAGGATGATAACTTCAAAGTACGTGCCCTACTACAGTAGCAGATTTTCTATATTTTGCACTCGCTCTAAGACCTTGTTCGTGCATAGAATACATTATCCTTCTATGTACTGGTTTAAAACCATCTCTAATATCAGGTAAAGCTCTTGAAACAATTACACTCATAGCATAATTTAAATACCCTTCTTCCATATCCTCTCTAATATCCCTATTAGTATCACCTGAGTAACTTATACCTGTTGGTATTTCTAATCAAGTTTGTTCTTCATTATTCTTATTTTCTTCATTTTCATTTTCTAATTCTGGATTTGTATTTTCTGACATATTTTTAAAGTTTTTTAGGACATAAAATATTACTATATAAATATACTTATTATCTCTTAGTAATCAAGATAAAATACTATTTTATTGTTAAAAAATAGTTAATGAATAAAAACATAATATTGCTTTTTAATACACTCACTTTATAATCTTTATAATAATAAATAATTAATTATAAAATATGAAAGCAATTATTTTAGCAGCCTGAGAATGAAGCCGTTTAAGGCCATTAACTAATACTATTCCAAAACCACTTATAAAAATATTTGGTAAACCAATAATAGAACACAATATTGAGCACATATACAAATATGTTACTGAAATAATTATAGTAGTTAAATATAAACAAGAACTGATAAAAGAATATTTATGATTTAATTATAAATGAGTAAAAATAACATATAAAGAGCAATGAGCAGAAAAATGAACATGATCAGCTTTAAGATGAATAGAATCATGATTTGATCTTATAGTATTAAATTGAGATAGTATTTTTGATAAAAATGATATTGAACAAATTATTAAATCTAATTGATATTGATTACTAGTTAAAAAAGTAGAATCACCTGAAAAATACTGAATTATAAAACTAGATTTATCTTGAAATGTAATAAATGTAATAGAAAAACCAAAGGAAAATATTTGAAATTTAGCTAATTTATGAGTATACAAATTTAATGAATCTATTATAGAAATTGCTGAATCTATTAAAATATCAAAAAGATGAGAATATGAGTTAACAGATGCTATTAATGAATTTGTTAAACAATTCCCTTTTAAACCATTTGAAATAGAATGAGAATTTATTGATATATGATATCCTTGGGATATTTTAACAGCAAATACACATTTTTTAAACAATTTGTCAGAAAGTAATATAAAATGAACTATTGAAGAATGAGTAACTATTAAATGAACTATAATTCTAGAAGAATGAGCAATTCTTAAATCATGAACATATATTGAATGAAACGCATATATATGAAAAGATAGTAAAATATGACCTAACACATATATTAGATGAAATACTGTTATATGAAATAGCTGTAAACTTTGAAATGCAGTAGAAGTCAAAAATACTTCATTATGAGATAATTCTAATATAGCACATTTAAGTTATTTTTGAGATTCAATAATATGAAATAATGTAAATATAGGTTGTTGATTTGTTACTGCAAATTTAAGACATGATAAAACAAATATAAAAGTACCAATTAAATGAATATTAACTGATACAGGTTTATATAAATTATGAATAATTATTTGAGATAATTGTAAAACATGAATTAATTCATCATCTATGCCATGAAGAGTGTTAGAAAATAACACTTTCACAAATCCAGGAACAATAATAAAATAAAAAAAGAACAAGTTATAAATAACTTGTTCTTTTTTTAGATAACTATACAACTGAAATGTACATATCTTTATATTTTCTACCATCAAATCTTGTTCTTTTCTTTTGAGTGAAAGTAACAGTACCTTCTCTAGTTGCAAAAAGAGTAAAATCTCTTCCTTGACTAACACCTTCAGCTGGCCAGAATTTATTACCTTTTTGTTTAACGATAATATTTCCTGATATAGCTTTTTGTCCTCAGAATAATTTAACACCAAGTCTTTTGGCATTTGAATCTCTACCATTACTAGTAGATGCTTGAGCTTTCTTATGAGCCATCTTTTAAAAATTATGAATAAAATTGTTTGTATTATGAAAAAATTATTTTTTATTTTTTTCTTTTTTTGTTTGCAAATCTAGCAAATGCTTTATTAGCATCAGCCATTTTATAAACTTCTAATTTTTTCTTAAATGCTACACCAGTTTCATTAGCAGCTTCGATTAACTCGATTGCTAAAAATTTAGAGAAAGAAGCACCTTTTTTAGATCTAGCAGCTTCAATTAACCATTTTGCAGCTAAAAATATTTGTCTTTTTTGAGCAACTTCTTGTGGTACTTGGTATATAGAACCTCATACTCTCTTTGGTCTAACTTCAATTTTAGGCATAACATTTTCTAATGCTTTATCAAAAATAGAAACAGGAGTTTTATTTCCTTTATTTTTTATTTCTTCAAAAGTATCATCCATAATTTTTTTAGCTAAACTTTTTTTACCATCTAACATAACGTAGTTAGTAAATTTGTCCATCATAGACATTTCTTGATTCATTTTCATGTTTCTGTAACAATTAATAATAATACGGATTTTCAGCAATTGTTAAGCTTACTCCGCAAAATGAACCCCTAATGGGGTTTTATTTCTATTTAGTTTTTTTTGTACCATATAATGATCTACCTTGTTTTCTGTTTTGAACACCTTCACAATCCAGTACTCATCTAACAACATGATATCTTACTCATGGTAAATCTTTTGCTCTACCACCTCTGATAGCAACAACAGAATGCTCTTGTAAATTATGACCTTCCCCACCAATATATGCATTAACTTCCATTCCATTAGTTAATCTAACTCTTGCAACTTTTCTTAAGGCAGAATTTGGTTTTTTAGGTGTCATAGTAGTTACTTTAACACAAACCCCTCTTTTTTGAGGACATCATCCAGCAACAATAGAAGTAGTTTTCTTAATAGAATTTCTACTCATTTGTAATGCAGGTGATTTACTCTTAGTAGAAGGAGTTTTTCTTCTATTTTTAATTAATTGATTAATAGTAGGCATTTTTCAATTATAATTAGTAAATTAATGGAAAATCAATTCCAATTTTAATAAGTGAGTTATATATAACAATGAAAAAAGAATTATCTTTTTGACCATTGCATACCTTTTCTCGCTTTATGTTTCCCTGGTTTCTTTCTTTCCACTTTTCTAGCATCTCTAGTTAATAGACCAGCAGCTTTTAAGATAGCTTTAAATCCTTCATCAGAAGAAGCTAAACTTCTAGCAAGACCATGTCTAATTGCTTCAGCTTGCGCAGAAACACCAGAACCAGCAATTTCAACTTCAAAGTAAAATTTTTCTTTTACTTTACACATTTTAAGTGGAGAATAAATAGTATCAAATAAATCTGATCTTGTAACATATTCAGTTATTTTTTTACCATTTATCATATCATTACCTTTTCCCTCAAATAATTTTACTTGAGCAGAAGCAGTTTTTCTTCTTCAAATAGTGTATGTATATTTAGCCATATCAAGTTATTATTTAATAAGTTCAGGTTTTTGAGCAACAAATGAATGTTCATCTCAAGTAAATAATTTTAATCTAGATAACATTCCACTTCTTAATTTATTTTTTGGTAACATACCATTAACAGCAAATTCTAATGCTTTAGTAGGTTTTTTTGTTAATAAATCTTCTAATGAAATTTCTTTAAGACCACCTAAGTAACCAGTATGTCTATAATAAGTTTTATCAGTCATCTTTTTTCAAGTAACTTTAAATTTATCACAGTTAGTTACAACTACGTAATCTCCGTTATCTAAGTGAGGTATAAAGTCAACTTTGTTCTTCCCTTTAAGTATAGTAGCTATTTGAGTAGCAATTCTACCTAAAGTTTGTCCTTTAGCATCAATTATATACCATTTTCTTTCATCACCTTTTAATTGTGAAGGAGTAATAGTTTTCATATCTATTAAATTCGTAATTAAATTAAACTAATTCTAATAATACAATTTTAGCATTATCACCATCTCTCTCAGAAATAGCAGTAGCTCTTGTAAAACCAGATGTTTTATTTCCTTTATACTTAGGAGCAACATTCTTGAATAATTCAAGAGAAGCTTCCTTTGTAAATAAATATGTCATTGCATATCTAATTGCATTCATTTCATCTTTAGTATTAGCAACATTAATTAATTTATCAACCATAGGAACTATTAATTTAGCTTTTTTTACAGTTGTTTTAATTGATTTGTGCATGAAGAAAGATGTTAGTAAATTTCTTTGCATAGCTTTTCTATGACTAAAAGTTTTATTACTAAATTTTAAATGTTTTCTAACTCTATGTCTCATTTTTTAATAAGTGTAATAGTTATAAAATTTTAATTCTTAGTCATCTCATAGTAATTTTAAATCTCTTTCAGCAAGAGATGCTCTTATCTCAGTCATAGCTTTCTTACCAAATCATTTGATAGAAGAAAGTTTTGTCTCAGTACATTTAGTAAGTTTTTCAATTGAAAGTATATCTCAATTAATTAAAGCATTTAATGTTCTAGGAGATAATCCCATAATTTCTATTGGAGTATAAGTTTCTTTTTCTAGCTCTTCTTGTACTTCTTCTTTTTCTTTATTAATTAAATCAGATACATTTGAAATAAATTGTCATTCAACTTGTAGTGATTCTTCATTAAATATTGAAAAATATGAAGTTAACATATCTCATGAAAATTTTATTGCATCAACTGGAGAAATAGCTCCATTTGTATTAACAACCATTTCAAGAGAATCTAGATTAGTCATTTCTCAGAATCTAGCATTTTCAATGTTATATTTAACATTTAATACTGGAGAGAAGTTAGCATCAATAAGTAATACTTCAACATCTTCTTCTCTTTCTTTTAATTCTTCGATAGTAATATATCAAACTCATTTTTCAACTCTGATATCTATATTTAATTCTAATCCATCTTGATCAATTTCAGTAATATATAAATCTTTATTTAAGATTTCAACTCCTGCTGGAGTTTTAATATCAGCTGCAGTAACTTTTCAAGATTTTGATTTTGAAAGTTTTAACCATTCAATACCAGTGTCTCCTTTACTTAGAACTAATCCTTTTAAATTAAGGATAATATCAATAATATTATCTTTAACTCAAGGTAAAGTTGAATATTCATGGCTTACACCAGCAACTTTAATTCAAGTAATCTTAGTACCAGGAATAGAAGAAAGTAAAATTCTTCTAAGCGAATTTCCTAAAGTAACACCATAACCTTTTGGTAATGGTCATACAGAGAAAGATGAAGAATTATTATCTAAATCTTTTTGTATGATTTTAGGAACTCCAATTGTATTATGTATAATATGCATATTATATTTTTGATTACAAAGATAATTAAACTATTTTGAGTAAAATTCTACTATTTTTTGGATATCGATAATTTGTTCGAAATCTTCTTTAGTAGGTAACGCTTTAATAGTGATTGATAATTTTTTAGAATCAACTTCTATCCATTTACAACCAGACACTTTACCTTTGTTTTCTTTTGAAAATTCTTCTAACTCTTCTAATAAAGATTTATATAAAGGACTTTCTTTTAATTTATCTCTTAAAGAGATAACATCTCATACTTTTACTGAAATAGATGGAACATCTACTTTTACTCAGTTAACTGTGAAATGAGCATGACTTACGAATTGTCTAGATTGTATTCTAGTTCTAGCGAAGTTAGCTCTATAAACTACATTATCTAATCTTAATTCGATTAGTTTTAACATTTTTTCTCATGTAGTTCCTTCTGTAGTAGATTTTTGTGCTTTTTTAAAATAAGAAACGAATTGTTTTTCAGATAAACCGAACATTCTTTTCGCTAATTGTTTTTTTCTAAGTTGAGTACCAAATTCTGATGTTTTTCTACTTCTTAAAGGAGCTCTTTTAGAATTGTCTAAATCATATTTTTCAGTACCAAACAAATTAACACCTTCTCTTCTACAAAGTTTTTTCTTTGGTCAAGTATACCTCATAGTTAAATTTAAAATTTAAAATTTAAAAGTTTATATTTGTTTAATATAAGATTTTATAAATAAGAATTATAATTTTCTTACTTTCTTTTTTCTACATCCATTATGTGGAATTGGAGTAATATCATATATTGCTCTTAATTCAACACCAGCAGATATCAAACCTCTTATACATTGTTCTCTACCAATACCGATTCATTTAACATAAACGTCAACTGATTCAATAGAATGTAGATTTTTTGCTCTCTCAATTGCTTGTTCAGCAGTAATTTGAGCAGCATAAGGAGTAGATTCTCTAGCTCCTTTAAAACCAGCAGATCAACCTGTAGCCCAAGTTAACACATTACCTTTTTCATCAGTAATACTAACAATAGTATTATTAAATCCAGCCATAATATGAGCTTGTCCGTGTTGAACAATTCTTCTAGTTTTTTTACTTTTCTTTACAGTTGTTTTAGCCATAATTTAAAATAAATTTTTATAAAGTATAATATATCTAAAAATTAGATATGTTTATTATTTCTTTTTACCAGCTACTGCTGTAGACTTACCTTTTCTAGTTTTAGCATTAGTTTTAGTACTTTGCCCTCTAACTGGAAGTCTCTTTCTATGTCTTTGACCTCTATAACAATTAATTTCTTGTAATCTTTTAATATTACCAGCAACTAATCTTCTAAGATCTCATTCAACAACATAAGTAGATTTAATTTCATCTCTGATTTTATCTAAATCATCTTCAGAAATTGTTTCTATTTTTGTTGTTTTATTAATTTTAACTTTTGCCAAAATTTCATTAGCAGCAGTTTTACCAATACCATATATATAAGTTAATGCAATTTCTGCATGCTTACCATTTGGTAAATTCACTCAAGCAATTCTTGCCATAATTAATAATTATATATTAAATAATGTTTTTTAGTATTAATAAGATTAATATTAAGCTTAACCTTGTCTTTGTTTGTGTTTAGCTATTTCACATATAATTCTTACTATACCTTTTCTTTTTACAACCTTGCATTTATCACACATAGGTTTTACAGAAGCTCTTACTTTCATAGTAATTAATAAATTAATTAAATATTTTACATTCATAAAATGAATGCAAAAAAACTATTTTTGCCTAAAGATTATTCTTCATTTACTTAAATCATAAGGTGACAGCTCAACTAAAACTCTATCTCACTCTATAAGCTTAATAAAATTTTTCTTCATCTTACCACTCAAGTAACCTTGAATAATTCCTCATCAAAACTCTTCTGGTAATTGAATATCAAAAACCAGGCCAGGTAGAGCCTTTGTAATTGTTCACTCTACCTCTATTTTATCTTCTTTATTTGACATAAATAAATTGGATTAAAATTATGAAGTGCCGGTATTCTATACAAAAAAAGACCAATTGCAAATCTTTTTTCAAAGTTTTTACATTGATCTTATTTATTATTTTTTAACTTGACTATATAAACAAAATAATATTAATTAATTTTATTTTTATTTGAAAGTATTCTATCGTTAATTATTAGTTGTATTTTTTTAAATAGATTAGGGTGTTTTTTAATTAATTCATTAATAGAAAAAGATAAGATAACTATTAAAACACAATCTGTTAAAGCAACTGCACTAGCCATTCTTTTACTTCTATTTCAAAAGATAGCCATTTCACCTAATAATTCTTCTGATTTAACTTCTCAAAGTATCACTTTTCATCAATTAATATTTCTAGTTATTTCAATATTACCTTCTTTTAATATATACATTGCTGTAGCATAATCATTTTCATGAAAAATTACATCTCATGCTGAAACACGTTTTTCTTGACAAAACATTTGAAGATTATTTTTTTCAACTTCATTTAAATCTGATAATAATTTTATTCAGTCTAAAATATTCATAATTAATTATTAATATGTTATAGTATACTAATATTATAACATAAAATATTTATAAAAACAAAAAAAATAATATAGTATTACCTATATTATTTTTCTATAATTATTTTATGAATTTCAATATCATCTCACATTTCAATAACAGTATCAGTTTTTAGATTGATTCAACATTCAATTGGTCACTCTAAATCTTTAACTTCTATCATACCACTCTTAAGTGATTCGATAGTTCAAATTCAAATCATTTTCTTTTTTCTAATTATCCTAACTTTAGCATTTTTTTCAATAATACTATCTGGTCATACCTTTAAACCAATAATAATAAAACCTTTTCATGTAAAGAAAATTCATCATACTTTAGCTTTACCTAATTCAACTTCAATTTCTTTAGGATCAAGCATTCAAGTTACAATTTTTTCAATTCTTTCAGTAATATGATAAATTATCTCACTACTTATATATTCAACCTTAGATGATTCCAATACTCATACGGCAGTAGGTAAAACTTTTACATTAAATCAAACTAATATAGCTGAACTTCATTGACCCATCACTATATCTCATTCCGTAATAGAACCTACTCATCCATGTATTACTGAAACAGTAGTTTCAGGAGTAGATAATTTTAATAGTGCTCACTTAATTGCCTCTAACGAACCATTAGTATCAGCTTTTAAAATAATTTTTAATTGCTTAAGATTTCATGCTTTAATTTTTGACATTAATAATGCAAGACCAGAATCTCATGCTAATTTTTGTTTAGCAATTATAACTCTATATTCTTCAGCTTTTTGTTTAGCTAATTCAACAGTATTAACTGATTGTAAAATATCTCAACCATCTACAACTTTATCTAATCATACAATTAATAATGGTTCTCATGGTTTTCATAATTTAACTGATTGGTTTTTATAATTTTTTAATATTTTAATTTTTCAAAATGAATCTTGACAAACAATATTATCAGACATATTAATTGTTCAAGTATTAACTAGAACAGTAGCAACTGGTCCTAATTTACTATCTAAATGTGATTCTATAACTGTAGCTATTCAAGCTCTATCAGGATTAGCTTTTAATTCTTGCATTTCTGCGGTAAGAAGAATTATTTCTAATAATTCATCAATACCAAAACCAGTGTGAGCAGAAACAGGAATCATAGGAGTATCTCCTCCCCAATCTTCTGCAGTTAATCAATTTTCAGCTAATTGTCATTTTACATGATCAGGATTAGCTCATTCTTTATCCATTTTATTAATTGCAACAATAACAGGAATACCTGCTTCTTTTGCATGATTAATTGATTCAATAGTTTGAGGTTTAACTCATTCATCAGCAGCTACAACAAGTATAGCAATATCAGTTGATTTAGCTCATCTAGCTCTCATTATAGTAAAAGCTTCATGACCAGGTGTATCTAAAAATGTAATTTTACCATTTTCAGTTTCAACTTGATAAGCTCAAATACTTTGAGTAATTCATCCTGATTCTCAAGAAGCTACTTTTGCACTTCTTATATAATCAAGTAATGATGTTTTACCATGGTCGACATGTCACATTATAGATACAACAGGTGTTCTTAAAATTAATTTATCTGGATTTTCTTCCATTAATAAATCTTTTATATTTCAACTAAAAATATCCTCTACTGATGCTCAAGTAGAATTATCCTTTTCTAATTTCACCTCAAAAGCTTCAGCTACTATAGATGCTGAATCAAAATCAATTTTAGAATTAATATTCACCATCATTCAATTTTTCATGAACTCAGCCATAAGCTTAGGTAAAATTACTCACATTTTTTCCGACAACTCTTTCAAAGTTAAAAATTCTGAAACTATTACAGTTTCTCATTTTTTTTCTATAAGATTTTGTTTTATATCTTCTATTTTCTTTTCTTCTTTTTTATTTACTTTATTTGATCTAGTAAATGCACCATCATTTTCAGCTCAATAAGTAAATCTTCATCTAGTTTTTCTAAATCATCCTGAAAGTGCAGATTTTTTCTTATCATTATAATTTGTAGATTGTCATGCTTTTTTATTAGCACCAAAATTTTTATTTTGAGATCAAGAATTATTACTTCTTAATTTAAATTTAACATCACCTTCTTTTTTAACTCAATCAGTTTTAGGTTTATTTGAATTATATCTTGGTTTTTTAGTCCTATCAACATAATCTGGATCACCTCTTTTAATAATTGTAAATTTTTTAGGTTTATTATCCTCTCTTTTAACTACATCCATTTTTTGTACAAATGGTTTTTTCTTATTAGTACTATTATCTCTTCTAACAAAAGGTTTTCTAATATTTGATTTTTTTTGATTTCAAGAAACAACCTCATTTTCATTTGAAGCTATTTTTGGTTTTTTAACTATTATTTTCTTTTTAACTACTATTTTTGGTTTAGACTTATTAGCTGAATCATCCTTAGGAGTAACTTTTGAATAATAATCGTCTACTACTGTTTTTTTATTTGGCATTAATTAATTTTTCTGAATAAATAAAGAAATATTTGGGGTAGGATAAGTATTTTTTAAAAAAAGTCAAAAAAATATAAAAACTTGTAAAAGTAGTTTTTTTAATTAATCTTTTTTTAAATTTTATATATATAAAAGGACTGTTATGCAAAATAAAATGACGGCACTAGTAAAAGATTTTTTTAAAAATTTAAATATTTCAATTAATTCAATAGAAATAATTGAAACTGACATTTTAAATACCTTTAATATAAAAATAAAAACTGATGAATCTTGAATAATAATTTGATCAAATTGAAAAAATTTAGATGCTATACAAAATATATTAAAAATAATGTTATCTAAAATAATTTGAGAAAAAATAAGACTTCATTTAGAAATAAATGATTATATTAAAACAAAAGATGATAGATTATTTGATTTTATAAAAAAAGAAATTGAATATGTAAAAAAAACATGAAAAGAAATAAGGTTACCTTATTATTCATCTTACGAAAGGAAAAAAATTCATTGATTTGTCCATAGTATAAAAGATGACTCAATAAACACTAAAAGTAAATGAGAATGAAGAGAAAGAAGGCTTTATATATATAAAGAAAAAATAAAACTTACAATAGATATTGATTGAGATGATATATAAAATATATTAAATATAAAAAAATGAGAAAACAAAGTAAAACTTTTATTATAATTATAATTTTTATTATAACTCTAAGTAGTTTTTATAAAATAAATAAGTTAAATTATATAAAAAAGAATGAAATAAAAAATAGCTTTATAAAACATCCTGAGAATTTACCAACCAAAGAAACAGCTGTAAATACATCATTTTGATTTAAAAATATAAAAGCTGATTATTACTGGCTAGAAGCAATTCAATATATATGATCAAATGCTATAGGTTCAGAATATAAAAAATATCTCTATTCAATGATAGATATTATAACAGAGTTAGATCCTTATTTTGAACATCCATATATTATTTGAGAACTTTTAATACCAAGTTACAATCAAAGATATGAAGACTTACCTAAATCTGAACAAGATTTAAATATCGAACAATGAATTAAATTATGATTGAAATGAATTAAAAATTTTTGTAATAAGAAAAAAATATCATTGATTAAAAATCAAGATAATCTAAATAAAATATGGACAGAAAAAAAATACTTAGACCCCTGTAAAACTTATGAAATACCTGATTATTTAGCATATATTTATTTTTATTATAAAAATCAGCCAGCAAAAGCATCTGAATATTATAAAATAGCAAGTGCAGTTAAAACTTGATGATTAGATTGATCTAAAATAATGGCTGCAATTATGGCCTGAAAATGATGAAATAGAGAAAAATCATATTTTATGTTTTTAAATATTGCAAAATCTATTAAAAGTACAGATAAAGTATGTCAATCATTCTCAAAAAACCTTGAACAAGTTTGAATTGAAATTTTTAAAAAGAAAAATATTCCTTTAAATTGAGAAATATTAAAAAATATATGATATTCTAGAGATAAATTATTTTGAAAATTTTCAGAAGATAATGAAAAAGAATTATTATCAGACACATCTTGCTGAAATTATTTAAATAAATCAATTCGTGAATTAAACCTTGAATATATAGAAAAAGCAGATAAAAAATATTTTCAAAAATACTGAAAACATAGTAAAAATGCAAAAGAATTATATCAAAAATGATTTATTGATTACATACCACTAGATTACCAACAATATGATGATTATTCAATAATTTATGAATTTAATCCAGAAACTTGATTTTATGATTATGTGATGTGAAATTATGATGATTAAAAAAGCTTAGATTACTAAGCTTTTTTATTATTCTAAAACTTGATATATACTACTTTTTATATATAATCCCGTCATATTTTATAAAATAATATTAAATTATACTATGAAAATAGAAAAAAAATTACTAGAAAATTCAATTGTAGAATTAATAGTAGAAGAAAGTGCTGCTAATATTGCAAAACATAGAAAAGAAGCTATTGCTCATATAGAAAAAACAGCTGATATACAATGATTTAGAAAAGGTGCAAAAATTCCTGAAAATGTATTAATTAGAAAATATGGTGAAGAATCAATTAATAAAATGACTATAGATTTTGCAATTGATAATATGTATAGAACAGCTTTATCTAAAGAGAAAATAATGCCTGTTGCTCAATGAGAAATTAAAGAAATTATTTCTGAATCTCCTTTAAAGATTAAAATACATATTGAAGTATTCCCTACAATTGAAATAGATAAAAAATATAAAAAAATAAAACTAACTAAAAATAAAATTTCAGTTACTGCTGCAGAAGTAAAAGCTGCATTATGAGAAATTGAAACTAAATTTACAAAATTTGAAGAATCAACTTCAAAAGCTACTAAATGCAAAATGTGAGATAGAGTAACTATTGATACTGATGGTTATGAAAATGAAAAAATGATGGAAAATACTTCTATGAGAGATTATCCTCTTGTATTATGAGCAAACATTTTAGTTCCTGGTTTTGAAGAACAAATTGCTGGTTGAAAAATAGGTGAAACTTTAGAATTTCCAGTTGAATTTCCAAAAGATTATCATAATGCAGATTTTGCTGGTAAAAAAACTACTTTTAAAGTTACTATTAAAAAAATCGAAAAAGCAGTTAAACCAGAATTTACTGAAGAATTTATAGAACAATTAAGAGGTAAAAAACTTGATTTAGATGGATTTAAAAAACTTATTAAAGAAGAAATCACAGATACTAAAGAAGCAAACGCAAGAATAGATGAAGAAACTAAATTAATTGATGAATTATTAAAAGTTACTAAAATGGAAATTTGAGCTAACTTATTAAAAAATCAAATTGAAAAAGTTTTTTGAGAAATTAAAGAAAACATAACTAAAGATAATCTTAAAATGTCAGATTATTTAGAAAGTTTAAAAATGGACGAAGAAAAATATAAAGAAGTAAATGTTAAACCTGTTGCTCTAAAAAGATTACAAGGTGAATTAATTTTACATAAATTATATGAAGATGAAAAAATAGAAGTAACTGAAAAAGAATTAAATAAAGAAATAGAATGAATCTTAAAAAATTATGGTAATCCAGAAGTTATAGATAGACTTAAAGAACTATATGTTCCTGGTACAAAATACTATGAAGAATTGAGACAAAGAATGGGTTATAGAAAATTAATTGATACTTTCTTTGAAATAAAAAAATAAAATTAAATAAAACAAAAGAAGACTAATTAGTCTTCTTTTGTTTTATTTTTAATTATATCATTATCATTTATTTTATTATCAGATATGTTTCATTTTTTATCTATTCTTTCTTTAATTATTTCATGAAATATATCAAGATTATCTTCAATCTCACCATAGTATTTTTCAAATAAAGTATTAGATGGTCTAATTAAAAGATATATAAATATTCAAAATGGTGTAAAAAATAAAATAATTAAAACGGATACTATTTGTAGTATTATATTATTTGTTCTATTAGATATATCTTTCATAACCCATAAAAGTATAGAAATCCATATAATGAAAAAATATAAAATTGTAAATTCTATAAATACATCAAAAGTTATTCCTTCATATATACTGTTAACTAATCCGACTAAATCTATTTTCATTTTTATATTAATTATGATAAATTATTTATTTTCCACTCTTTAATTTTTTTATGATTACCTGATAATAAAATATTAGGTACTTTTTTTCACATAAAAATTTCTGGACGAGTATAAATAGGATATTCTTTTTGTCTATTTAACTTATGTGAAAAACTATCTTCTTCTAAAGATTTTATGTTTCATAAAACTCATGGAATATGTCTTATAAATGAATCTAAAAAAACACTTGCTGATAACTCTCAACTACTCAAAACATATTCTCATATACTTATCTTATAATCAACATATATATCTATTATTCTTTCATCAATTCATTCATAATGTCCACATATTATAATAAAATCATCTACTAATTTTTCATAATACATTTCTACTTTTTTTTGTGTCAATAAATCTCAACTAGGAGACATATATATAACAGGTATTTTTTTTCAAACTATATTAAAAATATATTCTATAGATTTTGATAAAGGTTCTGGAGATAAAACTTGTCAATGCATTCAATAAGCCTTACTGTCTACCCTTTTAAATTTATCATCTGAAAAATTATTTAATTTATATAATTCAAGTTCAAATAATCATTTTTCTTTAGCTTTTCAAATAATAGAACTAGAAAAATATGAATTAAAACTTTCAGGAAATATAGTAATAATATGTATTTTCATTTTAATTAATTATATCTAAAACCTCATCTAAAACTTTTTGTGGTGACTGAGTAGCGTCAAGCATATAGTCACATAATAGCCTTGCTTCTTTTTCTTCCATTATTGCACTTTTTTCTCTCCTATTTAATTCTTCTTCAGTGATTTCCTCTCATCTTTTTTCTATTCTCTCTCTTAATTTTTTAACAGGTATATTCAAAAATATTGTTGTATATTTTTCACTTAATTCAGGTTTATCTTTAATTAATCTCATTAATCATAAAACATCTAATTCTTTAATAACAGTTTGTCACTTTTCAATACCATTCAATATAACATCATCATATTTTGTTCCATAATAATTGGTTCAGTGTACAATAGCATATTCAAGAAATTCTCACTTTTCTATAGATAATTGAAATTCATCTACAGATATAAAATAAGCATCTACTCAATCTTTTTCAAAATCTCTTTTTTTTCTTGATTTATATGAAAGTGGTATATGTAAATTAAGTTTTGTTTCTTTAAGTCATTTTATTAATGTTCATTTACCTGCTCAAGAAACTCACATAATAAAATATATATGTCATTCTTTCATAAAAATTTTGAAAAATATTAAATTAATTATTTATTCAAATATAGGGAAAAAACACTAAAAATCAATCTAAAAATTTACAATTAGTATTTTTTAGTTAAAATTTATATAATAAAACTAATTATATTTTTCATGTTAAATTTTTTCAAAAATTATACTTCAACTTTAGCTTTTATTTTTATAGCATATTTTTTTTATAGAGAAATTCCATTTTATCAAAATTTTTTAATTAAAGATTTAAATATTAAATTTATAAATTTAAATTTCAATACATTAATAATATATAAAGCTATAATTATAAGTTATATAATTTTATTAATTCCATTTTATACATATTTAGAAAATGAAAAATCAAAAGCAAGAAAAATAATAAATTACATAATAAAAAAAATATATAATCTAAAATATAAAATTTCAAAAGATGAAAAAATATCTATTTTATCATGGATTGTTAAATTATTTTTTATACCATTAATGATATTGTGGTTAACTCTACATGTTAGTACAATGTTAAATAATATATATTATTCTTATAACGATATATCATTTTTAACAACTGAATTTTATTTATATTTTAATAAACATCTTTTTTGGTTACTTTTAAGTTTTATATTATTTTTAGATTTATTATTTTTTACACTATGATATTTAATAGAATCATCTAAATTTAAAAATAAAATTAAAAGTGTTGATTCAACTTTTATATGATGGTTTGTTGTACTAATTTGTTACCCTCCTTTAAATTCATATACGACAGATCTAATATGATGGTATTCTGTAAATTTTCCTTTCTTTAATAACATGTATATACATTTAATATTAAATATTTCTATATTAATATTAATGTGAATATATACGCGGGCATCTGTATCTTTATGATTAAAAGCCAGTAACTTAACTAATAGATGAATAATCAATAAATGACCCTATAAATATGTAAGACATCCAGCATATATAAGTAAAAATTTAGCATGGTGGATAGGTTGATTACCATTATTAATATGAAACTTATATAATTTAGATTTAAAAAATTTTTTTATTGTATTATTTAGTTTAATAATTTGGACATTTATATATTACCTTAGAGCAATAACTGAAGAAAAACATTTAAGTAAAAATAAAGATTATGTTAAATATAAAGAAAATATTAAATATAAATTTATACCTAAAATTTATTAATAAAAAATATGGAATTAAAATTCCATATTTTTTATTGTGCTATTTTTTCAGACTCTAAATATTCATTAATAAATGTAGAAAGAAGTGGTGCAGTTTTTCTGAATAAAGAAGAACCAAAACTTACAATTGTTCATACATCTATTTGGTTGAATGAATTTTGTTTAACATATGTTCTAGTTGAGATTAATTGATCTATATTTCAATATAATGAACCATTAACTAATAATCTATTAGTAGTTACTCATCATACTCATATAAATTTTCATCATACTGAATTCTTAATTATAGTTATATATGTTCAATCAATATTATTAACAGATTTATGAATAGAAATATTTCCTCATTTAACAACAAAAGCTATATTATCATTATAATTAATATCATAATTTATTCTTAAATCTCAATTTTCAACAATATAAGTTCTAGCTCAAGATAATCAAGCTAATACATCATTATTTATAACAAAATTTTTATTTTTTAAAATAAATACATTTTCTATTCAATTATAATTTTCAAAGTCTGATAATGAATTAGTATTTCATAATGTAGTTCAAATAACTTCAGAAAGATTATTAATTCAACTATTTTGATTATCTCAATCAGAAGCAATAGTAGAAACCGAAGAAGTATTATTTATTTCTTTAGAATAACTAGAAGCATTTCATCAAGATACTCAAACTCAAACAAAATTTTTATTTTTAGCTGGATCTAAATTTCAATTATTAGAAATATTAGAAATATCTCATACACTATTACCTGAAGCAAGATAACTAGTTCATCATCAAGTAGTAGCCACACTAGATTGTGCAACTCTAACATCTAATTTAGCTACGAAATAAGCATTATCATACCTAGTTCAATCTTGTTCTACTGTTGTTACTAATGTATTATCAGCATAATCTCAAGTATTAACTACAGCTCAAACAAAATTTGGAGTAGTTGAAAAATATTTAATTTCACCTGATCTTAAAATTCAAAGATTTTCACATATAGTAGATCAAATAAGTGTAGATCAATTTCTATCAACAACACATAATTTATCAAAATACATATCATAATCTGAATTATTTTGAACATATGGTTTACCTAAAGAATGTGCAATATATGGATTCATTCATGCTCAAATAATAACATTATCAGAAGGTCAAAAATCAATAGATCAACCATTAGGTATTGTAATATTACAATTATTAACAGCTGGATCACAAGTTCCAGGTAGAGTTAAATTTGAATATGTACAATTTGAATTACAGAATAACCAATCTGATTCAGATCAAAAATCACATTCTTCCATTTCTAAATTTGAATTTGGTCTTTGAACAATACCATCTCAACAATAATTACTTCATCATCCAGAACTAGATCCACCTCAACTAGAAGAACTAGAAGAACTAGAAGAACTAGAAGAACTAGAAGAACTAGAAGTTACTGGAGGAACTTCTGTATTACAAGTAGAACTACATCAATCTCAATTTATATTATTAGTATCGTCACATGTTTCTCAATTACTTACAATACCATCTCAACAATATCTAAGCTCAACATTAAAACATTCATTATTATGAATATTTAAATTATCGAAACCAACATTTGTATAAGGTACTATATGTGGAGTATTATTATTAACTTCAGATTGGTTTAAAAAATATGCTAATGGCCAATCTCAAACTAATTGTCAATTTCATGAAAATATATCATAATAACCAACATTATAAACAAATTGTAATGTTCTATTTGAAGGATTACTTGGTTTATTAAATGTACAATTTGCTCATAAAGCTAAAACATTAGTATTTGATCATGGTGATAATGAACTAAGTCTAGACCAGTCAGATGAATTAGTACATCCTGATAATAAATTATTATCTGATGACCATATAGTTACTTTTGTTTGTTGATCAGAAATTAATCTATCATCTGGAGTTGAAAACATATCACCTAAAAATCTATCATATGAATTTCATGTAATATAATATATAGCATTTACATTAGCTCATGCACATGAATTTGTTCTAGTATTTGAATTCACTACATTAATAGCATTAGTAGATTCTAACGTTATTCATATTATAAAAAGAAACAATAATCCTTTAAATATATTTTTCATATTAGTATATTTTTATTAAAAATTAGGTTGATTTTCTACTTCTGATATGTTAATAACATCAGAATCTATTGTAATTTTATTTACACTATTATTTATATTATTATCACTACATGATATAAGAATAAAAGTAATAAAAAAGATAATTCATATTTTTTTCATAATATTATATATATTAAATTAAGTAAGTCAAATATTTATATTCCTGGTTGATTAGATACTGTAGGTATAGTAATAGGATCTCAGTCTACAGGTAAACTACTTGCTCATTCTCATGTTTTATTTGGTGTAAGTGTATCTATAACTCACTTAATCATCATAAGAGTGATAGGTAAAGTTTTAGTTTTAAGATTTGATATATCCATATTAAAATCTGCTTGATTTAATTTTTCTATTAAACCATTTGATCATGGGATAATAAGTAAATTATTACATTCTGGTCTTAAATATATATCATAAGTTTTATTTAGTTCAACCTTATCTCAATTTTTTTTATATAAAACAATCTTTTTTTCTATAACTGTATGAAAAGCATGCGTATCTCCTATTTCAAATTGAAGTTTAGGAAAAGTAGTAATTTGATCATTTGAAAATTTTCTAGATTTTGCTGTATTAATTACATTTGAATTAAGTTCATCCAATGGTATAGATTCCCATTTATCAAGAATAGCATTTTTTAAATCTCAAGTTGTAATATCAGTTATTCAAGCTTTAAGTATCATTCATGAAACAATATTTCATAATATATTCATAGAAGGTTTATTTCATCATTGTTCAGTTGTTTCTGATTTCATTTTATCTAATGCATCTTTTCAAGTAGAATTTATATCTAATGATTCACCATATTTAAAATGTCTTTCATTAGATGTATTAATTCTTTTTAATCAAGTCTCTTTTGGTATATTTGATAATCTATAATTTTTCCACGCATTCATTCAATTATTATTTTTATGAGCATTAAAAACAATATCAAAATATTTATTAACCTTATTACTTTTATTAATTTGTTCTAATAACCTAACATAAGTTTTTATATTTTCTGCTGTTTTTAAAGAACTTAAAAATCACCTTATTTCTAAATCATTACTAGGAAAAGCATTTAAAAAATCTGTAACAGTACCAAAAGTAGAAATCATAGAAAATTTCTTAAACAATTCAGTATTTTTACTTTTTAATATTTCTATAGCTTTTAATAAAAAACCTCTTTCTTCATTTATTCATTTAGTATATTCATACCTAGAATCAACTCTTTTAATACCTTCTCATAATCAAGACTCAGTTCAAAAAAATCAATCTTCAGTATCCTGTACTTTTAATAATTCAAGAGCTTCTCATGTAAGTTTTAATTTTTCTTCTATAGTTATATTATTATCAAAATCATTTTTATTATGAATTACTTTAAATCATTTTAATTCATTATCATAATAATCATTAATTTCATCTTGTTTTGGTTTATGATCTAATTGTAAATATTTTCAATCTTTTTCTAAAATATAATTATTATCTGATAATTTAACTATGTTAAAAAATTCATTTTCAGGATTTTCTTTTCATCATATCACAGAAGAAGCTCCATAATCAACTCATTTACTTTTTAAAGTTAACCAATTTCATTCATCATTATTATATTCTTTTAAAACTTTTTTAATATCACTATTAGATGGATTTTTATCAAATGAAATATAACTATTTGGTCCCCAATCATCAATTTCTAATATATATTTATTGTATTTTTTCTCTATAGTCACGTCATAATTATTTCACGAACCTACAATATCCTTAATTGTTCCTATATTATATTTATTTCAAGTAAGTTTATTTATTTTATTTTTAATTTCACCATCTTTATCATCAAACCACCTTTCGATAAAATTAAATCAACCTATTCTTAATGTTTCTAAATCAGGTATTATTCTATCATTTATAATAGTATTTATAACTTCTTTTTGTTTTTTTGTTAATTTTTTTAAATTACCTTTTAACGCATAATCTATTTGTTTATTACTAAATCAATAAGCAGTTAATGTAGATCTTAAATTTCTCAAATTTTTTAATGAATCCTTACCTGAAATTTTATCTAAGTTTTCTTCAGAATAATTTGGCTTTCATTCCATTCAATTATCAACCCAATTTTTTAGAGCTCTAGCTTTATCCATAGGAACTCAATGTGATACTAAGTTTTTAGCAAAATTCAATCTTATATCTAATAATGGTATATCCTGAAAAACTGCCATAATAATAATATCCCTTATTGCATATCATCCCAAAGAATATTCTCTTTCATTAAATAAATTTCAATTACTATCTTTTCTTTTAGGTAGCACTTTCAATAACTCTTCATTAAATTTATCCTCTTTATTTCATATATTTTTTTCATAAGTTTTCATCTTATCAAAATAATCATTAGCTTTATTAGCTCAAACAATTTCTTCTAACCAACCTAAAATACCTCACATATCTGACAGTATATCCTTTCTAAATCAACCATCATAATATGCTTCTAAAGCTTTATAGAAATCATCACTATTTTCATTTAATTTTTGTAAGGCATCTAAACTTTCTGTTGATTTTGAAATAACATTTTTAACTTCAGTTTTATTTGCTTTTCTTCCATATACATTTGTAGAAGATCCTTTATAGTCATTGTTAGTATTTAAACCTTTAATAGCAGCTAATGTTTTATAAGTTTTTTTATTACTTACAGTTAAAACTCCATCTGGATTTGAGTATCAAATAGATCTTTGAAATTTTTGTAATGCTTTTTTTGTTTTTAGTCAAAATTTACCATCAGCTTCACTTAATAATCATTTATTAACTAAAAAATCTTGTAAAGCCATAACATCAGATCATTTAGATCATTCTTTTAATGTCCTATTAAATATATCTGTATTTATAACTTTTTCTATACTTTCCTTAACTTTACTAGTTTCTTTTTTTGTTTCAGTAATAATAATTTCTTTATTATTTTCAGCATTTTCTACAATACTTCTTAATTTTTCTTTAAAACTTTTACTATTAATCCAAGTATCAGTTCAAGCTACTCATAAAGAATCAACTAAAGTTTTTGCACTATCTTTAGTATATTTTAAATCTTCTCATGCATCTAACCTAACTAATAAAGCTTTAGCTTCATCTAAAGATAATTCTTTATCATCTAAATCTTGTGATAATTCATCCTTAAAAGAAATACTATTATCAGGAGTATTATTTAAATTACTTGAAATAAAAGCTAAAAATAATTGTCTATATTGTTTTATAATATGTAACATAACTGTTTAATTTAATAAATATTTTTTATATAACATATATATAATACCATGTTATATATAAATATATCAAAAAAAATCACTTGACTATTTATATTAAATAATTATTTGGACAAAAAAAGATAGATTTTCAAATCTATCTTTTTCAAATTATGCTTTTGATTTAAATTTTAATATTCCAAATCATAATATCATTGAAAGTATTAATAATAATATATATTCAGCAGGACCAGTTTGTGGTAATTTTTTTGGAGCAACAGTTACAACTTTTTCAGCTGCTTCTCAAGAAGTGAATAATACACATTCATTATGTTCAGTATTATCTATAGTAATTTCCCCATCAGCTAATATATTATGAGTCGAAATTGGGTAAACCAATAAACCTATATTTGAATCTTTATCTGCAGTATTTTTTTCTAATGTATAAACAGAAGATAATTTAGATTTAATCCAAGTAACAGATTTTCCAGAAGGTAAAACATAACCTTCTTCTAAATCACTATATAAAGCATTAAATTCGTCTGTATAAGTCCAAAAATCAGTAGAGTTTGGTGATTGAATCCAATTAACATTATCATTGTTTAAATTAATCATTTCTGGATCAATTTGTTCTTCTTTATAAAGAATCTTTGATACATCAGTAACATTCATCCAAATATCTTTAAGTAATCATAAATTATCTCATTCAACTTTCGATCCTCATTTAAAACATTGATTACATGAATATTGATTAAAAACCTCATCAGTAGAACACTCTACTTCTTCATATGCTGCAAATGAAGGTGTAACAACAGCTAATAAAGATGTAATAATTAATAATTTTTTAAACATAAAATTGATTTTATATAGTAAAAGTAACAGCTATATAATACTAAAAAACATAAGAAGTGTCAAAATATTTGACACTTCTTAACTTTACTTCTCTATTTTTTTATTTACAATAAATTGTTGTATTAACATAAATGTAGTAGATATTCCCCAGTATATACCTATTCAAGCAAATAATGTATATGTAAATACTCAAACCATAAGAGGCATTCAATATAACATAAATTTATTCATTACCTCTGGATCAGGCATAAACTGACTATATCATTCATCTCATTTTTTCTTTTCAAGTACAACTCATTTTTTTTCTTTTTCTTTTCAAGCTAAAGATAATTTAATTTGAAAAAATTGTACTGTTGCAACTCAGATTGCTAATAACAATCATGAAAATCATCATGAAGACAATAAATCTAATCAATAAAAATTGTAATTAATTGTTGTTAAATCAAAATTTGATAAAAAAGAATATGTATAAAAGAAATGTGAAGGATCTTTTATTGATAATATAATACGATATATTACTAATAATATAGGCATTTGAATAATCAAAAATCCACATGATCCCATAGGATTAACTTTTTCTTTTTTATATAATTCCATTAATTTCACTCAAAGTACTTGTTGTTGTCATTTATATTTTTCTTGAATTTCTTTAATTTTTGGTTGTACTGCTTGAAGTTTTTTCTGACTAACCATCATTTTATGTTGTGGCCATAATAGAGCCAGTCTTATAAGGAAAGTAATTGAAATAATTGCCCATCAAAATATTCAATTAAATAACGTTAATAAAAAAATCATTAAATTATAAATAGGAGCGTAGAATAAACCAGTAAAAAGTTTTGTAAATGTACCACTATTTTCTAATTCAAATTGTTCTATATACTCCTTATTATTTATATTAGCAGTTAGAGTATATTTTCAAATATCAGTAAATTTTTTATAATCATTAGAATAATCAATTGTTGTTCATGATAATGAAGATATAGTTATATCTTTACATAATGAAGGGTCAAAAGTTAATTCATTTCATGAATATTTTATTTTTAAATCATTACAAGTATTTAATGTAATTCATGTAGATGTTTTGTTTTCAATTTTTATTCAAACTGAAGCTGGTATAGTATAATTACTATCAGTAAATTGAACTAATACAGAATCATTAACCTTTTCTACTTGTTTATTACTAAATAAATTAATAACCAATACAGTTAATAAAACTATTAATAATATATCTAAAAACTTTTTCATTATTTTATATTTTATTTAATAAAAATTTAATATCTTTCTTAAAACTTAGTATACTATTTTTATCTTTTTTATCTAATTTTATTTGTTTTTTTACAACTAAAACATAATCTATTCACTTATTTCATATTATATTGTCACCAACTATGTTATAAAAAGTTCTTCTAAAAAATACTCTTGAAACATTTGTATTTACAGATTTTCATCATATTACAATTCAGTATCTATTCATATTTAAATTATTTTTCAAATAGTTTAAAACTACTCCATAAGAAAAAAAAGGTTTTCACCTAGTTAAAACCTTTCTAACTTCTCTTTCTGATAATCTATTTTTTTTTGAAATCACTTTTTATACATTTTATATAAAAAAATCTCTTTTCCCTTTAACAGGAAAAGAGATTTAAATTTTATTTACTTTTTCTAACATAATTACCTTTACCATCAAAAGCAGTTTTTCTAGCAGTACCTCAAGCAATAATATGCATTTTTGATTTACCATTAATTTCTTGATATCTTTTTGGATAAGAAACAGTAAGTGAATGTCTACCTTTTCTTCTTCTATTTTTTAAAACATTTCTACCACCTACAGTTGAACTTCTTTTTAAAAATCCATGTACTCTAAGTCTTTTTCTTTTTTTTAATTTACCTAACATAATAATGTAGTTTATATATTAATTTGATTTTTTATAATTTCTAAAAGGGTGTATATAACCTTATAAAAATTGCCGACATATCATATTGAAAACTCATATTTTGTCAAAAGATTTTTCACCTTTTAATTAACTAATTGTAGTTCACTCTTTTTTTCATTCAATAGCCTTTAAAATAGCTCAATCTTTAGACATATTCACTACTTTTAAAATTTGATTACTTTCTTTTGCTAAAGATACAGCCGTTTGATCCATAATTTTTAAATTTTTTCTTATTACTTCATCATAACTAATTGTTTCATAAAACTTAGCATCTGAATTAACAATAGGATCTTTATCATAAATTCAATCTACTTTTGTTGCTTTTATCATCATATCACATTTAAGCTCTAATGATCTCAAAACTCAACCAGTATCAGTAGTAAAATAAGGATTTCATGTTCATCAAGTACAAATCACTATTATGTCATCATCTAAATATTCTCTAGCTTTATTTTTATTATATTTTTCTATAAAATTAATTCAATTTGGGTCCATAACTACAGCTTTCAATCATACTTGTTCTAAAAAGTTTTTTAAAATAACTCAATTAAACACAGTAGAAAGCATACTTAAATTATGAGAATCTGAAGCATCAACTCAATTTTTTATCAAATCACTTCATCTATAAATATTTCAACCACCAACTACTATTGCTAATTCAATATTTTTTTCTTTTATTTCCTTTATTTTTGATACAACATCTGTTACAAACTTAGGATCAACTCAAAATAATTTTTCTCATTTTAAAGCTTCTCAAGATATTTTTAATAATATTCTCATTTTTTTATTTTAATATTTCTTTAAATAATTCATCTGTTATTTTTAAAATTCAGAAATCTTCATTCCTTTCTTTTAATTCAGAGTTTTTTTCTCATATATTAACACTAGTCACTCATGTACCTGTCTCTAATTCTTGTGTTCAGTACAATCATTGATATGCTAAGTAATAATGTTTTTCATAAATATATTTATCTCAATCCAATCTAATAACAAAGAAACTAACTCATTCTTTATCTTTTATAGGACGACATGTGTTCCAATAAAAATATCAACTAATATCATTAGCTAAAACACTAGTTACTTTTTCACAAGTTAAATCAGAAATAATATCTCTTTTAATTTCTAATCAATTTAAATCAGAATAAGAAATTTTTCAATCACCTAAATTGGTTGGTGTTCAATATATTTCATTTGAAGGTAAATCAGAAACATCTATATTATCATATTTAACTTTTTTTTCTTCTTCTTTAGTTATATTTAAAATTAATTGCAATTTAGTTACTTCATCACCCGAATAAGCTTCAAATATATATGTATTTTTTCAGAAATCTAGAGTCTCATATCTAGAAAAAGCTCTATATAGAAATGTTTTTCCTCATGGAACAAATTGTTTTAATGTATAAGTATCATCTGGAAAATCTGATGTTTCATTAGAAAATTTAACAACTATCTTATCAACTTTTCATAAAGTTTTTCACGTTATTTCAACCTCTCATAACAAAAGATTTTTTCAAAACAAATCATCTAATTTTAATAATTGATTATCTGTTAATGATTTAATTTCAATCTGTTTAGACTCATTTTCCTTTATTATTTTATCAATTTCTTCTATAGAATCCTGTTTTATAGATCATGAATCAGCTAATCATATATTTACTTTATCTACTGATTTTTTTTCAATATCTTTTTTTTCTCATTCTATTAAAGAATTATCAACTTGATTACCTCATTCAATAATTCATAAATTTTGTTTAGCCTTATTTACTTCATCTTGAGAATTAATACATGAAGATAAAATAAATGTTAAAAGCAAAAATAATACAACAATTAATTGTTTTTTCATAGTTTTAAAATTAAAAATTAATTTTTATTATTTAATTATACAAAAAAAAATAGAAACTAAAAATTAATTTTTAGTTTCTATTTTTTATACCTCAGTAACCATTGGTATAATCATTGGTTCTCTATCTAATTTATGTAATAAAAACTTTTCTAAATCAGTTCTTAAAATTTTAACTAAATCTTTTTCATCCATATCAGGAACATCTTTTATAGTATTTTCATATACATCTCTTGATTTTTTTATAATCATTCTATGTATAAATCTTACCTCTTCTAAATAAACTAAACCTCTAGTTTCAAGTTTAATATAACCTAAAATTGCTTTAGTTTTTTTATCAACCTTAAATGCGACAACTAAAACTCATGCATTCATCATTTTTTCTCTTGCCTTAATTACATGACTATTAGCAAGTCACATACCATGACCATCTATTACTAATTCTTGAATAGGGGCTTTTATTCTAGATTTGAATACATTACCATTATTAGGAGCAAAATCTACCATATTACCATTATCTAGCATAAGTATATTTTCTTCTTTAAATCCTTCTCAAATTGCAGTATTAGCATGAACAGTTCTGAAATATAAATCTCAGAAAATAGGCATAAAATATTTTGGTTTAATTAAATCAAGAAATATTTTTTGTTCTTCTTGAAATGCATGACCTCATGTATGAACTTCTCAATCATCTTTAGTAATAACCTTAGCTCAAAGTTTGATTAGTTTATTGATAATTCAAATAACAGATTTTTCATTACCTGGAACAATTGAAGAAGAAAATATAATAGTATCTCATCTAACTATTTCTACAGCAGTATGTCTTCATTCAGCCATTCTTGAAAGTGCTGAAAACTCTTCTCATTGACTACCTGTTGTAACTACAATTTGTTTATGTGGAGCAACTCATTCAGTATTTTTAGGTGTCATTTTTTTAACAATACCTTGTTTTATACTTAAATAACCTAATTCTTTTGCTATAGCAACATTTTCTATCATAGATCTACCACTTAAGAAAATTGTTTTATCATATTTTTCACATATATCTACTAATTGTTGAATTCTTGATATCCATGATGAAAAAGTAGCAATAATTAATCTACCCTTAGTATGATTTGAAACAATTCTTTCTAGTTCTTCTCATACATTTTTTTCACTCATTGAAAATCCTTTTCTAGTAGAACCTGTAGAATCTGATAAAAATAAACTAATATCCCTATCTCAAATAGCTTTAATTCTATCTAAATCAGCTGGTTTATCAATAGCTGGAGTATGATCAATCTTAAAATCTCAAGTATGTACCATTTTAGTACCACCTTCACTTTCTAAATATATTCAAGCACAATCTGGAACAGAATGATTAACATTAAAATATTCAACTGAAAAACTACCAACTTTAAATTTATCACCAGTAGATGCATCTATTTCAATTAAAGTAGCATGAGGAATTAATCCTGCTTCCTCTAATGATTTTCTAATTAATCCAAGTGTAAATCTAGTACCGTAAATAGGTGGCATTCCTAATGCTGGTAATACATGTTTTAAAGAACCTATATGATCTAAATGAGCATGTGTTATTAACATACCTTTAATTTCTTTTTTATATTTTGTTAAAAATGAAACATCAGGAATAGAATAATTTACTCATAACATATCTTTATCAGCAAATTGTACTCAACAATCAATTAAAACTATATCATCACCATATTGAACCATTCACATATTTTTAGCTCATGTTTCATTATTACCTCAAACAGGCATATATCTAGTATAACCTTTTCTTAACGATGGAAGATAGAATTTTGTTTCAGGAAAATTTGAATTAAATTTTCATCTAATTTCTCAATCTGAATTTCTATAAGCTCATTTATTATTATCTTTTCTTTTTGTATTTTGTTTTGTGTTTTGTTTAACTACATTATCTTTAGTTTCATTTTTTTGATCTTTTTTTAAGACTAATGTAACTTTTCTTCATTCCCTTTTAGTATTATCTTTTTTTTCTACCTTTTGCTCTACTTTATTATCATCTGAATTAGTATTTGTAGTTCCGTCTAATTCTTGATCTAATTCATCTAAAAAATCTTTCATTATTTTTTTGTGATTTAAATATAAATTTAAATACAATCTATTACTACCATTAAGACCTCTCTCTGTTATTTTATTTTCTTATAGAAAATAAGGATGTAATTTTATTGAAAATTTTATTTTAAAACAATATATAAGCCAACTAATTAGTTAAAATTAGTTTTATATTTTTTTATTAAAATGTTTGATTGATTGTATTTTATATAAAAGTACTTTTCATTTTTTCAGAAGTTACTTTTATTAGGTACGTGGATTATATTTATTTTTTTAAAAACTCCAAAAACTTTTTTAAAGAAAAGTTAATTTTAGTTATATCCCGGTAATAATCTAATATTTCATTATTTACTGAAAAATCAGTTCAAACAAATTCTCAATTTCTAAATAAGTATCTAATAAAAAAATCATATTTTTTTCTCAAAATATCTGATTTAGATGATTTACTTAAAAAATCTTCATTATGTAAAACAAAATAAGCAAAACTCTCAGCAAAATCTTCATACTTATTAGTCATTGCATAACCAGATACAAAATCTTTCTGCTTCTGTCAAGCTTTTAAGATTTTAACTCAATCCCAAGAAATATTATAAAAATAATCACTTAAATCAGTATAAATTCATTTTTTTAAAAAATATAAATCAACATAATGTCAAAATTCATGAATTCAAACAGCAGTAAGTTCATCTTTTTTCATCGATTCAATTCAAAAAAGTTTAACACTATGATTTTTCATTTTTCATCTTACATCATTTTTTGATTTATAAAATTCTACTTTTAAATTTTCAATTTTTGAAATAATTCATTTATTATTTAAAAAAACTTTAAAAACATATGTATAATCAGTAATTAATTTTTCAAAATTTTTAGGTATATATATATATTCAATATTATATGCTGATTTAAGTGATATTTTTATTTTATCACTCTCATTATTTAATACAGTTTCATTTAATAATAAATTTTCATTTTTTCCTATACTAGGTTCAATATACTTTTCTTCTATAAAATTATTTATTTCTTTTTCTGAAACTCAAAAAAAATAGTCTTTCAAGAAAAATATTGAAAAACTAAAAAAAATTAAAGAGATAATAAATAAATTTATTTTTTTCATTTTTTATATAGAGTACATTATTCTAACAACTAAACTAATAATAGCTGAAGCTGAAATAATTCATATAAATCAAATCAATCCCCATTTTACAACATCTTTAGCTTTTTTTACTTTTTCTTCTTCTCAAGCACTAAGTGTAAGCATAAGTGCACCAATAACTACAGATCAAACAGCAAAAACTCACAAATACAATGCTATATTTTTAGTCCATTGTTGAACTTGTACTCAAAATCACCCTCAAGCTTTTACTTTTACACTTTCTCAATTAACTAAATCAGAATTTCATAAACATCAATCTAATGCTGTTCAAATATCTTGTCAATCAGTATATGTACATGCTGAAAAAGCTTCTGGAAGTACAAAAGCAAAAACTGATAGCATCAATATAAATAAAACTAATAATTTTTTCATTTTTTTATAATTAAATACTTATTCAAGCAACTAAAACTACTGCTGCCCAAGAAATAGAAATAACAAATATTCATACAATAACATAAATCATATGCTGTAACGCTTTTTTAAACTCTTCAGGATTTCATCTAGCCATACCTAATCTAATTCAAACAAACAGAAATGCTCATACTGCTAATAATTGAACTAATCATGTTAAACTATCTTTAAACCAAATAACTAACTTAGTTAAAGTAGTGAAACCTCCTTCTTCAGTATTATCATCTCAATTTATTATACTTGATTTTCACGTAATTCAAAGTAATGCATCCATAGTAGAAGAACTACCTAATGTTTTTAATCAAGGGTTAGCTGCAATATTTGCCTTAGTTTGTTCAACTATTCAGGCTGTCATATTTGCAATATCTCAAGCTTCAGAACAAGCAGAAGAATTAGGATCAATACATGATTTTATAGCTTCAGCATTATTCATTTCTGATATTGCTTCTCTACAAGCTAAACTATCTCATTTACTACATTCAACTTTTACCTTATTCTCTGCCTTAACTATCTCTTTTTGAGCAGCCGCATTAGATGCTTTTTTCTTATAATCATTAGCAACATCATCAGATATATTTTTTACATCTTTAGCATCTTTACATGCTTGTGACACTGAATCAATACAAGCTTTATTTGTTTCAGCCTTATTCATTTCTACTATTGCTTCTCTACAAGCAACAGTATCTCACTTACTACATTCAGTATTTACCTTAACAATTTCCTTATCAATTACTTCTTGAGCGGCACTTTCTTTTGCTTTTTTTATTTTTTCTTTTACTTCTTTAATTTGTTTATCAGAATATACTTTTGTACAATTTTCAGGATCATTTTCACACCTTTTTACTTCTTCTTTAACCCTTTTTTCTCTATCTTTTAATTCATCTAATTTTTGTTTTTCTGCTTCAGCTTTTTGTTTTTCTGCTTCAGCTTTTTGTTTTTCTGCTTCAGCTTTTTGTTTTTTCTTTCATTCAACACTTTTCTTTAATTCTTGTGCATTTTTTTCAATTTCAGTATTAAAAATTTCTGTTTTTAAATTTTCTATTTCTTCAACTGAAGCTCAATTATTAATAGCATCTTCTAAGTCAGTATTTAATTCATTTAATTTTTTATTAGCTTCATTATACCCTTCATCAGCATTATTATATGCATCATTAACTCTGTTATAATTATTATTTACTTCTTCTAATTTTCATTCAGTTTCTTCTAATTTTCATTCAACTCATTCTAATTTATTAATATCTCATTCTATATCTTTTAATGCATTTTCATTATGAGTCCAATCAGTTACATTATTTTTAATATCTTGGTTTCACTCATCTATATTATCAGATAATTGTTCTACATCCTTTCAAAGATTAATTGCTTCATTATCTAAATTTTGTTGATTAGTTTGAAGTTTTCTCTCTTTATTATTTAAATCTGCCTCTCTATCTACTAAGTCTTGTCTAGCTTCTTTTATATTATTTGATCAAATCCATCAATTTGCATCTCATCAATTAGCTTCATAGTCAGCATATAAGGTATCAATAACATCTTGTCTAGTTTGAGGATTTAAATCAGCATATGCTCATTCTCATCTTGATGCCTCTTCAATTTGATTTAATAGCTCTTTTTGAGTTTCAAGTTCATTTTTCTGATTTTTTATATCATTTCTTGTTTTAGATATAACTTCATATTCCTTTCATATATCATCTGCTTTCTCTGTAACATCAGAATATATTTTTTCTCCATTACATTCTCATTCTCAATTCAAATAACTACTATATTCTTCATTATTATTAAAATCAGACCTAGTACAAACAGCATTAGCTTCTAAGTAACTTAAGTTAAATAAAACAAAGATTAATAATATTAATTTAATTTTCATATTTTTTTATTTAATTGTTATATTATTTAATATACTAATTATACCCCAAGCAGAAACTGAAAGTATTACTCATACAAGTGACCATATAATCCATGATTTTGCTTTTTTTACTTTTTCTTCTTCACCTCATGATATTAAATACATAACACCACTCAAAATCAAAGCTATTACAGCAAAAACTGCAACATACTGAATTAAATTTCATATAAGATTACTAACTTTATCAATACCATGATTTTTTGCTATTGATGCTGATCAAGGGTTTGATATATTTTTATCATAACATCCAGGTAATCCATAACAATTAACAGAAGGTGGTTTTGATTCTGCAAAAGTATTATTTATTCAGACAAAAGTAAAAAAACTAAGTATCAAAATAAAACTAACTAAAAATTTTTTAAACATATTATTTAAATTAAAAATATTAAGCATACAATATATATCTAACTATAACTATAATATAATAAGAGCTCAAAGCAACTATCATAGAATAAATTCATGACATAAATATAGATTTTCATTTATTAAGTAATTCATCTTGTCAATTATGAAGGACCATATATCAAGCACCAACCGTCATTATAAGTAACGATAAAGAACCTAAACCTATCATAAGAGTTTGGATAATAGTACCAAGTGCATAGTTTATAGTTTTACTTGTACTTCATTTTTGAATACTCATTCAAGGAGAAATAGTACTAACATCTATTCTAAAAGTTTCTTTATCTATACAATTTCAAGATTCAGCACAACCCTTTGTTCTCGCATTATCCTTAAAATTATCAACTTTATCATTATATTTATTAAGATTTTTAACTGTAGGTTCTCATTGCGGAGAAGTAGAAGCTTCAATCAAGCTTGGGTTATTAGTTTTATTATCATCTATACTATTATTTATTTCATCTATACTATTATTTACTTCATTGTATACTGAATTATTATATTCATTTATTAATGAATTATCTAGATAATTATTTACTGCTGTATTACTTACGTTTTCTTTTATTATATAATCTTTTAAAGTTGGTTGAGTAAAATCAGTAGCAGCATATCAACTTCAATAAATTCCTAGATTTAAAATTAAAAATACTAATATAATTATTTTTTTAAACATATTTTTGTTTGTTATGTATTTATTTAGTGAATTTTAACATAAAATTCATTTTTTTCAAAAAATAATTATATTATAGTATATAAAATATAATATTTAATATATATACTTTGAAAATAGCAATCCTTCATGAAATGTTTGTAAAGCTTGGTTGAGCTGAAAAAGTTGTTGAAACTTGGTGTAAAATGTATCCTGATACTGATATATTTACACTTATTTATGATGAAAAAAATTGCTGAAATATATTTCCAAAAAATAAAATTAATAAACAAGTTTTTAAACTCGCTAGTCAAAAAATATACAATATCACAAAAAAACAAAGACTTTGCCTTCCTTTTATGGCAAATTCTATAGAACAATTAGATTTTTCAGATTATGATGTAGTTTTATGTAGTAGTAGCTGATTTGCTCATGGAGCTATTACAAAACCAGAAACAAAGTTTATAGTATATTGTCATTCTCCTGCTAGATATATGTGGGATTGGACAAATGAATATAAAAAAGATATTTGAGCAAATAAATGAATTAAATGATATATATTAAATAAACTATTTTTAAAACTTAGGCAATGGGATTTTA
>Ga0256840_1000459_pt1 | contig 41829 bp, 40 predicted proteins | sample 355202metaG_FD_185969 | JGI IMG/M metagenome (GOLD analysis project Ga0256840, IMG submission 185969) | Hydrothermal vent microbial communities from Mid Atlantic Ridge, Atlantic Ocean - 355-202 | ecosystem: Environmental > Aquatic > Marine > Hydrothermal vents | place: Atlantic Ocean: Mid...
GTTCTGTTTTAATGCCTTTTGCTATATCTTTTGCAAAGACTTCTAGTTTTGCTTTGTTCATAATTTACCTATCCTTATCCTGTTGGATTAATGATAGGCAATTACACAGATTTTGTTACAGTCTCTATAGACTCTCTCTTTTTTAGATTATTTATATGAGGGCTTCAAAGATGCCTTGCTCTCTATTCTTTCTCACCGCATTCCAATTAAAAACTTTTCCATTCATGGCAACATAAACACCCTGTGGTAAACACTGTACTGCTCCTAAAGCAAAACCCATATTAAAGGTTGCATCTGAATGTTTAAAAACAAAGGGGATCATTGCGCCAAGCAATACTATTGTCTTTTCAAGTTTTACTTCAGCCAAGACTGAAGCGGTTTTAACGATGGTGTCTGTGCCATGCGTAATCAATATTTTATCTTGCGATGTGTTTTTGCAAGCCTTTAATATAGTTTGTCGATTTTCATCTGTCATCTCTAGACTATCTAGCAACATCACTTGCTCTAGCTCAATATCCGCACGATTTCGTCCTAACGCTAGTAATTCTGGCATATGCGTTTCGGTAAAATCTAACTCGCCGTTAGATTCATTGTAGTGCTTGTCTATTGTTCCGCCTGTTAGCATTAATTTTATACTCATACTTGTTTCTACTCACTTTAACTCACTTTCAAACGAGGGACAGCCTCTAATAGTTTTTGTGTGTACTCCTGTTGTGGATTCCCGCAAACATCCGCTGTTAATCCCTGCTCTACAATTTTTCCTGCTTTCATCACGACAGTCTCATCGCTTAAATACTCAACCACGCCGATATTGTGTGTGATGAAAAGCAAGGTTAGATCACGTTGTTGTCGTATCTCTAATAACAGCTGTAGAATTTCTGCTTGCACTGAAACATCAAGCGCACTGGTGATTTCATCACAAACAATAAACTCAGGGTCAACCACCAAGGCGCGCGCTAAACCAATTCTCTGCCTTTGACCACCTGAAAATTCATGTGGATAACGCCATAAATGATCTCGGTCAAGTTGCATAATCTCTAGCACTTTTGCGGCACGTTCAATACGATCTTCTTTATTTTCACCAATACCATGAACACTCATTGGCTCGGTCAATGTAGTTACAATTTGTAGGCGAGGATTCAAAGAGGATTGCGGGTCTTGAAAAGCAATTTGTATGCGCGGGCGAATCGGGCGTAGCTGTTTTGGTGTTAAACCAACCAGCTCTTGTCCTGCTAATTTAATACTGCCTTCTGTGGCAGCCTCTAATTGCACAATGGCACGACCTAATGTGGTTTTCCCACAGCCTGATTCACCCACCAATGCCATGATTTTGCCTTTATGGATACGCAAGTCAACATCATCCACTGCGCGTACATGATCGGTTATTCTGCGAAACAGACCCGTTTTAATCGGGAACCACACTTTTAAGTTATCCACCGTAATCAATGCATCGTGGTCCGTTTCTAACTTTTCAGCACGTTTAAAATGGCTGGGGCGTTCAAGGTTTTCTGGCACTGCCGCCAATAGCTTTTTTGTATAGGGGTGTTTGGGGTTTCTCAACAATGTTTTCACATCGCCCTGCTCCACGATCTTGCCCTTTTGCATAACGCCAACTTGATGCGCCATTTGAGCAACCACACCCAAATCGTGAGTAATAAATAAGATACTCATGCCTGTGGTTTTTTGCAGATCTTTCATCAATGAGAGTATTTCTGCCTGAACGGTTACATCCAGCGCAGTTGTTGGCTCATCAGCAATTAATAAATCTGGCTTACAAGCAAGCGCCATCGCAATCATCACGCGCTGGCGTTGCCCGCCTGATAACTGATGCGGAAAATCATCAAAACGACCTTCTGCATTCTTGATCTGTACCTGCTTCATCGCTTTAATAGTTTGATCTTTTGCGTCTTGGTCAGATAGCCCTGTATTATGTAATTGAAGTGCTTCTACAATCTGCTCGCCAATACTAAACACTGGATTTAAAGAAGTCATTGGCTCTTGGAAGATCATTGCGATGCGTGAACCACGAATTTTTCTTAGCTCATCGTCTTCAAGTTTTAATGTATCAACTTGTGCATGGCTTTCATCAGCTTTACGCCAATCAAAAAGTATTTCGCCCGCTGGATTGGAGCTAATGCCTGCAGGTAACAATTGAATAATTGAAAGCGCACAGACAGATTTTCCACTGCCAGACTCACCAACCAAACAATAGGTTTCACCTTTTTTAATATCAAAACTAACATCATTAACGGCTTTGATAATTTCTTTTTTGCCAACCTGCAAATGTGTTTGCAGGTTTTTTATACTAAGCAATGGAGAGGTTAAGTTCATCTACAACTAATCCTCACGCTTAGTAACAGTTGGGTCAATCGCATCGCGCAACGCCTCACCCATGAGGTTGTAGGCAAACACGGTGAGAAAAATCGCACCACCTGGGAATGCTGCCATCCACCAATTAAATACCGATGATTTAACGGCCTGATTAAGCATCTGCCCCCATGAAGGCTCATCAACCAAACCCAATCCTAAAAAACTCAAGGTCGCAACCGCAAGGATTGCCGATGCTACGCCAAAACTGGCAGCAACCAATAACGGCGCAATTCCATTGGGTAACATATGTTTAAAAAGAATTGAACGTAAAGGCAAACCACTGGCAATTGCCGCTTGAACATAATCTTGCTTACGCAGTTTTAAAAACTCAGCACGAATATATCGCGCATAGCCTGACCACCCCGTCACGCCAATGATAATCATCATGATATATATGCTACGGCCAAAGAAGGCAACAAAGGTCAGTAACAAAAAGAGCACAGGAATGGCTTCAAATATCTCAACCAAACGCATCCCCAACATATCAACCTTGCCTGAAAAGTAGCCCATTTGTCCGCCGATAATAATACCGAGAAACATGGCAATGCCGGTTGCTATAAAACCAATCGACATGGCGATACGTGAAGCGTGAATCATTCGGCTTGCTACATCAGCGCCGTTTTCATCCGTGCCCATAATATGGTTGCGCTTGATGTCTGACAGCGGTGCTTCTAAACCTGTATCGCCATAATCACGTAGATAATCTTTTGCAGAATATGGAATGGGCGGTAGCACCATCCAATCGTATTCACTGGCTGTCTCACGGTATTGCTCATAAACAATGAGTTTAGGGGGCGAAACAAAGGCCTTCCCGGCAAAACCCGCTAGCATAACCAGTGTTGCAAAAATCCATAACTTGGTTGAAAAAGTTAGGCGTAATTTCCAGAGCACAAGTAAAACCAGAAATGCACTCATCACCAAGACATCTTCTGCGCTAATATATCGAAGAATTGGGAAGATAATGTCCCCATTTTTACTCGCAATCAACGGCATACTATTTGCCAATATCGGGGCAAACGCGGCTACAAATGATAGGATGATCACCCATGCCAAACCTAGCCTTGCACCCCAGCCCGAAAAGGCCGAACGCAAAATGCGCCTACCGTAAGATTGATTAATCCGTGTCTGGCTCATATCAGTCATATTGAACCCTCGGGTCAACCAATGTATAGAGAAAATCTGAAATCAGATAACCAATCAGTGATAGTATTCCGCCAATCATAGTGATCGATAAAATCAACTCTCTGTCACGTGATTGCACTGCCTCAATCACTAATTTCCCCATGCCTTCGATGCTAAAGATGGACTCGATAATAACCGAGCCAGCTAATAGCCCCGGCAAGATACCTGAAAAAATTGTGATCAACGGCAGTAAACTATTACGGAAAACGTGTTTCCATAATACATCGTTTTCAGCCACACCTTTTGCACGTGCAGTGCGTGCATAATCTGCATTTAAGTTTTCTAAGATCGAGGTTCGGGTGATTTTTGCCAAGCCTGCAAAACTGCCGTAAGACAGCGCAACAATTGGTAAGATCAAATGCCAAATTTTATCAAATAAGAAACCACGTACAAACTCACCTGATTGAAACTGCATAGCGATTAATAAACCGATACCTATGCCTGCCATGCTTAAGCCCCCAACACGAAAGAAACTAAACTTCGTCCAAGCAAACAAACCTAAAGTGACCGCGCCTAACAATGGCAACATTATCCAATTTAATAATAGCGTTTCAGGGTGTGAATTCGCCATCCATGCACCCAGTGCAGCGCCAATTAACGCTGATACAATCACGCGTAATTTCACATTGCACCATTGACCAAAGATAACCGCGCCAACCGCGCCCAACATCATAAACACAAAGACTTTGGCAACATCAAACAGCGATGACCAATGCGGTAAAAAGGGCATATTATAGGCTTCTCGACTGGATAAACCCGAGGTCGGAAACCAGTGCCAATGCTGTACGCTGGCAAAAAAACCAATCATCAAAACACCAGCCAACATACTAGGTATTGACCAAAGTGCCAGCATAATAATATTGGTGGAAACATCAAAACGCCCCCCTCGATCAGTCGCCGCATTCATGCCAATAATGATGGCGAGAATATAAATAAGCGGAATGGTAATAACATTGAGTAATAAAGTAATCGGCAAACGCTCGCCAATTAGATCGCTTACCGAGCGTCCATAATTAAAGCTTTCGCCTAAGTCCGAGCCTTTTAGCAATGAAAAGCCATCGATATTACGCTCTTTATCAAAAGTAAAACCGATGGGGGAAATATTATTGAGCCACCGTAGATATTGCACAGGCATCGGGTCATCAAGCCCGTAGCGTTTATTGTAATAATCAATCATCGCCTTTTTTTCGGCGGGTTTCATATTACCTTCTACTAAGCCTTCGGCGCTGATGCCACCTGGTGCGCTTGCCATTACAGCAAATACGACCATGGTGATTCCCAACAATGTGGGAATCATGAGGAGAATACGGCGTATTAAATACGTCAACATACGTTAATTTTGTCCTTCTTGTTTTTCTTGTTGATGTTGCTTTTCTGAATAATTTTGATCAGATAAATCAAGTTCATTTTCAATGGATAATGTTTCTTTTTCTGCAGACAGGTCTTCTTTAAATTCTTCTATTCCTTCTTCTCTCATTTTCAATTCAAGCTCTGGGTATAATTTATCAATATCTTGAATTTCGCTCAAACTTGGCATTTCATCCAATGATTTAAGGTTAAAGTAATCTAAAAACTGACGAGTTGTACCAAGCAATGCTGGGCGACCTGGAACTTCTTTATGCCCTACAATACGAATCCAATCACGCTCTTGTAAGGTTTTGATGATGTTTGAGCTAACTGCCACACCGCGTACATCCTCTATTTCTGCACGAGTGATCGGTTGACGATAAATGATGAGCGCTAATGTTTCTAAAAGCGCGCGTGAATATTTTGCTGGCTTTTCATCCCAATGCTGGGTGACCCATTTTTTGTATTCTTTCTTGGTTTGAAAACGAAAGCCGCTGGATGTTTCAACTAACTCAAACCCATGATTATCAAATGACTCCTGAAGCTGGCTCAAGGAAGATTTAACGTCGTTTCGGTTAACAAGGTCTTCTGGCTCGAAAAAGCCTAGTAGCTTTTCTACCGACAATGGTTTTTCCGCGCTTATGAGAATAGCTTCGAGTATTTTTTTTAATTTATCGGTTTGCATTCCGTATTTTAGTATCCAATTGCAGTTTTTAAGTCCTTAAAAACACTTTTTATTTGACCACCCCCCCTGTTTTTTGCTTTTTTGTACGCCCTAGGCGTTAAAAAGTATATCGTTACACCTTCCGAAGGAAGTGTCGATGCTGGTTGAAGCATCGAAAATACTATTTTTACGTACAAAACAGCGAAAAACAGGGGGGGTGGATACATTTATTTATCTAAAAAACCTCTCCCAGCAGAGAACCGTAAAAATCATGTATATTATTCTTCCACACTTGCCACCGGCTTTAGGTAAATCGGTGCAAAGGCCTCTGCTTGCACCATATCAATCACTTTTAATTTTAGCAACTCAAGCACCGCCATTAAAGTCACCACAACGCCTAAGCGTCCTTCTTTTAAGGTGAATAAGCTTTGAAACTCTACAAACTCATCGCCATTTAGCTTTGATAATACATGAGTCATTCGTTCACGGATGGAAATTTCTTCGCGTTCAATCTCATGATGCTTTTGCATATCGACACGGTTGAGAATATCTTGAAATGCCAATAATAACTCTTTCATATCAACTTCGGGTTCGGGCTTTTCTTTATCATCTCGAATGACCTCAACATCCACATCAAAATTATCACGTCCTTTGCGTGGAAGCTCATCAATATCAGTCGCCGCTTGTTTGAATCGCTCGTACTCTTGTAAACGCCTTACTAATTCAGCACGCGGGTCGTCTTCATCTTCTACCTCTTCATGGCGCGGTAATAACATACGTGATTTGATTTCTGCCAGCATGGCTGCCATCACTAGGTATTCTGCGGCCAAATCAAGATTAACCGTGCGCATCAACTCGACATATTCCATATATTGTCGTGTGATTTCATAAATGGGTATATCGAGAATATCTAAATTTTGACGACGTATTAAGTAAAGCAATAAATCTAACGGGCCTTCAAAGGTTTCAAGAAAAACCTCCAAAGCATCGGGCGGAATATAAAGATCTTCAGGCGGGGAAGAAATCTCCTCTCCCTGCACAATGGCGAATGGAAGCTCACCTTGGCTGTGTGCCGAGTAGTGTAATTCGCCTTGCTTGTCTTTATCTGATTTCATAAATGACTGGCTATACGAACCTCATTGCTTCCACTACGTCGTCCAAGGTTTCTCTCGCAACCTCTCGTGCCGCCTCACTACCTTCATCAATAATTGCTCTTACTGCTGAGCGATCATTTTCAAACTCTTTGGCGCGCTCACGAATTGGCTCCATTTCAGCTTGAACAGCATCAATCAATGGCTTTTTACAATCAAGACAACCAAAGGATGCAGCACGACAACCTTCGTTTACCCACATTAACGTTTTATCATCAGAATAAACTTTGTGTAAATCAAAAACGGGGCATTTTTCAGGATCACCAGCATCGGTTAAACGTGCACGCGCTGGATCGGTTGGCATTTTACGAATCTTTGTATCAAGCACATCGGGATTTTCACGCAAAGCTATTGTATTGCCGTAAGATTTAGACATTTTTTGTCCATCTAGCCCTGGCATTTTTGACGCTTTGGTAAGTTTGGCCTCTGGCTCTGGTAAGATAATTTTACCCATGCCTTCAAGATAACCAAATAGACGTTCACGATCACCGACAGAAATATTTTGCTGAGATTCTAATAGTGCTTGACCAACTTCAAGCGCCTCATCATCACCCTGTTCTTGATAGCGCTTTCTTAAATTCCGATACAACTTGGAATCTTTTTTGCTCATTTTCTTAATGGCTTCTTCAGCACGCTTTTCAAAATCAGCTTCACGACCATAGATATGATTAAAACGACGTGCTACTTCACGCGTCAATTCGATATGCGCAACCTGATCTTCACCCACTGGTACCATATCGGCTTTGTAAAGCAAAATATCAGCAGATTGCAATAGGGGATAACCCAAGAATCCGTAGGTGGCTAAATCTTTTTCCCGTAATTTTTCTTGCTGATCCTTATAAGTTGGCACGCGCTCTAGCCAACTAAGAGGTGTAATCATCGACAATAACAAGTGCAACTCAGCATGCTCTGGTACTTGCGATTGTAAAAAGATGGTAGCAGAGCTAGGGGCTATTCCTGCTGCCAACCAATCAATGACCATATCTTCTACATGCGTAGGTGTTCCGCTTGGATCATCATAATGTGTTGTTAACGCATGCCAATCTGCTACGAAAAAGAAACACTCGTAGTTTAATTGCATTTCTACCCAGTTTTTTAGTACACCGTGGTAATGACCTAGGTGGAGTTTTCCTGTAGGGCGCATGCCTGAAACGACACGTTGATTTTGGGGGATATTTGTTGCCATAGCTTATTAAAAATTAAACCTATTTATAAAAATAAAGAATTTATTGTGCGTAAAAAGAAACCGATGATCGGGTTCATAATGCTACCTAACACACCAAAATAAAGTAAACCCATAACGATAAAAAAGCCATACGGTTCTATTTTATCAAGAATAGCAGAAACTGATGGCGGGACGAAACCAGCCAACACTTTACTGCCATCCAGTGGAGGGATTGGGAATAAATTAAACACAAATAATACCAAGTTAATAGTAATACCTGCGCTTGCCATTGCGACTAAGCCTTTCGCTATATTTGCGTCAGGTACCATTGTTGCTAGTTTAAGAAATATCACCCACAGTATTGCCATGACTACATTCGCCAGTGGTCCAGCAACTGCCACTATAGCCATATCCCTGCGAGGCTGTCTAAGGTTACGTGTATTAACAGGCACGGGTTTTGCCCAACCAAATGCAAAGCCAGAAAGTAATAGCATTGCAATCGGTACAACAATAGTTCCAATCGGGTCAATATGCTTTATAGGATTTAGTGTTAGTCGCCCCAACATTTTGGCGGTTCCATCGCCCAGCTTATTTGCTACCCAGCCATGCGCGACTTCGTGTACAGTAATTGCGAATATCACAGGAATCGCCCAAACAGCGATAGTGTATATTATTTTTTCTATGTCCATTTTATTCTTATCGTTTCCTAATTTAGGTCGTTTCTATTTTTAATGTTGTGTTAGCCAACCAGTATTACCTAAACCTTGCCTCAATATTTCTGGCGCACCATCTATCAAACTCACAACGGTTGTCGGCTCATGCCCACTGAAACCACCATCTATAATCAAATCCACCACACCCTCAAGCTTGAGACGTATTTGATACGGGTCAGTCATCGGATATTCTTCACCTGGCATGATCAATGTGCTCGACATTAACGGTTGGTCTAGCTCTTCAAGCAAAGCAGAACACACAGCGTTATCAGGCACGCGCAGACCAATGGTTTTGCGTTTAGGATTGAGCAAACGTTTCGGCACTTCTCGGCTGGCTTGCATAATAAACGTATACGGACCCGGTGTAAGTGTTTTCATTAGCCGATAGTTCATATTATCAACCACGGCATACTGTGAAATCTCAGATAAATCACGACAAACCAATGTGAAGTTATGGTTTTTATCCAGCTGACGAATCATCCGAATCTTATCAACGGCTTTTTTATCACCTAGATGACAGCCTATCGCATAACTCGAATCGGTTGGGTATATCACGACACCACCCTTATTTATAATCTCAACAGCTTGTTGAATTAGACGCTTTTGCGGATTATCTGGATGTATTTCAAAAAATTGACTCATAGAACTACTAACCAAAAGGGTTAAGCGTTAAAATGCGCTATTCTACATCACGAGTCGCCTTAGGGCATATAACAACAATGAAGTTTTTGCTTGATTTTTTTCCCGTCGTTTTATTTTTTATCGCTTATAAGTTTTTTGGTGATTTACCGCCTCAACTTATCGAAAGTGCAAACAGCTTGCCTTTCGTTTCCCTTGATCCTAAAGAACCTAAAGATGCCATTTATTTTGCAACGCTAACGATTATCTTAGCGACGCTTGTTCAAAATATTAGCCATTGGTTTGTTTTTAAAAAACTTGAGAAAATGCATATTATTTCATTAGGCATCTTGATTGTGTTTGGTAGTCTCACACTTGCGTTTAAAGATCCTTTATTTATTAAATGGAAAGTAAGCATTTTTAACTGGGTATTCGCTACAGTCATTATAGGCAGCCAATTTATTGGTAAAAAACCATTGATTGAACGAATGATGTCTCATGCGATTGAAGTCCCTAAAAATATATGGAGAAACATCAATTTCACATGGGGAATATTTTTTGCCATGGTAGGGGTTGTAAATATCTATGTTGCCTATAACTATAGTGAGGAAACATGGGTAGACTTTAAACTCTTCGGTGTTCTTGGGATGACAATTGTATTTATGATTGCTCAAGGCATCTACCTTGCTAAACATGCCGTAATTGATGAAGAGGATAGCGAGAAAAATCAACAGGCAAAGGAAGACAAGTAATGCTTTATGCAATAATCTCTGAAGATATTGATAACAGCCTTGAAAAGCGTTTATCAGTTCGCCCTGCGCACGTTGAACGCTTACAAAAGCTGAAAAGCGAGGGTCGTTTAATATTGGCTGGACCACACCCAGCAATCGATAACGAAGACCCGGGAACTAATGGCTTTACAGGTAGTCTCATTGTTGCTGAGTTTGACTCGCTAGAATCTGCTCAGCAATGGGCTGACATAGATCCTTACATTAAAGCAGGAGTTTACAAAAGAGTCACTGTAAAACCTTTTAAGAAGGTACTACCATAGGGCTAACCTTAAATTATTAACTATAAATATATATTTCAACGAAGGAAAAGGGAAACACAAATGCATATTAATAAAAAAACCATTATCGCAACTTCAATCATCAGTTTAGCGCTTGCTACTGCAACACTTAACGCTGATGAAAAAGCACCTACTGATACAGTCATTGCGACAGTAAATGGCGACAAAATCATGAAAAGTACACTGGATGGATATCTAGCAATATTAAGTAAGCGAGGCAAAAAAGCAGATACACAAGCAGCAATAGATGATTTAGTAGCCACAGAAATTGCTCTTCAAGAAGCCCGTAAAACAGATATTCTTAAGCGTCCCGCTACTGTTAAATTACTCAGCGATTACACTCGTAATGTATTATTAAAAACATGGACTACAGAAAAACTAAAGTCTTTCGATATTCCTGACGATGAAATAAAAGTCGCATACGACGAGCGCGTAACAAAACTTGCTAGCAAAGAATATAATGCACGACATATTCTTGTTAAAACAGAAGATGAAGCCAAAGCAATTATTAAAGAGCTTGATGATGGGGCTGACTTTGAAAAGCTTGCAAAAGAAAAATCTACAGGACCTTCTGGTGCTAACGGTGGCTCTCTAGGCTGGTTTAAAGCAAAAACTATGGTTCCAGCTTTTGCCAATGCGGTAAAAGCTATGGCAAAAGGCGATGTTTCTAAAGAACCCGTTAAAACACAGTTTGGTTTTCACATTATAAAAGTTGAAGACAGTCGTGATGCTAAGCTACCCACATTAGAATCAATGAAACCTCAGCTAAAACAAGTAATCGGACAAAAGAAAATGTTTGAATATATGCTTAATTTAAAAAAATCAGCTGATGTGAAAGTAACCCTACCTGAAGCTCCTGCTGAAGCAGAAAAAACAGTAGAAGAAACTAAAAAAGAGAACTAAACAGTGATGGAAGATTGGAAAGCATTTCTTAGTGAAGCTAATACAAAGTTTGAATCAATAAAAAACAACAGAGAAATGCTTTTTGATCTCACTGATCAAGGCTTGATACAAGTTAATGGTGAAGATGCAGAATCATTTTTACAAAATCAACTAACTAACGATATTCGTAATGTGACGGAAACGAATCACCAAGCCAGTGCTTGGTGTAACCCTAAGGGTCGTATCATTGCTAATTTTCAAATATTTATGCGTGATGGTAGCTATTTTCTAGTACTTTCTGCAGACCTAGTTGAGCACGTCATTAAAAAGTTACGCATGTACGTGATGATGTCTAAGGTTACTATAGAAGATGTAAGCGAATCAGTATTTCATTTTGCTTACGCAGGTGACTTACAAAAAATACTTGGAGATGCAGTACCCAGCACACCTAATCAAACAGTCCAGTATAACAACCTCAGCATTCTTCGACATTCTGATAGCGAGCCTCGTTATGAAATATTTACTGACAACACTAACGATGCAAAACAGTTTTGGGAACAATGTGCGACTGATGCCCTCATTGTGAATAACGATGGCTGGAATTACCTAAATATAGCTGCGGGGCTTCCCGTAATTTGCAAGGCTAGCTCAGAAGCATGGGTTCCACAAATGGTGAATTACATTGCTATCGGTGGTGTTGATTTCAAAAAAGGCTGTTACCCAGGTCAAGAAATAGTTGCCCGATTGAATTATCTTGGTAAAAGTAAACGACGGATGTATCGCCTATTAATAGACTCTAATCAATTACCCAGTATTGGTGATGTTATCGCGAGTGATTCTGATAAGGCAGCAGGTAAAATACTTAATGCAGCGCTGAACCCCGATGGAAAAGTCGAAGCGTTAGCTGTACTCAAAATTGCTGAAGTAGACAAAAAACTTATTTTGGCATTTGATAAAACGGTCACACTTTCCCTACTTAGCCTTCCTTATTCTATCGATAACGAGTAACCAGAGACCAAAAAAATCCTCAAAAATCACCACTTATGAAACCTAACGTATTACTTATTCACGGTATTTTAATGAATCCGTTAGAAATGCGTTTTTTAGGTCGGCAACTTGAGAAATCTGGTTTCAACATACACTACGTTTACTACCAATCCGTTCTCAAAACACCCGCTGAAAATGCGCGCATAATCCACAATAAAATTAAAGAATTACAATTACCTGACTTGCACATCGTTGCACATAGCTTAGGCGGTATCATTGTAATGCACTTGTTCGACCAATTTAATGACCTACCTAAAGGTAAGATTGTCATGTTAGGCTCACCTGTAAACGGTAGCTGGATCGCAAAAAAAATACATAAGTGGCCTGTAGTTTCCCCCATACTGACACGCAGTATGCCCAACGCACTGTCCGGTGAAGATCTACCAAAATGGAATGCAAAACGCGACTGGGGAATGATCTCAGGTACACGCAACCAAGGACTAGGCGTGATTGCAGGAGGATTACCAGATGAAGGTGATGGCACGGTACTTCTAAAAGAGACGCTACATTCTGAGCAAAGTGATCATGTAACGGTAAATATATCCCATACAGGCTTACTATTTTCAAAAGAAGTTTCAAAACTTACTTCACAATTTTTGAATACGGGAAAATTCCAATTACGCTAAAGGCACTTAAGATAGAAAGCTATCCACACTTCCTATTCCTATCTGACGAGTAAGTCATACTCCTTTTTATATTCCGTTGTTTCAACATTAAAAACACTCAAGAGCGTATGGGACAAATTATCATGAGAGGTTTTTTCTTCTTCAATATTTTTCATTGCAGACATATCAATTTTTTGATTTTTTATATATTTTTCAGAAAACCATGACAACATTGGCACATGGGTTTGCGCTTTTGGTGCTAAAAAATAAGGTAGTCCGTGCAAATAAACGCCATTTTCACCCAGTGACTCACCATGATCTGATGCATATATTAAAAAAGTATCATTCTCACTCTGCTGTTCTTTTAGATATTTAATCAACTGACTTACAACATGGTCTGTATACAAAATTGTATTATCGTAAGTATTTACAATCTCTTGATCAGTACACTCCTGAGGAGAGGATTTCTTGCACGAGGGTTCAAATACTGAGAATTCATCTGGATAACGCTTATAGTATTTTGGCCCATGACTACCCAGTACATGCAAGACGACCAATACATCTTGTTGACTATTCATCTTACTAAGCACTTCATCCATTTTTCCAACTAACACTTCGTCGAACTCTTCACCGTCAGAATAAAAGGGTGACTCTGGATCTGGATTTTTACGTATATTAATTTCTCCTGTTCGCTCACAAACGCCTTTACAACTGGAGTTATTATCAATCCAAATGACCTCGACCCCAGCCTTCTCTAAAATATCGAGACTATTGCTTTGCAACGATGCTTTAACAGGCGAATAGTCATCACGATTAAGCAATGAAAACATACAAGGCACTGAGTACGCTGTTGATGTCCCACAAGAGGAAGTATTCTTATAATAAATAACAGATTCTTTTTTAAGCTTTGGATTTGTTTCTCTGCTATAACCATTTAAAGAGTAGTTTTCTGCTCTTGAGGTTTCCCCTACAATCATAATGCCTATCGATCGTTGAGCACTGGGTTTATTTTGTTTCGCATCTTGTCCAATTAACTTCAAAGATGCTTTATGTTTTCTCTGCTCACTTTTAACATAGCCTTTAATGGAATCAAAAGCATACAAAGGAGTAAGGTAGACTCTTAAATCTCTATTTTCCCGTGAAAAATACGTGGTGTATTTAAAGTTCATCATAATTAACGCAACAACGACAGCACCAAAACCAATGATATAAGCTATGCGTGTAACTAGCTCTTTAAATATTTTCTTGTAAGAAACATTGACCCAAAGCACAAAAAGAGAAGGTAACACCCCATAAAAAACAATATGTTTAACCAAGGGGTAAGATAAAAGCTCAGTTGCTTCCTGCTTATTGTTATCCTTAATCGTCTCAACAGTATTTCTCACCATATCAATATCAAAGATCACACCTATTTCTTGGGTGAAATAGCTGAGTGTTGCTGAAAATAACAATAAAGTGATAGCCAATGGTTTTAAAATAAATTTCTGACCAACAACATATAGTAGTAACGCAATCACCATAATTGCAACAACGTATATTGTTAAGGCGTAGCCCCCTCCTTGAAAAGAAGTAAGGTCAAGGCGCTCGGATAGCCTTGAAAAGAAAACTTGGTTATTTAGTAGAACAATGAAAATTGAAACTAACAAAATAAACTTACTTGATGAAATTTTAAACCTAAACAAGAGTATTACCCGAATAAAAAAGCCTGAATTGTACACAAAAAAAAAATAATTTCCCCTTTAATAAGGCCACCCCCCCTCTTTTTCGCTGTTTTGTACGTTTTAGAAAAGTTTCTATGTGTTGATTTAGCTACAATTTGTTATCCTTACGCGCTATACATTCCCCACTTTTTTGCAGAGCAAAACATGAAACCCGTATTCGCCCTTGTTGGCCGTCCTAATGTCGGCAAATCTACCCTATTTAATCGTCTAACTAAATCACGAGACGCATTGGTTGCCGACTTTCCTGGGCTTACACGTGACCGTAAATACGGCCAAGGTGTGTTAGGCGCTGATAGCCAAGAAGGTAACGAAGGACGAAGTTATCTCGTTATCGATACAGGTGGATTAAGTGGAGATGATGTCGGTATCGATGAATACATGGCAACGCAAACATGGTTAGCTGTTGATGAAGCCAGTACCGTGCTTTTCATGGTGGATGGCCGAGAAGGTTTAACAGCAGCTGATCATTTGGTAGCAGATAGATTAAGGCGTGCTGGTAAAAAAGTATTCTTAGTCGTAAACAAAATTGACTCTGTTGATCCTGACCAAGCGATGGCTGATTTTTACCAGCTAGGCTTCAAAGAAGTTTACGCAATCGCCGCCTCTCAAGGGCGTGGCGTAACGCAGATGATAAAAAGTCTACTTGAAACTTTCCCTATCATCGAAGAAGAAAAAATTCCTGAAGAACATGCAGACAGTATTCGCATCGCCTTTGTCGGCAGACCCAATGTAGGAAAATCCACGCTCATCAATCGCATTATGGGTGAAGAACGTGTTGTAGCATTTGACAAACCCGGTACTACCCGCGACAGTATTTACGTACCTTTTGAACGAGATGGTCAAAAATATACGTTGATTGATACCGCAGGTGTGCGCCGCAAAGCCAAGGTTAAAGAGGCCATTGAAACCTTTAGCATTATCAAAACACTCTCTGCGATCGAAAATTCACACGTTGTGATTATGTTGCTTGATGCCCACGAAACTATTACCGACCAAGATGCCCACCTACTTGGGCTAGTGCTGGACGCAGGTCGCTCATTAGTTATCGCCATCAATAAATGGGATAATCTTAGTGAATATCAACGTGATCAAATCAAAGTAAAACTTGAGGTTAAATTACCCTTTTTGGACTTTGCCGATAAACATTTTATTTCTGCATTACACGGCACAGGCGTTGGGCATTTATATAAATCGGTTCATGAAGCTTATGATTCTGCGATGCTGAAAGTTTCAACCGCGCGCATGACCAGAATGTTACAAACCGCAACTGAAGCGCATCAACTTCCTATCGTGGCAGCAAGTCGTATCAAACTTCGTTATGCACACCAAGGTGGTAGTAACCCGTTTACGGTTATCATTCATGGTAATCAGACCAAACGCATACCTGGTAGTTACAAACGCTATTTAATGAATTACTTTCGTGAAACGCTTAAATTAAAAGGCACTCAAGTTAGGCTTGAATTTAAAACAGGTGATAACCCGTTTGAAGGCAAAGAAAAACGCGCCAGACTGTCACCCTCTGAAATATTCCGCCAAAATAAAAAGAACCCTCACAGAAAATCTCTAAAGAAAAGCAAGAAGCGCAAATAATAAAATAAGTAGAACACAGGAAAATAGAACTTATAGCCGTATAATAGGACTAATAATAAGCATTTTGAGGGGGATGTTTTTTGAAACACTATAATTTTATTACGACTGCTCTACTGACAATACTATCCATATCACTTTCAACATCGAGCTATGCTAAACCACCCATTGGTATGAACACCAATGAGATTCAACATGTTGATTCTAGTGTGCCATTCATCAATGTCTTTAAAATGGCAATGCCCTTTAAGGATGCAAAAAAACTCACCAACGGCAATGTGGTTTTTGATAAAGACGGTTGGCCAAGAGATTTAAAAGGCGGTCAAGCGGGTAGCTATATGCTCCATTGGCTTCCTGCAGGTACTCTTCCAGAAGGAAATTACACTGTACTTTATGATGGTGAAGGGCAAATTGCTTATGAAAGCAAAAGTGGTGATGTAAGAATTGTTCACTCAGCACCTGGCAAAGATATTATAAATATCCGCTCAGGTAGCGATAAATTTATCCAAGTCGCGCTTATTATTAAACGCTCTAATCCACGAAAATACCTACGCAATATTCGTGTGCTACTTCCCGGTGGCATCTGCGCCAACAATCCTTTCAAACGAGTAAACGCCGCTAATCAATGTAATGGCAACTACCTATCTTTTGAGAAGCACCACGAACGCCTCGTGTTCAATCCTGATTACCTCAACTTCATGAAAGACTTTAAAGTCATTCGTATGATGAATCTTTCAGGTATCACCCGTAACCCAATCCGTCGCTGGGAGCAAATGCCTCACATGAGTAAAGCAACATGGGCAGGATACGAAGGTGTACGTGGAGCACCGCTAGAAGTTATGGTTAAACTTGCCAATATCCTAAACCGTGATGCATGGTTTAACATACCTCATGCCGCTGATGATAATCTCATACGCCAATACGCCAATTATATTGCTCGTCACTTACGCCCAAACCTAAAAGCCTATATCGAATACACCAACGAGACATGGAATACGGTCTTTATGCAAACCCATTACACCAAACAGATGGGGCATAAACTAGGGCTAGATAAAGACCCTAACCAAGCAGGCTATAAATACTATTCACAACGTGCCGTTGAAATATTCAAAATATTTGAACAAGCCTTTAGAGGCAGACAGCATTTGGTTCGCGTAATGGGTGTATGGTCAGCCAACCGTTATATGACCCCTGTTGTAATGGAGCATAAAAATGCCTATAAACACGTTGATGCTATGGCGATTGCACCCTACTTTTTCGTACATGCCAAAGCGTTATCTGGAGTAAACAGCGTACCCAGTGTTTTCGCTTTAATGAAAGATGATAAGAAAAACCCCTACTCTATGAACAACGTCTACAAAATGATTGAACAACAGATGAAGTTTGCTAAAAAGTACAATGTAAACCTAATTGCCTATGAAGGCGGACAACATCTCACTGACCCAAAAGCACGTTCAACAAAAAGTAACCCCAACCAATTTTTAATTGGCGCAAATCGTGTTCATACCATGGAAAAGTTCTATATTGAATTTTTACAAAACTGGGATCGTATTACGAACGGCTCATTATTTGTAGCTTTCTCAGCACCCAGAACTTGTCAATTTTATGGTTGCTGGGGGGTTAAAGAATACTTAAATCAACCTAATGCTAAAGCACCTAAATATCGTGCCTTGCAAAAATTCTTTTAGGAATGACTAATGATCATAATGTACGGCATAAAAAACTGTGACACCATCAAAAAGGCACGTAAATTTTTAGAATCTAACAATATCGAATACGAATTCCACGATTTTAGAGACGATGGCTTAAACCCCATTCAACTTCGCGCATGGTTAAAAGAATTAGGCTGGGAGAAAGTCATCAACAAACGTAGTACCACATGGCGCAACTTGCCTGATGAAACTAAAGAGAATATGGATGAAACTTTAGCAATGGTTGTAGCAGAACAGCAGCCAACGATAATCAAACGTCCTGTACTTGAACTGGCAGATAAAGTTATGATTGGCTTTTCTGAAAAAACCTATCAATCACTTTTGTAGAACTTATCTTATGTCTAAAACGCTCGACCTCGCCACAGCACTAATCTCACGCCCATCCGTAACACCTGATGACAAGGGTTGTCAGCAATTACTTATTGATCAACTAGAACCACTTGGCTTTAAAACCGAAAAAATGTGCTTTGGTGAAGGCGATGATGCGGTTGATAATATTTGGCTACGTAAAGGTACAGAAACACCACTATTTTGTTTTGCAGGTCACACCGATGTTGTGCCGACAGGCCCAGTTGAAAACTGGCAGAGCGACCCATTCACAGCAGTCGAGCGCGATGGGAAATTCTACGGGCGTGGCACAGCAGATATGAAAGGCGGCATTGCAGCATTTACCACTGCTTGTCAGCGATTTGTCAATGACTACCCGAATCACAAAGGCTCTATATCTTTTCTAATTACCAGTGACGAAGAAGGTCCAGCCCATAATGGCACTGTAAAAGTTATCGAGACTTTAGAGGCACGCAACGAAAAAATCGATTGGTGTTTAGTGGGCGAGCCCTCATCAACCAATAAAGTGGGCGATGTAATTAAAAATGGTCGACGCGGTTCGCTGGGCTGCGCACTAAAAATTCTTGGAAAACAAGGTCACGTTGCCTACCCACACCTTGCAGATAATCCCATCCACCTTACTGCACCTATGTTGGCAGAGCTCACAACGATGCAATGGGATATGGGTAATGACTTTTTCCCACCAACTACTTTTCAAGTTTCAAACTTAAACTCTGGCACGGGCACAACTAATGTTATTCCCGGTACATTGGAGATGATTTTTAACTTTCGTTTTTCAACCGAAATTACGCCAGAAGAATTACAAACACGTGTCGAAGCATTACTTGATAAACATGAGTTAAATTACGAAATTAACTGGGCATTATCAGGAATGCCTTTTTTAACCGCAGAGGGTGACTTAGTTAGTGCCGCTGTAGCCGCTATAAAGAGTGTAACGGGGTTAGAACCCGAACTATCTACCAGTGGGGGCACATCGGATGGCCGTTTTATCGCACCAACAGGCGCGCAGGTATTAGAACTTGGCCCAACCAATGCAACCATCCACCAAATTGATGAATGTGTGGGAATTGATGAGCTAGACACACTCGAAAACATCTATTATACGATGTTAGAAGAGCTTTTAGCTTAACTATACAGAGCCACCCCCCCTGTTTTTCGACGTTTTGTATTCTAAATCACGTGTTTTTCAGTTTCAAATCATCGAAAAACAGGGGGGGGTGGTTATGTAAATAGTGTATTTTTAAGGGTGATTTTACAAGAATAGAGGCTCTGCCCATTTTCTTGGTACTTTTTTTCAAATAAAGTTAGTGGATTAATCACTGCTAGTTCTTCTACACTTCTACAACCATAAATTTTGTCTTCTAGAATCTTTACCGCCTCACAAAACTCATCCATATACACCTTCCAATTACTGCGTAACTCTAACTCTCCACCTAATGCTAATAAGTCAGGGAATGCAGGATGCCCATGCCAACGACGTTTTAAGTGTTTTGATTTAGGATAAGGATTTGGATATAAAATGGTATGTTTTTGTAGTTGCCACCCTGCACCAACTGCTAACTTCCAAAAATCAGCGCATTCAGCTTGTACTAATATTACGTTTCCTGGGAGCTTTACATTTGTCTCTTTTGCTAAACGCACCGCAGAACGATCAATGCCCAACACTAAGGCACTAGGGTTTTCTAGCGCGATAATCTGAGTACTCATCGCTGTGCCACAGCATGAGTCAAATATTAGAGATTTCCCTGCTTTTAGATGCACTTCTACCTTATCTTTTACAACATCGAACGCATCTTGAGTATGTTTCGCAATGGGCTTTTTATGCTGATTGCGAAAATGCTTTTTAACAACCAGTGCTAAGTTTTTATGAATTCCTATCTGTGCATCGGTGATTCGTCTTGCGCTGTTGTTAGCCTCGTGCATGTAACTCTTTTAACATTGCTACATTCACATGGCTGAAATCACCTGCATCGCCTTCAAGCACTTTAAACGGTGTATCTGGCTCACCATATTGGTCTAACACTAAAACAGCACCTGTGAAGTCATCATCTTTGGTATAACCGTTGACTGTAATCAGTGTTTTTAAATCTGCCGCTAGTGATGATTTAACACCATTGAGTGAATCCTCAAAAGCTAAACACGCATCAGGGCTAATATTCATTTGCTCCATTGCCCATGTGTAAATATCAGGTGCAGGTTTTTTAGCAGGAACAATATCACCCGCTGCTATTACTTCAAACCAGTCGATAGACTCTTTACCTAATGTAGCAGATAGTAAATAAGTTACATTATCAGGAGTTGTTGTGGTTGAAATTGCGAGGCGTAAACCTGCTTCTCTTGCTTCGTTAATTAGGCGTTCAACACCTGGGCGCAAAGGAATTGCACCTGACTGTAAAAGCTCTAAGTAAAAGTGAGTTTTACGTTTGTGTAAACGCGCAGCAAATTCAGCAATGTCTTCGTATTGCTCATCAAGCTCGAAGTCTTCTAAAAATTTTTCAACGTATAAAGTGATCCGCTCTTTACCACCTGTGACCTGTAGCAATTCACCATAAAGCTCAACAGTCCAATCCCAGCCTAAACCAGTTTCATCAAAAGCTTGGTTAAATGCAACACGATGCCCGTCTCTTTCCGTATCTGCCAACGTTCCATCAACATCAAAAACTAGTGCTTCTAGCTTGCTCATTACAGTACTTCCTTTTTTAAATTTTAGCGCATTATAATGTCAGCTAAAAAAATATCTATTGACCTTACTTTTGAAAAACATTAAAACTGGCTAAGTCTAATGATACTTTTGAGCACTTTTTGTCACATATGTTTCTATTGGCATAAAGCTACTATTCAAACCCAAGCCTGTCATTTGTAAGTTTTGGAAGCGCTTATTGATAAACACCAAACTCTTACTACGCTTTAAGAAAGTATAAGGCTGATCTTCATAAAAGATGGCTTCTGCTTTTCGCCAAACAGGCATACGTTGCTCTTCGTCTACTATTACTCTTGCCTCTTCGATGATTTTATCCAAAGCATCACTTTTATAACTGATAAAATTATTGCCATCAGTTTTAGCTTGGGAGCTGTGAAACATTTGGTATATATCGGTTTCTAGCCCACTCGTCCAACCCAATGTAATCACATCAAATGTCTTTTTATTGAGCATTTCAATCATTACCGGCCATTCTGTAGGTTGTGGAACTAGTTTTATACCCGCGCGTGCATACATATCTTTTAATAATAAAACAGTACGCCCTGTATCTTCATTACCCTGAAAATAGGTAAGATCAAATTCAAAATCTTCACCTTCTTTATTTTCTAATACATCATCACCATTTCTATCTTCGTAACCTGCTTCTTTTAATAAAGCTAACGCCTTTTGTAGATCAGGTTTACGCGGAGATAAGCTTGTATCGTGCTGTTTACTACGTGGACTAAAAGGACTCATTGCAACTTCTGCATAGCCAAGATAAATATCTTTATTGATTTTTTCTCTATCGGTTAAATAAGTCATCGCTTGTCTGATTCGCTTGTCAGCAAAGATCGTTTTTTTACCATCTTTTAATTGATTCCACGCTAAGTAAGAATAACCAACAGTAGGTGGCATATACTCAAAATTATGACTTATATCCGCGATCTGTTTATCATCTTTTAACTTTTTATATTCCACTGGGCGTGCGACATAAGAATCTAAATCACCATTACGGTATGTCGTTAAACGTGCGCTAGCATTTTCTATCACACGCCAAACAATCTTGTCATAAGGTGGTTGTACCGCTCCCCAATAACGAGTATTTCTAACCAAATCTACCCCACCTTGATCTGATGACCAATTAGTAGGGTCTGGCATTTTATAAGGACCACTACCTAGCAATAAACCTTTTGAGGTATTAAAGGCTTCAATATCACCTAAGTATTTTTCATAAAAGTGCTTAGGAAGAATCGCCATTCCACCAGCCATGCCCAAAGCTTCAAAATAAGGTCGTCTAAATGTAAACACCACCTCATATTTCCCCGTGGCTTTAACAGATTCAATAGGTTCAAGATAGGCTTGCTGTGCGGGTGCTTTAATATCTTTATTAAAGGTAAAATCAAATGTGAAGACGACATCTTCGGCTGTCATTGGCTCCCCATCAGAAAATACAATATTTTCATGCATTTGAAAGGTAATTACTAAACCATCATCACTAATTGTCCAGCTCTTTGCTAACAGCCCAGTTTGTTTAAGCGTATCCGGATTACGTGTGACTAATGATTCAAGTACATAGTTATGAACACTTGAGGAGTCAGCCTCATTGGCAACTAAAGGCGTTAAGGTTTTTAGTGTGGAGGTAAAAGAGCTGGTCTTCCAATCACCTGTAGCATAATTCTCTTTTTGGCTTGCCACGTATGCTCGTTTGAAGGATTCTGGAACTGCTTCGTTTTTATTTTTAGATAAGTTTCCTGTGGTATTAGCAACCATCACACCCTGATCTATTTTTTTATCTAGACCAGCCAAGCTTGTCCGCAAACTACCAATATCTTTAGATTGGCTAGCAAATGATTGCTCAAGCTTGGTTAATTTATCCCATTGACGGTCAACTTGATACATTGCCAACAAGAGAAGAAATATAATAAGTGATAAAAAAGTATAGAGAACTAGGTCTTTGGTAGAAAATCGTTTTTGCATAGTAGTTTCTTTTTTAAAATATTTATTAGTTTTAAACTTATCACAGACTTAATGGTTTTTGTAGAAAGCATTGTTCGATATGTATGCTTCCTCTAAATTACAGACAAAAAAAAGCCACTGTATGAAACAGTGGCTTTTTTAAAAGCGAAAAACGTATTAACGCTTTGAGAACTGAGTTGCACGACGTGCTTTGTGCAAACCAACTTTCTTTCTTTCAACTTTACGTGCATCACGTGTCAAGAAGCCTGCTTTCTTAAGCGTTCCACGTAGACTTTCATCATACTTTAGTAATGCTCTTGAAATACCAAGACGTATCGCGCCAGCTTGACCACTATCTCCACCACCTTTTACTGTGATTTTCAGATCAAAATCACCGTTAGTTTCTGTACTAACCAATGGTTGCTTTAGAATCATATGGGCTGTTTCACGACCGAAGTATTCTTCAAGTGGTAGTTTATTAATAACGATCGCGCCTGATCCTTTACTCATGAATACACGAGCTGTAGATGACTTGCGTCGACCTGTTCCATAATATGTAGTAGTTGCCATTATTATAAATCTCTATTTATAGTTCTAAAGCGATAGGCTGTTGAGCGTGATGATTATGCTCTGTGCCAGCGTATACTTTTAATTTTCTGTACATGTCACGTCCTAAAGGACCTTTAGGTAACATACCTTTTACAGCTAACTCAAGTACGCGCTCAGGTTTGTGAGCGATTAACTTTTCAAAGTTAGTAGATTTTAAGTTACCAATGTAACCTGTACTTCTGTAGTACATTTTATCTTTTGCTTTATTACCCGTTACACGGATTTTTTCAGCGTTGATAATAACGATGTAATCACCTGTATCTACGTGAGGTGTATAAGTAGGCTTATGCTTTCCGCGTAAACGATGAGCAACTTCACTTGCTAAACGACCTAATGTTTTGCCATCTGCATCTACTACAAACCAATCGCGTTTTACTTCAGCAGGTTTTGCACTAACTGTAATTCCCATTTCAATTCTCCAGAAATGAAGGTGTATATTCTTATGATTTCAAGTAAAGCCCTGTAGGTTTAATCAAAATCTTAAATTTGGTTTAATCCAAGTAGCCTTGTAATATAAAATATTAACTCACAGCGGCCTGTTTCAAAGAACGCGACATTTTATGAGAATCTCGGCCATGATACAAGCAGTAGTTTAAATTAATTCACTCTTTTTCTAAATAAACACCACGTAAAGTAACTTTATCTATAAAATCGCGATACTTTTTATCAAATACTACCTTATAACTTATGTCCCAACACCTGAAAGGCTTACTAATTACAATATTAGGCGTATTTATACTTAGTCCAGATGCATTACTGATTCGTCTTGCTAATTCTGACACATGGACAATCCTATTCTGGCGTGGACTGCTATTTTCTTTCGGTATTTTTTTGGTCATTTTACTTACATACCGTAACACCACCCTTCAACAATTTAAAAACATCGGAAAACGCGGGATAGTACTCGGGTTTCTATTTGGATTAAGCACCATTTTCTTTGTCACAGGCGTTCAATACACCAGCATCGCCAATGCATTAGTGATTATTAGCACCTCACCTGTATTTGCTGCCTTATTAAGCTGGGCGTTTCTTAAAGAAAAAACGAATCTAAGAACATGGATAACGATGTTTGTTATTATAGGTGCAACCAGCGCCATTATGCTTAACAGCTTTAAACACGGCGGATTTTGGGGCGATATGAGCGCATTGGCAACTTCGGTGCTATTAGCCATCAACTTCACCATCACGCGTCAAGCTAAAGACATCAACATGATTCCTGCAATGGCGATTGCCGGTTTAACCACAACAGCCATATCTGCCATTGTTATTGCGTTTACTACAAGCCCACTTTTATTAGAAGCACAAGCCATCCCTTATTTATGGATGATGGGGTTAGTGACAACGCTGGCTTTCTCATTGATTACTCTAGGCCCGCGCTATATGCCTGCCGCAGACGTGGGCATGATTATGCCATTGGAAACTGTTTTTGGTGCGTACTTGGCTTGGGTGTTTTTAAGCGAAGCGCCTTCGAATCATGTAGTGATTGGCGGCGGGGTTATAATGTTCACATTGATCATTCATGCGTGGTTTACGCTTAGAACGCCCGTAAAAAGTGCTTAGGATTAGGATTTCTTAATACCACCCCCCCTATTTTATGCCGATTTGTACGAGGAAATACGTGTTTTTTGATTACAAAACAGTAAAAAATAAGGGGGGTGGACAATAACAAATACTACTTTCAGCCTAACTTTCCAGCAAATTTAGCGCTCCAAAGGTTTTTTGCTATTGGCGAGGCAATCTTAATAAGCAAACGCTCTACTATACTTTTCCCGCAACACGATAACTTAGTTAGAAACGGAGGAAGTAAATCAATAACAGCAGAAGCCAGCTGTAATGGCTCATAATACTGCCTTGCAACAACGCTGCAATCCGTAAGCCCTGCATTTTTCAACCCTTGCAAATAGTGTTGTTCAGATATAGTTCCACCTGCACAAGCAGCTACTAATATCCCACTGCGTTTAACCCACCTTGGCATATTTTCGGAGACTATATCCGAGACTAACATTTGCCCATTGGGTTTTAATACGCGAGCAATTTCAGTAAAAGCCTTTTCTTTGTCAGACGATAGATTAATAACACAATTTGAAATTACCCAGTCGATATATTCAGAATCAATAGGCAAGTTTTCAATCAACCCCTTTCTTAATTCAATATTTTTGAACCCTGATTTATCAATGTTCTTTTGTGCTTTGTTTAGCATATCCTCATTCATATCAATGCCAATGACTAATCCTTCTGCACCTACCTTCTCAGCAGCCAACAAAAGATCAAGACCCGTACCGCATCCCAAATCCAAAACTACATCACCTTCTTTCACTGAACTGGTCGCTAAAGGATTACCACAACCAAAGGAGTTGTCTGTCATTCCTTCTGGTAAGTTTTCTAATTCATGAACCGAATAGTCTGCAAATTTTGCCCCTCCTGTCGCTGAAACTATATTTTTATTTTCTTTGATAGCTTTTGAATATTCTGCCGATATTTTTTCACTTTTACTTTTCATAATGTGCTCCCTAATTAGTTAGAAAACACCAATATAAACCCTCCCCCAGCGGGGAGAGTCAAGTCTCAATTTTTAACTTGCGGAAATAAACAATCTGAATAATCAGAAAGGCACTGCTTAATTTCATCGCTATAGCTATCTAAGTCTTTTTTATGATTCTGAAGTCTTGAAATTTCCTTCGTGATTTTTTGTTCTTTTGAAGAAATAGCCCTCCTAATATTCTCCCAGTTTGCCAAGTTTCCTTGAGGGTAAATAACATCTTTTAATTCTGAGAGTTTAAAATCAAATGTTTGTGCAATTTTAATAAACTTAATAATAAATATATCTTCTTCTGTAAAAACACGATATGAGTTTTCTCTAGAAATATTCGGCAATAAACCTAACTCTTCATAAAGTCGAATCGCTTTAACCGTTGCTCCACTTTTTTTAGATGCTTGACCTATATACATATTTTTATTCACTTTAAAGTATTCAAGCTATTGTAATGATTTTTTACAGCCTTTATCTCTTATCGTAAAAGAAAACAGCTATCTACGTCGCGCAGGTTTACCCGTATTTTTCTTTTTGGCTTTAGCTTTTGTAAAAGACTGCCCTTTTCTTGGATTACCTTTTGTTTTTACTTTTATACGGTGATGAAAGTCATTGCCCTTCGATTTGCCTGCACCCACCCTCTTTTCTAAACGCGGTGTGAATTCAGGCACTAAATGTTCTTTACCATTTCCGATTAAATCTTCACGCCCCATGCGTTTTAACGCCACGCGAATCATCTGCCAGTTTTCTGGGTCGTGATAGCGTAAGAAGGCTTTGTGTAGCTTTCTTGTTTTGGCGGTTTTGGCGGTGTCGATATGCTCGGTATCTGAACCTACTTTTTTAAGTGGGTTTACGCCTGTATGGTACATCGCTGATGCCAGCGCCATTGGCGTGGGGATAAACTGTTGCACTTGATCTGGCTTGAATTTATTTTCTTTTAGCCATAACCCCAGATTCATCATATCTTCATCGGTTGTTCCTGGGTGCGATGAAATGAAGTACGGGATTAGATATTGCTCTTTGCCCGCTTCTTTTGAGTATTTCTCAAATAGTTCTTTAAATTTATAATAGCTACCAATCGGTGGCTTCATCATTCTTGACAATGTGCTTTTTTCGGTATGTTCTGGCGCTATTTTTAAGCGACCGCCGACATGATGGGTGACTAATTCTTTGACGTATTCTGGATCACGAATGGCTAAATCGTAGCGCAAGCCTGATGCGATGAAGACACGTTTCACGCCTTTTACATTACGCGCGCGTTTATATAGTTTTGTTAATGGCTTGTGATTGGTATTTAAATTCTCACAAACCCCAGGATAGACACAAGATAGACGACGGCACGATTCTTCTATCTTATTACTCTTACAAGAAAGGCGATACATATTGGCGGTTGGCCCACCCAAATCTGAAATAATCCCTGTGAATTCTGGTACATTATCACGAATGGCTTCGACTTCTCGAATTACCGAATCTTCAGAACGGCTTTGGATAATACGCCCTTCATGCTCGGTGATAGAGCAGAAAGTACAACCGCCAAAACAACCGCGCATGATATTGATGGAGAACTTAATCATGTCGTAAGCGGGGATTTTTAAATCGCCGTACGATGGATGCGGTCTACGTGTGTAGGGCATTTCAAACAAACGATCAAACTCTGGCGCGCTCAAAGGTTGTGGCGGAGGATTAAGCCAAACATCGCGCTTGCCGTGCATTTGCACTAGCGAGCGGGCGTTACCAGGATTAGTTTCCAGGTGAAACACACGTGAGGCGTGCGCATATAAAACTTTACTTTCAACCACTTGGTTGTGCGAAGGAAGGCGGATAACTGTGGTTGTGCGATCTAACTTTTTCGGGCGTTCATGAAAGTGAATCACTTTCGCAGCGGTGCTATTTAGCTTTTCTTCGGTTAAAGCATCTTCATCGTTCTTTTTACAATCATTGCTCTTCGTTGTATCGATATACGGATTGGCATCAGGGTGCTCTATCGAGCCAACCTCATCGATATCAGTCGAATCGATTAACGTCCAGCCTTCGGGAATACCTTGGCGCATGAAACCTGTACCACGAATATCAGTAATTTCACCAATTTTTTCACCTGCCGCGAGGCGATGAGCGACTTCAACAATGGCGCGCTCGGCATTACCAAATAGCAACATATCCGCTTTTGAATCTGGCAAAATTGAGCGCCTGACTTTTTCTGTCCAATAATCGTATTGGGCGATACGACGTAAGCTTGCCTCAATACCACCGATAATAATTGGCACGCCTTTAAAAGCTTCGCGCGCACGTTGAGCATAAACCACGGTTGCACGGTTGGGGCGTTTGCCCGCTTTCGCACCTGCGGTGTAGGCATCATCTGACCTTGGCTTTCGATCGGCAGTATAATGATTCACCATAGAATCCATATTCCCTGCCGCTATACCATAAAACAAGCTTGGCTTTCCTAGCTTGCGAAAATCTTCTGCCGAGCGCCAATCGGGTTGCGAAATAATTCCTACACGAAAGCCTTGCGACTCTAATAATCGCCCAATAATTGCCATACCAAAACTAGGGTGATCCACATAAGCATCGCCTGTTACGATAATAATATCGCAAGAATCCCAGCCTAAATCGTCCATCTCGTCTCGCGACATAGGCAACACGGGTGCTGGCCCAAACTTGTGTGGCCAAAATTTACGGTAAGAGAATATGTCGGGGGCAGATATGTTCATAAGGCCTATTGTACCGATAAATTCAATTGAAAACTGTTTCTTTCTATTTGATGTAGAAAACAATAGGATCCTATAAATAACGAAATACTTTTCATTAAATCATGAAAACTTAAATTGTAAGTTGGACTAATATACCCAACCTACGAAACACTACATTCTCAACCCACCCAGAAAGAGAAAATAATAACCATGACACGCTTCATCCCCTTCATTTTCGTTCTTCTCTGGTCAACAGGTTTTGTTGGAGCAAAATTTGGCTTACCTTACGCAGAACCGTTCACCTTATTAATGTGGAGAATGATTTTTGTCGTGCCTTTATTTCTTATTCTCATTGTGATTTTAAGACGACCAAAAATCAGCTTGTTCGATGCCAGCATTCAAGCGCTAGTCGGCGTATTAATTCATGGTGTATATTTAGGCGGAGTATTCGCAGCGATTGATGCCAATATATCTGCAGGGTTAGCTGCATTAATCACCAGCCTAAACCCATTATTACTTGCTGTTTTTTCTGGTATGATTTTAAACACGGCAATCAATAAACACGAATGGTTAGGTTTATCACTGGGATTATTAGGCGTACTCATCGTCCTTTATGGTACATCAAGCTGGGAAGGAACGATCACCACAAAAGGGATGATTTGGCTACTTGTCGCGTTACCTGCCATTGTCGCCGGCACGTTAATACAAAAACGTTACGCACAAAATATAGACCTTATTACTGGCACAAGCTATCAATACGGCGCGACTCTGCTCTTTTTCACTCTATTATCTTTTACCACAGAAATTGGCATCGTTGACTGGAATGTCACCTTTGTAGCAACACTCTCATGGTTGGTTGTTGTGTTATCGGCCATCACAATTTTATTACTGCTGTATATGATTCGCCACGGCGAAGCGACACGTGTAGCGAGTTATTTTTATCTCGTTCCGCCATTGGCCGCGTTTCAGGGTTGGTTATTTTTTGACGAGCAATGGAGCTGGTTAACCATTGCAGGTTCGACTTTGGTTATTGTGGCTTTAGCTATAAATAGACCTAAAAAAGCCAAGTGATATTTTTTAACCTCAATAATATCTACATGGCTTCTTCTTCTATCCCCAAGGAAACATCCTCCCCCCATTCGATAGGGTATAGCCCTCGATCAGACAACCGATGAAATGTTGAGTATGGCCACTGAACAACCAAGTCGGCTACCCCATGCTTCACAGGATTAAAGTGAATATAATCCATATGCGTTTTGTACGATAAATCATCAAAAATTTCATTACGCTCTATTGATTGTTGCCAAATGATTTGATTAGGTTTTTTTACACTAACGCTTGAAGCTGTTTTTGATAGATATAATAACTTTGTAAATCGTTTTTCAATTGAATGCCATCTTAATAAAAAATAGCTACGCACTATTGGCAATGTCCACATACAATGAATATGGTCTGGTAACACCACCATAGCATCAATATAAAAAGGACGTTCTCTCATCACGCTACGCAAAGCGGTTTGAAATAGTTTTATATTATTCACCAAAAAATCGTCACCATCTGCTAACCTAACAGTGAAGAAATAAGTGATACCCTCGACGCGATTACTCTGATAAGTAGACATCTCAACAGTGTATGCTCAATAACAATGAGCACAAATTTTTCCGCTAAACGGTAGTATCGTTTGTCAGTTTCTACTTTTAATCAGCACAAAGAAGTGACTTGCCATCAAAATAATTTATCTATCAACTGACATCACACCTTACACTTCCAATATCGTATTAATTGGCTTTTCAGATGCGTTTTTAGACAAAAAACAAGGAATATAGCCTTTTTAATAGACCACCCCCCCTCTTTTTCGCTGATTTGCACATAAAACAGGGATATCACAAGCTATTTTTTAGTAGAAAACTGATACACCCACCAAGAAACCCTGCTAAAACACACAGAAACGACAACATTCTCCATACAAATCATCGAAAAAAGGGGGAGGTGGCCTAATAAATATCCTCTAAAAGACTATTTAGGAGATATTTTCTTATTATAAAAACTAGAAGATGGCTTTTTTGCAACTGTTTGATCAGTTTGCTTTGCTGATTTCTTACCATCAGTATTTTTATTAGTTATGTTTCGATATTTAACCGCTAAACCTTGTAAAAAATTACGTAATACTTGATCTTTACATTCTCTGAAATGCTTATGACCTGGCTTACGAAAAAAAGCACTTAATTCATGTTTTCCTAGTTTGAAATTAGCCAGCTCTAATATTTCTAATACCTCTTCAGCCTTTAAATTTAATGCGATTTTTAATTTCATAAAAATCATATTGTTACTTAGGCGTTTTTCCGGCTCTGGCTGAACTCCGTCACGTTTACCGCGCTTTTCTGAAATAAAATTATTAAGAAAAATGGCAAACTGCGTATCGCTACAGACTTTGTAAGCAGGATCATCATCCTTTTTTAGCCAATCGCTAATTTCAGTACGAGTTATTTTATGTTTACCATTGCTTGATAAGGCAATCATTTTTGAGTCGCTAAGATCAAAAATATAGCGAAGACGGCGTAGTACGTCGTTAGCAATCATTTAATTAATTTCCAGTAAGACTTTATCGGATAAAAGAGATGAAACTATAAACAGTTTTAGCCTAATGATCCAGATTGCTTTTGACAACCATCAAACTAAAACAATAAAGAAACTAGTAACTCTTAAAAATGCCAAATTATTATGAGCGCATCCAAGGTGGTGTTGGAATCTCCGGGGCTAATGGAGCTACAGGTGCCACGGGTGGAATCATTCCAGACACTTGCACTCCAGCAGCTTGGGCTAGCTGTTGCTCTTGAATCCAATTTAGCTTAGCTTGTTGTTGCTGTTGGAATAAATCAAATTCTTGCGCTTGATAATTCCCGAATTGCTCGCGTTCTTGTTCTTGATATTCTGCAAAGCTAGTTTGATCCTGACGCTGCTTAATATTTAAGCCTTTACGATCTTGCTCTTGATGCGTCTTAAAAGCAGCCCAATCAGCTTCCCACCAATTTTCTTGTACATCCACTTCTGTAATCTTCGGTAACATAGCTTCTGCCAAATTTTTATCCAGAGCATCACTCCCCGGCAATGGGGTATTTAAAATTTCTTTCACACGCACCAGAATGGAATCATCCCGTTTTTCTACGGGTGAAACAGGGGATTTGTTTTTTGAAACCGTCCCTGGTAGTGGCGTATTTAATAATTCACCCATACGCTCAAAAAAACTTTTTTGCTGCCCTTCTTTCTGCTGACTATCCATGATGACTCCTAGGTTCTTATAAATTTAAGGACGAGTGATAAATTTAGTTGTCCATACAGCTAGAATCGCACAAGCAATCGCCGCGGCAATGGTAAGTATCAGACCACCTAATGTACTACCACTTGCTGTTAACGCAACAAGGTACCCACCTATTACACCACCAGCCCCCCCTAAAATTCCATCACCTATCATTCCAAAAGCTGAAACTCTTTTAGATATCTTACGCGTAAGAAAACCTGTAATCACGCCAACAACCAGCCAAACCAATAATACCCAAAGTACCATTATTCTTCTCTCCAGAGATACAAACATTAGAATATGGTAATATACTATAGTAGTGGTTTTATTTGCAATACTAAAAACACATAATTGCGGAACACTTGACCTAATATGAAAAACTATCAAGAAGCCTGCATCCAGCTTGGTCACCAACAACGTAAATGTGTATAATTCCACTATTCATAATAACCGACGCTATAAAACAATGAAAAATACTTTATTTGCCTTCTTTGCCGCTTCGTTTTTATTGCTCTTCAGCTTAAATGGATTCTCAGCAAGTTCTGAAGACCTACTCAAACCTGATGTAGCTTTTAAAGCCTCAATTTCTCAAAATACTCCCGACAGTATTCAAGCGACATGGGATATTGCTGATGGTTATTATATGTATCGCAAACGCTTTTCATTCGATAGTGATACGGCAGGTGTAACGCTAGGCACACCTGTTTTCCCAAAAGGAAAAATGAAAGATGACCCAGGGTTTGGTAAAATGGAGGTCTACCGCAATAAGATGATTGTTAATATACCAATCATTCGTAGCGAATCTTCTCCAATAAACTTTTCATTAAAAACAAAATCACAAGGCTGTGCAGATATTGGGGTTTGTTACCCACCTCAAAAAAAGACTTTAACACTTCAGCTTGCAGCTTTAGAAACAGAAGCCCCAACAACAGCCAAAATTGAGTCATCACCAACGAAAGGATTTAATCTTGCAAAAGAGCTAGGTATTTCAACGCTTGGTGATGCCAATGCACCTCTCCCACCTGATAAAGCATTTGGTTTTGACATTGTAGCAAATGACAAACAAAATTTAACAGTACGATGGAGCATTACGCCAGGACACTATCTTTATCAACATAAATTAGATTTTAAGGTAATCAAACCAACAACAGGAGTATCACTTGGTAAGCCTGAACTCCCTCAAGGGGTCGAAGAAAACGACCAGTATTTTGGGGACATCGTAAGCTATTATGATAATTTTGACGTTAATCTCCCCTTAGTTGGCGATGCAGAATCTGTCACTATCAAAGTAAACTACCAAGGTTGTTCCAAACTAACAGGCATTTGCTACCCACCTCAAACAAAATCTCAAAAAATTGATTTAAGCTCCGCCAAGGTCACACCACAAGATACTAGTAAAAACAATACTGCAAGTACTGAGGGAAATATAAAAACAGCTATAAGCACAAAAGACACCTCCCCCGCCCCCATAAAAATATCTGAACAAGATAGTTTTGCAAATAAATTACTGGAGGAAAGCTTTTTTATTGTATTAATAACATTTTTCTTGGCGGGTTTAGCTTTAACATTTACTCCTTGCGTATTCCCCATGATTCCCATCCTTTCAGGCATTATTGCTGGGCAGGGCACTGATAACTCAACCAAAAAATCATTCTTCCTTTCATTATCTTACGTCCTTGCAATGGCTATTACCTATGCCATTGTCGGTGTTTTAGCCGCATTAAGTGGAGAAAATATACAAGTTGCTTTACAAAACCCGTGGGTAATAGGTTCATTTGCAATATTATTTGTATTGCTTTCACTTTCTATGTTTGGCTTTTATGAGTTACAAATGCCTGCCAGTATTCAAAGTAAACTTACTAACCTAAGTAACAGCCAAACAGGTGGCAACATGATGAGTGCCGGCATCATGGGGTTTTTATCTGCTCTTATTGTAGGACCTTGTGTTACAGCACCACTAATAGGAGCTTTGATTTATATAGCACAAACCAAGGATGTAATTGTAGGTGGTTCATCATTATTTGCACTAGGCCTCGGCATGGGAGTACCCTTGATGATCATTGGCACTTCAGCAGGTAAAATATTACCAAAAGCTGGCGCATGGATGGATAAAGTAAAAGCTGGCTTTGGCATCATGATGTTAGCCCTTGCAATTTGGATGTTAGAACGTGTCGTATCCATACAAATAGTGATGTTGTTATCAGGTGTACTCATAATATTTACAGCGATTTATATGGGGGCACTTGACACGCTAAATGAAACAAGTACCGGTTGGAAACGCTTCTTCAAAGCAAGTGGTCTTGTTACACTAATCTACGGTACGATGCTCTTATTTGGAGCGGCCAATGGTAGCAGCAGCTTGATCCAGCCCTTAAAAGGTAGTTTTTCAGGTAGCGGAGGCATCCAACAAAACATTAAAACCAAAAAATTAATTTTTAAAAAAATTAAAGGTATTAGCGGCTTAAATGAAGCACTTGCTCTTGCAAAGCAACAAAACAAGCCCGTAATGCTAGATTTTTACGCAGACTGGTGTATTTCTTGCAAAGAAATGGAGGCTTTTACGTTTACTGATAATGCAGTCATTGAATCACTTAAAGGCACTATATTACTAAAAGCAGATGTAACACCTAATGATGAACTGGACAAAGCCCTATTAAAGAAGTTTGGTTTATTTGGCCCACCAGGAATATTATTCTTCGACAAAAATAGCCAAGAAAGCTTGCCCTACAGAATAGTAGGAGAAATGAAAGCCAAGCCTTTTAATGATCACGTTATACAATTCTTGAATAGTATTAAATAGGGAAATATAAATATCAGTATGAAAAAAACAGTATCCATTCTTGTAATTATTGGCTCATTAGGTCTCGTAAGCACATATTTTGCTATTAAAAATGATGTTCATAAAACCGTGTTTGGAAACTCAGGAGCAATAACAGACTTTATCGAGAAGTTAAGAGATAATGGAAAACAACCTTTGTTCACAAAAGGGCTGATTGGCCAAAAAGCCCCTGAATTTACTCTAGCATCGGCAACTAAAGGACAAATAAAGCTCACCGACTATAAAGGAAAATTAGTATTATTAAATTTCTGGGCTTCATGGTGCCCGCCTTGTCGTGCTGAAATCCCAGGATTTATTAAAATCCAAGAAGAATATAAAAATAAAGGATTTACAATTCTTGGCGCTGCCATTGAAGACAAAGAGGCTGTTAATATTTACATGAAAGAGGCTGGACTAAATTACCCAACAGCTTACGGTGTTGAAAGTGCGCACAAAACAGCGGGAGACTATGGTGACCCTGATGGCGCATTGCCATATAGTGTATTGATTAGCAAAGATCAAAAAATATTAGAAATTTTTGCCGGATTTTTAAGTGAAGCAAAGCTTAAAAAGCTAATCGAAAAGAATCTATAACTACTTTTAATAAAAAACCAGAATAATACTTGCGCTTAAAGATAATCCCCCTATAATACGCTCCCTCTGATGCGGGGTGGAGCAGTCTGGCAGCTCGTCGGGCTCATAACCCGAAGGTCGTAGGTTCGAATCCTGCCCCCGCTACCAAGTTCCAAGAAAGTTGCAGACCATCGCAGTTTTTATAATAAAAAAGCCCCGTTTTAACGGGGCTTTTTTATTATTTATCGTTTGTGAATTATTAACAAGTGTAGATAAAAAACAAATAAAAATTCAGTGATATTATAGGAAAGTACGTGCAAACAGCGTTAGATAATTTAGTTAAAAACACCGTAGAAGGCTTAGGCTTTATACTCTGGGGTTATGAATATCGCTCACACGGTGAGAGCGCGTTGTTACGTATATTTATTGAAACAACTGACGCAGGCATAAACGTAGATGACTGCGCATTAGTCAGCCTTCAAATTGGTGCAGCACTAGATGTCGAAGACATTATTCCTGTCGCCTATATATTAGAAGTATCATCACCTGGTATGGATCGCGTTTTATTTACAGCAGATCAGTATCAAAGTTATATTGGTGAAAAAATCAAAATACGCACCCGAACAAGAATAGATGATAGAAGAAATTTTAAAGGGTTATTAGTGAGTGCAAACGAAGATGTTGCCACCGTACAGGTAGACAATGAAGAATTTGCGATCCCTTATGAGTCCATTGATCGAGCCAGACTAATTCTGGACTGACTGAAAGGTTAAACAGCTATGAGCAAAGAAATACTATACGTCGTAGAGACGGTATCTAATGAAAAGAATCTAGACCCTGCTGATATATTTGAAGCTGTAGAGATAGCAATTGCTACTGCTACGCGAAAAAAATATGGTGCAGAACAAGACTTTCGTGTAGATATTGATCGCGAAACTGGCGATTACAATACGTTTCGTCGCTGGGAGATCATGGATGATGAAAACCCCGACTTCGAATCACCAGAAAGACATATTCTAAAAAGCTACGCAGATGATAGAAAACTTGGCTTAGAGATTGGTGAGTTTCTTGAAGAAGAAGTTGAATCAATCAAATTTGGCAGAATCACAGCTCAAATCGCCAAGCAAGTTATCATGCAAAAGGTTCGACAAGCAGAACGCCAAAAAGTAGCTGATGCATTCCAAGATCAAGTTGGTCAAATCGTTCTCGGCACTGTGAAACGCGTTGATCGTCGCGGTATCGTTTTAGACCTTGGTGAAAATAGCGAAGCAATAATCCCGCGAGATCAAATGATCCCTCGCGAGATGGCACGCACGGGAGACCGTATGCGAGGCATTTTATTAGAAATTGATGAAGAAGGTCGTGGCGGCCCTCGCATGATCGTTTCTCGCGTAGACGAAGAGTTCTTAGTGGAGCTTGTAAAACTTGAAGTGCCAGAGATAGGCCAAGACCTTATCGATATTATGGGTGCAGCACGCGACCCTGGTTCTCGCTCTAAAATTGCGGTTCGCGCCAATGTGCCGAACCTCGACCCCGTCGGTGCTTGTGTTGGCATGCGTGGTTCTCGTATCCAAACCGTTACTAATGAAATGAACAATGAACGTGTTGATATTATCCCTTGGGATGACGATATTGCTCGTTTTGTAATCAATGCAATGCAGCCTGCTGAAGTTTTATCTATCGTAATAGATGAAGATAAAAAGAGCATGGACATTGGAGTTGATGAAGAGATGCTCGCACAGGCGATTGGTAAAGGCGGTCAAAATGTACGTCTTGCTAGTCAACTAACCGGCTGGACTCTCAACGTGATGAGCGAAGAAGAAGCTGAGAACAAAACTCGTAGTGAACAAGGAATGCTGGTTGCACTATTTGCTGACAAACTAGAAGTTGACGAAGAGGTTGCAAACATCTTAGTTGAAGAAGGTTTTGCAAGCTTAGATGAGGTTGCTTATGTACCAGCAGAAGAATTCTTGAAAATTGAAGAGTTTGATGAAGAAATTGTTGAAGAGCTAAGAAGTCGTGCACGTAATGCATTATTAGCACTAGCCATCACTGGCGAAGGCGGCAAACCAGCACAAGACTTATTAGAAATGCGAGGCATGAATAATGCTCTTGCTCAGTTACTTGCAAGTAAAGGGATTTGCACAATGGAAGACCTTGCGGAACAAGCAACCGATGAATTACTAGATATTGACGGCATTGATGATGAAGAACAAGCCGCCAAACTGATCATGATTGCACGTGAGCCATGGTTTGCCGAAGCTAAAGCAGAATCTGAAGAAAACTCAGATAAAAGTACCGCTGACAAAGCTTCAAATGTGTAAGCCAATAGGAGATATATTAAATGTCAGATACAAGCATAAAACAACTCGCCGAACTTATCGGAGCTCCTTTAGAAACCTTACTGCAGCAGCTACAAGATGCAGGAATGAAAGTTTCGGGCGCTGATGACACCATCACGGACAAACAAAAACTCTCATTACTTGAGCACATCCGTACGGGCACTAGTACCACAACGGCAAAAAAATCAACGGGAAAGATATCGCTAAAACGTCGTTCAACCAGTGAAATTGACGTGTCAAATTCTCATGGTAAAAGCAGTGTTTCAGTCGAAGTAAGGCGCAAGAAAAACTTCAGCCGTCAGACTCCTGCAATAGTGGCAAATGATACTGCTAATATTGAAGAGCTAGAAGCTTCTTCCAATCGCTCTAGCGAGCTCGCTGAACAACTTTCTAATGAAAGAAAAGCTCGCGAAGAAGCAATAGATAAATCTAAAGCAGATCGCAAAGAAGCAAGCGACAAAAAAGCTATTGAGAAAACTGAAAAAGACGCAGTAGAAGCTGAAAAAGATGCGGAAAAAACTCCGAAAGAAGTTAAAACAAAAACGACAGATGTAGTAGCTACAGAAAAAGAAAACACCGAACTAACTAAAGTTGAAACTACTGCTACCATAGCTGAACCGATTGAAACCATTAAAGAAGTAGAAGCTCCTGTTGAAGAAAAGCCACCAGAGCCAGTCAAACAGTTAACCCCGAAAGAAATGCGTGAAGCTTTAGCTAACAAAGCACGAGAAGAAGCATCGTCTATGTTTAAAAGACGAGCATCACCACCTAAGCGCACACCAGTCCCAGCAGCACCTGTGAAGAAAGCCGTTCCAGCTGCAGCAGCCCCTGCTTCGCCCAACGCGAATGCCAACAAAGGCAAGAAAAAACCTTTCCAAGGCCGCGGAGGGACTCCCGGCCAAGGTCAGCTTCATATTAAAAATGGTCAAGGCGGTCGTCGCAAAAAGAAAGGTAAACGCTCTAGAAACGTAAAAATTGAGCAATCAACTGATCATGGGTTCGAAATGCCAACAGAAAATGTTGTGCACACCATTGAAATTCCTGAGACCATTGTTGTTTCTGAGCTTGCTCAAATGCTTAAAGTTAAAGGCGCAGATGTAATCAGAGCAATGATGGGCATGGGTGTTATGGCGACTATCAACCAAGTGGTGGATCAAGACACAGCGATCCTTATCGTTGAAGAAATGGGTCATGTCGCAACCGCAGGAAAATCTGAAGAGGAAGTAACCTCATCAGAATCATTACTTGAAGACGTAAGCGGATTTGAACTTAGTCCTCGCCCCCCTGTTGTTACTATCATGGGCCATGTTGATCACGGTAAAACATCCTTGCTTGATTACATTCGTAATAGTCGTGTCGCATCTGGTGAAGCGGGTGGAATTACACAGCATATTGGTGCTTATCAAGTCAAAAAAGACAATGGCACAATCGCATTCTTAGATACGCCAGGTCACGCGGCATTTTCACAAATGCGTGAACGCGGCGCTCAAGCTACCGATATTGTTATCTTAGTTGTTGCTGCTGATGACGGCGTTATGCCTCAAACAGAAGAAGCGATTAAACACACCCGCGCTGCTGGTGTTCCTTTAATTGTTGCCATCAACAAAATAGATAAAGAATCTGCCGACCCTGAAAGAGTCAAAAGCGAACTATCTAAATTTGAAGTTATCCCAGAAGATTGGGGTGGAGAAGATGTATTCGTTAACGTATCAGCAAAAGAAGGAACGGGTATTGATGATCTCCTTGATGCAATTCTATTGGTTTCTGAAGTATTAGAACTCAAAGCACGTACTGAAGGGCCTGCAAAAGGCTCTGTTATTGAATCTCGCATTGAAAAAGGAAAAGGCGCTGTGACAACCGTTCTTGTTCAAGAAGGCACGTTGAAAAAAGGCGATATCGTTCTTGCGGGTTCTGAGTACGGTCGTATTCGTGCCATTTTAGATGACATGGGCAAAATGATTACAGAAGCTGGCCCATCAACACCTATAGAAATTCTTGGGCTTTCTGGCACTCCTGCTTCAGGACAAGACTTACTTGTAATGAAAAATGAGCGTCGAGCACGTGAACTTGCGGAACAACGCCATGAAAAAGAGCGTGAAAACCGCTTTGCTGCACAACAAGCAGCTAAGCTTGATGCGATGTTTGAGAAAATGCAAAATGCAGATAAATCTACTTTGCCAGTACTCTTAAAAGCAGACGTGAATGGCTCACTTGAAGCAATCAAAAGCTCACTTACTGCATTATCAACCTCAGAAGTTGCCGTAGAAATTATCTCATCTGGTGTTGGAGGCTTAAGTGAAACTGATATCAGCATGGCACAAGGTGCTGGTGCGGTAATCATCGGCTTTAACGTCCGTGCAGATGCTTCTGCAAGACGTATTGCACAAGAATCTGATACTGAAATTCGTTATTACAGTATTATTTATGAACTAATCGACGATGTACGCGATGCAATGAGTGGTCTATTGAAGCCCGAGCTTCGAGAAGAGCTTATTGGTATCGCAGAAGTTAAAGACGTATTTACAGGTTCTGGCTTTGGCAATATTGCAGGTTGCTTGGTTATCGAAGGCAAGATCAAGAAAAGCGAACCTATTCGTGTTCTTCGTAATGATGTTGTTATCTATGAAGGTTATCTTGAGTCACTGCGTCGTCACCAAGACGATGTTAAAGAAGTGGTTATGGGTACCGAATGTGGTATCGGTGTTAAGAACTACGATGATATTCAAGCAGGTGATCAGATCGAAGTATTTACACGTACTGAAATTCAACGTAGCCTTAGCAAAAATTAGAAGGGTCTTTAATACAGTGCCTTACGATTATTCCAGAACCGATCGCATCGGTGAACAAATCAAGCGAGAGCTTGCCATGCTAATACGTAATGAGATTAAAGATCCACGCGTTAGCATGGTGAGCATTCTTGATGTAACCGTTACTAAAGATCTATCCCAAGCTAAAGTCTATTTTGATGCACTTAATCAAGATGAGCATGAAGCCTGTGAAAAAGGTTTAAACAGTGCCGCAGGTTTTTTACGCAGAGAATTAGGACGTGCTATTAAATTACGCAGTACACCATCACTAAAATTTATATACGATGATACTGAGCAACGTGCTAATGACCTATCTCATCTCATTGATAAGGCTGTCAAATCTGACCAGTAATAGCTGAGTGCTATACTGATTTAAAGTGAGTGAATAATACCTAGAAGTTATGTCCAGAAATAAGAAAGGTAAAGATATCGATGGGATTTTACTGCTTGATAAGCCGCTAGGCAGAAGCTCAAATTCTGCACTTCAAAAAGTCCGCTATCTCTTTAATGCTAAAAAAGCAGGTCATACCGGCAGTCTTGACCCACTCGCGACAGGTGTACTCCCCATTTGTTTTGGACAAGCTAGCAAAGTCTCTGCATACCTACTCGACTCTGACAAACGCTATACGTTTACAGCCCAACTTGGCGAGACAACCACTACTGGCGATAAAGAAGGTGATGTATTACAAATATGTAAAGTCACACCTTTCACCGAAGTACAAATAGAAAGTGTACTTGAAAATTTCAGAGGTAGTATCGAACAAATCCCACCCATGCACTCAGCGCTTAAACACAATGGACAACCACTCTATAAACTAGCCAGACAAGGTATTGAAATTGAACGTAAATCTCGCAATATCACTATTCACGAGCTTACTCTCATAAGAGTAACAAAAGACACTATTACTGTTGATGTGCACTGTAGCAAAGGTACTTACATTCGCACACTCGCTCAGGATATCGGCGAAGCTTTAGGCTTTGGTGCACACCTCAGCATGTTACGCCGCACTGATGTTTCACCATTTGATTGCAGTAAGCTTTACACTATTGAAGATATTGAAAAGTTAGCTGAAACGGATGACTTAGAAAATACCCTACTTCCCATAGATAGCGCTTTAATTAAATTGCCTTCTATCATTTTGAATGAAGCAGATGCAAACCGCGTAAGACATGGCTTAAAAGCAGCACTACCTGATATTCCTGAAAGTAACATGATAAAGATGTATCTCGCAGATGGAGAATTCATTGGAATTGGTCGATACTCTCAAGATAAGCAAGGTAATAGCTTGCTTGCGCCAAAGAGAATGATGAAAACTAACTGACTTTTCTCATATTAAGCCTATTT